>Ga0326727_10002205_pt1 | contig 68107 bp, 49 predicted proteins | sample MB2enrmetagenome_FD_207643 | JGI IMG/M metagenome (GOLD analysis project Ga0326727, IMG submission 207643) | Lab enriched peat soil microbial communities from McLean, Ithaca, NY, United States - MB29MY | ecosystem: Environmental > Terrestrial > Soil > Wetlands > Peat | place: USA: New York...
CCGCGCCTTCGGTGCGAAATGGCTAAAAGTCGTAAAAGTTGGCTGCGGAGACCCTCATATTATCATGTTCGCGAGATTCGGGAAAGAGGCGGGTGGCTCCGGTCTCGGTAACTTTTTCCAGCCCAGACGAGGGTGCCACCGGTCCCTCGCTTTTGGGACCGGTGATCAAATTAACGGGTGACCGATGAAGCTTTCATTTCGCACCCAAAGCTTGTTTGTACTCATCCGTGTCGCGGATGGACACATAACCGTCTGGCAACTCATCGCCAGGATCGGGTGCATTCTGAGTTGGCCGGTCCAATATCGCAAATGCTCGTGAAATGCGCGCCGAAGCGACGCTTGACCAGCAGACCATGGAGATCTGCCTGCGGGAGATCGAGCGATGCCAGCAGACCGGCATCAAACCCAACTTCATCGTGCTGCTACCTATTGTTGCAAATTCATCGATGCCCGCCGGATGGCCGGCGGGGACGCGTTGGGTCGGCTGCATTGACTGGAACTGGTGGAGTGATGCATCAACCGGCCTTTCGCTGCCGCCCGGGATCGAATGCATCCGCATCGAAGCAATAAGGCTCAGTACTAGAGCCGGTGAACGCGCTCGATCCAGTCTCGAAGAAACCAGGACAGATTCCCTGACCGATCTCGCCCCGATTCCGTACCGCATCGCATCGGCGTCACCGCCATGTCCACCTTTTCGCCTGGGAGGAATGAAGGCCGGAGTTGCGTGAGTGGAAGGGCGCAAGCTTCACGCCAAAGCCCCACGATCCAGAGCGGATTCCTATCTCCTGTTTATGCCAGATACTGTCTTGGTGATAGCATGGTGGCTTAGTCCCAGATTGATTCGAAAGGGGCATGTATGGCCGCTAAAATTCTGGTCACCGGCGACGTTGTGCTTGATGTGAACATCTACTCTGGCGGGCGGATGACGCCCGATGCAAACGAAGCCGGCACGCGCGTAATCAAGACGCCGGGCGGGGCGACGATCACTCACAGCCTTCTGCACCAGCTGGCCGGAAAGAAGCCTGACCCACGGGTCACGGCAGATGCGTTTTGGTCAGAAGACGTGGAGTTTGGCATCCAGGAGCCAGCGAACTGGCCGGAAGGGTTCCACGCCTCCACGCTCTGGGAAGCGGTAGAGGTTGAGGCGGGCAAGAAGAAGGAGAAGCGCTGGTTTCCTGCAAAGCCACCTTTGGGCTATGGTCCGGTTGCGGACTCCTCCACTGCGCCGGAGTATCCCGCAACTCGCATGGGCGGGCCGAGCAAGGGGCATCCGCGCATTGTGGTGATCGACGACGGGATGCTGGGCTTCCGCAAGCGCACAGCCGAAGTCTGCTGGCCGGAGTTCCTGGCCAAAGGGCCGGAGTCTGCGCCGGGCGTGGAGTGGGTTGTGCTGAAGATGGCAAGCCCGCTGGGGCATGGCGATCTGTGGCATCTGCTCTCTGGAAAGTGGAAGGAGAAGCTCATTCTGATCGTCAATGCCGCCGACTTGCGGCGCGCCGACGTACGGCTGACCAGAGGATTGAGTTGGGACCAGACGGCGGAAGACATTGTGGCCGAGCTTGAAGATGATAGCGCTCTGCGCAGCCTTTGCGCGTGCCGCCACATAGTGGTGACGCTGGCCAGCGATGGTGCGGTGTGGCTCTCCAAACCAGGCGACGCTGCGGCACGGCGCGGAACGCTGGTCTTCGATCCGGGGCGGGCCGAAGGAGAGTTCGACGAGGAGAGCGGCCGGATAGCTCCTTATGGGTCGCTGTCGGCCATGACTGCTTCCGTGGTATGGCGACTTTGGTTCATGGAGAAGGAGTTTGACCTGGTTCCGGCGCTGAAGGCGGGACTTTCCGGCGCCCGAGTGTTGCGGGAGTGTGGACATGGTCTGGCCGAGAAAGGCAGCTCGCAGCCTGGATTTCCCTGGGATGAAGTGACGCATGAGCTATGCACACCCATCTTGATGATGAAGACGGGAGACAACGGGAAGCCGACAGATGTGGTCGAGAAGATGGTGATGGCGCGGCACACTTACGCTTCGGTGGTACTGCCAATGGCAACTTCCGAACCAGTTGTCGCCGGGACAAGTGCGCAGGCACATGCCGATCTCTGGACCATACTGAAGGCGAACACCGAAAGCGCGGTGATCAGGAAGTTTTGGCCGAAGGAGAAGAAACTGCCACCGCTGTCCGGGACGGCCCGCAGGCTGGCTCTCTACGGGCCGGGCTCCCTGAGCGGCGTGCCCTATGCGCGCTTCGGTAAACTGCTCACCATGGATCGCGGTGACATTGAATCGCTGCGGTCGATTCGCCAACTGATGCTGCGCTACAAGGCGGAGGAGAGGCCGAAGACACCTCTCTCAATCGCGGTCTTCGGCGCGCCCGGTTCAGGAAAATCTTTTGGTCTGAAGCAGATCGCCGAGTCTATCTTCCATGAAAAGGCGCTCGAATTCAATCTCTCGCAGTTCAAAGGGCCGGAGGAGCTTTACGGGGCTTATCACCAGGTCCGAGATAAGGTTCTGACCGGGGCCACGCCGGTTGTATTTTGGGATGAATTTGATTCGCGCGAGCTGATGTGGTTGCAATACCTTCTGGCGCCCATGCAGGACGGCGTCTTCCAGGAAGGGCCAATGACACATTCAATCGGCAAATGCGTGTTTGTCTTCGCGGGCGGAACAAGCTATGACTACAGGAACTTCGGACCATTGGAGCCACCTGGCGACAAAGAAGACGACGACACGAAGAAGGCTCGCCGGGAATTCATCCAAAAGAAAGGGCCGGACTTCAAGAGCCGTCTCACTACCTGCCTGAATGTCCTGGGCCCGAATCCACGCAAGCTCTTCGATCGCAAGCTTGCCGAAGCTGGCAAAGACCCGTGGATTGACGACCTTGCCGACGTCGAGTTCCCGGTGCGCCGCGCCATCCTTCTGCGCGGATTATTGAAGTACGACGCGACCCGGGAGCTTAAGATCGATCCTGGCCTGCTTACCGCGCTGCTTGAGGTGGGCCACTATCGCAATGGAGCCCGGTCGATGGAGAAGCTGCTGGATCAGATCGTTGCCGACGGCTCCACAGTGCCCAGCCGCGCCGGTCTTCCGCATCGCGAGATTGTGGAGATGCTGGTGCAGGAAGTGGACGAGTTTTACGACCGGCTGCATGCGACAGGGTTTGGACCGGAGATTGAGACTCTTGCCGAGAAGATCCACGAGCGCTTCCGGCAGAAGAACGCGGAAGAGAGGAAGGCGAATCCCACAGTTCCGAAACTCGACCCAAACAGCGACGTGCCATGGGCAGAACTGCCGCCGGATCTGAAGGCGTCGAATCAGGCGGCGGCGCAGCGCATCACGCAAATCCTGGCTGCGGTGGGATTGACCGTTGTACCGGGCATGGCAACGAAGGAAGAGGCGGAGGCCGTCACTACCATTCTGAAATCGAACCTCAATATGCTGGCGCGCATGGAACATGATGGCTGGATGGACGAGAAGAGGAGACAGGGCTGGACCTACAGAGTAGAGCGCGATGACAAGCTGCAATTCCATCCGCTGCTGATACCCTACGGCGATCTTCCTTCGCACGAGAAAGAGAAGGACCGCGACAGCATCTTGCAGTATGTGGAAAGGGTCAAGGAGGCTGGTTACAAGATTGTTTTCAAGAATCCGGAACTTTGGCCGCGTTCTCAGCGGGAGAGTTGATCCGCTCTCAACAAGAGGAGTTATTGAAAACTGGAACGGCAAGCCGATGATAGTTTTTCTGTCGAGTGTCAGCCGCGAAACGAGACTTTCTCCAGCTATGCCGAGCTTGTCCGCCGCGTCTTCTTCGATCTTCACCTCGAAGCGATCTTAAGGTCAACAGCCACCCCTCCCGCTCGATGCACCTCGGTCAGCTGACTAGCACTCAGCTCGCCTTGATCTCCACATAGCGCATCAGCATGAGCCAGTCCTGCGTCTCGCGCAGCATGATCTCATCTACTTGCTGCAGCAGGCTCTCGAAACGCTCCGGATCGGTGGCCGACTTTAACTGCCAGTTCAACCGCTCCAGTTGCGGGCCCATATTGGCGCTGCGCTTTTCCAGGCGCAGATACTCACGATGCGCCTCCATGCCGGCCAGCGATGCGGCAATGGCTGGAAAGAGCAGCGCAATGAACGCCAGTCCCTGCTGCAATCCCTTGTGGAACCAGTGCATGGGCTCCATTCCCGCGGCGGTTGGCCACCATACGGAAAACAATATGTGCAGCGCCGCGGCGGCAATCGTAATGGGAAGCACGACGGCGCCAATCCCTTCGAGCCGCTTCCGTGCCCGCCCTTCCTTCTTCGTCTTTCGTTTATGGAAGTTTACCTGGTCCTCGACCCACGCCTCGCGAATGTACTCGTTCAGGATGGCGCACTCCGCTTCACCGCAACGGTGCAGCCGCGGCAGACGGTCCCATATCTCCTGAAAAACGCGCACGGTCCAATCGTTCACAGTCTGCGAGTGGCCCATATACGGGAGTACTTCGATGGGCCTTGGCTCCACGCCGCAGATGGCCATAAAGATTCCGCAGCGGATACGTTCGGCGAGAAACCGGTTCTCGATCCAGTACTGGTGAGAGTGTTGCCGGCGCGCTTCCCATAAATACAGCAAGAGAACGGCCAGCAGCACAAGTTCCACGCCGAACCCAGCCAAGGCCAGTGCCGGAAAGAGGACGCCGAGCGCGGCAAACCCGACCGCAGCCGCAGAGAGAACGTATGTGGACCGGCCTGCCCGATAAAACCGCCTCTGGCTCTGCTTGGCCACAATCGAAGCCTGGGCATAATAAGGGAAAAGGCCGTCGCTAACAAGCTTCCGCGTGCTGGCGGGGATAGAAGCCGCGTTCCTCGGCTTCTCAAAATGTTCATCATCGAGGTTCTTTACATAATTGGCTCGCTGTTCGGGCGTAATCGACTGCCGGTTGAACCGGTCAATGGCATCGAGCGCCGTGGCATCGAGTCCGTTATTGCTGTCGCCGGGATTCAACACCTCAAACTTATCTCCCCACACGAGCAGGATGGGACGCCTCTGCTCCTTTGCGTACTGGACAATCTCCGCGGTTCCCCCGTGTCCATTTGCTGGCTCACCGTTCCAAACAGCAATGAGCACGTCGCAATGGTCCACCACGTAGCGCCCCACCTCCGCGTAGGCGTCGCGGCGCAGCTCGGCCTGCGCCACCGGATTTTGGCGGTCGTCCCGGATATGCCGCGTGCGCAGAAAAACCGGCTTTCTGCACCGGTCCAGAAGCTCCTTAAACTCCTTTCGGGACTCCTCGGTCTTAAAGTCTTCGAGGTAGTCTTCGAGCGTCAGGGGAAGAACTGCATCGAGACACGTATCGGGATAATCGAGCACGGCCCGCGCCACCACGCGATCCGCTCCTTCCGCCAGTGGACTCAACACGCGGTAGGAGATCGCGGTCGTCCCCGCAGTTCGGACCTGGTCGATGCTCTCCTTAGACCGTTTCGGAAAGAGTTTCTCGACTTCAGTCTGGATCGCCTTCTTCACCAGGGCCTGGAGCGCCGCTGGATTCTCCAGCTTGCGATGGCCGGTGACGCCAATACGGATGCGATAAGGAATTGCTTCAAATAGGGCCATGGTGTTCACCCATAACTTCGATTGTCTACCACGGGAATCATAGTGCGGATTAACAGGTCCGGGCAATAACACCAACAAGCGTTAAGAGCCGCCATCGACATAATAGTATAAATACCACGAGAGAAATGCACTCATGAATACCCGAATACAAATCAATATCGTTCTGAAAGGTGATTTAGCCAATGAGTAGCGATATGCATAATTCGGAAGGTGCATGGGTGTTCGTCTCGCACTCGCATCGCGACCTGGAAAAGGTTCGTGAGATTCGGAACTACCTGGAAAGCAAGGGACGCAATCCGCTGCTGTTCTATCTGAAGTGCCTGGGCGATAACGATGCACGCCTGCCAGAACTCATCCGCGATGAGATCGAAACCACCTGAACCTCACCCCCTCTTCAGCAACCGAATCACCTGCTCCGCCAGCGCCGGGTCCTTGGCCGCGACAAACGGCGTGCGCTTGGGATGCGTGGAGTCCTTGCGAAAGGCGGCGAAGATCTCGGCAAGGTCGAGCTTCGACGTGATGGGATTGCCGTCGAGGTCGAGAATTGTCAGGCCAGTCTTCAGGCCGATGTAGAGTCCGGGCAGAATGTCGTAAGTCGCAAATCCCTTGGCAAACTCGATGGCCACATCGGCATAGCCCGCGGCCACCTGGATGAGGGTGTTCGAGCCCCAGGAGAGATTCACGCGGCCGTCGTGCTCGCGGATGGCGTCCATCAGCGCGGTCTGCTCGGAGAGCGCGCGGTAGCGGTCCACCTTGGTGGTCAGAACATTCACCCGCGCACCGGCCAGGCTCGACTTAGGTTCGGCGCCGCCATCGAGCCGGAACCACGAGTGCGTAATGAAGTCCAGGCACTCCGCGTAGCCGCTGGCCGAGGCCCAATAGATGCGGTCGAGAAAGATGTCTCCGGCCACGGCGGCGATCACATCGTTCACGCGCCGGTTATAGACAGCGATCAACGACCAGCCGCCTTGCAGCGCCTCGACAAACTCCGTGCCGTCGATGGGGTCGATGAAGACGACCAGATCGGCGTCCTCCTCGCTGGCGCCCTCGGGAAAGGTCTGGATGCCCAGCTCCTCTGAAAATACCGTGTAGGCCTTCACGCCGGGCAGCTTGGCGAACTTATAGCGCAGCGTCTCGACGATCAGGTCTTCCGCCTCCTGATCGATGGCTTTAGTGAGGTTCAGTTCGGACTTCTCGATGTGCGTGTTCTTCACCTGCCGCCGCAACGCGGGCAGGTTCTCCTCGCGCATCCGGCTGCGCACATGGTCCATCGTCTGCATGATGATCTGCCGGCAATAGCGCAGCACCAGATGATCCAGCGTCAGTTCTTCCATTCGCACCTCACCGCTCCCGATCATAGCTGATGAACCCATCGATCCTAGCGCTGGTAATCAGTCCTGCCTGACCGCCGATCCTATTTGTCCCGCCGTCTCGCCCCAGCTGCTAAACTGATAGCGATTTTCACTAAGAAGCGCATCTGCCGGGAATTGGGCAATCCACAAGGCTTGTCGATATTGCTCGCCAATCAGGCCGACTTATTGAAAGGGTTCCCCGGCCGGATAGGCGAGGCGCGGGGCCTTGCGGAGAAAGCTCTGGGCATCGCCACCAGCCACGGCTACCAGTAGTTTGTGCCTAAGATAGAGGCTATCCGCGATTCCATTCCAGCGGAGTAAGCGGCGGCCTTCCGGCATCTTAAGGAGGTGGCCATGACCCGCATCATTCTTTCCCAAGCACGCGAGATCCGGCATAAAGGCAACTGGGAGTTTCCGCTCAATGCGTGTCGACCAGAAGCTTAGGTCTCCGCAGAACATAAGTGCTTCAATTCACTGATTGCCGCAGGCGGTTACGCTGCCGTAGGTGCTGGGCCATATTGGTTCTTTCCTGAATCGCTATCAAGCACAAGGAGCACAATCAGGATAATCATACCGAGATAAGGAATGAAATAAATCAGCACCAACCAGCCGCTCTTACCGGAATCGTGAAGACGGCGAACGCAAGCTCCCAACATAGGAATAAAAACGGCCAAACCATAGATGATACCTATGGTTAACGCCACATCTTTCAGGAGCGAGAGATTATCGATAACCAGCGCCAAAATGATCAGGCTATGAAAGAGCATAAACATCCAAAATTCTTTTCTAGATGACCGTCCCTTGAAATCGGCAAACCTCTTCCAGCCCAGCAGATACCAATCCATAGAACTCTCCGTCTCTGGTTGCCCATCCATCACAAGAGAAAAAACGCTGTACCTCAGCCTGCCCGCCTAGCCGGCTCCTTGCAATTCACTTTCGGCGTTCATAAATATACACTCCCTCGCCCCTCGAAGTCACTAATAATATGATCTGACTACGGGAGAACTTGCAAACAGAGCTGATTTATTCTTTGAGTTTATTGACGGAATGCTATATACTGCACAGCAACATCCCTCTCAAGGAATTGTTGAAGTTGAACCCCAGGACATGTAGGAGGAATCGTGGCGGGATCGATAGTTGTGTCTGCGCCGGGCGTCAACCAGCCGGGAACGAGTCTGCCCGATATAGTTCGACTGCTGGAAACGCCGCTCACGCCCACATTACTAGGTGAACGGCTTACTCTCGACTTTTACGCACGCAACGGCTTTCGATTTCTATGTCTCCCGGCTTGGATTGATAACGACATATTAGCCGCAAAATGGCAACAATACCGCGGCCTTGTGCGCCTGGATCCAAAGCGCGCTTCCGCGGTCCGAATTCCTACGATTCGCGACGGCCACATGGACGCTGAGGCGGCCTTGACTGCGGTAGCTAGATTGGAAAATCCGCGGCACCGGCTTGTGGCCGAGTTGTTCTGGCCCCATGTTTCCGATCGTGAAATTCAATTACTGCGAACGCAAGGCGGATTGGCTACGCCTGCGGCAATCAAGATTATGTCGCCGGATGGAGCCGTCGGGACCGCACGCATCCAGCACATGCATGCGCAGGCCCTTGTTACGCACTGTATGGCGCTGGAGAAGGAACTTGATTATCTGGAATCCGGCGCGCCGGAACTGGCCGGATTGTGGGAAGCGGCGATCAAGTGCTGGCGGGAACTGCTTGCCAACGATGAGTTCTGGGCTTATATGCTTGCCCGCGTTAACAAGCTGGACGACCATCGCCTGCAAAAGGAAGACCTGGTCAAGGCGCATGACGAAGTAGCCGCGATAATTCTCGGCATACATGAAGCGTTTGCAGAGACGTATGCAGCAAGACAGAGATTTACGGACTGTGTAAGGCATCTACAGCTGATTCTGAACTCCGGATTCAGCGAGGGTGTGGTCCGCGCTGCAACGTGGAGCACAGTCAAGAAGGTGGCGGGAACCCGCCTCGACGATCTGCTTCGCCGCACCACTGAAATATTCGATGGCGTCAAAGAACGCGTCGACCGCGGCAACTTTGAAAAGCTGGCGGCGTCGCTGATCGACGAGGCGCGCGAGATTCATGCGCTCCTGTCGCGGCGTCTCGAGGTTCCCGACGAGTTTCTCGAACAGTCCACCTTTGATCATATTGCCGAGAAGATGCATCACGGCATCAACACAAAGATCAAATACGAAGGCGATCAGCGCGAGCGGAATATCCTCTATAGCTCGCTAATGAATAAAAGACTACTATCGCTGCCGCTATCCGCAGTATTGCGCCGTAAGATTGAGACATCCATCCGCGAAGACGGCCGCATACTGTATTCGCGCTTTGGCATAGACGCCAGCGCGTGCCCGGATCCTACCAAGTGCTTTTTTCTGGAGGGAGCCGATGCGGACCCTGAAGCAAGCCTAATCATCGAATTCTACCGGATTACTAATCGCGAAGTGACGGTGGATAGGATTAGGAGATCAGCCGGCGTGCGTGTTTCGTACCAGATGGTCAAGTTGCTGATCCCGCGCTCCAAACTCGCAGCCAGCGTGAAAAGTGGCCCGGTCCAAGTGGAGATACTGGAGGCAGAGTACACGCCGCAGCAGCGCGAAGCTGCCGCCGAAATCCGCGCTATTGAGCAACAAGCAAAAAGCGAACTGGCCGCCTTGGAGCACGAACGGGATGCCGCTATCGCCCGGGAAGACCGCCGCCTAGAGGAGGAACTCCGGGCTATTCGCCAGCGCAACCAGGCAAAGCAGGCCCCGGCGGAGGCCGAACTGAAAAAGGTGCGGCAAAACCAGGACACCGAACTGGGAGGAGAAGAAAGCATTCACCGGGGAAAAGTGCAGCAATGCGAGGCCGACTTTATGCCGCAGCTCGAGGCCGCGCGGCCAATCGCGGAGGCCGGGAAAAACGCGCTCTCTGGATTCATGGGGTTTCTACTGGTTGAAGCGCCCGCAATTGCCATCATATCCCTAATTATCTGGCTTCTGTGGAACGGGTATTCAATCGTTATCAGCGTAGTATTGAGCGTTGCACTGGGTAAAGCAGTGCGCAAGCTAATGCGAGGACGTGGCGAGCGGCGCTTGCGACGGATCGAGCAGGCGCACGACATGGCCCTTGAAGCGATTGAGTCCGATTGGGAGAGGCGAAAGGAAGCAATCGAGAAGGTATATGCTCCCAGGCGCAAGCCGATGGAAGAGGTTCTGGCCCGCATAGCCGGCGAAGAAGAAGCCGCTCGACGGGCTTCCAAAGAGCACATGGAAAACCTGAACGCGGAATGGAATAAGAAACATAAGGGAGCTAGCGCGGATTTTGAGCAGCGCATCAAAAACCTGCGGAGCAAGCTGGTGAAATCCGGTACAGTGAAGGATATGTCGCAGAAGACACAATTCGCCGCCTATGTGGCGGCCCGGCAAAAAGGCTACAAGGAAGGGAAAGAGCCTTCTTCATGGGAGATGCAGATGACCGAATCGGAGACTACGCAAGCACGGCTCCGGCTGATGATGTCTTGAGAGGTAGCAACATGAATGGAGCGTGGAATTGGTTCAGGCAGAGGATGTATCCGCCGGCGTTGAGAATTGAAGCCAGCGACCCGGAAACAGGCCTGCTCATATTGGAGATTGCTTCGATTCAAGAGAGGCTGGCCAAGCTTCCAGCACAGCCGGTAGCGGCGATGGCTGCTACACCAGACGTGGTTCATGGCCTGGCGGTGGGAATCTGCAACCAGATGCTGCGACTGGAGCGATCTGCAAACAAGGCTCGACAGCAAGGCTCTGCGGAAGCGGAACGGCTGCAGGGCCACCTGGAACGGACGAAATCCACGCTCGCGGAGAGCGGGATCAAGTACGAGGATTTGACCGGCCAGGCTTACGATCCCGGGCGCTATGACTTTGAACCATTGGGTGAGCCGCAAATATCTCCCGATGTAACACGGGCCACGATTATTCAGTGCGAGCGACCGGTTGTGATGCTGAATGGCAAGCTTGTGCAGAAAGCCAAGGGGGTCGTTGGGATTCCTGCGCACTGATATTTCATTTTAGCTTTGTGCACTGGATATTTCCATTCATGGTGCTTGTATCTCGAGAGGAGATTTATTAGATGTCCAGAAAGTATGTGTCTCTGGCAATCGATCATGGAACCACAAATTCCTGCATTGCCCGCATGACGCCGCAAGGCCCCAAGGTGATCCAGGCCGAGCCAGGGAGCGAACTTCTGCCCTCTGCGGTTTATTACGACCGGAGCGGCAAGCTGCTGGTCGGCTCGCTCGCGCGAAATGCCATGCTGACCGGCAATGCGGCTGATGGACAAGGTTTCACGGGATACAAGCTGCAGATCGGCGGCGATGCAAAATACCAATTTACCGCGGCGGGCAAAACACTAAGCGCTCCGGAATTGGGAGCCATTATCATCCAGACGCTGCTGCGCGCCTATCAGCGCGAAAGCGGGGAAGACGCCCAGGCGTGCGTGGTCACAATTCCCGCCAAGTTCAAACAGAATTCCGTGGAGGGTACGCGCATGGCCGCGGAGATGGCTGGACTGCGCTATTGCCCGCTGATCATGGAACCTGTCGCTGCCGCCATGCGCTACGGATTCAACACTCAGCAACACCGCGCGCAATGGATGGTCTTCGACCTGGGCGGAGGCACACTGGACGTCTCGCTGGTGTTTTCCAAACAAGGCAAACTGATTGTTCCGGACGGCGGACACGCTGGAGACGACAATCTGGGCGGACGCTACTTCGACGAGCAATTGGCAAGCTATGTTTTGACGCAGCTCGAAGAACGCTACAAACTTTCTGGATTTCGCACTAACCGAGGAAAGTTCTCCAATGAGTGGGGCCGGTTCCTGCTGGCGGTTGAGGCCGCCAAGATTAAGCTGTCGGGGCATGCGGAGAGCGTGGTCGAGTTGGAGACTCCGTTGTGCCTTGACGATGAGGGCAAAGAGATTGAGGTTAAGGTACCGGTCACGCGCAAGGCCTACGAAGACCTGATTCGCCCCTTGGCCGAGCGCACCGTGCAGATCTGCAAGATGCTGCTGAAGAGCAACCGCCTGGGCACGGGAGACATTGAGCGGCTGATTCTGGTCGGAGGGCCATCGAAGACGCCTTTGATCCTCAGTATGCTGCGCGAGCGGCTTGGCATCCCGCTGGAAAGCTCCATTGATCCTATGACCGCTGTGGCGGAGGGCGCGGCGATATATGCCGACTCTGTAGAGATCCCGGGTTCGAACAATGACTCTAAACCGTTGAGTGCCGGATCTTACCGGGTGAAGATCGAGGGGGAACGCCAATCTGCGCTGCCCACATACCAGGCAGTAGGAATCGTGGACGGACCGGAAACTGAAGGTCTGCGCGTGGAAGTCGAGCGTCTGGATGGCCTCTGGAAGAGCCCCAGTATACCGGTGGATGCAACCGGAGTTTTTATGGTTGAATTGCTGCTCAGCCAGGGACCCAAGCCCATGCTATCGCAGTTTCGTACTGACTTGTTTGACCGTAGTGGCAAACTTCTCGCCAGCGTGAAGGAGCCGGAAATCTGGTATCCATCTCTGGCCGTAGAGAATCGTCTGGCGAATTCGCTGCGCGTGGCTCTGAAGGCTAACAAGACGAGCACACTGATCGAGCCGGGTGCGGAACTGCCGGCAAGGGGGAAGTCAGAGTTCGCGACAACGAAGTCATTGCGCAAGGGATCCAGCGATGACGTGCTGAGGATTCCGGTGCTGGAGTCTGTAACAAACCTTCTCGGCAAGGAGGGCGAGCCGGCCAGCTTGTGCCTGCACGTGGGGACGCTGAACATCAAGGGCAACGACCAGCGAGTAACCATGGATGTTCCGGCGGGTTCCGTGATAGAGGTGACTCTAAGCGTCGACGAATCCAGGAGTATCAAAGCTGTGGCATACATTCCACTGCTGGATCAAGACTTCGAGACGGTGTTCACCGGAGAGGATTTTCAGTACACGCTGGAGGGTCTGGAAACACGCGTGAACGGCGCGAAGTCCCAACTGTCGGAGGTAACGAAATTTCATGGCGAGCGGCCTAATCCCGATGTTGGCGAATTACTGGGGATCATCCAGGAGACCAAACTCGTGGAGGGCATCGACGAGGATCTGCAACGAGCCAAGGCAGGCGACCGCGACAGCAAGGTGCGCGCCTATAAGCGTTCGCTCGAGTTGGAAGGCACCATCAGTCAGTTGCAGCGGTTTCAGCGGCGCGCCCGCATCGAAGTTGCCATCCACACCTTGCAGGGAGTTGCACAAAAGCAGGACAGCTCCACGCTTGCCGACATTGAGCGGGATTATGCCCGTGCGGAAACCGATGAAGAAATTGAACATTGCCTGGCATCGATTTCCGACTTGGAGTTCGCGGTGCGCGGTCGGCCCTGGCGCGAATTACTACTCGATCTTGCCGCACTTAGTGGTTTGCGCGTCACTACGCGGCAGCACGAGGTATTCGAAAAGGCGTCGGCGCTATATGATCGCATCGAGGCCAACGGCGGAGTCGCCAAGGCCAGTGACGCAGACATCTCAGCAATGCAAGCCATGCACCGCGAGTTGGCGGAAGTTCATGGAGATCTTTACGAACAACGACAGAAGCTGTTTGACAAAATGGGGAAGGGCGACAGCATCGAAGACAGCGATCTGGAGGCCCTGAGAAAGTAGACCGACGATGGAATCAAATACGGAAGCAATCCTCCGGTGGGAAGCGCAAAGACAGGCGGCAGCAGGTCATCATACGGCTGCGCTCGAGATTTTGACTCATATCGGCACGGGGAACGGAGTCGAAGCAGCAGTGCTGCGAGGCAGGGTTCTGGGGCAGCAAGGCCGGTTTACGCCGGCGGCGGAAAGTTTTCGCCAGGCGCTGGCGGCGGAACCTGCGAATGAGGATGCCCGTGCTGGATTAGCTGCGGTAGAAGGCTTGGCGCGCGGGCCGTTCGGCGGAATACGGCTGCGCATCCGGGGATGGCTGATGATTGTGCTTGCACTTGCCGTGCTGGGGGGCAGCGCATGGCTGGCCGAGGCTTCATGGCGCGCATCCAACCGGAAAGTTGCGGACTCCAATGCGGCCTTGGAGAATAAAATCAACACTGCGGAAGCCGTTCAGCATACCAATACCGAAACTCTGGCGGCGAGGATAGCCCGGCTGGAAGCTGAGCAGCGCGATCTAACCCGCACCTCGGACAAGGCAAACAGCCAAATTAAATTGCAATTGAAGCGCGTACAGTCTCAATTGTCGAGCCTGCAGACACCCCCGGCGGCACAGACACAGAAGTAGCTTAGCGCGAAGATTTCGCTTATCCCTGCCGCTTCGCCTCGTTGGCCAATCGGCGCAGGGAGTGAACTTGATCTTCCAATCCGGGATCGATGAGGCTGCGCTGCAGCAATTCTTCGATCTGCGCAAAATCGTTCTTGCCCGCGCGGCGACGGTGTTGGGCAAGGATGACGCGGGCATGACCACAATAGACAGCGCCGCAATCCGGCTCGATCTCCGCGGCGGTTTTATACGCACTTTGAGCACGCCGAAAATCCCCCGCACGAATTGCATCCTCGGCTTCCTTTAGTTCCTCGCTCAACAGCCAACGCAGCGTCTGCTGGCGCAGCGCGCCCTGAGGAGGCGCGGCAGCTCCGCTAACCCGCAGCCTGGTCATGGAGCCTCGCTTCTGTTCAGCATATTCTCGCAGACCGTCGTAATGCTCGTTGCCTTCGAGACTGCGGCAGGCGTCCAAATGATCGAGCGCGGCTTTGGGATTGTGCTGCCGCAGCATCTGGCGGGCGGCTTCCATCTCAGGCTGGAGCGATCCAAAGGTGAAGCGGCGTTCTAGTTCGGCGATAATATCCACATTCTCCCTGCCCAGATGGCGGCGCGCCTCCTTTACGGCAGATTCGGCGCTTTCGCGATCGCCTTTCATCCAGTACAGGTTGGCGAGATGGTGCAGCAAAATGATGCTGGATGGCTGCTGGCGTAATCCATCGTGAACCAGTTCGAGGGCGCGTTCAATTTCGCCGTCCTTCGCCAGCCTCTCCAACTCGTCTTCCAGGCGCCGCGAAATCGCGCGGATGCAGTTCGACTCCAGGCGAAGCACCATTACGCGTAGATCGCCTTCGGGAATCAGGCCGCGCGCACGGCGCAGCACGCGCACCGCGGCTTCAGAATGGCCAAGTTCGGCCAGGCATCTGCCCTTCAGCGCCCAGGCTTCCCCGGATGAGGAGTCGGCTGCCACCGCTTCATCAGCAACGGTTAAAGCCTCCCGCCACCGTCCGCTTGAGATCATCTCCTGAGCGTGTTCCAGCAACTGGCGGCACTTTTCGCTTTTTTGCTGCTTCCATAGCAGGCCAACGCCAAAGTCGCGCAGCAAATTTGCGCCATCCTCGCCGTCTCCACTGCTCTCCAGAGTCAGGCGGTCAGCAACAGGGATAAACGCCGCGGAAGCCGCGGCTGGATCGGCCAGCTGCTCAAAGGCAAGCCCCCCAGTGGACGGACGGCTCCGCCGCTTTTCCTCGCGGATGAGGCCGCCGGCATCGTCTTCGACCCGTTCCCGGAATTTGCCCTGCTGCTCCGGGCGCTCATCTGCCATCAGCCTTACTCCTCTATCTCCGGCAGCTTACCCAGAGCATTGCGGACGACATCACGAACCAGCTGCGATTCGGTCACATGGTCGACCTGCGCGATGGAAAGAACGGATTGCAGCAGTTCCGCTCGTCCCAGCTCGTGATCTTCGGAGACATCGCCGGGATCAAACTCGATCCGCGGCAGAGATTCCAGCGCCTCGGATGGCGTGATTGCGGGGGCATAACGGTTGCGGCCTTTCATCATGTCTCCTCAGACATCCTTAAACAGTTCTTCGCCCGTCAGCACGAGCAACTCCGACTCAGATGCTTCCACGCTCTGAGCCTGAGCGGCGAGCATTTCGCTCTGCCGTTTCAGGTCTTCACTGCGTTGTACGAGCTCCTCGCTTTTGGATGAATCGCGAATGGACTGGATACGATCGCGAAGCGTCGCGGAGCGGTTAAATATCTCCTGAACAGTGGGCGGAACGGTGCGCGCCCGGGTCAGGTCGGGCGGCTTGTAACGGTTCATCAGGCTGCGGTGCGTGGAGAGGCGCTTGAGCAAGTCGCGCCGAACCTCCTGGCGAACGGTCTCGTCGCGCAGATAGCGGTCAAGAACCTGCTGATAACGGTCGACGGCATCGGCGTTCTCCCGCTCGATGCGCTCCCGGTTGTTCAGAATCTCCAGTGCGTCAGGATCGCGCATGCCGAGCTTGCGAGCCTCTTCAAGAAGATCAACTCCGGTCGTGCGTTCGGGGCCCGGCTGATGAAGATAAAAGATCAAAAGGCCGGCAACCAAATAGACATCTGAAAAACGTTCGTCGAGGGCTCGCGCGCAGGCCAAACGAGAGAGAGTAGCTTTCAGCCGGTCACCGATAGCCGCATTTGCGGCCTTGCCCTCCATACGGGACCAGAGGCGAAGGAGCGACAGCGCACGTAAAAGATGCAAATCGCGCAGGCAGCGCCGAATACCCTTCTCCTCCGGGGGAAGGTTGAAGTTTTTGTCAGCGGCTTCCAGGGCGCGTTGCAGGGATTCGGCGTTTCCTTTGGCGCTTCCAGGCTCTGGTTCGGGCCATGGCAGTTCCTCGGGACCCTCTGGATGCAGCAATCGGCAAGCTGCGCCAAGTGAGGCGTCAAGTTCGTCGCCGTGGTCAACGTCATCCTCGATCCAGTCTGCCAGAACCAATCCCACCTCCGCCTTGGCCAGCAGGGACTTGCCCTTTTCCTCGTCCATGGCAGATCCAGCAACGCGCAAAGCCTGAAAGTGCTGCCGTGCTCCAGCCAGGTCCCGATCAAAGAGGGCGCGCGTGCCAAGACTGACGTGACGGTTGCGGAGATCGGCGGGAATAAACCCGGCAAAATTGCCAAGTTCCTCCACCTCGGAGAAGAAGTCCGCGGCAGCGTCGATATCGCCGCCGCGCATGGCTGCCATGCCCCTGCGAAACTTGACGATGCCAAGCAGGCGTTGAGCATCGCGAATACTCAACTGCCCATTTTGCCGCATCTGCAATAGAACGGGCTCAGCCTCCGCATCCAGCCCGCGCTTAACGCGGAGATGTGCCAGAAGGTAGGCTGCATTTCCATTCGTGGGATTCTCGCGGTGCAGAGTCGCAGCCAGATGCTCGGCATCCGCGTACTCTTCCAGATGGTAGTGGCACAATGCGATGAAGAAGCGGGCATCGTCGCGCAGTTCGGGCGGAAGTATTGATTCGATACTGGTGAGGGTGGGAAGGGCGGAGCTAAACTGCCGATTGCGGATATCAACCAGAGCGCGCCAATAGGGAGCAAGTTCGCGACGGGGCAGGACGCGGCGAAAATAATAAAGGAGCGCGCCCGCGGTAAGCGCAACTGCCAGAAGCATGCCCAGAATTCCCCACGCCCAGTATGGCATCCTGCCAAGCGGCGTGGGCATCGATGTATTCGGTGGAGCAGGACTGGCTGCTTCTGTTGCGGCTGGCGGCTTGCTCGTGTCTGTTGACGCGCTTGCACTGCTTCCCGAAGAGGTCTTGGCTGATGTCTCCTTGCCAATCCCTTTGTCAGAACCGCCTTCTATCCGAAATGTGCCCTTGACGCGCCCTTCGCCGACGTTAATCTCCACCGGGTAGGCCTTCGAGGGGTCTAGCCGCTGCCCCGCGGGAAGCGCAAGCGTTCCCTTAGCCTCATTCGCTTGCGCTTTCGCTTGATCCGCCAAGGCAAGAGAAGGGTGGCCAAGAATACAAGCCATCAGGAGGGCAATAGATACTGGAATCTTCCGGTCCATTCTTTCACTTCTTCCTCGTTCAACCTTCCTGCCTCCAGGAGTTTGTTCAGGCGCTCGCTTGCGGTGTCAAACAACTTGTGGAGCGAGGCTATCACTTTCGCGCGGTAATCACCAGTGGCGTCCTTTTGATCGGCCATCTCGCGCAGTGCCAGCCCATACAAGAACAAGGATTCCATGTCCACATAACCAAGCTTCGTTAATTCATACAACGCCGCGGCTCGCGCATACAGGTCACCGCGCCGTTCGTGAATCATGGCAGTGCATAATAAATCATCCTTCATCGCCGCATTTTTATCATCATCATCGCGAAAAGTCGATACTCCGCGGAGTCGCTCCAACTCTGCCAGCAACCAATCGCCCTCTGCTTTACAGATTTGCGGTGAATCCTGATCTTTGCTCAGGAAGGCTACATAGCGCAAGCGCCAGCGACGGCGGGCGGTTTCGTAGTCATAAGGAGCGAAACGTAATACGGCATCCAGATGCTGCAGTTGCTTCACCGGAGACCCCAACTTAGCGGCCAGGGTAGCAGCGATGCGACGACTCTCTTCGTCCTCGGTTCCAGCGGCAAATGACCACTCCAAAAAGCGCAAGGCATCCGAAGTCTGACCATTGGCATCCATTTCCGCTGCACAGGATGCCGGGACACTAAAGGCCAGAACCTGCTCACAGGCAGAACATAGTTCTCGCAAGTCCAATGGCCGCGCCAGAGGCTCAAAGCAAGTGCACTGGCGCGCTGTATTTTCAAGATGGACAAGCCGCTTTTGCGCACTGGGAATCTGGCGAAGCGCTTCCTCCTGGGCGTTGCCTCCGAAACGCGTCGAAAGTAATTGCGAACATGCTTGCCGCTCGAGATATTCCGCGGGTGGATATCCTGGCTCTGGCCGGAATCCAAGAGCCAGAAGAACCAGCGCGCCAGCCGCAAACACATCTTCCGGAGCTCCTGCTGCTGAGGCGCCGCGCACATTCTCAGGGGCAATTCCGGCCAGCACATTCAAGTCGGCCTGTAAAAGATGGTAGGCCGAGGACTCCGGCACCCTCGGGCATGGAATCAAGTGCGCCCGCCATCGCCCAGCGACGTAGCAGGCGACAAGACGGCCGCCATGAAGGCCCACAGGCAACGCAAAATGCTGGCGCCACTGTGCATAGATAATTGCCACATCGGCAGCGAATTGCAGCCGCCTCAGCCAGGATGCCTGTGCAAAAAACTGGGGCACAGTCTGTACGTCACCATCAAGGCAGTAGTCTATGAAATAGTGGTCTCCGACCTGCTCGTGACGCAGAATCGGCAGAACGCGAGGCGGCTTGGCCGTGCTGATGGATGAAGCCAGATCGTTCACTGCACGGCGAAATTCACGCGTTGCCAGTTGCGAACTCAGGCAACGCCGCAGGATCGTACCTGTTGCGCCATCCACCAAGGACAGATCCCCGCGATCCGTATTGAGTAGCTGCTGCAGAGGCATGGCGTACTCGCTGGTTCTACTCAGGTTTGCATTTTAGATAGACGTCGCCCAATTCGTCGCCTAGCTCGTCCACGTTGCCGCTGTTGTTGTTCACGGCTGCGATAAAAGCGTTGTAGGCCTTCTGCAGCTCATTCTTCTTGCCAGGTTCCAGCGGTTGCTGCAGCAGTTTATATGAACGTCTTGCGATGGAACGGAAATCTCCAGGCGTGTTTTCTGGAGGAGCTTCCACTGTAGTCGCGGAATCCGAAGGCGGAGGTGGCGTAGCGGCCATTCCTCCTGCGCCAGGCGTTGGCGCCGCTGCGGGCACCGGGGGAGGCGGCACAACCTGTGATTCCCCCTCCTCGGAGGCCATGGTTTGTATCAAATGCCTGGCTCCTTCCTCAATCTTCGCGCGCGAAGAGCGCACCGAGCACTGAACGTCAACTTTGAATACCTGTTCTTCCTTCTGTTCTTTCTTGAGCCGTTTGACTGTCACATGTAACAAGCCGTCCGTATCAAGATTGAAGCTCACCTCGAATTGCCAATAGCCTTGCGGCTTGGGTTCAGGCAGAGGGATGGGCAGCTTGCCAATCAGGGTATTCTCAAAGGCAATTTTGCTCTCCCCCTGGTAGATCAGTACATCCACCGCGCTGGATGGACCGGCATTAACAAATCCGCCTTCGGTCTTTTCGGCTGGAATGCTGCTGTCCTTGGGAATAATGGGATGGAAATCCTGCTCGTTTACTAGAATTCCCAAAGTGTGGCTGGTCACGTCCTGAAGTACAAGGCTGGTTGCTTCTTCCTTGTCAGCACGGGTGATGGCGCCTGTTGCAAGCAGATCAATTTCCGCGCCTTCAAAACCAGCCGACGGGTTGTGCCCCCGCGCCACCAGCGCAGCGCCACACGCGACTGCTTCGTCAGGATTGATGTCCGAGCGAATATCCTTTTCCTGCAAATGGTCCATGTACTCGGCAAGGAGTGTGCGCACCCTTGGAATCCTCGTTGAGCCGCCCACTAGAAGCACCTGCTCAATATCTTCCTTGCGGATGGCTCGTGTTTTCGACGCGGAATCAATGGCGTCTGTCACGCAGTCCAGCGATTGCCGCAGAAGATCTTCAATCAGCGAGTTGAATACAGCTCGCGTGAGAGTGAGGTTTACGCTGACTGTTGGAGTCAGATACGGAAGGTCAAGCACCGTTGTAGTGGCCGCGGACAGCTCGCGCTTGCGCCTCTGCGCCACCTCCTTGATCCGCGCCTTAGCCTGCTCGTCGTTGCTCAAATTAACATTGTGCCGCTTGTGTATTTCCTCGATCGCCCACTTGGTGATGCGATCGTCAAAATCCCCGCCGCCAAGGCGCGAATTGCCGCCGGTCCCCACGATGCTCACGTTCTTGTTGCCCACGGCGATAATGGACACATCGAAAGTTCCGCCGCCAAGATCGTAGACCAGGTAAAGATGGGTTTGCCCGTCATCAAGTTGATCGGCGCCGAAGGAGACCGCGGCAGCGGTAGGCTCGTTCAGTAATTGCTTAACGTTTAACCGTGCAATGGCCGCCGCGTCCGCCGTGGCGCCGCGTTGCGGCTCCTTGAAATAGGCAGGAACGGTGATAACCGCATCGTAAATCTCCTCTCCCAGATAGTTCTCGGCCTGATGCTTCAGCTCGGCAAGAATAAAAGCGGAAATTTCCTGGGGCAGGTACTCACGGCCGCGAAAGTGAACTCGCTTGGGAACGCCTGGACTGTTTGCTTGCGGAGGCGTCGAATACTCGCCCATTTCGCGTTTGATTTCGATGATGGTGTTCTGGGGGTCGAGCACTCGCCGCCGCTGAGCTGGCGCTCCAACGATGACTTTTTGCTCGTCGTCAAGGCCAACAACCGAAGGGAGCGTATTCTCGCCTACTGCCGTTGGAATAACCACGACTTCCTTCTTGTCGTAGTCCCAAACCGACACCGCGGAATAGGTGGTGCCGAGGTCAATTCCGATAACCTTGTGGTATCTCACTCGATATCTCCATTCTTGATTTCTGCATCCGATGTTTCCAGGGATTGGACCCAGACTCGCGCCGGAATGGCAAGCCTTCCCTGGACCATGTATCCATGCTCATCCACACGCACTATGGTCTTGGGTGGTGCTTCAGGCAAAGGCGATTCAGCGGCAGTGCAAGCTCTCACACATTCGTGAATTCGTCCATCAAAAAGATCGATTCCTGGGCGAACCGCAATGCGCTCAATGCCCATACGCCTGAGAACGCCTTCCATGCTCTCCGCAAAGCTGGCTACGTGCTGCCGCGTGTTCTCGGGATCGTTGAAGTCGGCGCCTTGCAGCATCCGCTCCAGCGCGCTGACCACCGGGGCTAATTCGCGGCAACAATTACGCAGTGCATGGAAGGTCAACTCTCCGGCGAAGGCGGTGCGCAGCTTGTCCATCTCCTGAAGAAGCGTGGCGCGAAAAGCCTCCTGGCTTTCGCCGGCGCGGCGAACAGCGTCCACGACGGCTATGTTATCCTCGGCCACCTCGTCCACTGTATGCTTGACATCTCGTATTAGATTTGCTGCCTCCGTAATACTTGTGTTCAGGGCAGCGAGGGAGGGATTCTCTCTTACTTGGCGAACAACACGTACCTTGGCTCGATTGTTCATCCGTGCCTCTTCGAAACTAGAATACCATCCAATAATTGATTGGGAGTAAAATCCGCTGAAAAATCGCTGCGCTCCAGGTCGGCCAACGGCATCACTGTTTCTCCTCGCTGAACGAGAAATTCTCTTACTGCTTTGTGAACCCAGCGCAGGCGCAGTTCCCGGTCATCAAGAATAGGGGCGGATGCCTTGCGAATCACATAGAATGTCAGGTGCGAATTTGCGGCATCATAAGCCTGCTTCTTGTTTGGGTTCGATAGCTCGTCGCCAATGCTGTTCACTTTCTTCATGCGCTCTTCAAGGGTGCGTCTCTCGTCCGAGTCGAGGCGCGCCATTTTTCTTTGTCTATCCAACTCGCCGGCGATGCGGGCCTTGCTATCACGGATTTCCTTTATTGAGGCTTCTGGCCCGATGCCGAGCTCGGAGTAGTATGACTGGGTTTTCAGGTCGATCATGAAAATTCGCACGGCTTCTTACCCCCTCTTGAGCTCTTCCAGTATCTTGCGCAAATCACTGCTGAGTGCGCGGGCGCTTTCGGCCGCGGAGTCAAGCTTGGCCTCGACGGCCAGTTCCTCCGCCTCGCTGGCTTCGTGAACAGCGGATTCCAGCTTTTCACGGGCCTCGCGGGTCTTGCTGGGTGTGCGTTCTCCCGCCGTGAGTTGCACGGCAAGCCGCGCTGACGCAGCGGCTGATTCGAGCAGATCCCGAATCCGTGAAACCACATCGAGGGTCTCTGTCTCCGACCCGGCTTTTTCCAGCAATTCCCGCGCCTCGCGAATCTGCTCGTCAGAAAGCAACTGGTCCAGCCCTTGTTCAAGCATTTCCTTCGCCGTCTTCAGGCGCGCGGGGTCGTCTCGTCCGGTACGAATCAGAATACTGGCCGCCATCAGCCTGACTCCGCCGGCTTTCGGATACTCCGCCAGCAACCGTTGCACCTCGGCAATAAATGCCGGAAAACTATCGCGCGTGGGAGAGCGGAGTTGTTGGGGAATCTGCTCCAGCACGGCATTGTCCACCGCCGCGATGAATTGGCTTCGCATGCCTTCCGCTTCTTTTTGATCCGCCATCTTGGCCGTCAAGGGGAGTGCATCAAGTGCTGTAAGATACGCTTGGCGGAAAAGCCTGGCTTTCAATAATAGACTGCATTGCATCAGCCTGAATCCAAGAACATCCGGTGCGCCGCGTAAGCAGTCCTCCAGAATCTCCAGCCGCTGATTAATCTGCGCCGTAGCGTCCTTGCTGCTCTCTACGTGCGCCAGGGCAACAATATAGCTTACAAAGACCTTTACCAAATCCGTATCGGCAGGCACCATTCCCATCTTCTTGCAGGCTGGCTCCAGAAATCGCCAGGGCATATTCACCAGGTAAGCGCCAGCCCGTAAGGCCGAGAATTGAACATTGCCGGAAGCTGACTCGCTTCCCAACCGAATCATGCGGAAGAGCAGGAAGCCATGCCCGATGATCTCCTTCGTCAGTTTCTCCGCCTCGCTATTCTCGGCTTCGAAAGAAAGGTCTCGCTTGCGCTGGATAGGATCTCTTGCAAACTCCGCCGCCTTGGCTGTCAGCTCCTCCATCAGCGCCTGAAAAGTAAGAATTCCAGCCCAGCGGCGGTTTCGGAAGCACATCTGGAATTGGCGCAGAAGGGCTTCTGCGGCGGCCTGGGGACTATCGTCAGAACAATCAAGAGTAATTCCAAGCAGATGCAGTGGAGACTGAAACCTCAATCGCTGATTGAGAAATGCTGTTGCGCTCTCCAGCAGCCAAAAATCGAAGGTTTCACGATCCTCGAGCCACGCAAGCAACTCTGTGTCTAGAGGGTCGCCAGATCGGATGGACTTAACATGGCGCAGACGGCTCTGTTGCGCAAAGGAGCGATGAAACCGTATCCGGTCCTCTAGCTCCACGCGCAGATCCCCGGCAGCGCCGGCAATCATGTAGCGCAGTTCCGCGGCGCGCTCCCAGCTTCGCTGGTACTTGTCCACATCCCTTGTGCGAGTAGCCACCAATGCCAAATTGTGCATCACCGGGATACGAAAGGGGTCAGCTGCGCAGGCTTCCTGCCATAATATCTCGGCGCGGTCCAGGCGTTCGCCGCCCCAGGCAATGCGCGCGTGATAGTCCAGGATGGCCACGCGAAGCTCCCGGAAGCTAGGCAAAGTGGCGATTTCCTTGGGGTACTGTTCCACGAGCCGGGAGGCTTCTACCGCGTCCTGTTTTCCGGATTGCCCGTGCCATGAATAATGCAGGCAGCAGACCAGTTCGGGCGGCAGTTCGCCGTTCTGCAATTTCACGCAAGCGAGGCGAACAAAATCCTCCGCGCTAGTCGCCGCCCCCAGTTCGCAAACTGAATGTAATAGGCGCACTGCTGGACGATCTTGATGCGCGGTCATTGCCGGTTCGCGTAACCAGGCTTCCACCTGGCTGGTGCGGGCTGCGCTGTCAATCAGAAAAAGTAGCCCGGCGAGCGCATATTCGGCGATGCCGTCCTGCCCTTCTCCCAGGCTTTTGCCTGCTGCTTCCATCATCTGGATGGATTTCTTCGGAGCCGTAGAGCGGCCCAGCTCCGTAACCAGAAGAACTTTCCAGAACCCGCGCCAACGACAGTTGCCTTGGCCGATCAAGGTGTCGGCCGAACTCCGCTTTGCGCTGGATTGAGCATGTTCGGAGCCCGAACCGGCTCGCTTTGCGATCAGTTTATCCGTCTCGGCGATTGCGCTCGCCTGCTTGCCATTGTCTCCCGCAAAGAGGGCGGCAAATAAATGCCATGCAACCTCGCATTCCTCCGGCCCGGCATCAAGCAGTGCCAGCGCCAGATGAACGCTGATGCGGTGGCTTTTGGGCGCCAGACGCTGGGCGCGGCGGTATTCAAAGATCGCTGCCAGAGGTTCGCCATTCAGGTGCAGTAAGCGGCCCAAATGGAAGAATAACTTGGGATGGTAAGGATCGTATGTCGTAGCTTGACGAAGCAGATCGATGGCTGCCTCAATTTCCGTATTAGGCAGTACCGCCAGGCGAAAATATAATTCGGAAAGAGCCAGGCGCTGCGTTGTACTGGAGGGCATTGCTTCCAGTTGCTGCCGCGCTGATTCCAGAGACTCGCGGTGAACGGATGCGCTGGACAGGCCATCCTCTCCCGTCTCATTCTGTGAGGCGTGGGTCATGCTGGATCCTCAAAGATCTCAACCGTTCCGGGAAGGGTTGCAACCACTCGATGACCGTCCACGGAGAGCGTGGCTGAAAGAGCATCGCCCCAGGATTTTACCTTGGAGCCATTACGCCAATAGGTGAATCCGATCTGCGTTTGTACCAGGCAACGGTCAAAGCCGCAGGCTGTTGTCATGCTGCGGTTGTTGCCGGCCGGCAACCGTGGGCCTCGCGGATAGGTTCCCGCGGGATCAATGATCCAGGATTGTCCTTGGTCATTCACCAGGATGCAGCCTGAATTCGACGGGCTTGCCAACAGGCGGATGCCGGATCGCGAAGGAAGACGGTCCGGTTCACTGGCCTTCCAGGATTTATTGATGGTTATAAGCCCGGCGCTGGTAAGAATCATCGGAATATCGTTGGACAAAGCGAGACCCAGCACACCGGGCAATGGTCCAATCTGCGCGGCGCGGTGGCCTGCGCTATAGAAGGAGACACAGTCTTGCAAGCTGAGGACAGCAAAAGTATCGCCGCCGCCCGCGGCAATGCGGCGCACACCGTCTCTCACGCCTGGCAATGTGGTCGCGGGCACTTTGCCGCCCACCAGCTTCAGGTTTTCATTCCATGATCCAGCCAGCCATCGTCCGGCAAATGCCTGAATATCGCCGATGGGGCCGTCCAGATGTGCTGTACCTTCGAGGCCGCCTGCCCCAAACCACTTGATCTCACCTTCCCAGCTGCCCACTGCAACTCCACCTGCAGAATTAAGCGACGCCACACGCACGTGAAATGGTTTTGGGTCGCTCCACTGGATGGCCGCATCCTTGAAATGGAAAATCACAAGAGAATCATCCGACTTCCAGGCAAGAATCCTGTCGTCTCCAAGCGGCCAGGCACAGCGACAATCCGCCGGGATGCTCCAGTGATCCGTAGGTCTGATCGGAACTGGAGCTGGAATAGGAACTTTAGGTTCATCTGGTTCTTTGGGAACTGGAAGCGCAGTTAGCCATGCCGGCAAGTCCTTCTTGTCGAGATAGCTTTCGACGGCGGCCTGTAGGGTATCGCGGATCTCGTCTGGGCTTCGGGAATCGCGCGCTTCCATATCGGCAGGAATCGTTAGTAGACCCGTCAGCGATGCGCTCAGCGCCGCTCCAGCGGAGGAGGATTCAGATGCTGCAGATTTCCCGCCCGATGAACGGAAGAACCAGAAATTATCGAGCGAGTGTATCTCATCGCATACACCCATTTGTTCCCAGTTCCAGCTAAGCCTTACCTCACCAGAACGGTCAATCACGACATTTTCGACGCGAAATATGCTCGCGGCCAACAGAGGACTTTTTGCTGCCATGCTGTTGTAGGATGCGCATACCGCGTTCAACAATGCCGCTTTAAGACGTTCCGGCAACGGACCGAAGCGCTCCACAAGCATCGAAATTGAAACACCTTCAATACGATGGCTGGCGATCAGCTGCCACGCGCCTGATGAAGTGAGATCAAATACCTTATGCCAACGTACTTGCAAGGGAGACGCCGCCCCCGCGCTTTTACAGCTTTCCACTTCCGAAGACAGTTCCGGCATGCGTGCTGGATTTGCTGGTATAACCAGCAGATCCCATTGCGATTGGCCGTCAATACCTTGTCCCAGAAATACTGCTCCGGTCAGCGTGAAGCTGCGGCGATCACCGGCAAGCTGAAAGGGCAATTCCGCCGTAGGAAGTTGCGGCACCACCTCGGCCCAAAAGGCCTGGAAGGGATCGGAGACCGGTGTCGCGACGCTGTAACGTTGGCAAGCCCACGAGGAAAGACGCAGCAGCGCCTGAAACGCCGGTTCGATGGAATCCGCGTTAAATTCTTTGTTGATCAGCTTGGCGTACCAGGAGATCGTCCGAATATGCATCTGGATGTCGGCGGCCAGATGCGGACTCACGCAGAGGGCGTCTGCGGCCTGGGCGAGCTCGGTTGGTGCGGGTTGTTCGAACTCCGCGCGGTAAATGTAAGCGAACAACTCGCTTGCGCGCCTGCAAATGGCCACTAAAACCTGCTCAGGGTTAGTCAACTTGCGCAGGGCCATGATTTCTGTGGGAGCGGGGAACGCTGGTAAAGGATGCGATGCGGGAAGGATACTACGTTTGAGCCTCTGATACTCATGCTCGTACTTGCTGGGCTCTGTGAGGTCCACTCTGGGTACGCTTATAATCTCTGCTGGAACGGGAACACTAAGTGGCCCGCGAACAACCGCCGTTATTGTGCGCTGGCGCAAATTCGCGGGGTCCATCTCGAAATTCAACTGTAATTCGAACTGGGTATAGTCTTTGAGGCAGTAAGAATTGCTAAGGCAGACTAGCGCTTGCCGGCAACGATTGAGAGCCTGCTTCAGGTTACGCGCAACAGTTCCGCGTGCCGCCATGTCAGTTTTATCAAACCAGAGAACGTAGCCATCGCCGTGCAGTCGGTTCACCAGTTGTTCCACCGCTTTAAGGTCTTCGCTGGCATAACTGATAAATAGATCGAAGTCGTAACCCGCCGTGCCTTCTCCTGGCTCAGGGTCTAGCATGAACGCCTCCCATCAGCTTTCAGATAGAATACATGAATTGCCGTATTATTAAGTATCTGAATTATAAGCTGTCCGGCAGTGGATTCTGATTGTACGATCGATTCTGGAAAAGGCGAGAACCCCTGCTGCACGTGGTAACGCTGTGCGAACGAACACTGTGTCTGAAAACACCTGTGTACGGAAGTTTCTACATATTTTACTGTTCCGCGCGCCTCGACTGGGGGCATTCCTCGCGAAACTGGCAATTGGCGCTACGCAGCCATAGTAGGTCGGTCGGTAAAAATGACGCGCCACTCCACCACTTCGTCCACCATCAACTGAGTAACTCCGCCCGCCAGGGTCGCAACATGTACAAGGCGGAGATTACCCCCGGGAGATGCTGTCTGCGTCTGAAGCAAGTCAATCCATTTCGAAAAATATCCGATCAAGTCGGTCATCGACCGAGACCGCTTCACGTTTCGCGCAGATTCTCCCTGGTTAATGCGAATCAATCACAGGTGCAGGTAGCGATCGGCGCCATAGACCAGACCCAGCGTGAGTAGTGCGATGAAGACTTCGCCGATAGCTCCGACGGCGAAGGGCCGCCAGCCTTGCTTGACGAGTTCGCGAAGGCTGGTGCGGAGACCTACCCCGGCAAAGGTGAGCAAGAAGGCCCAGCGGGAGAGATTCGCCAGACTGGCCAGTTGCGGCTTGGTAAAAAAGCCCAGCGTGGCTAGCAGCGAGATCAACAGAAATCCTAAAACAAATTTTGGGAATTTGCTCCATAGGAAGGCGGCCTTGTTGCCGACTGCATGAGCTTCGCCGCGCGACGACCAGTAGAGAGCATAGCCGAGCACGATGAAGCCGATCAGCGCGTTGCGCGTAGTCTTAGCCAGCACGGCTACCTTGCCGGCGGCGTCGGAGTAGAGAGCGCCGGCGGCGGTGGCCTCGGCGGTGTTGTCAACCGCCAGTCCAGCCCACAGACCATAAGCTTTGTCGCTCAGGTGCAGCGAGTGGCCGATGAGCGGGAAGGTAAAGAGCGAGATCGCGCCGAGAGCAAGGATGGCGGCAATGGCGTAGGATGCATCTTCGTCGTCAGCGTCAATAGCCGGTTTGGCGGCGATGATGGCCGAAACGCCGCAGATCGACGAGCCGACCGCCAAGAGCGACGTGAGCTTGGGCTTGAGCCTGAAGGCGCAGCCCATAATGTGCATGAAGGTGAGCGAAAGGGTGATGGCGATGGCGACCAGCAAGAGCGAGATGCCGCCCAGGTGGAGTACATCGCCGAGCAGGAAGCGGGAGCCGAGCAGGACGATTCCAGCCTTCAGCCAGAATTCGTAAGTGGCCACGCCTGCCTGAAAGATGCGCGGAATGCCAATGGTGTTGGCGATAACCAGGCCAATGACAATGGCCCACAGAACATATTCGATATTCGGGAAGGTAATGTGGCGCGCCTTGGTGTAGGCCGCGATGGATTGCTCGATAAACTTTCCGGCATACCCCACGGCGATCAGAAGCAAAAGACCGGGGACGAGTGCTGCAATGCGGCTGTGCAGGTTTTCTTGCCGGGCCGGAGCGAGGACGTCAGTAGCCATTTGAATCTCCTTCTTCTTGTGGTCTGGCGATCTCACCATTTAACCGGTGGCAGCAGGTTGAGGCGAACGAGAAATGCAAGAGTGAGCGCGAGCGCGACGGCATACACGTCGAGCGAAAGAGCAAGTCGGGGTCGGCTGGTGGCATTCGTCATCATGATTCTCCAAAGAATTTGATTTGTATTTCTGGCTAAGATTGGAGCGCCGGGCGGGAGTTGAACCCGCGAGTACAGGTTTTGCAGACCTGCGCGTTAGCCGCTTCGCCACCGGCGCTATAAGATCAGCATCGACAGGCAGAGCAATGCGCCGTTACCGGCCCGCTCAGTAAGCGACCAGAGTCTTCAGGAAAACGTGCAGGGAAGGCTGAAAACAAGGGCATCCTCAACTCCGGGAATCGATGATGAACATTTTCGTATCGTGAAAGACAAAATCGCGGACAGGCCAGCGGGCGCTAGCGGCGACAACAACAACACGCGATTATGTTAAAGATGGTTTGCATCTCGGATACGACCTTGTTTTTTCACCCTATCGGATATTGAAATTCTTGTCAACAGTATTTTCCTGGCCTCCGTGCTGCTGGTTGCACCGGAATCTCATCGGACTGCTCAGCGTCGAGGCAATAGCCCCTCTGCGAACTTGACTTTCGTGTGCCTCGCCTATACTATTCTCATATGAAAGGTCATTTCTGTTGTCGCTGCTCTACGACGCTGCGCGCGCACAGGTGACCTGGGTCTAAAGTTTAGATCAAAATTCACGGTTCCCAAATGCCCGCGATGCAGCTATTGCTGTCGCGGGTTTTCTGTCTTCGCATCAACGAGGAAAAATGACGGAAGCAATCCAAGTCAAAGAGACGAACGCCCAACGCGCGGAACGCCTGAAGCGCGAAAAGAATCCTTGGGAAGCCTTCAATGAGGTGCGCGAGTTCGCCCGCAAGGGGCGCTCCAGCGTGCTACCGGAGTGGGCCGGCTTGTACTTCAAGTGGTGGGGCATTTACACCCAGGGCGACGGCGTGGGCGCCACCGGCGGCAAGGGCGGCGAAGGCCCGGCCTCCGTTTTTTTTATGATGCGCATCGGCATTCCCAACGGCATCGTCTCCGCTGCCCAGCTTCGCGTCATTGCCGGCCTCTCGCAAAAGTACGCGCGCAGCCTTGCCGACGTCACCGTGCGCCAGTGTATTCAGCTACACTGGCTCACCATCGAATCGCTTCCTGAAGTCGTCGATGCGCTCGACGCCATCGGACTTTCGCCCAAGGGCGCCTGCGGCGATGTGGTGCGCAACGTGACTGGCTGCCCACTGGCCGGAGTGGCCGCCGATGAGTTGATCGATGCGTCTCCGCTTGCCGCGGAGATTTCGCGCATACTCAACGGCAACCCGGAGTTCTACAACCTGCCGCGTAAATTCAAAGTCTCCGTCACCGGCTGCCCTTCCTGGTGCACTCACCCGGAGATCAACGACATCGCGTTTACCGCAACCGAATCGAACGGCCGGCTCGGCTACTCGCTGCGCGTTGGCGGTGGGCTCTCCAAGGAGCCGCATCTTGCCGTTCGCCTCAATGCCTTCGTTCTGCCCGAGCAGGCGGCCCGCGTAGCGCGCGCCGTGACCGAGATTTTCCGCGAGCAGCAAAGCCTGCGCGAAAACCGCAGCCAGGCCCGCATGAAGTATTTGTTCTTAAAAGAAGGCTGGACCGCCGAGAGCTTTCTCGCCGAGTTGCAGTCGCGGCTAGACTTCACGCTGCTGCCCTCCGCGCCCGAGCAGATTCCCGGCGACATCTACCGCGATCATGCAGGCATTCATCCGCAGCGACAGCCGGGCTTGAGTTACGTGGGCGCATCGGTGCTGCGCGGACGGTTGAGCGGCGAGCAGTTGCAAGCCGCCGCTGATCTTGCTGAGCGTTTCGGCAGCGGCGCGCTGCGCACCACTGTCTCGCAAAATCTTCTCTTCATCGACATTCCCACTCGCAAGACAGCGGAACTGGCGCGGGAACTTCGGCAAATTGGATTGCAGATCGAAGGCTCCTCTTTCTGGCGCGGCGCCATCGCCTGCACTGGCACCGAGTTCTGCAAACTGGCCATCACCGAGACCAAGGGCTTCACCCGCTGGATTGTGGATGAGCTTGAAGAACGGTTGCCCGAATTTGACCAACAACTCAGGCTGCACGTGACCGGCTGCCCCAACGGCTGCGGCCAGCACTGGATTGCCGACATCGGCATCGAAGGCAAAAAGATCAAGCACGAGGGCAAACTTATCGACGCATATTATTTTTGCCTCGGCGGCGCGATGGGCCGGCACGCTTCCATCGCCCGTCCGGTGGGTTTTCGCTGCCCCGCGCCGCTGGTTCCTGAAGCGATCGAACGCCTGCTCCGCCACTATCTCGCCAGCCGGCAGCCCGAAGAAAATCTGCGCGCCTGGTTTGCGCGCCGCAGTAACGACGAACTGCGCGCCGATTTGGCGGGTGAGGTTTCGCCGCCGGTCGAGCGCGACCAGCCCACCGGCCCCGTGCCGCACGGCGTCGTCGATTGAGGATCAAGCCATGAGCCTGTTGCCGGTCTTTCTCAAATTAGATGGCCGCCGCTGCCTGGTGGTGGGCGCGGGAAGTGTTGCGCTCGATAAGATCAGCAGCCTGCTCAAGACAGGCTTGCGGCTGCGCGTTGTTGCGCCGCATGCACGGCCAGAAATCCGGCAGCTTGCGAGCGGGGGAAGGCTCGAATGGATTCAGCGGCCCTTTGAAATCGCCGACCTCGATGGCAACTTCCTGGTTATCGCAGCCACGGATTCCAGTGAAATCAATGCCGCCGTTTATCATGGCGCTGTTGAACGCGGCATCCTGTCTAACAGCGTGGACGATCCTCCGCACTGCGACTTTTATTTCGGTTCGGTGGTCAGCCGTGGTGCGTTGCAAATCGCTATTTCAACGGCCGGTGAGAGTCCGGCATTCGCCCAACGATTGCGCCGCGAGATCGACGAGCAACTGCCCGAGGACTTAGGCCCGTGGCTCGATAGCCTGGGCAGGCTGCGCCGCGAAGTTCTTGCCGCGCAACCCCCGGGCGAGTCGCGCAGGCTGTTACTGCATCAATTGGCCCTGCGTCCGCTCTGCGAAGCCGCGTCCTGCCCTTCGCGTCAGAGGTCTCTTGCGCGACCCGACTGGAAGATTGGCGGAAAGGTCTATCTGGTAGGAGCCGGTCCGGGAGATCCCGAATTGCTGACCGTCAAGGCGCTGCGCCTCATTCAGTCCGCGGATGTTCTCCTGCACGACGACCTGGTTCCGCAAGCGATTCTTTGCCTTGCGCCACCCAGCGCCGAAATCATCAACGTGGGCAAGCGTTGCGGCGTGAAGAGCATCACGCAGGAGCAAATTAACACGCTGATGGTGGAGCATGCCCGTGCTCAGCGCAACGTGATTCGACTCAAAAGCGGCGACCCGCTTATCTTCAGCCGCGCCGCCGAGGAGATTCGAGCGCTCACTGAATCCGGCACGCCATTTGAAATTGTTCCCGGCGTCTCCGCAGCTTTTGCCGCTGCCGCTGCGATTCAGTGCGCCTTGACCAGCAGAAACAGCGCATCTAATGTGATTTTTTCTGCCGGCCATCGCGCGCAATCGCAACCAGAGAGCCGATTAAGCCGCGTGCCGCTTCCCCAACCAGAAGAAGCAACCCGGGTGATCTATATGCCTGGCCGCAACCTGAACTTGCTAGCCCAGCAATGGCTCGACGAAGGACTTCCTCCCGACTTTCCCTGCGCCGTTGTCTCGCAAGCCTCTCAGCCCGGCCAGCAACTCCTCTGCACCACGCTTGCCGCGCTCGGCAACGCCGAGCCGGTTAACGCACCCAGTCTGCTTATCGCCGGCTGGGCTCTGCGAGAATCCTCCGCGGCATTCCAATCAGAAGAAATAGACGATTCAGTCACAGTCTGAAATTCAACACGACATTCGACAGATGAGACCGATCGCATACATTCCAGGAATCAGAATTTGGCGAAATCGACCATGACCTCTCTGATTCGGCGATGGGCTTGTCGTTATTGGTGGCGGGATAGAAATTGATTTTATATGGTAGGCGAGGCGGGAATCGAACCCACAACCCCCGGCTTAGAAGGCCGGTGCTCTATCCGATTGAGCTACTCGCCCACGTATAACTATTTTAGCGTCGAATTGATCCCAGCGCATCTGTGAATGCTGCCAGCGCAGCCTCCAGGGTCTTTGCCGCCGCAGCGGGAGACTCTCCGCAGGAGGTCAGAAAGGCGGTGATTCCGAGGCCCGTGAACTCCGGGGTAATGAAAGCGCGGCGAATGACCATATCAGCGCGACAGCAGCGGAGCGGAACAGCGCTGAGGAGGCCGCAGACGCGCGTGCACGCCTTCCCGGTTATTTCTGGCAGAGTCCATTGCTGTTCGTTTTTCGGCAACAGGTCAATGAAGCATCCCATGGCGTGAGCTGAGCAGCCGGGCGGCGCATCCAGCTCGTCGGGGTCAAATTCATTCGGCTCCAGATGCGGCCAGTAATCGCATTTCGAGGTCCAAACCGGAGAATCAACGGCATTCAGCCTTGCCAGTGCCTCGCCTAATGCCGGAAACTGAGCAGCCTCATGCAGATGCCCGGCGCGCTCTGGATGGCGTTGCAGATCGACAAATCCCACCCAGTGCGACTCAATCACCGGCGCGACAAGGCCCGCCGCATCTGGACCCACCTCGAACTCCCAGTCAGCTTCCATGAGACTCGGCAGTCACCGCCAGCAGGAACCGTATCACAGTCGCCTCCGCCCAGTGAATCTCGTTGCCGGGGTCGCGAGAAAGGTAGGCGCAGTGGCCGCCGTGGCGGGTCTCTACAAAGGTTATGTGAGGGTTGGCGAGCAGTTTGGCGCGGGTCTCCGGCAGCAGGCGAATGAAGGGGTCGTCCATAGCGTGCAGAATCAGCGTGGGAACCGCAATACGGTCCACCACGCGGGCGGCGGCGGCGCGATCATAGTAATCGTCGGCGTCGCGGAAACCCCAGTAGCGGGACAAAATCTTGTCATCAAATTCGCGAATGGAGCGCACCGGCCCAATGGACTTTCGGTTTGCATAAATTCTGGGAAACAACTTCGCCTTGCGCTTGTAGCGTGCCAGCAACCCGCGCAAAAAGTTCCACTCGTAAAGGCGGTTGAACCTCTGATGCAGGGCGTCGGCGCCGGGGGCCAGATCGATAGCCGGGCATACTGCGGCCACGGCTACCAGCGGCGCATCGCTGCCCCACTCCCCGGCCAGCTTGAGCACCAGGTTGCCGCCCATCGAGTAGCCCGCCAGTGCCACCCGTTCCAGGCCGAACCGCTCTGCATAATGGCGCACCACCACGCCCACATCGCCAGATAGCCCGGAGTGATAGAGTGTAGGCGTCAACGTCTCCGTGCCGCCGCAGGTGCGCATATTCATCCGCACCACGTTCCAGCCTGCATCCCAGGCGCGCGTGGTGATGCCCTGAATGTAGCGGGAGTCCGACGAGCCTTCGAGGCCGTGAACCAGCACCAGAGTGAGTCGTGCGGCGCGATCAGGCTCGGCCTGCCAGTGGCAATGGCACAGTACACGGCTGCCATCCGCCGGGTTTACCTCGACCGTTTCTGAAACAGCCGTCAGGCGGAAGGCTGGCCGGGGGTAAAAATTCCCGGCAATCGTCTGCAAGTGTCCGTTGGTCAGGCCGCGGCGCGGAACAAACGCTGGAAAGCTTGGCGGCAATTTGGAGAAATTGTTGTCAAGCCCTGTATTTTCTTTGATTTTCAGGATCACAAAGACTCGGTAATCGAGGAGGTTGGCTCTGCGGCGAGTGCAAGTTGGGGCGGCTAGTGGGGATCGAACCCACGACATCCTGAGCCACAGTCAGGCGTTCTGCCGCTGAACTATAGCCGCCGTATACACAGATTGTAGCATTGAATCAGAATTTTCGGTCTAGGAAGCAGGCGAATCAAGTAGCTTCACCGCCGCAAACCTTGTACACTGTTCCTGTTTTCAATGCCAGGCGTTTCTCCGAGGAGGAGCAATGAAAATTCCCGCCAGGAACATCGTAATCTCCGCTTTTTTGACTTTGGCAGGCGGCCTGCTCATGACTGCTTTTGCGCAGAACGCGAGGGCGCAATCGGCCATCAACTTAACTGGAACGACTTGGGTTGGCACCGATTCCGATGGCGATTACTACGAGTATTCTTTCCAGGCAGATGGCGCCTTATACTACAAGTCTCCGTCAGGGTTCTGGATGAACGGAACCTGGAAACAAGATGGTGATTCAATATACTTCGAGACAAACAACAAATACTCCGAATATCAAGGCCATATCTCAGGCAAGCATATGGAAGGTAATGCCTGGAACATCAAGAGTAGAAAATGGACCTGGGCAGCAAACTTGCTGAATGCGACCACGCCATCCGCGGCTAGCGCTGTCGCCAGCCTTGCCGGGACTTCCTGGACCGTCGTGGAGACAGATGGTGATAACGACATATTCAATTTTTTGGCTGACGGCACTTTGTCCTACTCGTATCAGAATGGGTCCTATACAAACGGCACGTGGAAGCAGTACGGAGATGCGATCTACATCCAGATGAACAATAAGTTCGTCGAATATCGAGGTCGAGTCTCAGGCACGCACATCGAAGGCACAGCCTCGAATGTCAAGGGGAATCATTGGACCTGGACGGCGGACAAGAGAAATATTACGCCATGACAAGGGGATTGTCCGGGCCGTTTCAGGCGGCTGACCTGTTGCTTCAACTCAAACCGGAAGCCAATCCGCGTTACAATCGAAGAATGTCGGGGCGTGGCGCAGCCTGGTAGCGCATCTGCTTTGGGAGCAGAGGGTCGTCCGTTCAAATCGGACCGCCCCGACCATACAACCCACGTATTTGCTATAGTTTGTCACCATTTCAGGAGAAACTCCTTATGGGCCCTTGCGGTTCCCTGGGGATTCTGCAGCTACAGAATCGACTACAGTTGAAGATTCCTAAGATCATAGTGGACCGCTATGCTCTTGATTCTTCGATGGTTAAAGAATAGCATTCCAGGGAGTACCGTCTGTCTCCAAGGCAGATGCGCTCCTGTCATGCTGAAGCTCTCTCAGCCCAATACAGACAATCATCCAGAATCATCAAATCGCAATCAGGGCGAGCCACGACGGCGCATGCTAGCTTTGATGAAATGATTGAGACTGGCTTACTGTTTCCTTGTGAGGTGCAGCCCAGACCTTATAGCTGTTGAAGAGAAATTGTCCCCCGAGTATCAGTAGCCAGACCCAGAGGGCAAAACGCAACTGACGGCGAGGAATGCGGGTGCTGAAAAAAGTTCCGACGACGGCTCCAGCGACGCCGCCAACAATCAGGTGCATCAGCAACTCCGGGTTCGAGGCGTGCGAGAACCAGTGAGCGCCGCTGCCGATGAGTGAGACGACAAAGCCAAAGGCGATATCCGTACCGACCACTTGTGCGGGCGCTAAAGCAGTGAGGCTGAGCAGCGCGGCGCTGCCCAGAGCGCCGGCTCCGGCGGAAGAAAAACCTACCTCAGCGCCGACCGGGAGCATCAGCCATGAAAGCAGGGAGTTGCGATCCCGAGCGCCTGGATTCGTTCTCATGGGACGGAAAGAAAAGAAGATCTGCCATCCCGCCGTAGTCACCAGAATCAATCCAAGAATCGCGTTGAGCAGGTTCTGCGAGCCGGCGTTCACCAGATGTTTCAGAAACAGCGACCCGACGATGACGCCGGGCGCGCCGCCCAGAAGCATGAATCCAAGCGTCCGCCAAGCCACGTTGCGGCGGGCAATCTGTGCCGGCACCAGAATCAATTTGACCGCGGTGGCGAACATCAGTCCAATGCCGACCGCAACCGGTGCGGGCACTCCGAGAAACAATACCAGAACCGGCACAGTCACAGTGCCGGCGCCAACCCCGGTGAGCGCGATAAACAGAGCGATGATGAATCCAATGATATATTGCATCCAGCCTCCTTTTGCAGCTGCCTGCTTGCCCTATTTCGCGGGCGCGGCTTCGATATGAATGCCGCATTCGACCTTGCGGCCAGCCCAACGACCGGAGCGCGGATCGTTGTGGTCCTGCGGAAGCGTCGTGCAAGGTTCGCAGCCGATGGACGAGTAGCCGCGTTCATAGAGCGGCAGCAGCGGAATCGATAAGACTTCGCAGGCATACCAGACATCGCGTGTCGTCCACGCAGCGAGAGGCGCTAGCTTGAGCACCTGCTTGCCGCCGGAAAGTGTGAAGAGCGCCGACTCCTCGAGAGCAGTTCGGCTCTTTGCCTGTTCCCTGCGCATGCCCGTGATCCACACGCGGTACTCCGCAACCGCCTTGAAGAGCGGTTCAACCTTGCGCAGTTTGCAGCACTGATCAGGCGCGGATTGATAGAGCAGGCCGTGCTCGGCTTCCTGCTCGGCTACGGTATGCGCCGGCAGCAGGTTAATAAGATTCAATTGCCACTCGCTTGCAATGCGATCCCGATAGGCATATGTCTCGGCAAAGTGATAACCCGTGTCCAAAAACAGAATGGGAATCTTCGCATCCAACTCGATAGCCAGTTTGGCGAGCAATACATCTTCAGCTTGAAAGCTGCACGTCAGACATACATCCTTATTGCCGGTGATTTCGCGCGCAAATGCGGAGCGCACATCGTCCAGCCGGGTCTTCACCTGCGCATGGATTTCCATTGTGCTCATTAAAAACCCGCCCTTTCCGAAGGGATGAAGATGCTCGCGCTGTGCAGGAGTTGATGAACGGCAGAGACCGCGCGAATTGGATCGTTCGCGTCGAGAGCAATCTCATGTCCTTCCGCGCGAACAATCAATGCTCCACCTTCGTTCGCTCTCACAACCAGCGCAAGCAAGCCGGATTGAAGCTGCAATCGAGCAACGATCTCCAGCAGGCCGGGATGAAGAAGAAAGGCATCATCGTCGGCTTCGATGCGGACGGAAACTACACCGGCTGAAAATAGGGAACGCTCGATGGAATCAATCAACTCAACCGGGCCGCTCAATTCGAGAATTGCGCCGCGATGACCCCAGCGCGCGTCTCTTTCTCCAGTGGTTATCGGGCCCCATGCGTCGGCATGAAGATGATCGCCAGCTGCCGTAACCGCAGTAGCCGCGGTAATCATGCCGGCCGCGGCAGTGCTGTTACTTTCGGCGTCAATCAGAATGAATGCGCCGGTCGAGCGGTTTTCGCAATAGAGATCGAGCGCAATCGGTCGCAGCAGCTCGATGTTGACGACGCCGATGCCGTTCATTTCCAGCGTCTCGGCGGCTTCGTGTGCCAGCGTGCCGATGTTATTGCGATGCGCGATGGATGAAACTGATGCGGGAACGGTCTGGCTGGTGTGCTTGAGGAGATAGCGGCGGTTGAGCTGGAGCGGCCGCATATCCATCCAGACGAGCGCGGCCTGAAGGCGCTTGGCGACCGTGGCTTGCGCGTGCGTTGAGACGATCAGATCGCCGCGGCTGATGTCGAGTTCGCTATCCAGAACCAGTGTGATCGATTGCGGCGCATGAGCCTCGGCAAGGTCGCCATCGAAGGTGACGATGCGAGCGACCTGTGCGCTTCTGCTGGAGGGAAGCACGGTGATCTTGTCGCCGGGGCGAACGCTTCCTGATGAAATCTGGCCGGCGAATCCGCGAAAGGTGTGATTGGGACGAACAACCCGCTGCACCGGAAAGCGGAATGGCGGGGTCCCCGCGGATAGGCCTTCATCCGCGGGGTGCAAAGGCGGGGTCCCCGCGGATAGGTCTTCATCCGCGGGGTGCAAAGGCGCTGCGCGTGTATCAAGCGACGATGGCAGCGACTCAAGAAGCTCCAGCAGTGATGGACCGTTGTACCACTTCATCACGTTCGAGCGGTGAACGATGTTGTCCCCGGCGAGCGCGCAGACAGGAACAAAGTGGACTGCGACCGGTGTACTCGTATCGGTTGCAATCTGATTGAGGACAGAAGTGAAGTCTAGTTCGATGGCATGGAAGACTGCTTCGTTGTAACCGATCAAATCCATCTTGTTGACCGCGACAATCACGTGGCGCACGCGCAGCAGAGATGCAATATAGGCGTGGCGGCGCGACTGAATCAGCACGCCTTTGCTGGCGTCGATTAGCACCACCGCGGCATCGGCCGTAGACGCGCCTGTCGCCATATTGCGCGTGTACTGTTCGTGTCCCGGCGTGTCAGCGATGATGAATTCGCGGCGCGGCGTGGAGAAGTAGCGATAGGCCACATCGATGGTGATACCCTGTTCGCGCTCCGCGCGCAGGCCGTCGGTGAGCAATGCAAAGTCAATCTGTCCGGGAGCAGTGGTTCCCTTGCCTTCAATAGAGCGTACCTGATCTTCGTATACTGACTGCGTGTCATAGAGCAGGCGGCCGATGAGCGTGGACTTTCCGTCGTCCACGCTGCCCGCAGTCGAGAAGCGAAGCAAATCCTTTTCGCGCTCTTCGGCGAGAAACTCGCCTACCAAAAATGGGGGTGCCAGGAGTGTCGCCATTTAGAAATATCCCTCCCGCTTCTTGATCTCCATCGATCCCTCCTGGTCGTGATCGATGACGCGATTGGCGCGCTCGGAGGAGCGGAACGAAAGCAGTTCCGCTATGATGGCGGGGATCGTGTCGGCGTCGGAGCGAATCGCGCCGGTACATGGACTGCATCCCAGCGAGCGCAGGCGCGACTTGATCATCTGGGGCTGCTCACCCTTCCTCGCCACGAAGGCTTGTTCGATGGGTAGCAGCGCATCGCCGCGCACATACATGGGCCGCTCTTTGGCAAAGTAAAGATCAACCACAGGAATCTTTTCCTCGTGGATATATTGCCAAACATCCATCTCCGTCCAGTTAGAGAGCGGGAAGACGCGAATGCTTTCGCCCGGTTGAACGCGGGCGTTGTAAAGGTTCCACAGCTCAGGGCGCTGGTTCTTCGGATCCCATTGGCCGGCGCTGTCGCGGAAGGAGTAGATGCGCTCCTTGGCTCGTGACTTCTCTTCATCGCGCCGCGCGCCACCGAAGGCCGCATCAAAGTTGTAGTGGCGCAGCGCATCGAGCAGCGCTTGCGTCTTCAACAACCCGCAGCAGCGCTTGGTATCGAGCGCGATGGGATTGGTACCCGCGGCGATGGCAGTTTCATTGCGCCAGACCAGCAACTCCACGCCCACCGAGCGAGCCATCGCATCGCGAAAGGTGAGCATCTCCGCGAATTTGAAGCCGGTGTCCACGTGCAGCAGAGGAAAGGGAATCGGCGCCGGGTAGAAGGCCTTCTGCGCCAGACGCAGCATAACGGAGGAATCCTTGCCGATGGAGTATAGCATCACAGGCCGCTCAAATTCGGAGGCTACTTCGCGCAGAATGTGGATGCTCTCGGCTTCCAGCAGGCGCAGATGGCTGAGGCGCTGTGGGGCGGATGCGTTCACTGGCGGCGATGGGGGAGACACGGATTCGGCGATCGGCATTCATGACCTCTTTCAATAGTTCAATCGCTGAGGGCCAATGCTGCGGATCCGCACACCGGCTTTTCAGCGAGGGGTGCATCTTCTGATGAATTGCTGGAGAGGAATCAGAGACTAGAGCATACACCCGTCGAAAATCATCGATAGGCAACAACAAGTGCGGCTTTGGGAGGCGCGAATCATTTGTGAACCAATAGTAGCAAAATGCCGAAGCCAGCGCAACCTTTTGCTGTTGATTGAGCAATAAAAGGCTGCAACCTCCGATCGCGATGAGCGGCCATTGTTGTCAATGAGATTGGAGCACCGGGCGGGAGTTGAACCGTGAATACTGTTTTGCAGACCTGCGCGTTAGCCGCTTCGCCGCCGGTGCTATTCAATTTGATAGGCCAGGTCTCGCCTCCGAGTTCCAGCACGTCATTGATTACTTCTTTCCGTTGTCTTTGAAGTTCAGAGCAAAGTAGTAGTACGTATACGAGTGGCTGGTTGACACATTCGTCAGAAACTGGCCACCGCCAAAGTAGCCGATGCCTCCGCCCAGGTTGAAGTGCTTATTGAGTTCATACCAGGAGTAGCCATCGATTTCCGCGCCCAGATGGCGGCCGTGGTCGGTCTTGTTGGTCACGATCGCGCTACCCGAAGTGTTATAGATCGAGTCCAGGGCATCAGCCGCCCAGTCGTCCAGCCCCTGCACCGTCAAGGAGAGCCGCCGGTGAGGCTCAATGGTGGTTCCTGCGCGCACCGACTCAATGTTCTGCCAGCCGAACAGGTCGGTGATGCCAAAGCGATCGTGGGCTGTCGGGTAGATCGTATCGAAGGTGGTGTGCCTTCCGTTAGTTGCCGGGTCGCTGTTGCCCGAGGCGTAGTCGTACTGCGTAAAGACGCGCGGTTTGGCCGCTACATCGAGGAACTGGTATGCCGCGCCCGCCTGCGCAGCCCAGGCGCCTATGCTTTCCTTCCCAACCGTGCCGCCTTCATAGATCACCTCGCCCCCATAATCGAGCGCCGAGTGAGCTTGCGCCTTGAAGCGCACGCCACCAACCTTCTCGTATTCCTTGCCGGTTGTCTTGGCGACGGCCGGCTCGACGACCTCTGCCGGCTGCACGCGCCACAGGAAGAACGGCTCAAGATTAGAGTGCGGTGCCAGAAAATCATCGATGCGGCCGTAGGCTCCGTAGATGTTGTTGCCTTCTTGGTGCGGGGTCACGCCATAGGCCTGCGGCACCACAGCCGAGGCGGCGAAGATGCCCAGGTGCTCGCGCTTCGCATTCAGGTTTAGCACCGCCGCATCGTAGGAACGGGCCTGGTTGCGCCACTCGGAGTTGGCGATGATGGTGTTGTTGTAGTTGATGAGCTGCCGGCCCACGCGCAGGCTGAACCAGTGTTTATCCGGGTCGCCAATCTCGGCGTAAGCCAGCTTCAGATCCCAGCGAACCGTGTTCGGCGGGCCAATCGGGGGATTTTGAAAGCCTGCACGTGCGTCCTGCACCTGCGCCGTAACCCGGAACCAACTGGGGGTATGCAGATTCACCTGGAACCGGAAGCGGTTCAGAAGGTAGGAGTCATCGACCTTCGCCTTGAAGCTTGAATTGTCGTACGCCTCGTACCGGAACCGTTCCTCGGCCTGCAGATCGATCCACTTGTGCAGCTTTTGGTCAAGATAGGTGGCCGGGGCAAAATCGTGAAAGTGATAGGGAGCCGGGTTGGCGGTAGTTCGCCAGGCTGGGCCGTTCAGGAAGCTCAACGGGTTGTTTGCCGGCCCGGTGAGGTATACGCCATTGAACCCGGAGGTCGCGTTTCGCGTGGTGAGGTCGTCCTGCGCGGCAAGGGACAGGCTGGCCGCTATAGCAAACAGAATAACAACAGTAATGATGGATAGCGGCAACCGGCGCAAAGAAGCAGACGGGACAGAATAGACAGCTTTTTGCACTTTGGATTCTCCTCGGAATTTGGGGAAGCTGTGGATGGGCTAGGACCTTAGGCCCCTGGCCCGCATGGGGCGACAGACCTTTATCGACAGGTGGAAAGACAACAATAACACGAGCACAACGCCGTTCCCTGCCCGTTGAGCTCGCGGCCAGAGTCATTAATAAAGTCCGCGGAGAAGGGTCTAGACACGTGCATCCTGTACTCGCAAAATCAATAGTGTGATTTGTCGGGAAGGGCAAAATCGTGGACGAGCCAGCGCGCGCTAGCGGCGACAACAACAATACGCGATTTTGATAAAGATGGTTTGCATCTCGGATGCGACCTGGTTTTCTCACCTTATCGAAGATTGAAATTCTTGTCAACAGTTTTATGCATGGCATCCGCACGGGAGGCGGGATAGTTATGGGATCTCCGGCAGTCAGATGCGGGCCACAAGGAATTGGGGATATTGAATCGCTACCTGCTTGGTCTAACCCGGTCTGCCTGAAAACTTGTGATTTCAGCACACCGCCTTCTTATTGTTTATCGCTTTCGTAACAACTCACTTCCGGATTTGTCTGACTACACAGGCTAGAAGATCGTATTGAAGCGTAGTACAAAGCTACGACCTGGCGCAAGGGTGTTTTCTCAGAAAAGGTCACTGAAGCAGACCAGTGCCATCAGTGGCACATGCGGCAAACCATATCGGCTAGCTCCGTAAACGATTCTTGTAAATTTAATTGGAGTCTTTAGCTCTATTGGTATACACTATGGCTGAATCTTAAGAACGCTATTTACCGGCTTGAATGAAAGATACATACTCAAGGAGCCAAATCAATGAAAGCGTTTCGCGTTGTCCTCAGTTTCGGGGGATTCTTCCTCCTCGCGACTTGCGCTGTTCAGGCGCAGGCCACCCGTACCTGGATCTCCGGTGTCGGCGACGACGCCAATCCTTGTAGCCGAACAGCACCCTGCAAGACGTTTGCCGGCGCCATCTCCAAGACCGCGGCCGGCGGAGAGATCGACAACCTGGATACGGGCGGGTTCGGGGCCCTGACCATCACCAAGGCCATCACCCTCGATGGTGGGGGCGGCCAGGTTGCATCCATTCTGGTGTCCGGCACCAACGGCATCACAGTGACCGCCGGCTTATCCGATGTTGTGACAATACGCAATATCAGTTTTCAAGGCATCGCCGGATCAGGCGTGAATGGCATTCAACTCAACAGCGCGGGAGCGCTTCACATCGTACACTGCACGTTTATGGGCTTCAGCGGCAGCGGCATTGCAATTACCCCCACCTCCATGCCGGCCGCAGGCACCCAGGTCTTTATCGACGACACGGTCAGCCAGAACAACGGGGGGGCCGGTCTGCAGATTACGGGAAACACCGCCAACGTGCATGTGAGTGTTTTCAACTCCCGCTTCACGGGAAATGCCAATGGGGTCGTTGCCGCCGACTACAGCCGCGTTGCGGTTTCGCACAGCGACGCCAGCGGGAATTCTTCCGTAGGATTCTCGGCTGCGGCCAATAACGGCACCACCATCTTGAACATTGCCGATTCCAACGCAGCAAATAACCTCGTATCCGGCGTGCAGGCTGGCGGAACTGTAGGAACCTCCGTGGTCCGCTTATCTGGCATCTCCTTGTTCGCAAACGCAGCAGGGCTGACTACCTTGAGCAATGGATCGATCTATTCGTACGGAAACAACACCAATGCGAATAGTGGCACGCCTACCTCGACACTAGCCTTGCAGTAGCGAACGGGTATGAACACATATTCATGGGTCGGGCTCTCGGAAATCGTGGAGTCCGGCCTCTGCTTGGCGCGAAATGCTGAATCTTTGCGCACTCCGGGACAGTGCAGGCCCCTGGAAGGCACACCGCATGTCCATACAAACCGATGCCTTTCTTTGCGGTTGGCGTGTCCAGTCGGAAATCTGCCTGCCTGAATTGCTCCATTGGGAGGATCCCGGCGCTCCGGTGGATATCCACATTCGGCTGGGAGAGGTGCCGCCGCTGCGAAAGATCGTGGCATCAACGCGGCGGCTTACCGTGGACGCCACTGGGCTGTGCAGACTTGAGATTCCGCGCGCTGCCATATTTTCCGTGCGCGATGGCCGTGAGATAGTCGTCGACCCGCTCGGCTTTCGCGATCCTTTCGAGTTGCGCAACTATCTGTTTGGTACCGGACTTGGACTGGTATGCCACCAACGCCGAGTTTTTCCCCTGCATGGGTCGTGTATTCAACTAGGCGAGGGGGCGGTGATCATTTCCGGCACATCCGGCGCCGGCAAATCGACCATGGCGGCGGCGCTGGCCCATCGCGGACACACGTTGCTGGCGGACGACGTTTGCGTACTGACGGAAACTGTTCGAGGTTGGACGGTGTGGCCAGCATTTCCACGAGTCAAACTGTTGCCCGCTTCGCTCCAGGCGATCTTCGGCGTTGAAGTAAAGCAGGCGGCGCTCGGCGCGCGGGAGAAACATCACTTCCACTTTGAGCCGGTCCGCTCCTTCGCTACGAAACCCCTCCCGCTGGAAGCTATTTACTTTCTCGAGAGAACGCAGAACGACGAGCCGGATTCGATTGCAGAAGTACCCGGATTGAAACGCCTGGCCATGCTGGAGAGCCAGATCTTTCGCCCCAAGGCGGGGAATCTTCTTGGGCGCAGGGAGTCTCTTTTCCATTCTGCGGCGGGGATCGCGGCAACTGTGCCGATATTTGAGTTGCGCAGAAACTTCGACATGAAAAGGATTGGGGCAACCATAGCAATGCTGGAAGGCGCTCATCGAGTCCCAGACTCTTTATCCTCCCGGAGCGGTTGACGGGACTTTATCAGATTATTAAACTTAATCGAATCAACGAAATCGACATTTTCAGGATTGCGGAGAATAATACATGCCCCCTACTCACCGTCGCATAGAGATAGAAGACACCGTGACGTGGAGCGGCAAGGCTTTGGCCTCGCAGATTCGCGAAGAAGTTGTCCTGATGAATCTTGAACGGGGCTATTATTACAGCCTGGACGATATCGGCAGCGAAATCTGGCGCAGTCTTGAGCAGCCCGTCTCCGTCGCCTCGCTCTGCCAGTCTCTCGCGGCCAAATACCACGCCGAACTCTCAACGGTTACCACCGATGTGCTGGTTCTTTTAAACAAGCTTTTGGAACACGATTTGATTTCGGTTGTGGAAGGATGAGCCGGACGGCGGCGGAGCAAAGCTCAGCGCCTATCCAAGCACCCATGCCAACCCTACGAGGATTGACGGTTTGGTTCACCGGTCTTAGCGCGGCGGGTAAGAGTACGCTTGCGCGGACCGTAGCCGCGGAGCTGGCAAAACTCGGCCTGCGCACGGAAGTGCTTGACGCCGACGATCTGCGCAAGCATCTCAATCGCGATCTCGGCTTCACCAAAGCCGATCGCGACGAAAACATCAGGCGCATCGCGTATATAGCCAATCTGCTCACCCGGCATGGAGTCGTCGTTCTGGTCGCAGCTGTCTCGCCATATCGGGACGCTCGCGACGAAGCGCGCCAGAGCATAGGCGCATTCGTTGAAGTGTATGTCGATGCTGCCCTGGCGGTGTGCGAGATGCGGGATCCTGTCGGCCTTTACCGCAGAGCGCGCGCCGGCGAGCTGCAACACATTGCCGGTGTCGACGATCCATACGAACCGCCGCTTGCGCCGGAGTTGCATTGCCGAACGGATCAAGAGACCATCCAGGAAAGCGTTACAAAAGTGGTTTCCCTGGTGCTTGGTCACACTCGCGGACCGGAGGATGCGGGGAATCCAGAATGACAGAGACAGGCCATTTGCCGGATTACTCCTTCTTTGGTCTGCGCTTGCGCTCGCCCTTCCGATTGCATTCGTTTCCCGCATGGCCCGCGCTCGGATCCGATGAAGCGCCTGAGATCGAGCTTTACTTTGGCGAAACGCCCGATTCTCTGGACAAACCGATCTGGGCGAGTCCCTTTGTGCAGATCAGAAGCGACAGAACCGCGCTGGTCAATATCTCCTCTGTGGCTCGATTCTGGATTCATGGGACCATACAGGCGGCCGACACGACGATCATCGCTGTCCAGCCCACGCCGGGTGCGGAGATATTTGAGATCGAGACCATCCTGCTGGGCGCGGTCGCCGGAATCGTGCTGCATCTTCGCTCCCTGCTCCCGTTGCACGCCAGTTGTGTGGTTCTTGGCGGGCGGGCGATTGCCTTCAGCGGTCCCTGCGCGAGTGGGAAGTCGGCTCTGGCGGCTGCGCTTGTTCGCCGAGGGGCTTTGCTCCTCAGTGACAATCTACTTGTCGTCGGCGACTCCGGGCATTCTGTGCAGGCCGTGGTGGGAACGACACAACTCCGGCTATGGCCGGATGTGATGGACCGGCTCGAGATTCCACGGCAACAGCGCCTGCCCACGCGGCCCGGACACGGAAAGCACGCAGTCGCCGTGCCCGCCGAGGAAGCGCGCGCCTGGCCTCTGGAATTTATGGTTCGCATCGAATCAGCTAGTCCAGTAGATGAGCCTGTCCTGATTCGCCGGCATGGCCTTCCTGCCCTCTTCCCTTTCAAAGAGCTGGTGTTCCAGCGAGAGATCGGACGGAGTCTCGGCAACGCGGCGCGCGAATTTCACGGCCTCACAGCGCTTGCCAATGGCGCCGCCCTATTTGCATTGCGGCGAACCAAGATGATCAACGATCTGGACCGGTGCGCGGATGTAGTAATGAGTGCGCTTGGAGGCGGCCTATGATTCTGGAGGGAAAAAATTCTGCGCCTACCCAGGGCGGCCAATTCGGCTGGCTTGTCTCCTACCCCAAATCAGGCAATACCTGGATGCGCATCATGCTGCAAAGCCTGCGTAACGGGGGCGCGCCGGTGGACATCAACGAATCGATCGATGCTCATATTCTCAGCCGGCAGGAGTTCGAGGAGTATTTCGGAGTCGAATCCAGCGACCTGACCGTGGCGGAGATCAATGCAGTCCGGCCGGAATTGCATCGCGCCATCGCCCGCGCCTCAAAGGATCCGCTCATTCTGCGTAAGGTGCATGACCGTTGCTGGCTTACCGCCTCGGGAGAGCGCGTATTCCCGCCCGAAGTCAGCCGGGGCGCGGTCTATATCGTGCGCGATCCCCGCGATGTCGCCGTGTCGTTCGCTCACTTTTTCGGTTTGGATTTGGAGGAGGCTGTCGATTCTATGGAGGATTCCACCAGAGCCTTCACATCGAGTTCATCCCGCTTGACTCTCCAGTTGCCGCAGCCGGTTGGCAGTTGGAGCAAGCATGTCGCCAGTTGGCTCGACGATGCCGCCATGCCCCTGCTCTTGATTCGTTATGAGGACATGCTCGCCGACTCGGCCCTTGAGCTCGAAAAGGTTGCGAGGTTTCTGGGCATTCCCGCGGAGGCATGTGCCCAGGCCGCGGCGGCATCCGGATTCTCTACACTTCGCGAACAGGAAGACATGCGGGGGTTTCGAGAAAGAGTGCCCTCGGCGGCGCGCTTCTTCCGCCAGGGCCGGTCCGGCGAAGGAAAAGAGAAACTTCCTATCCACTTGCTCGAGAGAATCGAGACCGTCCACGGCGCAGTCATGAACCGGTTTGGCTATTTGTAAGCAGCCGATTCTTGCAGCGATTACGGATAAGCCCTGCCGACGGCGTCAAAAGTAACCTTGACTCGACCCCCGTCCTTGCCCTTATGATGGGGAGGATAGAGTTGCAGAAATCGCGAAGGAGAGGTCCTGTATGACCGTTCAGAAGCAACAAGAAACGATGCTAGCCAGCGAACAGGAAGCGCCCTCCAGCAGTCCACAATGGCATGCGCCCGTGCTGAACATTTACAACGCGGAAGACGCAGAGCACGGTCACAACCCCAATTTCTCGGACTTTACTGCATACGGCTCCTGAGTTCCCCAGTTGGACACGCAACAGAAAACTGAGGCGGGCGCTACTATTGTTGTGTCCGATCTTGCGATACTTTCACGACGCTCGTTTTTCTATTTGAGTGCAATGTAAGGAATTAACGACTTGACAATATGGCGATTGCAGGCCTGCTTGGCGCCTCCGGTGGCATTGGACAGATTCTGGCCGCACTGAAGCTGCGCCCGGAAGACCCTCTTCATAGTTGGCAGCTTTCCGCGGGCAGCATGGGAATCTGCGGCGCTGCATCCTTTGCGTCCTCTGCTCCGAAGCAGCCTGATCTCCTTATTCTATTGCAGGGAACAATCCACGATCGCCCATCTTTGCTCGATAAGTTGAGCCTCCCTGGCACTTCCAGTCTCGGCGCCGCCGTTTCAGATGCTGACCTCCTGCTGCGCGCCTATCTTCGCTATCGAGAAGAATTCCCCCGCCACGTTACCGGCGAGTATTCCTTCGCGCTTTGGGATGCTCAGCATCGCCGTCTGATTCTTGGCCGCGACGTTTTCGGCAGGCAAGGCATGTACTACTGGCAAAGCGGCAGTGTCTTTCGCTTTGCCAGCGAGATTGTGGGTCTGCTGGCCTGCCCGGAGATCCCCGTCGAACCGGATGACGATCAGGCGGCGCAGTGGCTCACCATGAACCCTGGCCTCGGGGATGGAACGCTGTACAAGGGCATACGGCGTGTTCCCGCGGGGCATGTGCTGATTATCGAGGATGGAACGATCCATCTGAATCGCTATTGGCGGCCTGAAGATGGAGCCGAACTGCGCTGTGCAGATCCCCGTGAGTACGCCGAGGGACTGCTGCAACTCATGCAAGAGTCCGTCCGATGCAGAATCCTCCCTGGCAAGACGATCGGCACGCACTTGAGCGGCGGCCTCGACAGCTCCACGGTCACTGCTCTGGCAGCGGAGATTCTTGCAAAGGAAGGCCGAAGGGCTACCGCCTTTACCGCCGTGCCCGCCAATTCCATCGATCAATGGCTGCCTGCGGAAAAGTTTGGCGACGAGCGCCTCCATGCCGCCAGCGTTGCCGAACTCTACCCCAATCTCGACCACGTCCTTGTCCCCAACAATGCCGCGCCGCTTCTTGAGGCGATGGACTTCTATGCGTTCGATTGTCATTCCCCCGTCTTGAATGTTTTCAATGCGCCCTGGCTGGTTGGCATCGGCATGGAGGCGCGGCGCAGGGACATTCACACGCTGATGCATGCGGTATTTGGAAACCTCGCAGCCAGTTACGATGGCTCCTACGCCCTTGTAGGGTTGCTTGGCCGTGGCAGGATCTTCGATTGGCTGCGGCTGATCGCTGAGAGACGCAACTACGGCTTCGGAGTCAGACAGAGCCTCGGCATCTCGCTGAAATACGGTCCGATGCGGAGCAGTTTTCGCCATTCAATTGCTCGCGCTCTCCACATGGATCGAAGCTCGGACCAGCCCAGCCTTGGATTGTATTCGGATTCGCCCATTCGCCCCGGATTCTTCAAAAGCAGCGGGCTGTCTCCGATGCTTGCGACGAATACAACCATTCCTCAGAAGAACTCCAGGCTGGCCCGTCTGCAGGCCATCTCCCGGATTGATAGTGCCGCGGTCATAGCGGGAGCGAAACGCCGCTTCGGCTACGACTTTGTCGATCCCATGGGCGACCGCCGGCTGTTTGAATACTGCCTTTCTTTGCCCGAGGAGGCATTCTGTCGCGCAGGGCGTCCGCGCTCTCTCATTCGCGACGCTATGGAGAGCAGGCTCCCTTCGATGGTGCGGGATGAGCTGCGCCGGGGCAGGCAGGCGGCGGATGCGGCTGCTCTGATGGCGGACAATCGAGAGCAGATCGTCGCGGAGATCAGACGGCTCCAACGCAGCGACCTGGCCAACAGGTATCTCGACATGCCCGCAATAGGCAAACTCATCGACGATTGGCCCAATGGCGGTTGGCCGAATGCCGCTATCAAGCAGACGTATGAAGGGAAGCTTCTGCGTGCCGTGAGCTTCGGCCATTTCATGAGGCGCATGGAGGATGGTACCTTGCAGGCTGCCATTCGCCAGGGCGCTATTGCGCCAAACGCATAACGCAGCGGAAATTGCCCGGCGGGTTCGTTCCGGCTGAGCCGTCATTCACCGGATGAATCTTTTCCAGGGAATATGCCCAGCACGGTGAAGTGATTCTGCGCTTGTTCTCCAACGACGATCTCTCCATTTACCGTAACCCAAACATGGGCATCGAGCCCTTTATCCAGGGATTTTGCCACCCCATAGTGCAGCTCCGTGGGAACACCCGCGCGGCACAGCATTTGATGGGCGGCGAGCCCCCGATGAAAGCAAACCGCTCGCCACGGCACGCGCCGCGCGGCGGCTCCCACAGCCCAACTCACTCGCCGGCCGTATGCCCGCGCCGAGTCTCCTTTCAACCTTGGCTTGCTGATCGGCGGGCGCATCATCTTACGGAAAAGCTTGAACGGGAGAACATCGATTGTCATCCAAGCGAGCCAAAGCCAACATGTCGCCTTCGCCGCCAGTATGATATCTTTTCTGTTCATTTTCAAACTCTCCCGATGACCTGACGTGCCACATGCTCTAATCCGGCAACCGCATCGCTGACGTGTTTTGCCGCTCTGTTGCCCCTTGTCGATAGCATACCTGTCCCTCGCCAAAATTCCATCCCGATGCGACAAGGACGCGATGATGAAGTCGTAGGCAGTCTGGCACAGATGATTGACTGAGGAGACCAGGTGTTCGGTGGCCACAAATCGTCACGAAGTCGATGCTGAGTGGGCAGCGAAAACTCGGCGGGTACACCTCTTAAGCAGTTCTTCTTAGGCTCCTGAAAGCGGCTGATTTCTTCCTGGGTGATTCCAAGTTCCGCCAAAACCTGCTCGTGTGGATCTGTGTCTGTGCCAGGGCCGAAATGAAGATGAATGGAACTGTCCGGAATCGAACACCGCCTAGCCGGAAGCGGTCACTTCAATCGCCTCCTGTCCGCTCAATTCCACCGAAGTGCTTTGTTTTCAATGCGCCTGAGGTTGGTTTCTTTGGCACGGCAAGTGCTTCAATACTTGGCGTATGGATATCGCACGCCCAGACTTATTGCAAAAGAGGAAGCGCCGCTTTGTGGCGTACGTAGCTGCCGCGGTTGTCGTGTTGGTTTTGGGGCTGATCGCCGTGTACCGGCTCAAGCCGGCCGCGCCCACCGTGGACCGCTCCACCATTTGGCCGGACACGGTCAAGCGCGGGCCCATGATCCGGCAGGTGCGCGGTTCGACGGGATCATTGGTCCCTCGCGAAGACTCGATCGAGTTGATTCCCGCGCAGACCGATGCAACCGTCGTGCGTATCCGCGTATTGCCCGGCGCCAAGGTCACTCCGGATACCATCCTGATGGATTTGGCCGATCCCCAGCTTCAGCAGGAGCTTCTCAACGCACAGTTGGCGCTAAAAGCCGCACAGGCTGACTATAAGAGCCTTCAGGCCACGCTCGAAAGCACGCTAATGGACAAGAAGACCGCTGCCGCCCAGGTGAACTCCGACTATACCCAGGACCAGTTGCAGGCGCAGACCGACAAGGCGCTCTTCGACCTCGGAGTGATCTCCGGCATTGCCTATAACAAGTCCAAGAACACGGCCGATCAGCTGACTACTCAGCACAAGCTGAGTCAGGAGCAGCTCGAAGTGAACCAGAAAGCTATCGAGATTCAGCTTGCTTCGGCACAGACCAAGATTGACCAGGCAAAGGCATTGCTCGATCTCTATCAGAAGCAGGCGCAAGCGCTTGAGGTCAGGGCCGGAATCACCGGCGTGCTGGCGCCGCTCGCTACTCCGCTGCAGGTGGGCCAGCATGTTATCGCGGGAACCTCGGTGGCCGAGGTGATTCAGCTTGACAAGCTCAAGGCCGCGCTCCAGATCGCCGAAACCCAGGCTCGCGACATCCAGATTGGTCAACCCGCCTCCATCGACACACACAATGGTGTTATTCCCGGCCACGTTACCAGAATCGACCCTTCCGTGGTGAACGGAACGCGCACGGTTGACGTAGCACTGGATGGGCCGCTGCCACCGGGCGCGGTGCCGCAGTTGAGCGTGGACGGCACCATCGATCTGGAGCGCATGGCAGATGTTCTGTATGTGGGCCGGCCCGCGCTGGGCAACGAGAACTCGACGCTGAGTCTCTTCAAGGAGGATGCGGACGGCAAGGGCGCCACGCGCGTGCCGGTGAAGGTGGGCCGCGCCTCGGTGAACAGCATCCAGGTAATAGAAGGCTTGAAGCAAGGCGACACGGTGATTCTTTCCGATATGTCGCGCTGGGATAACGTAGACCGCATCCGGCTGGAGTGAGTCCTGCGCCGAGAGTTGCCGGCTTCAAGAACAATCATGGTTTGAAAAGGAGATGAAATGAACAGTAACCGCAGGAGTTTTCTTCGTCTGGCCGGAGCCGGCGGCGCCTTGTGCGCGACCGGTGCTACATCCGCCTTCTCCGCGCCCAACAACGATTCCGGCTTGCTCGACCTGTTTGCGAAGAGGCAGTCTGTACGTCGCTACAAATCCGACCCGGTTCCGGAGGAACATCTTCGTCTGATCCTTGATGCCGCACGGCGCCCTCCCACATCGGGTAATCAACAGCCGTGGAAGTTCCTGGTCGTCAGGAACAAGGCCACCATCGAGCGTCTGCGCTCGCGATGCCTGCAATTGTATGAAGCTAACTGGCCCCAGGATTTACCTCCGGCAGAAAGAGCGGATCGCATAGAGAAGGCCTCGAAGCATCTGGCGGGCTACTTCTCCGCTCCGGTCTTTATCGTCGTACTAACCGATTCGCAATCCATGTATCCCTCCTACAACCATCATGACGGCCCGTTGGCGGCAGGATATTTGTGTCTGGCGGCGCGGGCGCTTGGTTATGGAACGGTCTATGTGACCGATGCGATTCCCGAACAGGCTACGCGCGAGGTGCTGGCTATTCCTGAGCGCTACGAGCGCGTCTGCATCACGCCGCTCGGCATCCCCGATGGATGGCCCGACCCCATGCCGAAGAAGAAACTTGAGGAGTTTGTCGTTTACGAATCGTTTGCATAGGAACGGGCGTCCGCGGCTGACAGGCACAATGATTTATTACCAATGAAAACAAGGGAGACAACATGGCATCGAATGGCAAGCTGATTGAAATTGAAGATCTGACCAAGATCTTCTACACCGACGAAGTGGAGACGCACGCGCTCTCCGGCATTCACCTGAGCATCTCGCGGGGCGAGTATGTGGCCATGTCCGGTCCGTCTGGCTGCGGCAAGTCCACGCTGCTTTCGATACTGGGCTTGCTCGATACGCCCACCAACGGCAGGTACCTGCTTAACGGCAGCCCGGTCGAGAACCTGAGCTTTAGCGACCGCTCGCGCATCCGCAACCAGGAGATTGGATTCATCTTTCAGAGTTTTAATCTTATCGGCGATCTGACCGTCGAAGAGAATGTCGAGCTGCCGCTCACCTATCGCGCGGGAATGCCTTCGGCGGAGCGCAAAAAGCGTGTGAAGGAAGCGTTGGAGCGCGTGAACATGGCGCATCGTATGAGGCACTATCCAGCGCAGCTCAGCGGCGGTCAGCAGCAGCGCGTGGCCGTGGCGCGTGCGCTGGCGGGAGCGCCATCGATTCTGCTGGCCGACGAGCCGACCGGCAATCTCGACTCCAAGAACGGCGAGGCGGTGATGCATCTGCTCGCCGACCTGCACCGCGAGGGCTCGACCATCTGCATGGTCACCCATGATCCCCGCTTCGCCCGCCACGCCCAGCGCGAGGTGCATCTCTTCGATGGCAAGGTGGTCTCGGAGTCTGAATTGAAAAAGCTAGAAGAGGAAGTGGAGGCGTAGCCATGCTTTTCCAGGACCTGCGTTATGCACTGCGCCAGTTGCGCAAGTCGCCGGGATTCACGCTGACCGCCGTGCTGACGCTGGCTTTGGGCCTGGGCGCCAGTTCGGCCATCTTCTGCCTGATCGACGGTCTCTGGCTACGTCCCATGCATCTTCCGCGGCAGCACGAACTGGTGCGCATCTTCGCCACCACCGGCCAGGACTCGGTGGGCTATTTCAACTACTCCGATTCGCTCGTCATGGCGCAACGGACCACGGCGTTCAGGGGACCATCCGCGGGCGTGGTCGCCATCGGCCGTCGCGGCAGCATGATGCTCAACCCAGACGGTACTTCCACGTTGCTGCTGACCAACGTGGTCTCCAGCAATTTTTTTGATGTGCTGGGCGTGCGGCCACTGCTGGGCCGAACCTTCACTGCGCAGGACGCCGGGCGGATGCGCACCCATCCCGGTGTGGTGCTGGGCTATCGCTTCTGGCAGCGGCAATATGCGGGCGATCCCAGCATTATCGGTCGGCAGATTCCACTGCGCCACGGCAAGAGAAGCGAGAGCCAGGTGGACGTGTGGGGTGTGCTGCCGCCGGAGTTTCGCGAGATCGAGAACGGCAACGACCGCGATATTTGGATGCCCATCGAGGCGTGGGCCGCGGTGGTGCCCGGTGGAGATACGGAGCTGACCGCGAAGGACTTTCGCTGGTTCAATCTGCTGGGCCGCCTTGCGCCGGGAGCTACCGTTGCGCAGGCCAACGATCAGGTTGCCGCGGTAGCCGGCGCTCTCGCTGTTGCCGATCCAGCCGATAATCGCGGGCGCGGCGCGCGCGCCGTCAGCGACTTCCGTTATCGCATGGACAGCGCCGGTATCAGTGGGCTGGTCCTGTTTGCCATCGTTGGCTGCGTCGTCTTGCTGGCTATTGTGAATGTGGCTCATCTGCTGCTGGCGCGCGCCTTGGCCCGTGGCCCCGAAGTCGCTCTGCGTCTGTCGCTGGGAGCAACGCGCTGGATTGTCGTGCGCCAGTTTCTGATGGAAAACCTGCTACTCTGCGTCCTGGGTTGGGTTACGGGGCTGGCATTCGCTGTTGGCATTGCCGCGCTGCTGCCGCGCCTGCTTACCAAAGAACCAGCCATGTTGAATTCTTTCGGGTCGGCGGCCAGCTTCCAGGTGGACTGGAGAGTCTTTCTCTTTGCCAGTTTGTTGGCGTTGGTCACCATGCTTTTATTGGCGCTGGTGCCGCTCGCCCAGGTAGCGCGGCCCCAACTGTTGCAGGTATTGCAGGCCGGCGCGGCCACGCGCACCGCTGACAGGGCGCCGGTCCTGCGCCGCGCCGCCGTCTGGCTGCAAATCGGCATCTCTTTTGCGCTGCTCGTTTCCACTGGCGCGCTGGTGCGCAGTTTCCTCAATACGCGCACGCAGCCCATTGGATTGACGCGCAACCAGGTGTTGGTGGCCTTCACGCTGGAGCCGAACGTCGCTACCCGCGATGCGGTGGTCGCGCGCCTGCGCGCGTTGCCTGGCGTGGAGCGCGTGGCTTATGGCATTCGTACACCCATCATGCTCTCCGAAGATGGCATTGCGGCCAAAACGTTGCTGCTCAGCCATCCCGAGATGCGCGATCCCGTCGAGATCAAGTACAACGCGGTCAGTCCGGAGTTTCTCTCGGTGGTTGGCACACGCGTCGTGCGTGGGCGAGGATTTACCGCTGCTGACGATGTAAGCGGCCCTCCGGTCGTGCTCATCAGCCAGGCCATGGCGCGCAAATACTGGCCGTCCAGTGATCCCATCGGCCAGACCGTGCGCCTGCCCGGCTTCAGCAACGGCTCCGATCTCGATGCCCGCGTCATCGGCGTCGCTGAAGACGCTCCCATCAGCCGCATCGGTGAAATCTCCGAGCCCTACATGTACCTTCCGTTCCACCTGTCTAAGATGGGCGAAATCACCTTCGCGCTGGAGACCCAACAGAACGCGATGAGCATAGCTCCGGCGGCGCGCCAGGCGCTCATCCACGCTGACCCGCTGCTGGACCCGATAATGGTAACCTCGCTGCCGGAACTCATCCGCTACTCGGCGGGCAACTACCAGATGATGGCCGAGTTGGTTAGCGCTCTTGGCTTCATCGGACTGGCTCTCACCGTCGTTGGCCTCTACGGATTCCTGGCCTTCCGCGTGACTCAGCGGCGGCGCGAGATCGGCATCCGCATGGCGCTGGGCGCTTCGCGAGAGGCTACGGTATGGCTGATTTTGCGCGATACGGTGCGCATGGCCACTATCGGCCTGGCGATGGGCCTCGTACTGTCGCTGGCCGCCGCGCGCCTGGAGGCCGCGGTGCTGTTTGGCGTGCGCCCGCTCGACGCGCTCTCGCTGACTTATGCGTTGTGCATTTTGGCTGTGGCCGTGGCCGCCGCCGCATGGCTTCCCGCCCGCCGCGCAGCTTCCATCGAACCCATGCAGGCATTGCGTTCCGAATAACCCGCCTTCAAGGAGAGACAGGAATGAACACGCTGCTTCAGGACATTCGTTACGCGCTGCGCCAGTTGCGCAAGTCGCCGGGGTTTACGCTGACGGCGGTGATCACGCTGGCGCTGGGCATCGGCGCCAACACCACCATCTTCTCCATGGTCAGCCGCTTCATCCTGCGCCCTGCGCCGATGGGCGAACCCAAGACCCTGCTGTCGATTTCCACCACCCACGAAGGGGATCAATGCTGTAATATCTTCGCCTTTCCGGTTTATAACGATATCCGCGATCAAGCTAAATCCTTTTCTGGCGTAGCCGCTTACTATGCGTTAATGCCGGCCTCGATTGGCGGCGGCGGAGAGCCGGAGCGTGTGTGGGGTCAGGGGGTTACAAGCAATTTCTTCGAGGTGACCGAACTCCCCATGGTGCTGGGGCGCGGGTTCATCAGCGGCCAGGAGGATGCGCCCGAGGTTGTGCTGGGAGCCAGCCTGTGGCAGCGCAGATTCAACGCGGACAAAGGGATTCTCGGCAAGCCCGTGATCCTTTCCGGTAGAACATTCACGGTGGTCGGAGTAGTGACGCCGGCCTTCCACAGCGTCGATCAGATACTCGGTACAGAATTCTGGGTTCCGCTCGGTAATACGCGCCAACTGGCGGTCACCGCTCCTCCTCAGGATTCCCGCGATACCCATTGGCTGGCGGTGATCGGTAGGCTAAGGCCGGGCGTGACGCGCGCGCAGGCCGCGGCGGAGTTGAATACGCTTGCCGAACGCTTCGCTCTCAACAATCCCAAGACCGACCAAGGAAACCGATTCTCGATCGATCAGGCAGGATCATTGCCGCCCAGTCAACGGACCGGAGTGGTTATCTTCCTGGCCGCGCTGTCGGTGGTGGTGTTCCTGGTGCTGGCCATCGCCGGCACCAATGTGACCAACCTGCTATTTGTGCGGGCTGCCGCCAGAGAGCGCGATATGGCTGTACGCTTGGCTTTGGGAGCAAACCGCGCCCAACTGCTGCGGCAACGGCTTATGGAAAGCGTATTGCTGGGCCTGGGCGGCGGCGTACTCGGCGTCGTTCTATCACTTTGGACTACGCGATCGCTTTCGACGCTTCATCTGCCCGCGCCAGTTCCTATCGATGTGGGTATTGACGTGGACTGGCGTGTACTGTTGTTCGCTTTCGCACTGAGCGTGATGAGCGGGCTGCTTCTGGGGATGGTTCCGGCCTGGATTGCATCGCGTCCGCAGCAGATTAACGCACTCAAGGGCGAAGATGCACTGGCTCGTCCAGGCCGCCGCATCAGCCTGCGCAATCTCCTTGTGGTCTCGCAGATCGCCATGTCTGTGATTCTGCTCTGTATCACCGGACTCTTTCTTCGCAGCCTTCAGAGTGCGGCCAGTGTCGACATCGGCTTCCGTCCGGAACATCTGCTCACAATGTCCGTCGACCCACGGGTACACGGCTACGCGCCGGAACGCACTATCGCGTTTCTGACGCAGATGCAGCAGCGCGTTGCGGCTCTGCCAGGCGTTGTCTCTGTAACCTCGACGGATGTGGTTCCGCTATCCGGAGGTGACCGCAGCGACAGCTTTCACGCCAATGGAGAATCTGACCAAGGCAAGTCCGACATCAATGCCGAACTCTTCATGGTGGCCCCGGGCTACTTTGAGACCATGGGCATTCCGCGCATTTCCGGAGGCGATTTCGACGGTAAAGTAGCAGGAGGTCCAAAGACCGCAATCGTCAATCGCGCTTTTGTCGAACGAGTCTTTGGCGGCGCTAACCCAATTGGGCAGCGCGTCACCGGCGGCGGAGCAACCTACGAAATCATCGGCGTAACCGGCAACGTCAAGTCGCGCACACTGGGCGAGGAGGTGCGTCCCGTACTCTATCGCTCGCTAGCTCAGAGCATCGCAGGCGATCCCTCCCTGATGGGCTATTCGCTGGTTGTGCGCACCGCGGGAAATCCCGCAACGCTCAAAGAGGCAGTGCGGCGGCAGATCCACGCGCTCGATCCAACCATGGCCATCTTCAACGAAGAGACTATGGAGGAGCACGTCCGGACTGCGTTCTTTCTGCCCCGCCTCGCGGCCATGCTATTTGGCGTATTCGGATGCATCGGGCTGGTGCTGGCGGTGGTGGGACTTTACGGTGTGATGAGTTACACGGTGAGCCGGCGCACGCGCGAGATCGGCATTCGTATGGCATTGGGCGCGCAACCGGGCAGGGTTGAATTCCTCATCCTACGCCAGGGCATGGCATTGACGCTCATCTCGATTGCCCTCGGCTGGCCATCTGCATGGTTGCTATCCAAACTCGCTTCCAGCTTCCTCTATGGTATTCAACCCCACGATGCATTCACATTCGCGCTGGTCCCGCCGTTGCTCGCCGCTATCGCACTTGCGGCCTGCTGGCTGCCAGCCCGCCGCGCCGCGTCCATTGAACCCATGCAGGCCCTGCGCGCCGAATAACACGCCTTCAAGGAGAGACAGAAATGAACCCGTTGCTTCAGGACATTCGCTACGCGCTGCGCCAGTTGCGCAAGTCGCCGGCTTTCACGCTGATCGCTGTGCTCACTCTGGCGCTGGGCATCGGAGCCAATGCGGCGATCTTCACCGTCGTCAATGCAGTTTTACTCAAGCCGCTCTCCTATCCCGACGCGGATCGCATCGTGCAGTTCTTCACCATCTACTCGGGCGGCAATACTCCCATCGCTTCCATCCCCAAATTTCATAACTGGCAGCAGCAGGCCAGCATCTTCAAAGAGGTGGCCGCCTACGACTTCGCCGGTCCCGGCTTCAACCTCACCGGCGAACGCCCCGAGCAGGTCCACGGCCTGCATGTCACCGAGGGATACTTCCGCCTCTTCGGCGCTCCCGTCATGCTCGGCCGCACCTTCACTCCACAGGAGGATCTGCCCAACGGCGGCAAAGTCGTGGTGCTGAGCTATGGCTTGTGGCAGCGGAAGTTCGGCGGCGATCCAAAGATCGTCGGCAACTCGCTCTCGCTAGGCAATGAGCCCTATACGATCGTCGGAGTCCTGGCGAAGTCTTTCCAATCGGATCCCGAAGCGGAGATTTGGCTGCCCTTCCAATTCGATCCCAACAGCACCAATCAGGGCGACTACTTTTCCGTTGCGGGTATGCTCAAGCCTGGCGTCACGCTGGCCCAGGCCAACGCGCAAATGAAACTTGCCTCCCAGAAGTTCCACCGGGACTGGCCCAACCGCTCAGAGAAATTCTCCGTCCAGCCTCTGCGTGACACCATCGTCAGCAATGTGCGCTCCTCGCTGCTCGTCCTGCTCGGCGCGGTGGGACTGGTGCTCCTCATCGCCTGCGCTAACGTCGCCAACCTGCTGCTCGCGCGCGCCACGGGACGCAAACGCGAGTTCGCCATCCGCTCCGCCCTTGGCGCAGGCCGCGTGCGCATTGTCTGGCAACTGCTCACTGAAAGTGTCCTGCTTTCAGCCGCCGGCGGCGTGCTTGGCCTCATGCTCGGCTACGAGGGTGTCCGCGCCCTGCTCGCCGTCAGCCCTGCCGGCCTTCCCCGCATAGGTGAAAATGGAGCCGCGGTGGGAATTGATTGGCGTGTTCTCGCCTTCACTCTCGCCGTTTCGCTCTTCACCGGCATTCTCTTCGGTCTCTTTCCCGCCTTCAGCGCCTCGCGCCTCGATCTCAACTCCTCCTTGAAAGACACCAGCAACCGTTCCGGCACGGGATTTCGCCAGAGCAAGGCTCGCTCGCTGCTGGTCATCAGCGAAGTTTCGCTTGCCATGGTGCTGCTCATCGGCTCCGCGCTGCTGATCCGCACATTCATCGCCCTGCGCGCGGTCAATCCCGGCATCGATACACACAACGTGCTCACGCTCCAGATGTCGCTTACTGGCGACCGCTATCAGAAGACGGCTGGCGTGGCCCAGCTCTCGCGCGATGGCCGCGAGCGCCTCAACGCCATTCCCGGCGTCGAAGCCTCCGCCTCCGCCTGCTGCCTGCCGCTCGAAGGCGCTTTCACTCTATCCTTCATTGTTGTTGGCCGGCCGCTCGGCAAGGAGACGCAGACCGGTTTCGCCGGCTGGATGAATGTCTCGCCGGGCTACTTCAGTGTCTTCAAGACTCCCATCCTGCAAGGCCGCGACTTTACCGACAGCGATGTCGCCGGCGCTCCCGGCGTAGTCCTCATCAACCAGGCCATGGCGAAACAGTTTTGGCCCAAAGAGAATCCCGTCGGCCAGCAGATCATCCTCGGCAAAGGCCTGGGTCCTGAGTTTGAAGAGCCCGCGCGGCAGATCGTCGGCGTTGTTGGAGACATACACGACACCGGCCTTAATCGCGATCCGCGTCCCATGATGATTATTCCCGAGGCCCAGGTGACCGACGGCATGACCGCGATCAACGCCCGCATTGGCCCGGTTGTTTGGCAGGCTCGCACCCACGGCGACCCGCATCAGGTCATCCCCGCCGTCACCGAGCAGTTACGCCTTGCCAGTGGCGGCTTTCCGGTGGCGCGCATTCGGCTCATGGATGAAATCGTGGACCGCTCCACAGCCCGCGATAGCTTCAATATGCTTCTGCTCACCATCTTCGGCACAGTTGCGCTGCTCCTGGCCGCTATCGGCATCTACGGCCTCATGGCCTACTCAGTCCAGCAGCGCACACAGGAGATGGGCATCCGCATGGCCCTTGGCGCAGACCGCAACACGATTCGAAACCTGGTCGTCTGGCATGGCATGAGGCTGGCAATTGCGGGAGCAATTATGGGCATCCTGGCGGCCTTCGGACTCACCCGCCTGATTGCCAGCTTACTCTTTGGCGTCAAGTCATGGGATCCGATCGTCTTTTGCACGGTGCCGGTGATTTTGACCGCCGTGGCCCTGCTCGCAGTCTGGCTCCCCGCTACCCGAGCCTCCAGGCTCGACCCCATGCAAGCCCTGCGCGCCGAATAACACGCTATCGAGGAGAAACGAATATGAACACGCTGCTTCAGGACATTCGCTACGCGCTGCGCCAATTGCGTCGCGCGCCGGGCTTTACCTTTACGGTTGTGATTACGCTGGCGCTGGGAATCGGCGCGCTGACTACGGTCGCCACATGGACGAACGCCGTGCTGTTCAGTCCCTGGCCTCACGTCGAGGCTCCGCGCCAGCTGAGATTTGTTTCCGCCACCGTGCTTGGCGGGCAGGGATACTCTCTGCACTACAACCAATACGACTTTGTGCGCGGCCAAGGACGCTCCTGGGAAGGCACGGCGGCGTTTGCGTGGTCTAAGGCAAACCTGACCGCACCGGATGCGCCTCCGCAGGCCATCCCGGTGGGCATGGTTTCGGCCAGCTACTTTTCGCTCCTTGGTCTGAGGCCGCAGGCCGGCCGCTTCTTCGATGCGCACGACAACGATCGCGCCTTCGGCGCCAACGACGAGGTGGTTCTTTCCGACCGGTTGTGGCGGATGCAGTTCGGCGCCAATCCGGCCATTGTTGGCCGCACTATCGGGATCAACCGCCACGCCTTCACGGTCATCGGCGTCGCGCCGCGCGATTTCTCGGGGATCTTTGGCGGCATTGAGGAAAATGCGTGGCTTCCCCTCTCGAGCCTTGGCGATCTATCCGCCGACGCCGGTCCCGATCCGCTGAAGCACTACGGTCTGCAGGTGACGGTCCGCATGCGCCCCGGAGTCTCTGACGCCTCTGCCGCCGCGGAACTGCACACTCTGGCGCACAGCTTTGCTCTCCAACAGCACGACAGCAGCTACAACGGCTGGGACCTGAACCTGAACGACTCGGCTCACTTCGAGCGTGGGATGTTCTCCATGGTCGGCGAGATGCTTCCCGTATTGCTGGCCGCCTCCGTGTTGTTGATGATCCTGGTGTGCATGAATATTGCTTCGCTGCTGGCCCAGAACGCCGCGCGCCGCCAGCGCGAATTCGCCATTCGCACCGCGCTCGGCGCTTCGCCTCGGCGCATCGCCGCACAGGTATTTCTCGAAACCGGCCTGCTAGCAATGCTGGGCGGCGTGTGCGGATGGGTCATGAGCGCGCTGATGTCGCGTTCCCTCTACCTGCTGTTGGCGAGCTTCGGCCCCGCGCTGGCTTTCAATCTGCGCACCGATTTAAGCATTGTCCTGTTCGTCGCCGCTGTTGTTCTCGCGGTCACGATGGTGTGCGGCATGCTTCCCCTGCGCCAGTCATTGCGCTCTTCACAGCGCGAGGCTCTGCATCGCGGCAGCACAGCGGTGACTGGGGTTTCGGGCCGGCGTCTCGGCCGCCGTATTCTCCTCGGGCTGCAATTGGCCATCTGCTTTGTGGTTTTGGTGTGCTGCGGTCTGCTTACGCGCAGCGCCCTGAACACGCTGCATCGCGATCCCGGTTTCAACCGCGCCAACTGCCTCACCGCCGAGGTCGACTTCGCGCGCTCCGGCTACAAGGGAGAGCAGGCGCTGGCGTTCCGCGGCGCTCTTCTGGGACGGCTCCGCGCCATGCCCGGAGTAACCGGCGTGACGTTCACCTCGCATCTGCCCATGGGCGACAACGGCTCGGGCAATACGCAGGAATTCGGCGTTCCCGGCTACGTGCCCGGCAAGAACGAAGACATGGAAGTCGTGACGGACTTCGAAGGCCCCGACTTTTTCCGCACCATGGGCATCGCCATCGGCCGCGGACGCGACTTCAACACCGGCGACACTGCCGAATCCACACCAGTGGCCATAGTGAATGAAGCCATGGCGCGGCGTTACTGGCCCAATGGCGACGCGATCGGCCATGGCATCGAGTTTCGGAAGAAGTCGTGGCAGGTGGTGGGCGTGGTTCCCAACTACGCATATCACGATCCGCAGGACACTGACCCTTTCCCCGTTCTCTACCTGCCCATGGCGCAAACAGGGTTTGCCAGCTACACCATTTTCGCTGTCCGCTCCCGCTACGATGCCGGCGCCCTGGCGCAGCAACTACGCCAGTCGGTATCGAGCCTCGATGGCGCTTTGCCGGTTGAGAACGTGCGCACGCTTGAGGATGTTACCAGCATGATGTACCTGTTCTCGCGCATTCCTGCTGAACTGCTCGGCGTGTACGCCTTGTCGAGCCTTTTCGTCGCCATGATGGGACTTTACGCGGTGATTGCCTTCACGGTGGTTGAGCGCCACCGCGAGTTCGGCCTGCGCATGGCGCTCGGATCAACGCGCGCGGCTATCTTCCGCCTGGTGCTGGCCGGCAACGCTTCTATTGCCGCCATCGGACTGGTCACCGGCGGCGCGGCTTCCATAGCAGCAGTGCGTCTGTTGCGTTCCATGCTGTTCGGCGTCGCTCCGTTCGACCCGGTGAGTTTTGGCGCCGCGGCGATTGCTTTGTTACTTGCGCTATTGGCTGCGGGCCTCATCCCCGCCCGCCGCGCCGCTTCCATCGAACCCATGCAGGCGCTGCGCGCCGAATAACACACCTCCATTTCTCCGAGGAGATAGAACAATGAACACGCTGCTTCAGGACATTCGCTACGCGCTGCGCCAGTTGCGCAAATCGCCGGGATTCACGGCGACCGTGATCCTCACGCTGGCCTTGGGCATCGGCGCCAACACGGCGATCTTTACGCTATTCGATCAGGTTCTATTGCGCATGTTGCCCGTCGAGCGGCCCAAGGAACTGGTGCGTTTCGTGTGGAGCGGAGACTTTTCGGGTTGGGCGAGCAGCTTCGGCGGCGACACCGACAACTATTTCTCCTATCCCATGTACAAGGACTTGCGCGACCGGAACCAGGTCTTTCAAGGAGTTCTGGCTGCCGATAGGACTACTGTGGGAGTTTCCTGGCGCAATCAGGCCGAAAGCGAGGATGCTGAAGTTGTCACTGGTAACTACTTCCAGCTTCTCGGCCTAAAACCAGCGCTGGGCCGGCTGCTGACCCCGCAGGACGACACCGCCAAGAACGCCAATCCGGTGGTGGTGCTCAGCTACAACTATTGGAAGACCCGATTCACCGCATCGCACGACGTGGTCGGCCAGACGGTGCTCATCAACGGCCGTTCCTTCACCATTCTCGGTGTGGCGCCGGAGAACTTTCAATCGGCCATTGGCGGTTACAAGCCGGGCGTATTTGTACCCATCAGCATGGTGGAGATCGTCATGCCCTGGATGGCCCCGCGCGACAACTTGAACAATCATCAGTCTCTCTGGCTCACGTTGGTAGCGCGGCTCAAGCCGGGGATGACTATCCCCAAGGCGGAGGCAAGCCTGGGGCCTCTCTGGCACTCGCTCAGAGCGTATGAGTTGACTCTTTACAAGTCAAGGCCGGAGCGATTCAAGAAGACTTTTCTCGACAACTCGCAACTCAATGTAGTGGACGACGCGACCGGATTTTCCCCTGACCGCATGGAGTTGAAGACGCCGCTTATCATCCTGATGAGCATGGCCGGCCTGTTGGTAGCCATGTGCGCCATCAACGTGGCCACACTGCTGTTGCTTCGAGCAGCCGGCCGCGCGCGCGAAATGTCCATGCGCTACGCGCTCGGCGCGCAGCGCGGCCGCATCGTCTCGCAGTTGCTGGTCGAAGGCGGATTGCTGGGCGCTGCCGGAGCGGCCGCTGGCCTTGCTCTCGCGCCAGTGGTGGCCACCACGCTGGTACGGCTAATGACTAACTCCGACCCCGGCGAAGAGCCGTATTCGACAAGCATCGATGCGCACGTGCTTTTGTTCACACTCGGAGTTGCGCTGGTCGTCAGCTTCTTGTTCAGCATTGCTCCTGTCTTCCACTTCCTGCGTCCCGATCTCGCCAACACGCTGCGCCAGAATGCGGGAACGGCGTCGAAGGGCTCGCAACGATTTCGCAAGTTGGCGGTGGGTGCGCAGATTGCGCTCAGCGTCGTGTTGCTGGGCGGAGCGGGCCTGTTCGTGCGCACACTCGATAATCTCCGCCATCAGTCCGTCGGCTTCGACACCAGCCATCTTGCCACCTTCTCGCTCGATCCCAGCAACTCCGGTTACGGCGAAGACCGCACGTTGCAGATTGTGAGCACTGCACTCGAATTGCTACGAAGCATTCCCGGCGTTACCAATGCCGCTGCCACCACCGATCCGGAACTTGCCGGAAGTAGCTCCCATGCCTCATTCACCTTGCAAGGTTACAAACCAGCCGAGGACGAAATTCTGCACTTCGAAGATGAATGGATTACGCCCGGCTACTCCGCCACGCTGCATCAGCCTCTTCTGGCTGGCAGGGAGTTCACCTCTTCGGACACCAAGGGACAGCCGCTTGTGGCCATCGTCAATCTGGCTTTGGCCAAGCGTTACTATGGCTCTGCGCAAAACGCGCTGGGCCGCGCGCTGGCCGAAGGGCGCGGCAGCGATGTGCACTCCGATATAACCATCATCGGCGTGGTGGGCGACGTGAAGCACCAGAATTTGCGCACCGACATTGGCCCAGCCGTTTACAGGCCCTATCAGCAGATGACACATCCGTTTGGCGTGCAAGTCTATCTGCGCACTGCCAATGCGCCCCAAGCGGCCGAGGCGTCAATCCGGCAAGCAATACACCAACTCGACCCCACGCTGGTCGTCGATAGCCTGCGCACCATGGACGAACAAGTGGACCGTAGTGCCGCGGATGAACGCGCGCTGGCCTTTCTCGCCATTGGCTTCTCTGTGCTAGCCATGCTGCTGGCGGCCGTTGGTCTTTACGGCGTGCTGGCCTACTCCACCGAGCAGCGCACCCGCGAGATCGGCGTGCGGCTTGCGCTCGGTTCGCAGCGCTCCGGCGTGATCCTGCTGGTGGTTCGCGAGATGGCGCTCATCGCCGCCATCGCCACCGCTGTCGCGCTGCCACCCATCGTCGCCCTGGCCCGGCTCTTCCGCAGCCAGCTCTACGGCATTACCACCTTCGATCCGCTTTCGCTCACGGTTGCGGCGATTCTTGCCGCTCTGACGTTGGTGCTGGCCGCGGCACTCCCTGCCCGCCGCGCCGCTTCCATTGACCCCATGCAAGCGCTGCGCTCCGAATAGTGCTTTCACACCTTCGAGGAGAAAGATCGATGAATACGCTGTTTCACGACATTCGCTACGCACTGCGCCAGTTGCGCAAGTCACCAGGATTTACGCTCACCGTGATTGTGACGCTGGCGCTAGGCATCGGTGCCAATACAGCCATCTTCACGTTGGTTCACGGCATCCTGCTGCGCTCGCTGCCGGTCGCCACTCCCGCGCAGCTCTACCGCATTGGCGACACCAACGATTGCTGCGTCGACAGCGGATTTCAGCGCGGCAACGGGGACTATGCGATCTTCTCCTACGATTCCTATTTGAACCTCAAGAACTCCGCCCCGGAGTTTGAGCAACTGGCCGCGGTGCGAGCCGGGTCGTTGCGCTGGAGCGTGCGCCGCGGAGAGTCGCCGGCCAAATCGCTGCATGGACAATTCGTCTCCGGCAACTTCTTTTCCACGCTGGGCGTGGGCGCCTATGCCGGGCGCATGTTCGGCGAGAGCGACGACACATCCTCGGCGCCTCCCGTAACGGTCGTCAGCTACCGCACGTGGCAAACGGAGTTTGCCTCCGATCCTTCTATCGTGGGATCGACTATCTTCATTCAAGCCAAGCCTTTTACCGTCGCCGGCATCGCGCCGCCCGGCTTCTTCGGGGACCGCATCACGGCTGGCCCGCCTGATTTCTGGACGCCTCTCTCGACAGAACCCTACGTCAATGGACCGAGAAGCATTCTGCATCAGGCGGATATGAATTGGCTTTATCCGATGGGCAGGGTGCGCCCCGGAACCAATATAGGCTCTTTGCAGGCCAAGCTCTCCGCCGTGCTCCGCCAGTGGCTGGCCACGCGTCCAAATCTCGCGGTGTCTGAGATTGTCAAGCAACACGTTGTAATCGTACCCGCTGGCGGTGGCATCCAGAACCTGCAGCAGGGAGCGGCTCCGAGCCTGAAGATGCTGATGATCCTCTCCACTTTTGTGCTACTCATCGCCTGCGCCAACATTGCCAACCTGATGATGGCGCGCGCCGCCACGCGGCAAGCGGAAGTGGCCGTGCGCATGGCCCTGGGAGCGGGACGCCGCCGCGTCATTCGCCAGATACTTACTGAGAGCGTGCTGTTGAGTTGCATCGGCGGCCTCGCCGGTTTGGCTGTGGCCTATGCCGGGGCGCGGGCGATTCTCGACCTCGTCTTTCCCGGCGCAACGAACTTTCCTATCGAGGCCAGTCCGTCGCTACCTGTGCTGGGCTTTGCCTTCCTTGTCTCGCTGACGGTAGGCATGCTCTTCGGCGCCGTCCCGGCGTGGCTGTCGTCTCATGCGCAGCCGGCCGAGGCGCTGCGCGGCGTCAACCGCTCCACGCGAGACCGCGCTTCCCTCCCGCAGAAGGCGCTCGTCGCTTCGCAGGCGGCATTGTCAGTAGCGCTGCTGGCCGTTGCGATTCTCATGACCAGGTCGCTCATCAATCTGGAGCATCAAGACTTCGGCTTCGCTACAGCCAATCGCTACATTGTGCATCT
>Ga0326727_10002207_pt1 | contig 68053 bp, 59 predicted proteins | sample MB2enrmetagenome_FD_207643 | JGI IMG/M metagenome (GOLD analysis project Ga0326727, IMG submission 207643) | Lab enriched peat soil microbial communities from McLean, Ithaca, NY, United States - MB29MY | ecosystem: Environmental > Terrestrial > Soil > Wetlands > Peat | place: USA: New York...
CTCACTCTGCGGGCCGAGTTCCAGCGCACCTGCCAGACCCTCGGTCTGGCGGCCTGAAACTCGCCCGCCGCAAAACGCAAGAAACGACAACAGGTTGGTCGTTCTTTTCGCATCAGGCGTACTACGGTGAGACTCCGGCGAGGCTCCGGTGCGGCCCGCAGGACGGTCTGGTGCAGAGTTGGAGCAATAGAGGACCAGAGATTCGGCTGTTTAGGGCGCCAAGCTGGGTTCGGATGGGTTGCCGAGACGCGGGAAACGGGCAAACGGCGAGAGCCGGTGCACCGTCTAGCGCCTGATCCCTCAGAGAAGAGCCCAGTAATCATCGCCTCGAAAATAGGAGTAAGTTGTTGATTATGAGAAGAAAGCGTGCTTTTCATCCTCAGTGGTGTCCATTGAAGGCATACGGGTTTCCGCTGGAAACAGGGAAGGACCTTCAAAGGGGCTTCGAAGGGATTCGGGCCTTTTTCCCTTGGAATCGGGCGACCGCTATGGCCTCGGGGCCGTCGCGGTGCCAGGAGGCCGCAAGCCCTGCGGCATGGCGCGTTATTGGACGCGTGGGTCCAGGCTTTGTTCATCTTGATCTTGCCGGCGGTTCAGACACCGGCGGGCACAGGATTGCGGGAGGTTAGGAGTGCCGGCCGCCCAGACCAGCAGTAGTCTGCGGCTGTGAGCCGTTTGCGGAAGGCCACATGCCGCCGCCGGCTCAGCTCGACTAGCGGCAGCCACACTTGGCGCACCCAACGCCGCTTGATCAGAAAGTGCCACAGACGATTCGACCGTTTGTAAAGGTAACAACCCGCCAGGTAGGTAGCCGCCTCTCGCAGGTCGCGTGGCCGGCGCCGCCAGATCGAGGCGTGGGAGAACAGGCGCCGATAGAGCCAGTCGTAACCGAGCAGCAATTCCTCGGGCGTCAGGTGCCTTGGCCGGAAGACCACGTGGGCCGTGTCATACATGTCCCAGTCACGATGCAAGAGCCGGCCTTCCGCTTCCAGTTGCCGGAACAGGGGCGTTCCGGGATAGGGCGTCAGGATGTGGAACGTCGCACATTCGAGACGGTTGGCCTCGATCCAGTGGACCATCTCGACGAAGGTGTCTTTGCGGTCACCGTCAAAGCCCACCACGAAGCTGCCGTTCACCTGGATGCCGTAATCGCGCAGGATCCCAACACGGCGAGCATAATCTGCGGCCCGGGGCGTGCGCTTGCGCGCGTGGGCGAGATTCTCGTCTGTCAGGGTCTCGAAGCCGATGAACACACCCGTGCAGCCGGCCAGGGCCATTTCACGCACGAGGCCTGGATCATCCGTCACATCCAGGGTGACTGCGGCGCTCCAGATTCTCTCGAGGGGCCATAGCGCGCGGCACAAGGCGCGCAAATACTCGCTCTTGGCGCCGAGGTTGTTGTCAATGAAGACGGCGTAAGGCTGGCCGTCAGCCTCAAATTGCCGCCGGATATCCTCCGGTTCCCGGACGCGGTAAGGCATTTTGAGTCCATCGGTCGCGAGGTAGCAGAAGCCGCAACGGTTGTGGCACCCCCGCGTGGCAATCAGACTGGTCGTGGTTAGAAAACTGTCGCGGGCCACCAGATCGCGCCTTGGCTCTGGATCCAACTGATAGGCGCCTTCGTAAGTTGCGTGATAGCGCCGTTTCAGTGTCCCCATCTCAATATCCTTCAGTATCGCCGGCCATAGTTGCACCCCGTCGCCGATGGCAACCGCGTCAGCGTGAGGCGCCGCTTCGTCCGGGCAGGATTGGATATGTAAGCCGCCGAAGACGACTTTGCTGCCCCGCGCGCGATACCAGCGCGCGAGTTGGTAGGCGCGCCTGGCAAACGTCAGGTGGACGGTGATGCCGACGACCTCGGGCGGCGGGTCCGCAGGAGGCGGGCCCTGGAGGAGGTTCTCATCCCAATAGCGCACCTGCCAGTGGGGCGGGGTCGCGCCGGCGATAGCCGTTAAAGCGAGGCTGGGCGTGAGCACGTGTTTGCCGAAGCTCCCGTGCGGGGACTTGGCGTAGAACGGGTTGATCAGCAGTGCCTGCCGGCGCGCGATCGGTCCGTGTGGCGGATGCTCATCCAGCGCCGGTGGCATTGCCATTTCAGGAGGCAGCCAAAGCGGTTTACGCGGTTGGTAGAAGGGGTCGTCCGGGACCTCCCTAACCAATCCGGCAAGCGAAATCGGTTTCATGCCGCCTGCCTGTGTTGGATCTCAGCGGCGACGGGAACCGGTCGCCCCGACGCCCCCCGAGCCGCCAACTCAGTGAGCCATTGCTCGACCTCATCAATGCAGGTATCGGGTGTAGATGTGCCTGCCGTGATGCCCACCGTCAGAACTCCGTCAAACCATTCCTCGCGCAGATCATTTGCGGCCTGGACATGGTGCACACGCCCACAGTAACGGCTGCAGGCCGTGACCAACTCTTTCGTGTTGTTGCTGTGCGCGCCCCCAATGACAACCACCAAATCCGCCTGCTGCGCCAATTCGACGGCCGCGTTTTGGCGCTGCTTTGTCGGCCGGCAAACGGTATCAACGAAGCGCACCTCGGAATTGGGAAAGCGCCGGCGGATCACTGCCACCAGCGTCCGCACCCTCTCGACCGGCTGCGTGGTCTGCGCCGCCACTCCGAATCGCGCCCGTTCTCTCAGCTCAAGTACATCCGCCTCCGAAAGCACCACATCGAAGTCCGCCAGGTCCTCCGTCAGCCCGCGCACCTCGACGTGGTCACGCTTCCCGACAATGACGGGGTGATAGCCATCCCGAGCCAGCTTGGCCACCGCGTGATGCGCGAGGCGCACAAGCGGGCAGGTTGCCTCCATCACCGTCAGCCCCCGCTCGCGCACCAGCCCCATCGCCTTTTGTGAGGCTCCGTGAGCGGTGATCATCACGTTCCAGGTGTCCACCGCCGCAACCTGCTGGGCGATCTTGACACCACGCGCGCGCAGCTCAGCGAGGACCACTTCGTTGTGAACCAGCTCGCCCAGCACGGTCAATGGCCCGGTGGCCGCCCGCTGCAAGGCCAGCTCGATGGCGTCCCGGACGCCGAAACACATGCCCAAATGCTCTGCTCGAATGATTCTCATGCCATACTTTGTGTCACAAAGTAAAAGACCGCGGTGGCTGCTTTCCGTTCAAATTCATTGCTTACTCAGGCCGGGCCTGCCGGATGATTTGCTCGAGCAGGTTGATGTAATTGGCGAAGGCTTTCCTGCCGGCGGCGGTCAGCGCGCAGGTGGTCAGGGGGCGGTTGTTCTGGAAGGATTTGGTCACCGCCAGGTAGCCGGCCTGCTGAAGCGTGCGGATATGCGTGGTGAGGTTGCCATCCGTCATGCCCAGCGAATCGCGCAGCTCGGTAAATGATAGCTCGGGCGAGGCGGCCAGCATGGACAGGATGCCCAGGCGCCCCTTCTCGTGGATGACCCGATCGAGTTGGAGAAAGGGTTCGGGGTTCACGTTGCATTCCTGCGGTGCTCGGTGAAATAGAGATAGATACCGTAGGCGAGATGCAGCCCGCCGAAGAAGAAGCCCATGATGCCGTGGGCATAGTCGAGCGGCCGGGCCCAATCCGGCAACCCGGCGGCAAATAGACCGCAGCCCCCGAGGATGAATGCCCAACCGAAGATTCTCATGCCCCGCGGCATGAAGAAGCCGGCGGCATGGAAGGCGCAACCGTAGAGGACCACCCAGATCAGCGGAAGCCACAGCACACGCACCAGCCCGCGGCCCGTGTCAGGAGCCAAGCCCGCTCGCGCCAATACCAGCGCGCCAATCATCAGGCCCGCGGTCAGGGCCGGCAACATCGCCTGGGTAACGCGGCGGGTCGGCGGCGACCAGAACGGTTCGGACTCCTTGAGAGCCTGCCGCCGCACGAGAAGAAACGACCCAGTTAGCGCGATCACGCTGACTGCGGCCCAATACAGGACGAACCCGGGCGGGGACCCGACTCCCAAGCCCCACCCCAGCCCCGCTGCCGCGAGTCCGACTACGCCGTTGAGGATCATAATGGGGGCCAGCGCCCGCCGATAAAGCGCGGCCCGTTCCATCAAAGTGCGGATGACCTGGAGATGTTCGGCAGCCCAATTTGATTCCATGCCTAGACTTTGCAACACAAAGCCAGGCTTGGCAAGCCCTTTTTTGGGTGCCCGCGCTTTACCACCTTACCGGCACGGTCATCTTCTTCCCGAACCGGTTGTGGTAGTGCAATTGGTGGTGGTGAGCGCCATACTCGTGCACGAGCCGGGTGATCTTCACATCGTAGCAGCAGTACTCGGCGATTTCGAGCAACTTGCCGTCCCGATACCATTGGAGGGCCTGCAGGCCCTCGGCGGTCTTCTCTACGCCGAAGGTGGCCGTCGCGATGGCATCCAGCGAAAGGCGGTGGCGCAACTGGTTCTGCAGCTCGACCATCATGTCCAGCGTGGGCAACTGGCGCAGGTCAAAGGAGGTATAGCCGTGCAGCACCTCGTAATCAAATCGCAGGTTGTTGAAGCCGACGACCAAGTCCGCGCGCTGCAAGTCCGTGATGAGCTCGCTCACCTGCTTTTCGCCGTAAATCCTGTAGGCGCCCTGGGCAGTGCTGTAGGTAACGCCAACGCTCATGCCCATGCGGTTAATGTGGTCCCAGCCGCCGACTTCTTCGGCGGACTTCTGTGTCTCCAGGTCGAAATAGACGATGTTCTTCATCCGGATGTCGGAGTGCGGAGGAAAACGAGACCCGCCGCGCCGCCACTTTATCTCGCAGCAGTGGCAGGCAAAGGAAAATCCGACCGGGGATTTGCCTGCCGCTCGACGCGGCATTCGATATACGCTAAAAGAGCCTCGTGAAATGGCGTCGGTTGTGCTTGATCCTGTTCCTCCTGGGAGGGGCTTTTGCCTGGTGGTGGTGGCAAGGCCGCCTCGAGCGAAGCCAGGATGGCCCGATCCGCGTCGCAGCGCAGCGTTACGGGGTGGAACCGGCCCTCATCAAGGCGGTTGTCTGGCGCGAGAGCCATTTCCATCCTCGGGTGCGGGGGCGCGCTGAAGAGATCGGCTTGATGCAGCTTCAGGAAGAGCCGGCGCGGGAGTGGGCCAGCGCTGAGCACCTCCTGGGATTCGAGCACGAACACTGCTTCGATCCCGGCACCAACACGCTGGCGGGCGCCTGGTATTTGCGAAAGCTCCTGCGTCGGTACGCTCAGACGGACAACCCCGTCCCTTACGCGCTGGCGGATTACAACGCCGGGCGCGGCAACGTGCTCAAGTGGAAGCAGGGCGCGGCGATAACAAACAGCCTCGCATTCATCGAGCAAATCGGGTTCCCCGGCACCAGAGAATATGTGCGCACAGTGATGCGCCGCTACGCCCACTATCGGCCGCTGTTCCCGCCAGACTCACCCAAAGCCCAACCCCGGGAGGGCGAGCGTCCGCGCGAGCCCTGATTTGCCGGAAACGGTCGGACTCGCGGAGACGCTCGCCCTCCCAGCCCGGTCAATCCCGCGTGATCTCCTTGAGCGTCCGCTCCAACTCCTGCCGTAGCGCCTCGCGTTCCGCGTCCAGAGGTTCGCGTGGGACCCGAATTGGCTGTCTGAGAACCACTTCACAGCGCGAGAAGGGAAGGGGTATTTGAAATCGGTCCCAGCTCTTGGCCTGGATCTTCCAACGCAGGTGGTATGAGGCGGGGATAATCGGCAAGCCGGTGACCTGTGCCAGGCCTATGGCCCCTTCCTGCACCACGTAGCGCGGTCCGCGCGGGCCGTCGGGCGTGATGGCCAGATCATAGCCGCGCTCGGCCCAGCTTGTAAGTTCCAGCAGGGCTTGCGGGCCGCGCCGGCTCGAGGAGCCCCGCACGGGTTGCACCCCGAAGCACTCGAGAATGGCGGCGAGGAAGGCGCCGTCTTTGCTCGCGCTCACCAGCGCAGCCATGCCTGGGGTTTGATTGCGCTTTCTGACATAGCCGAAATACGGGGCCAGGCACAGTGCCAGCCGGTTATGCCACACGCAGTAAATCGCCGGCCCAGGCACGCCGTGATCAAAATAGCCGGAGCGATCAATCCACCGATAACGCAAGGTCGCCGACACCGCTCGCACTAAAGCGAACACCAGCCACGCGCCCAGCCGCTGGTACCAAGCCGGAGTGTGCGGCACCACGATCCCGCTCGATTTGCGCCTCCGGGGAGCGGCCCGTTGACTTTCGGCTGCGGATTTGGGATCGCTCACCAGCATCACGCTCCCTTTTTCAAGCAGGCGCGGACGAGGTCTTCCACGGACGCCTGCGCGCCCAGCGCGCCTTGCGCCTTGCGCACGGCATCGTGCGCCTCGAGCTGTTTGAACCCCAGCGCCATCAAAGCCAGCACCGCGTCGTTGACTTTCTGGTCTTCGGGGGAGAGGGCGCGTTGCGCGCTCGCGGCCTCCCAGGCGCCGGCCGCGCCGATCTTGTCTTTAAGCTCGACCACGATGCGCTCGGCCGTCTTCCGCCCGACACCCGAGACTTGCGACAGCGCCTTAACGTCCCCATTGGCCACCGCCCCGCGAAAGGCGGTCACGCTCATGCCGCTCAACACGTTGAGGGCGATCTTCGGCCCGATGCCGCTCACCGTGTTGACCAGCAGGCGGAACAGGTCGCGCTCCGCCGCGCTCATGAAACCGTAAAGCGTGTGCGCGTCCTCGCGCACAGCCAGGTGCGTCAGCAACCTCACCTCCTGGCCGGGCGCCGGGAGCTTGTCGTAGGACGAAAGGGGGATCAGCGCCTCGTAACCAACGCCGTTGACCTCTACCGTCACCTGGGTGGGCAGGGCCTCAACCAGCTTTCCACGGAGAAAAGTAATCATACTCGCTTAGCCGCTTGAAAGCTATACCGCCCCTGCTCCTGCGCATGAGCGAGCGCCAGGGCCAGCGCGTCGGCGGCGTCCGGCGCCGGCATTTCCGACAGGCGCAACATGCGTTGCACCATCTTGGCGACGGCCAGTTTCTGCGCCGCGCCGTAGCCCACGATGGCCTGCTTCACTTTGCGCGGCGCCAATTCGTAAATCTCCAGGCCGGCTTCGGCAATCGTCGCCAGCGCCGCCCCGCGGGCCTCGCCCATGACCAGGGCAGTCTGCAAGTTCTGCGCGTAGAACAACCCCTCGACGACGCACACCGCCGGTTGATGCTGCTGCAGGACTTCGCGCAGCTTTTGCACGATCTTGCACAAGCAGCGGGAATGTTCCCAGTTCAGCGGGCAGGTAATCACGCCCTGGGCCAGAGTTAGCGGATAGGGTTTGGCCAGCCTGATGACACCATAACCACTTCCCCGGAGCGAGGGGTCCAGGCCGAGAATGACTTGCCGGGCGTTGGCGTTGACCGGCGCGGTCCGCTCAAACACCGGCATGGCCGTGCGCCGAGGCCTCCCAAGGCGCTCCTGCATCTGCCTGAACTGCTGTGGGGTGATACCCATTAGCCCCATAGTGCCAGCAGGCGCCTTGGGGCAAAAGCAGAAAACAGGAGGAGGCGCTTACCGCCCGCCCTTGCCGGGCGATGAAGAAGAGTGCGCGGCGGGCGCCGAGGGCGCCGGGGCGGAGGGCGCGGAGTAAGCCGGCTGGGATACTGGAGGCTCCGCAGGGCGGGCCGGGGACGCCGCCGGCGGAGAGTATGAGCGCATAGGCTGCGGTGTCGGCGTCGGCGCTGGCAAGCTCCGCGGCACCTGGATGGGGACGTCAGACTGGGCCGGGGCCGAGTATCGCTGCTGACTCTCGGTGCGAGCGCGCGGCTCGGTGGCGCCCGGAATGGACCAGCGAGGCTGTGCCGGCGCTTCGGTTCCCGCCGTCGTGAACGCTTGCGAACGCTGCGTCGTCGCCGCACGGGCAAAGTAGCCTTGCCGTTGGGCGGCGGGCCTCGACCATGTGCTTTCGGTCGCCAGGGAATTGCCCAGGTCGGCCACGTGTGACCGATTGTATTCCCTCTTCCCTATGACAATCAGCGAATTGGGCGGAGCGCCCTTGCTGGCGTCGCTCAGGCTGCCCCAGTCGGCGGCTCTGCGGGCACTGTCCGGCCCGCGCAAGATGAGGGGCGCGGGCGTGGCTGCGGCACGAATGCTGCCCGGGCGAATGTCCGACCGGGAGTGCTCGCTCGCTCCAGGTTGCGCGTGCTCCCCCGGCGCCGACTGTGCCCCCGTGGATTGCGGGAATTGCGGCCGGACCACCGACAGGGTCCGGCTGTTGCCGTCAAGCCGTTCGCCACGAAGACCTGGAGCGCCGGCAGAATTCACTTCGCGGATGCCGACCCTGGGAATTTGCGTGCCGGTGGCCGCTTCCACCCGTGACACCGGGATGCCGCGGTTGACCACCCGCGTGTGGTTGCCGACGATCGTGGCGGAAGGCACTGTCTGGTTGTAGATCTGCGCCGCCCGTTGGCGTGACAGAGCGTAGCGCTTCAGGTGGCGGTCGGAGAAATGGCTCGTAGGCACAAAGGTATAAGAACTGGCGCTCACCCCGAAGCCAAAAGCGCTGTTGACCCGCTGGCCGTGGAACGTGAGCCCGGCTCCGGCACTGAACCCCGCCGCTGGCGGCAGGGGCGCCCACCCGCAATAGTTGCCGCCATACCGCCAGCACACCCACGACGGACCCCAGGTGTTGCCCGGCTGCCAGCACCACCCCAAGTGATGATGATGGAACCAGCGCCCGTAGTGGAACGGCGCCCAGCCCCAGGAATAACCCGACAGCCAGTACCACCCGCAATCGGTATAGACCCAGCTCCCGCCATTGCAGTAAGGCTGCCAGCCTGGATTGACGATGACCACCGTTGGCTGCCAGCAAGGCCCGTAGCCGTCAACGTCCACCCACGTGCCATACGGTGCCAGCGAGTCATAGAACGTTGCATACGTGCCGTCTGCCGTCGGCGCATAAGCCCCCGTCGTATAATCCGGTTGCGGCGCCATTTCCCCGGTGGGCAGGCCGGGGGCCACCTCGGTGGCGGGGGCCGCCGCCGCCTCGGGCGCCGGCGCGGGCGCTACCCCAGCCCCGTTTGCCGAAAGCCCCCTCAACACCTGGTCGCGCTGAATCATCGCGGTGACGACTCTGCTCGAGACGCCATTGTCGTTGAGATAGATGATTTCTTCCGCGCCGAGGTTAAACGTGCTGGTCGAATTGGTGACAAAAGCCAAGATCACGCTCTCCTCCACGCCGGATTCCGCAAGCCGGAGCACCTCCGCGACGGGTCCCGTGAGTCTCACGCCGGGCGGCAGCGGTTTCACGGTCGAGATCGGTTGGGCCGGAGCGTCCACCGTGTCGTCCTCAGTGGTTTGCGCTGCTGACAGAGCATTCACCACGGCCGGTGCGGGCGCTGCGGCCTCTGGCGATGCAGCCGCCGCTTCCACGCCGGGGGTGGTGTTGAGAGGTTGGCTGAAGGATTCCTGCTGGAAGCTGCCCGCGACCGGTAGGACAGCCAAAGCCAATCCCAAACTCCATTTCCGATGAACCCGGTTCTTCATAGTCCGCTTTGGCAGGCTCAGCTCCATCGCCTTGCCTGTCAACATTAACTGACTTGATCCCGGCCCTGCGTATTCATCACCTCACGCCGCCGGCACTACCCTGGCTCTGACCCCTTCGATTTCCACGAAATTACCCGGTCAGCCGGGCCCTCCCATGCATTCCGCATTTCTATTTTCTGCTTTCCGATATTGCCAGATCGTGGCTTTGAGTGCCTTCGTGCGCGTCCGACCGTTAGAGGTTGGATGTTCGATGTTGGATGTTATCTGTGTGAATCTGTGTCTATCGGTGGTTGCTGTGGAGTTTTACTGCTTCTCCCAATCGTCCCGCAACACCCCCCCCCGCGCCACCACGTGCTCGATGCTCTGGCGGTAGTAGCGGGTATAGGCAGCCATGTGTCCGCCCGCTGGCGGGCGCTCCGGTAGACCCAACGGGCCGCCTGGATAGCCGCGGCCAAGGACGCCATGAGCAATCCCCGCCTGAATCAGGACGGCCCCCTCAGCGGGTTCCTCTTGTTCACCAATATCAACTGCACTCTGGCCCAGCTCGGCCAGGCCCTAGTGGACGCCCCGCTGGCGCAACCGCAGTTCCCGGCATTGGCCGTTGTGACGCTCTTGAGTCCAGGGCGAGGTCGCCACGAAGCACGGCGAGGTTTACCCGGCGCGCGTCTCCTCAAGCATCAAGTCTTGAACCGTAAAGAGCAAACTCTGAAGCTGGCACCGATGAAACTCGCCCTCTGCAAGGGGATTTTTCAAGGCTGGAAGCTGCAGCCACTGCCGCAGAGACAGGGGGCCTGCAAGGGAGCCAGAGGACAGAATAGCGTCTTCGCAAGTCGTTCAACCATCTGGGTCAGTGATTGCTCAGCCGGAAGAACAGATTCCCCGTCGGCGCGACCAAATTCAGATAATTCGTGCCGTTGGCGGTCGTCACGCCGCCGCTGGCCGACCAGCCCAGGGGGGCCGTCACACTGCTGTTCTGCTGCAACGTCCAACCCGACACGTTGTGCCAATAAACCGTCACCGTACTGCCGACATGGCTGATGGCCAGCGGCGGTGCGCCGGGGGTTTGGACTACGGAGATGAGGCTCCAGAAGCCGCCGGTCAGGGAATAGCTGCCGCCGGTCATCGGCCCGCCAGCGTCCGGCTGCCCTATGGTGCCGCTAACGGAATACACCCCCCCTGTGCTCGTGCCGCCGCCGCCGGCGATCTTGTGCCAGTCAATAGAATAACTTTGTGCGAAGAGACTGACCGTCATCCCCGAGAGAAGGATCAGGATAAACGGCAGAGGCGGTTTACGGCTTAGAAAGTGGCCGACTTCGGCAAAGTCGCGGGTGGCCGCCGTCCGGCCGAACCCCAGGCTAATGGTCGGGTTCATATAGTCTCTTTATGGTGTTTGGTGCTTGAACAACAAATGTCAAAGGGCCAGGAAATATCCCGACAGGCGCCTCACCGCGCCGCAACTCCCGCCGCGCCGCAACGGCCCCCGCGGATCTATTTAGTCTAATGCTGGCGCACAGGGAAGAACAAAATTCCCGCCGGGGGGACGGGCCAAGTGAGGTTCAGACGAACCGTGCCGTCGGCGATCGTGACCCCGTCGCCGAAACGTCTTCCCTTGGGCACTATGACGTGGATGACACAGCCGAGCAAGCCGTGTCCAAGACATTGGAATGAATCAGCCAGTCAGGGCATCGCCAACCGATTCGTGATGCCGAGGCCGACCACAGCGGACGATAGCCGCGAGCTGGTCCAGCCCTGAACGCTGCCATCCGCAAGGGCGATGTTGCCTTGCCGGTTGTGGAGTTCATGAGTGAAGCCGATTGGCCTGTTAGGCGTGAGGAGCAGTATGCCCTCCTGGACGGGCAGCCCATTTGTGAGGTTCCGGTCTCCGTATAAAAACATCTGTGGATACGTTTCGTCCGCATCCAGATCTACAAAGTAGCTGAGGTTCGTGTTCGAGAATCCAGGGCCGAGGTCATTCGCCGGCACACGGACATCCGCCGGGCAAACCAGCACCTTTGGCGCACCCAGCTCATTCGACATGACTTGGAAATACCGGAAGGCCTCCATGTTCGTGACACGTCCAAGTGCCCCCTCCCGGTTCGTGGATACCTGCGTAGAAGATTCATCGCCGCCGTTGATCGCCCGGGTTCTGAAAGCCAGGCCCAATTGCTTCAGGTTATCCGTGCATTGCATCCGCCTTTGCTTCTGCTTCGCACGCCGCATCCCTGGCAAGAGCACCGCGGCCATCATGGCAACGACCACAAGAACCGCTAGCAGCTCAATTCGGGTGAACGCCTTCCTGGCAATGTGTCGGGACTGCCGCATAAACTGTTGGCCCAAGGCCCTGTTATCACCTCTGCCATCACCATTCAAGCGCCGAATGGGCCAAGCCGCCACGAAGCAGGGCGAGGTCAGCCCGCGCGCGTCTCCTCAAGCGTTAAGTCTTGAACCGTAAAGACCAAACCCTGAAGCTGGCACCGATGAGATTCGCCATTTGCAACGAGATCTTCCAAGGCTGGAAGCTGGAGGACACCCTGGATTGCGCCGCGCGGCTGGGTTACACCGGATTAGAGATCGCCCCGTTCACCCTGGCGAATTCGGTCACGGACATTTCCGCCGCGGAGCGCCGCGCCATCCGCGAGGCCGCAGCACGGCACAGCATAGCAATCGCCGGCATCCATTGGGTGTTGGTGAAGCCCGAGGGGCTCTATATCAATCACCCTGACCGCAGTTTGCGCGAGCGGACGGCGGACTATTTCTGCGACCTCGTGGATTTCTGCGCTGACCTCGGCGGCAAAGTCATGGTCGTCGGCTCGCCCAAGCAGCGCAATGTGCTCCCGGGCGTTTCCCGCGAGCAGGCTTCGGAGTGGGCGGCCGCCACGTTTCGGAACGCGGTCGCGCGAGCGCAGCGGCGGGAAGTCACAATCTGCTTCGAGCCCTTGGCCCCGACAGAAACCAATTTCATCAACACGGCGGCGGAGGCCCTGCAATTCGTTGCGCGAGTGCCGTCGCCACGCTTCAAGATCATTCTCGACGTTAAGGCGATGTGCTCGGAGTCAAAGCCCATCCCGCAGATCATCCGCGACACGTGGCCTCACTTTGCCCATTTCCATGCGAACGACCGCAACCTCAAGGGACCTGGCTTCGGAGATGTGGACTTTCAGCCCATCGCCGCCGCCTTGAAGGAGGTGGGCTACCAGGGCTTTGTGTCGGTGGAAGTCTTCAAATTCGAGGAGGGCGCGGAGGCGATTGCCAGCCGGAGCCTGGCGTACTTGCAGCGAGCGTTTGCTTGATTGCGGCCCGGCTCCAACTCTCGAATGACCAACACCTTCTTCGATCCAGGCGATCAGCGCGCTGCGAAGGTGCACGATCTCTTCGCCCAAATCGCGCCGCGCTATGACCTGATCAATGATCTCCAGAGCTTTGGCCTGCACCGGCATTGGAAGCGGCGCGTGATACAACTGGCCCGCCCGCAGCCCGGCCAGCGGGCGCTGGACCTGTGCTGCGGCACGGGTGACCTTGCGCTAGGGCTGGCCCGGCGGGGCGTGCGAGTTGTCGGCTTGGATTTCAGCGAGCCCATGCTGGCAGTGGCGACAAGGAGGTCGTTAGGCACCCGATTTCAGGCGCCGGATGCGCCGCATCAGACAACACGCAACACGCAACACGCAATACTCCCTCTGCACTTCGTCCGTGGCGATGCCCTGCGCCTCCCGTTCTCAGATGACTCCTTCGACATCGTGACCGTAGGCTACGGCCTTCGTAACCTGGCGAACTGGGAGGCGGGGCTGCGCGAAATGCAGCGGGTGGCGAAGCCCGGGGGCCGGTTGGTTGTGCTGGATTTCGGCAAGCCCGACAACGCGCTCTGGCGTGCCGTGTATTTCGGCTACCTCAAATTGTTCGTGCCTTGCCTGGGACGGATCTTCTGCGGCAACGCCAGCGCGTATGCATACATCCTCGAGTCGCTTAAGCACTACCCCGCCCAGAAAAGTGTGGCCGCGAAGATGCGCGAACTCGCTCTGGACGGTGTGAGAGTAATCAGCCTGTTGGGCGGCGTCATGAGCATCAACTACGCCGAGAAACGGAGCGGCGGAGCGATGGAGTAATGGAGTGCTGGGGTGATGGAGTAACGGAGTGTTGGAGTGATGGAGTATTGGCGTGCTGGCGGGCGCTCGGAACCGGCTCTCTCCCCAATGCTCCAGCCCCCGAGCACTCCACGACCCCAATAATCCAATAATCCAGCAATCCAATAATCCATCACTCCACCACTCCATCACTCCATCACTCCAATAATCCCTCCCCCCGCACCGGGCTCCTCTCCTTCCTTGCCAACGCCGAACCACTTTGGCCAGAATCCGAGGGTGAAGTTCCGCGAGAAGATCATTGCCTGGGAGCAGTTGCCAGCATGGAGAACGGCCATACGCGCCAGCGGCAAACGCCTCGTAGTCACCAACGGCTGCTTCGACCTCCTCCACCTTGGTCATGTCACTTACCTGGAGACGGCGCGGGCTCAGGGAGACGCGCTCCTGGTCGGCGTGAACAGCGATGCGGCCGTGCGCCAATTGAAAGGACCCGGGCGTCCTGTGACACCCGAGGGCGACCGTGCGGCGGTGCTGGCTGCGTTGGAAAGCGTGAACGGCGCTTGCATTTTCGCCGAAGCGACGGCTACACGGTTCCTCGCCGCCGCCCGTCCGGACATTTATGTCAAAGGCGGCGATTACACTCTAGACACTCTCAACCAGGACGAACGCCGAACCGTCGAGCAGGCTGGCGGCAAGATCGTGATCATTCCTTTCGTGCCCGGCAAGTCCACCACAGCCACGCTCAAGAAGATCATGCGGTTGTAGCCCGGTCGGGAAATGAACATCCTGGTCATCTCTTTGGCCGGCATTGGCGACACGGTCTTTGCCACGCCGCTCATTCACGAATTGCGCGCCAATTTCCCTGGAGCTGCTATTGACGCCCTCGTGCGCTGGAGAGGGTCGAAGGACCTGCTGGAAGAGAACCCACACCTGAATTCAGTTCATCAAAAGGACTTCCTCGCTGCCAGCAAGGGCGAATCCTTGAAACTCCTCTGGCGGTTGCGGCGGCGGAGGTACGACTACTCCTTCAACACCTATCCCCAAAGCCGCGTGATTTATCGCACCGTGGCCCGCCTCATCAATGCGCGGGTGCGCGTCAGCCATCAATATGACAATGCCGGTGGTTGGGACCGGTGGCTGGTCAATCGTGCCCTCAAGCAGGACTATGGCAAACACGCGGTTGAGAATAACCTTGCCCTGTTGGAAACCGTCGGTGTCCGGCGTCTTCTGCCCAGGCATGAGTACGAGATTTTCCTCTCTCCCACCGAGGTGCAATGGGCTGAGGGCTTCATCGCCCGGCATAACTGGGCCGGTCGCAAGCGGCTGGGCATCCATGTCGGCTCAGGCGGCACCAAGAACCTCGCGCTCCGGCGCTGGCCGCTCGACCATTACCTCGCGCTGCTCAATGAGCTGCGCCAGGCGCACCCCGAGCTGGGGGTCTTGCTCCTCGGCGGGCCGGCGGAGGAAAAGGACCACCAGACCCTGCAGGCGCAAACCAGCCCCGAGCAGGTGCTAATCGCTCCGACTGCCAACCTGCGCCAGGCGGCGGCCCTGCTCAAGCACTGCGACCTGTTCCTGAGCGTGGATACAAACCTGATGCATTTGGCGGCCGCCATGAAAGTCCCCAAGCTGGTGGTGATCGAAACCCCCACGTGGAATAAACCGATCGAACCCTACGGCAACCCGTTTACCCTGGTCCGCAATCCTGCCGTGGCGGGCAGGAATTTGGACTATTACCGTTACGACGGCCGGGGAATTCGTGGTTCTCCCGCCGAACTCCGCCGCTGCATGACCTCCGTCACCGTGCAATCTGTTTACGAAACCTTGCACCAACTCCTTCGCGCGGGGTCCTGATGTCCCACTGCTCCGCCTGCCCGGTCCGGTCCGGACTTTGCCAGGCGGCGGGCCTTGTCGGCCGCACGCTCTTCACATTCGCGGATGAGTTCGAGTTGTCCTGGCCGTCGCGTCACGGCCTCCGCTTCTGCGCGCGGCGTTTGGCTTCGAGCAGGCGGCTGGCGGTGCTGGGTGCAGGCTCGGCGGACGGTTTGGGAGCTTCGGTCCCTCCAGGGGGAGCTTCTGCCGGCCGGGCGGCAGCGGCTTCCTCGCCCGGCAATGGCACCTCCGTCGGCCTTTCTGGGCGGAACAGGTCAGGCCGGGGTTCAGCAGACGGGGCGGTCTGTCGCGAGCGGACCTGCTGTCGGCGCGCCAGCAGCGCCTCCAACGATTCCTGCGCTTCCGGCGGCCGCGGCACACCCCGCCAGAAAAACAGCCACCGGCGTGCCGCCTGCATCGCCCGCAGCCACTCGTCGCGCCCGATCTGGATGCGCCGCACCCCCACGTCCAAGGTGAACAGGATGATGGCGAACTTGAGCAGTGACTCCCAAAGGTCGCGCGGCTGGAAGGTCTTCTGCCGGTCATGCGAAAACGGGTTCACCGCCGGGATCATCGGATCGAGAATCTTGCCCCCCCCGGTCTCGGCAATGCGCCGCAGTAGATTGAGGTTCGGCTCTGCGGTGTTGAACTCAGGCGAATAATTGACACTGGTGCCGATAACCTGCGAGCCCCGCACCTGGCCGTCCTTGATATCCATCAGGTTCAGCAGATACGCGCCGACCTGCTTGGTGGGGAAGCGTGCTTCATAGTGCCCGGGGCCGGTTTGTTCGAGGCGCACGGTCTGCCGCTCGCCCTTGGGGCTAGCGACGACAGCCTGCAAGTTGAGGAAGTTCCTGAAGTTCCCTTGCTCGTCCAGGGCCTCGACGTTGATCAGGCCCTCGCCTTTATCCACCGCTACTTCAGTGGTGAAATCGGCATTCTCCAGGCGCCGCATGCTCCATTGCCCGATTTGGGACCAGAACTGCCGGTACTTGTCCCAGTCAAGCCAGATTCGCGCCCACCTGGCTTTTGCGTCGGAGGTGAAAGCCACCGAGCGGCCCAGGCCGTATTGCCAATGCGCCAGCAGCGGGTCGCCTTTATCCGTCCACAAGGGTGTTTCGGCGCGCGCCTTGGGCGAGGTGGCGACGTACCCGAGCAGTTTTGGATATTCGGTGGCGCCGATGCCCCGCACCACTTCACTCGCGGACCGGAGTTGCGGCTGGAACGGCTCTTCGTAAATGGCAGACTTGAGAATCACTGCGGTCTCTTTGATGAAAATCTGCGGGAGATCATCCGGCGAAGTGACGTTGTAGAATTGGCCCCTGCCCTGGTCGGCCATCCATTCCATCGTATCGGGCGGGGAGTGGCCGGAGATCAGAACGGAGCTGACGGTGATGCGGTCGGCGGCGATGGAGGACATGAGGGCCGGGGTCGGTGCGCCCGGGTCCCCGTCACTAAACACGATGATATGCTTGAGGTTGGCGGTGGATTTCTGGAGGGCGTTGTAGGCCATCTGCAGAACGCCCTGAAAACTGCCGAGGTCGCCCTGGTTCATCCCGGCGATCTGCGCCGCCAGCTTCTTCTTGTTCTCTACCTTCTGCAGCTCGAACAGCCAGCGCTCCGAGCCATCCCACAGCACAACCCCCATCTCATCCGTAGGCCCCAGCGCCGCCAGCACCCCCTGGGCGCACATGCGGGCGACTTCGTTGCCGTTGGCGAATTCCATGCCGTGCATCACCAGCACCACCGCGCCGCTCGGCAGCACCTTCTTGCTGTCCAGCTCCATGCTGACCGGCAAGGTCTCTTCCAGCGGCGTGCCGCGATAGCCCCCCGCCGCATAAGTCTGGTCGCCGCCTACGCAGACCAGGCCGACGCCGAAGTCGCGCACCGCGCTCTCGAGCAGCCTTTGGCGGTCGAGACCCAAATCACCCGCGGCAAGGTTGCTGATGAAGATCGCATCGTAGCTCTGCATCTCGGCGATGGTGGCGGGAAAGTCCTTCACGCCGACGAGGACGACTTCGAGCGTGGGAGATCTCAGCGCGGCAGCCAGCGGCTTGTCTTGTTCGGGATCGGCAGAGACAATCAGGATGCGCGGCAGGCCGCGAACAGAGGCAAAGGCGGCAGCTCGGTTGTTCTGGGGGATCGGATCTCCGGGCGCATCCACCTGCACGTCGTACTTGTAAAATCCAGGCTTGGGCAGCGTCTGGGGGAACGTGTACAGGTTCTTGCCGGCGGACAGGTCCACCTTCTGCTCGCCCAGGAACTGGTCATCCCGATAGAGCCGCACCGTCGCCGACGTAGCCTGATCGGCCTGGACGAAGATCTTGACCTCGAACACCTGTCCTTCCTTGAGTTTGGGCGGCACCTGCAGCTTCTGCACGCACACGTCGTTGGCGCGCACGACCCCCAGCGGCACCACGTCCACCGTCACGCCCAGCGGTTTGGCGGCCAGCACCGCGCTCATGGCGTCACCGACGTTCTCGTTGCCGTCGGACATCACCACGAGGCGCTTCTGGCCAGTCTCCGGAAACGCCGCGGTAGCCAGCCGAATCGCCGCCGCCAGGTCCGTCCGTTCCGTGCCGACGACGGCCTGGATCTTCTCCAAGTCCACCGCAGCGTTGGGCGAGGACTCGATGCTGGCTTCAGCGCCGAATACAATGACGCCGACTTTGTCCTCCTTCTTCTTCTCCTTGGAGATTCGGTTGACGTAATCCTTGGCGGCCTCCTGTTGCGGGGAGGGGACACTGTCCGAGCGGTCCAGGGCGAAGTACACATTGATGCCTTCCACCGGCCTCAGCCATTGCAGGCCGGCAATGGCCAACACCAGGGCGCTCAGGACCACCGTGCGAATTACCAGCGCCGTCCAGCGCCGCCAGCGACTGACCTGCACGTCGGTCTTCCATGCAAACCAAATCACCCACGCCAGCGACGGCGCTAGCAGCAGCAGGTAGTAGGGATGGGTGAACTGGAAGTTCATCGGATGAGCTTCTGCACGCGGTGGTTTTGCGAGTCGGCCACGTAGAGATTCCCCGCCGAATCGAGCGCCACCCCCCACGGATCATTGAACTGCCCTGGCGCTACGCCTGGACCGCCAATGATCTCCAATGGCCGGTCATTCGCGTCAAAGACCTGGATGCGGCTGTTGCCAAACTCACAGACATACTGGCGCCCCGCGGCATCCACGCAGATGTCATAAGGGTAGCTCAGCTCGCCTATGCCTTTGCCCGGCTTGCCGTAGGCGCGGAGGAACTTGCCCTCGCCCGAAAAGACCTGGATGCGATGGTTGCAGGAATCGGCCACGTAGAGGCGGTCCTGCGCATCCACGCACAGGCCCTCAGGGCGATTGAGTTCGCCGGGGCCGGTGCCGGAATGGCCGAATCCGCCCAGTAGCTTCTCCCCGCGCGGGGTGAAGCGCTGCACTCGGTCGAGCACGCTGTACTCGCTTACAGACACTTCGCCCCGGGAGTCCACCGCTACCGCGCGAGGCAACGTAAACTCGCCGGCGTTAGTGCCGCTCTTGCCCCATTGTGCGAGCAGCTTGCCCTCCGGCGAAAAGACGTTCAACCGCTGGTAGTGTGGCTCCAGAACGATAATGTTGCCGTCGCGGTCGCGGCACAGGCCCTTCGGCTTGCCCCGGTCTGTCTGGGGCATCTGCCACGAAAGCAAAAAGACCCCGTTCGACGAAAACTTCTGCACCCGGCCCGTCATGTCCACCACGTAAAGATTGTCCTGCGCGTCCACGGCCACCGAGCGCGGCTTGTTGAGTTGCCCCACCCCCACGCCGCGCGAGCCGATGACCTGCGCCACCCGGAAGAGACGACTATGCAGCCGCGCCTGGTTGGAGGGTGTGCTGGGCGTGCAGCCGGTAAGAGCGAGCAAAACGGCGCAGCCGAACAGGACTGTGTTGCGTGCTGCGTGTTGCGTGACGACCGAACACGCACCACGCAACACGCACCACCCCCTCCACACCACCAACGGCAGCACCGCCAACGCCAGCAGCGTCAGGCAAAGCGCGTTCACCTGCGCGTTGTGTCCGTAGTGCAGCAGGTTGAACACACGCAGCGCGAGCGTCTCACCCCCGGGCGGCACGACGAGAATCATTGACTCCACGTCCCAGAGGCAAAGCAGGAAGACGATATACCAGGCGGCGGCGGCTTGAGGTGCGATTTGCGGCCACTGCACATAGCGCAGCATCTGCCAGCGCGTCGCGCCGTCCAGTCGTGCTGCGTCCGTCAAATCGCGGTCCACCGTTTGCAAAGCGTAGGCCAGCGAGTTCCAGCCCAACGCCAGGTATCGGATGACAAACGCCAAGACCACAATCGCTGCGCTGTCGTAAAGCAGCGCGAACCATGGCCGGTTAAACATCAGGATCAGCGCGATGCCCAGTAATACCCCCGGCAGCAGAAAGGGCAGCCAGGCCAGCCACCGGCACAAATCCGAAATCCAAAAGCCTGGGGAGCGGTTTGACGTTCGTATGGGCCGCTCTTGAATGACCGGGTGGGCGGCCGGCCTCGACATCTTACACCCCTCAGCGGGCGGGACAGCTCCGTCAGGAGCGGCATGTTTATAGCCACGCGGCCCCCCAATGTCGTTCTCAAGCTCCGTTAGGAGCGCCATACCCGGTGCACCTGACGGTGCAGGATGACATGCCGCTCCTAACGGAGCTTGGTTCACTCGCTGCAACCTGGCTATATCCATGCCGCTCCTAACGGAGCTAGCGCGTGGCGACACGTGTGCCAACCCTGCTTTCCTATGAAATACGCCTGTTCGGCCTATGCCAACCAACAGGGCAAACACGATGATCGCGCTAGCCGCGGCGGCGGCCAGGAAGAACGAGTTCCAGACTGCGCTCTGGCCCGCGGCCAACGCGCCCGGCAACTCGGTCCAGGTTCGCTTGACGGAAGCCAGTTGGAAAACGGGCAGCCCGACCCCGAGCACGCAAAGCAGAACGGTGCAGGCGCCGCACAACCAAAACCATCCTGGGCCAAGTTGCTGACGGAAGAGCTTAGCCGAGACAGCCCCATCTATCCGCGGCCAGGGGAATTCCCGCCGGGCTAACCAAAGGAGCAAAAGCAGCGGCGCCACCACCAGCGGCCAGCTCAACTGGAGCGCGCCCAGCGTGTCGAAGGCAGTGTTGAAGCGCACCCACATCTCTGCCGGGAACACCTTCACTTGCAGGATGGCAGGCACCGCAAAGTTGTTCATTGCCAGCACAAACGTCAGCACCCCCGCCTGCGCCAGGGCCGTGCGTCCCACCGGCCAGAGCAGGCCCCGAATCAGCCACCAGCCCCTCACAGCCAGGTCACTCTCCAGTTGCGACGGCTCTAATCGCTGCCAGGCGCTCAAAACCATCAGCAGCGTGATCGGCCACGTCAGCAGGCTCAAAATCCAGATCGTCCCGCCCAGAGACACGATGTTCAGCGGCAACCAACCTCGCCACACCCCCGCGTAGCCCAAAAGGTCCAGCCAGCAGTTGCTCGCCAGAAACGGCGGGAGCGCGAGAGCCATTATCGCCACGGCCAGGAAGCATTTGCGCCAGCGACCCTCCAGTCCCGCCAGCCAGAGCGCCGCCAAAAAACCAAGGCTCGCCGCCACCAGTGTCGTTAGCCCGCCGACCAGGAAACTGTTCTTGAGCAGCAGCCAGTTCATCTCAGGAAGAGTGAGTTTAGCCGCGCTGTCGTGCTGTCCAGGTCGCGCAGCAACGCATCCCAGTTCACCTTGAGCGTCGTAGTCGAACCCGCGTGGGCCGAAAAGCCCTCCAGTGCATGAGCGGCGATGAGTTCCTGCACCACGTCGCGCTGTTGCAGGTATTCCAACAGCCGCTGCGCCGCCTGCGGATGCGGCGCGCCGCGCACTGCGGCTACGGTGTTGGGAATCAGAAGCGTCTCCTCGCTCATGGGTAAGGGCACGATGGGCAGCCCTTCCGCCTGGCCGGCAGCTACATCGTCCGAATCGCTCAGCCCAATCCATGCCTCGCCGCGCCCGACCATCTTCACCACCACCGAATTGCCGTCCACAAGCAGAGGTTTGTTCGCCACTAACCCCCGGCACCACGCCTGCCACAACTCGTCCCCCCAGTGCTGGCGCAAGGCGTTGAAATGGGTGGCCGTCGTGCCAAACTGCGGGTAAGCCAGTGCCAGCTTCCCGCGCCAGGTCTCGTTGGTAAGTTCGAGCAGCGAACGCGGTGCGGCCGCGAGCAACACCCGGTTGGTGTTGATGACAATGCGCCGGCTGCGATAGCCGACCGCCGCCCAGCCGTTGGTCTCGCGGAAGACCTGTTGCGCCGCCAGTTGCCGGGTGCGCATCTCCTCGTTGCCCCAGAAGATATCACACTGCGGATGCTGGCGCTCCGCGAGCAGGCGATTTGCCAAACCCACCGTCTTCACCGCTTCGTTGTCATAAACGGCGCGGACCCTTATGCCGGTTTGCTTCGTGAACTCGCGCAGGATCGGTTCGGCATACTCCTGGTCCTGGGCACAGTAGGCGATGACCTGCTTCATCGGTTTTGAAGACAGTGGAACCAGCACGAAGATTAGTATCGCAAGCCCAACGACGATAATCGGCAACAATATGATCTTGAACAGCAGCGAGTTGGCCCGCCCCCGTCCAGCTTCGTGCTTAGGCTGCTTGCCATTGTTGGAACCTTGTTCTGGGTTAGTCATTTCCTAGCCTACCACCTCAGACTTTCAGGGATGGTAATTGGCAATTGGCAATGGGCTATTGGCAATTGGCGGTTGGAAGCCCTCACACCGTCCTCCGATGGTAATACCACCACTCAGCCAGCAGTACCAACAGCCCCAGCGCGGCGATCGTCCGCCACAGCTCCATGTTCGCCCGCTGTCTGGTGGTCGCGCTCACCTTGGTGTACTTGCCCAGTTGCAGCTCGTCGCGCGGCTTGATGTTACTCTCCGCCGCATCAAGCAGGTTCACGCAAAACACCGTCTCATTCGTCCCCAGGCGCACCCGATAGACACCTTGCCTCGAGGTCTCGCCGAAAACCAGCTCATTAGCGGTCGGGTCGAGCTTGAGCAACTTCGTTGATCCATCCGGCAGGGTGACCTGCGCGCTCGAAGCCGGCTCCAGCAGCGCCAGCCGAAACGGATCGCCCGCCTTGACCAGCAATTGCCCGTTGCGCGCACTCGCTGGGTCGAGCCATTCCACCGCGTTGGCAATGAAGATCGGGAAGGACACCCGCCACGGCCACTCGCTGTCCAGGATGTCGAAGCCAATCCAGATAATGCGCTGGCGTCCGAGTTCGCCAGCCAGAATGAGCGGCGCTTGCGGCGATTCCACCAACGACACCGCCCACGTAGGCGTGCGCGCAGTCAGACTCTCCACCACCCGTACGTTGTCGAACCCGACGTAGCGCAGCAGCGGATGCGCGGATTTCCAGTCCACGATGGCCGGCGCTTCGACTCGATGCACCCCTTCGAGCCAGTTCGTGTTCACCACATGGATCGCCAGCACGTTGCCCTTCGGCCAAACCGTCGGCGTCACGTCGTCCAGTACGACGAAGTCGAACCCCGCGGCCGGGTCGGTCAGGTCCGTGGCGCTAGCCAGCTCCACGTTCGCCACCGCGCGCAGGGCCTTTTCCAGGAGGCGGTTCCTGTGGGAAACCAGAAGCACCTTCACCGGCCTCGGCATCAGGCTGACGATCGAAGCCCGGTTGTCCACCGCCAGATCATCCTGGCTGGTCAAACGGACCGTGAATACGCCATCGCGCGACTGCTTGGCCAGGAATACCTGCGGCGAGGTCTGACCCTCGGGAATCGTCAGCGGGCGCGTCTCCAGCAACCGGTCGTCGAACAAAAGCTCCAGGTCCGTCTGCTTGCTCTCCGGCGAAAAGTTGCCAACGCTCGTATAGATCGCCCGCTGGCGCGCGTCCTCGGGGTTGGCGCGCACATCCAGAGCCGTGATGCCGAGGTTGTTCGCGCCTTTGCCGACGCGGTGATAAACCAGCGGCAGCGCTTTGTTCTCGAACTCATTCAGCTCGGGGACCGCGCCGTCGCTGAACAGGTGTATCTCCGGGCCAGTCGTCGGGTTTAGGTCGCGGACCAGCGATTCCGCCATCTTGAGCGCCGGGATCAGCCGAGTCGGCCCATCCGAGCACTTGCAGGACTCCAACGCCCGCCGCAAGGCCGCCTTCTCGCTCGTGGCGGACTGTTTGACCTCGGTTGTCGCGCCCGCCTGCACGATAACCATCTCGTCGGTATCCTTGAGGCTGTCCACCCATTTCAGTGCTTCGGCGCGGGCCTTCTCGAAGCGGCACGGGCTTTCATCCGTCGCCTGCATCGAGGCCGAAGCGTCGAGAATGATCACCCGCCGCTGGGCCGGCTTGGCCGTAGTTGAAAAGAACGGTCGGGTCAACGCCAGCACTGCCAGTATCAGCAAAATGATCTGAAGTATCAGCAGCCAATTTTTGCGGAGCCGCTGAAACGGCGCGCTGGCCTGCGTCTCGGCGAGAAACTTCTGCCACAGCAACGTGCTCGACACCAGCTTCACCACCCGCTTGCGCTTCAGCAGGTAGAACAGGATCACCACGGGTATGGTGGCCGCGAAGGCGAAGGCGAGTGGGGCTAGGAAGTGCATGCCGGGACGAAGTCCGAAGTCCGAAGGCCGAAGGCCGAAAGAAACCCGAAACCCGAAGGCCGAAGGTCGAAGCACGGAGTCCGAACGCCCGAGTCCGAAGGAAATCCAAACACCGAAATTCGAGGATGCGAGCGCGGCTCGGCGCTGCCGCATCGTGGCGAGTTGACCGCCGCCGCCCTTCGGCTTTCGACCTTCGGCCTTCGGCCTTCTTTCGGCCTTCGGACTTCGGACTTCGGCCTTCCCTTCATCCCCACACCTCCGCCTTGCGCAGTTGCTTCAGCAGCAATTCCTGCAGATCAGTATTGGAGCTGGCGGTGAAGAAGTTAACGCCACGGGCCTGGCAAAACTCCCGCAGCCGCTGCATGAAGTTCTGCACCGTCTGCCGATACGCCTTAAGCCGGAAACGGCCAAAGGTCACCTCCTGCGTCGCCCCGGATTCCGAATCCACCAGGCGCAAGTCGCCGAATGTCCCGGGCGAGAGTTCATCCGGCGCAAGGATCTGCACCAGGTCCACTTGGAAGCCGCGGCCAACCAGCGCGTTCAGCCCGGACTCGTAACCCGCCGGGTCGAGAAAATCGCTCAGCACGACCGCCACCCCCGCCTGCCGCGCTTCGAGCGCGCCCCGGCGTAAGGCTTCGTTGAGGTTCGCTGGACCGCCAGCGGTAAGCGCGCTCAGGTTCTGAAAGAACTGGATAGCGGACCGTTTGCCGCGGACAGAACGCATGGCCCCGCGCGCGGCCAGTTCCGCAATGCGCGCGCCGGGATCGGCGTTGGCGTCGTTGGCCAGATCAGGAAACGGAATCACGCTCACCCGATCAAACCCCGACAGCGCGACATACCCGATGGCCGCCGCCACCTGCCGCGCGAAGTCAAACTTGCGCGGCTCACCAAAGGTCATGGACTCACTGGCATCCAGGAAGATGCGCACCGGCAGCTCGCGCTCCTCTTCGTAGAGCTTCAGGAACAGCCGCTCCAGCCGGCCGTACAGGTTCCAGTCGAGATACCGGAAATCATCGCCGTGGACGTAGTTGCGGTAATCCGCGAACTCCACCGATTGCCCCCGCGCGCGGCTGCGGCGTTCCCCTTTCGCCGAACTCTTGGCCCGGCGCGCCGCGAGCAGTTGGAATTGCTCGAGGCGGCGCAGAAGCTCGGGGGTGAGCAGGGCGTCAGGCATTGCCTCAAACACTCACCGCCTGCACATCCCTGGGCACGTCTCTCAAAATCTGTGCAATGATATGGTCAGTCGTGATGCCCTCGGCCTCCGCCTCGAAGTTCAGTATGAGCCGATGCCGCAAGGCCGACGCGGCGACGGCTTCGATGTCATCAAAACTCACGTTGAAGCGCCCGTCAGTGAGGGCGCGGACTTTGCCGGCCAGCAGCAGCGTCTGCCCCCCGCGCGGGCTGCTCCCGAACCGGAGATACTGGCTCGCCATCGGCGCCGCCGTCTCGGTCTTCGGATGCGTCGCCAGCACCAGCCGCACGGCGTAATCCTTCACGTGCGAAGCCACGGGCACCTCCCGCACCAGTTTCATCAGCTCCATCAGCGCCTCGCGGGTCAGCACCTGGCCCACCTGGGCCTGCGCGCCGGCGGTCGTGCGCGAAAGCACCTCCGTCAACTCATCGGCCGACGGGTAGCCCACCAGGATCTTGAAGAAGAACCGGTCAAGCTGCGCCTCCGGCAGCGGGTAGGTGCCTTCCTGGTCAATCGGGTTCTGCGTCGCCATTACAAAGAACGGCTCCACGAGTTTGCGCAACTCGCCGCCCGCCGTGACCTGGTGCTCCTGCATGGCCTCCAGCAGCGCCGATTGGGTCTTGGGCGTGGCGCGATTGATTTCGTCGGCCAGAATCAATTGGGCGAAGATCGGCCCCCGTTGAAACTGGAACTCGCGCCGGCCGCCGGGCACCTCCATGACGATATTCGTGCCGAGAATATCTGCCGGCATCAGGTCGGGCGTAAACTGGATGCGGCTGAACGAAAGGCTCAGCACTTCGCCCAGCGTCCGCACCAGCAGCGTCTTGCCCAGCCCCGGCACCCCTTCCAGTAGCACATGCCCCCCCGCGAACAGCGCGATCATCGTGCCCTCGACGACCGCGTCCTGGCCCACAATCACTTTGCCGAGTTCCGCCCGCAACGCGGCAGAGGCCTCGCGGAAGGTTTGGATTTGCTCTTCAGTACTCATATTCCTGGTCTGGTAAGGACGCGTTCCACCGCGTCCCACTTCGAGCTGAACCGGGACGCGGTGGAACGCGTCCCTGCCTGGATCGTTACACTACTTCTTAAGGTCATCGAAGTAGTCCTTCACCGCGCCCTGGTAAGCGCGCGGGACTTTCTCCTGGCTGAGGGCGCTTTGGGCGTCCGACTGCGCGGCCGTGGCGGACTCTTCGTAGGCCACCTTGCTTTGCCCTTTGATGCTCACCCCTCTCAACGTGATGCTCGGCATCTGCCCGCCCGGCTTGAATTGGCCCTTCACCTTCGTGGGTTTCAGCGCGTCGCTCAGCTCGCCCTCACCCCGGTCAGTGTGGCCCATCGCGTCCTGGTCCGGCCGGTTGATGCCCGAATTGTCCCAGTGATCGCTCCATTGGCCGTCCCACTGGGCGCTGCTGTCTGACCAGGTGCCAACGCCGCCGCCCGGTCCGCGGCCATTCGGATTGTAGCCCGGCTTGTTACTGGTACGGTTGCCCCATCCTTGGCCCGAGCCGATGCACATCGAGGCCTGGTTCAGGCTGTCCAGCGAAGCCATCAAGGCTTGCGCATCGCCCATTTGCTGCATCAGTTCCCCAAGTTCCTTCGCCGCCGCCTGCAAGGACTGCGCCGCGGCGCCTTTTTCCCCTTTCTGCATCTGCTGGGTGGCGTCCTTCAACTTATCCGCCACCTTGCCATAGTTGCCGGCGGGATCAACGGCCTTGGACACCTCGGCGAGCAGCTTCTGAAGCTGCTCCGGAGCGAGATTCGCCGACTTCAACTGGCTGATCATCTTTTGCAGCGTCGCCTGCGCAAGTTCCGGCTGGCCGTTCTTAAGCTGCTCGGCCAAATCCTTACCCAGCTTCTCGGACTGCTGTTGGAGCTGCTGGAGCGACTTGGCCATATCACGCATCTTCTCCAGGTCCACCGTGGCCTCTTGCAGGTCTTTGAGCACCAGGTCGGGCTGGTTGGCGGCCAGCGCCTGTATGGCATCGTCCAACTGCGGCAACTGCAGCCCCATGTCCTGCACTTGCTTCGACAGCGCCGAAAGCGAATCCGACAGCTTCTGCTTCTCGGCATTGCTGGCCGGGCTGTTCTTGTCCGCCATCCCCTTGGCGGCCTCCTGCAGCTTCTGCAACTCCTTCTTCAGCTTGTCCAGCGCCTCGGGATTGCCCGTCGGCGTGCCCAACTGCTTCTGCAAGGACTCAATTTGCTTCTGCAAGCCCGCGGCCGTCTGCGAATCGGTGCCGGTCGAAGCCCGCGCCGCCTGTTCCATCTTCCTCAACGCGGGGTCTTTGCCCATCTCCTTCAGCTCGTCCTTGAGCTTCTCGGCCACGTTGGCCAGGTCCTTCAGTGCCTCGCTGCGCGTAAAGGACTTCTTCGCAAGCTGGTCCCCCAATTCCGAGACGTTCTCCAGCGCCTTCTGTGTCGGCTCCAGAGCCGGCGGCCGCTTTTCCAGGCTGCGTCGTGTCAGGTCAGCGAGCTGGCGCCCGACCTCCTTGATGTTCTGCTCGTCGGCTTTCTTTTGCCGAAAGCTCTTGCTGCGGTACTCCGGCACGAAACCCAGGCCGGCGCCCAGCGCCAGGGCCACCAGTGCCCAGCGCGTCGCCTTGGGCAAGCGGAACTGCACCAGCCGCCGTGGGTCCAGCTCCTTGACATGTTGCGCCGCGTCCGTGACCACCAGGTCGCGCCACGCGCCGCCGTCCGGGCTCGCCGCCACCTCCAAAGCCGTGCTCAACCGCTCCTTCAAATGCTCCCTCCCATCCACCCAGCGCGCGACTTCTGGCAAACCCAGCTTGCCCCAGCCGCCGATGACCATCCCTATCAATGCGCAAGGAAACGGAGCCAGGGCCGCCAAGGTCAATGTCCACATCGGCAGCGGCAGCAAATGCCATGCGCCGACCGCAATAAGCGACACTACCGACCCGACCAGCAGCCCGTACCACAGCCCGCGCAACGCCCGCGCCCACCGGCGCCGACGCGCCGCCTGCTCAAGGGCTGATTCGATGACTTGCAGTTCGCTCATGGCCTCGGCCAAAAGTGCCGCACCCGCATCCCTTTGGCCAGTTCAAAAACATTAGACATGCTTGGAGCCAAATAGTTGTGAAACCACCCCATTTGCTCCACTTCCGTCCTTGCCCGGCGCAAGCCGCCCCCTCCTTCCAAGCCAGCCGGGCGATAAGTAACCGGACCAACAGCCTCTTGGCCCATGATACATGCCGCAAGCAGGGCCGAAGCAAGTGGCTGGCAGCGCCTATATCCCCTGTATTCCCCCTGTAATCCCCCTGTAAGTCCCCTGTATTCCCCCTGTATATCCCATGTAAGCAACAGGCTAGACCCGCGCTGGCTATTGGCCTTCTGGTCCAGCGGCGTTCAAGGACCGCACAGACGGATCGCCCGGGAACCGCTGAACGCAGGAACCGAAGCGGAGCCGGGCGCGAGGCCCGCCCAGGCGATCCTGCTTGGAGAGGGACTGGGCTGCTCTGTCAACGGCCCTGTGGGTGCGTCTCCACCAACCGTTGATGGAATTGATGTTGCGCACAGTTTTATCAATTGGCACCAGCCCGTCCGAGTGCGATAACCTGTGACCGGAGCTTGCGGAACGAAGGATTAGCGCAACGCTTTAACATCACTATGAACCAGCCAAAGTCGAATGCGGAATCCGCGAAACCCGCGCAGCAGCACTTGCGCGGATTCTGGAGCCTGATCGTCACCCAGTTCGAAGGCGCGTTCAACGACAACGCCCTTAAGACGCTGGTGACGTTTACCGGTCTGAGCATGGCCCTCTCGGCAGGAATGCATAAGTCCTTGATATCGTTGACGACCGCTCTATTCGCGCTGCCTTTCATCCTGCTCTCCATGGCCGGCGGCTTTCTCGCGGACCATTTTAGCAAGCGGACGGTCACGGTTTCGGTGAAGGTATTCGAGGTCTTTATTATGGCCGTTGCCACGGCGGGCCTCGCCCTCAAGAACCTGCCTATGGGCCTGGCCGCGATCTTCCTCATGGGGGTACACAGCGCGATCTTCGGTCCCTCCAAGTACGGCCTGTTGCCGGAACTCCTGCCGGAGAAACGGCTTTCCTGGGGCAACGGCATTCTGGAACTTGGCACCTGGCTGGCCATCATTCTGGGGATGATGGCCGGCGGAGAGCTCTCCACTGCCTTCCCGGGACGTGAAGCCTTATCCGGGGCGATTCTGGTGGCCTTGGCCCTGGCCGGCCTGGCTTTCAGCTTGGGGATTACCCGCGTGCCGGCGGCGGACCCGACGCGGCAGTTCCGCGCTAATTTCCTAGGCGACCTGTGGACCCAGACTAAGGTGATGCGGGCCGATCGTGTGCTCTGGCTGGCCTGTCTGGGCAACATTTACTTTAATTTCATCGCCGTGTTGGTGCAGCAAGGGGTGATTGATTACGGCACGGACGTCTTGAAGGTGGGTCCAGTGAATACAACGCGGCTTTGGGCAGCCGTGGCCGTGGGCATCGGGCTGGGGAGCCTTGCCGCCGGTTATTTGTCCGGCGGCAAAATCGAGTATGGCCTCGTGCCGCTTGGCTCCCTGGGCCTTTCGGTTTTCGGAGCGTGGCTCTGGCAACCCGGCCTGAGCTACGTCCAACTCATGCCCATCCTCGCGGCGCTAGGGTTCTTCGGTGGTTTCTTTATCGTGCCGGTTACCGCCATTCTCCAGCACCGGCCTTCCAAGGAGCAGAAAGGGACAATTCTGGGGGCGGCTAATTTGCTCTCCTGGATCGCGATATTCCTGGCCGCGGGTTTCTATTACGTCATTGCCACTGCCCTGCAACTGGGCCCGCGCGGCGTTTTCCTCATCGGCGCGCTTATGACTCTAGGGGCGACCGTTTACGTCCTGTGGCTCCTGCCCGACTCCTTGCTGCGTTTCGTTCTTTGGGCTCTGACGCACACGGTTTATCGCATCCGGGTGGATGGCCGGGACAACATCCCTTCCAAGGGCGGCGCGTTGTTCGTCTGCAACCACCTCTCGCTGGTGGACGCACTGCTGTTGCTGGCCTCCACCGACCGGCCTGTGCGCTTCATCATGTATAAGGGCGTCTACGAGCAGCGCTGGATAAAGCCCTTTGCCAAAATCTTGGGCGCTATTCCCATTTCCTCCGAACTGCGCCCGCGCGAAATGCTCCGCGCCCTGCACACTGCGAGCGAGGCCATCCAAAACGGCGAAGTCGTCTGCATCTTCGCCGAAGGCCAGATGACGCGCATCGGCCACCTCCTGCCCTTCCGGCGCGGCTTCAAGCGCATCATGGAGGATGTCGAAGCGCCGATCATCCCCGTGGCCCTGGACGGCGTGTGGGGCAGCATCTTCAGCTTCGAACGGGGCCGCTACCTCTGGAAGCTGCCGCGCCGGATCCCCTATCGCGTCACCGTAAGCTTCGGCCAACCGCTGCCGCATACCGCCACGCCTTTCGAGGTGCGCCAGCGCGTGCAGGAACTTATGGTCGGGGCCTGGGAGCACCGCAGGGCGTACATGAAACCGTTGCACCGTGCCTTCGTGCACACCGCCCGTATGCATCCCTTCCGCCTGGCGATGGCCGATGCGTCCTCTCCCAAAGTGAGCTTCGCCTCCGTGCTGATGCGCACGATTTTCCTCGCCCGGCGCCTCCGGAAACCTTGGGCCGGCCAGCAGATGGTCGGCCTGCTGTTGCCCCCCTCGGTGCCGGGCGCGCTGGTGAACTTCGCCGCGCTGCTAATGGGTAAAGTGCCGGTGAACCTCAACTACACCGTGTCCGAGGCAACGCTGGCCTCGTGCATCCGCCAGTGCGGCATCAGGACCGTCCTCACCTCCCGTAGGTTCCTCGATAAGGTCAAGCTCAAGGTGCCCAGCGAGACCATCTTCCTGGAAGAGCTGGCAGCGAAGCCCGGTTCCGGTGAGAAGCTCTGCGCACTGCTCAGCGCCTGGCTGCTGCCGCTTGGCTGGCTCGAACGCTCCCTCGGGCGCGAAAAGAAAGCCGCCCTGGACTACCTGGCGACGGTCATTTTCTCCAGCGGCAGCACCGGCGACCCGAAAGGCATCATGCTCAGCCACTACAACATCGGCTCGAACATCGAGCAGCTCGAACAGATCTTCGGCTTGAACCGCACCGACGGCTTTGTGGGAGTCCTGCCGTTCTTCCATTCCTTCGGCTTCACGGGTACCCTTTGGCTGCCGGCGGTGTTGGGTGTGCGGGTGGTTTACCATCCCAACCCGCTCGATGCCAAAGCCATCGGCCCGCTCGTCCACCAACACGCCCTGACCTTCTTGCTGGCGACCCCGACCTTCCTGCAACTCTACATGCGAGGCTGCGTCGCGGAGGAATTCCGCAGCCTGCGCGTGGTGGCGACGGCCGCGGAGAAGTTGCCCGAGCGGCTGGCCACAGCATTCGAGGAGCAGTTCGGCATCCGCCCTCTCGAAGGCTATGGCTGCACCGAGTGCGGGCCAGCCGTGGCGGTTAACACCCATGACTTCCGCTCGGCCGGCTTCCGCCAGATCGGCGCCAAGCGGGGCAAGATCGGCCACCCGCTCCCCGGCGTCAGCGTGCGCATCGTGGACCCGCAGACTCTCGCCGCGCAAAGTGGGGCAGGCGTCCCGCCTGCCTCTGCGGGCGTCTCGCCCGCTGTCCTGCCCAGCGAAAGCAGTCCCAAAGGCACGCGTGACGCCTTCCCCACTTTACCGGTAGGCCAGCCCGGCCTGCTGCTGGTCCGCGGCCCTAACATCATGCAGGGCTACCTCGGCCAACCGGAAAAGACCGCCGAAGTCCTGCGCGACGGCTGGTATGTCACCGGCGACATAGCGGCCATAGACGAGGACGGCTTCCTCCAAATCACCGATCGCCTCAGCCGCTTCAGCAAGATCGGCGGCGAGATGGTCCCGCATATCAAGGTCGAGGAAAAGCTGCACGACTTGGCCGGCGCAACCGAGCAAACCTTCCTCGTGGCTGGCGTGCCGGACGAGAAGAAAGGCGAGCGGTTGGTCGTGCTGCACAAGCTCTCGCCCGGGCAATTGCAACCCTGCCTCGAGAAGTTGGCCCAATGCGACCTCCCGAACCTCTGGAAGCCCCGCGCCGACCAGTTCTTCCACATTGACGCCCTCCCCTACCTCGGCACCGGCAAGCTCGACCTTCGCAAAGCGCGGGAGATCGCCGCCGCCAGAAGCGCAGAGCATGGCTGAATCCAATTCCTGAACGGGCTTGACAACTCACATGAGCTTACGCACACTAAGGTTATCCGTCCAACAGGCCGGTTTTATGGGAATTGATGTTTGCTACGGTTTGCATGCGCGTGGCTCGGGCATTGGTTGTCGTCCTGCCGGTTGGTCGTGGAAGCGTTGTAATTCTTCCCTTTCTCTTTGCCTCCCGGTACGGGGCGACTTGAAACAAAACCGGGCATTCACATTAATTGAGCTATTAGTAGTTATCAGCGTTATCGCAATCTTGGCAAGCCTCCTGTTGCCGGCGCTGTCGCGAGCCAAAGAGCAAGCGCTCTCAGCCAAGTGCAAGAGCAATCTTCGCCAAATCGCACTGGGTCTCCGGATGTACGTGGATGATAACCGTTACTACCCTAGCTATGCTGACCCTAATCTCGTCGCTTCGGGGATGGAGTCAGCGTGGCTTTATTGGCCCGACCGGCTTCGGCCGCATGTCTCGGCCGGGTGGAGCAACGAGGTGTACCGCTGCCCCGCTTACAGCGGCCCAACAGCAATGCCACCGCCACCGGATTTCGCCAGGTATCTTATTTTGGGTAGTTACGGCTACAACTGCGAGGCGACCTACGCCTTGGGTTCCAAGTTGGAAGGTACGAATTACCTCGTCACCGAGTCTCAGGTTTTAATGCCCAGCGACATGTTCGCACTGGGCGACGCGAATTTGAGGTTTGACCTGGGTGATTTGCCCCTTGGGATATACGGCCTGCAATCCGTGCCAGCCCGGACTATCGTCTATGGTTGGGGCATTGTGAGCAAGACCACCGGCTTCTGGACAACCTTGGAAGGTGAGGGATTGGCCGAGGAGACGCGCGCCGTCCGCAACCGACATCGCGGCCGGTATAACATGGCCTTTTGCGACGGGCACATCGAGTCTATTCGTTACGAGAAGCTCTACATCAATAACTGGGGGGACGATAGTATCCGGAGGTGGAACTGGAACCACGAGCCGGTCTTTTGACTTCCGCGTGGCCGAGGGACGCAGGACGGCACTGGCTCCTTGTTGTCGGTGGTGCTGAGTCTCCGGGTAGCGCCGCCAAGTGATAAGAATTTGCTCTTGGCGCGCCCGCTAAGTACTTGGCGCTGCGCAGACGAGGGAGAATTGGTTCTCGCTCGCATTCATCTTGCGCACATCTTACCTGGTGAGGATGAGCCTGACCTGCGGCAATTCCTGCCGGTTCTTTGGCGGCTTTGGCCCAGCGGAGGGTCGTTGGCGTGTGGTGGCGGCTCTGGAGGGCGGTGCGGTTGGAAATTGCCCAGCCGTGAAGTAGGCTCGGCTCTGGCTCACGCGGGAAAGGCCCGCTGCCAGACTTCTGCACTTCTCCTTCCGCCTTCTTTGCGCTCAGTTCCCGCGCTTCTTGCCGGTCCGGCGACGGCGTGCGCTGCGTGCCGAGCCTTGGTCGAGCTTGTCCAGTAAAGCCAAGCCGCGCCTGGCGCTGCCGCGTGCGGCCCGCGCTAAGAAGCGGGTCTCGGCATCAAACTGCGCCAGCGTCATGCTGGCCCATTCATCTACCAGTTTGTTCAGGCTCACGCCGTTGCGTTGCGCCAGCAGCCGTAGCCGATGGTGCTTTTCGTCAGGAAGCCAAATCGTCATCGTCGCCATAGTTTCGTCTCCAACTTGTCTGGCCCCGGCCCGTCCTAATGCATTTGGTCGCGCTTCTGTTCCAGCGCAGCAACATGGTCAAAGACGGTTGTGGCACAGCGGTTACACGCAGCCCTGACCACATTCCAGTCCTGCCATTTAGGGGCAAGATTCTTGTATTCGGTCAAGCGCGTTTCCTCCAAATCGTATGGAAGGGGATTGGCTAGTTGAATCTGCAACTGCTGCAATGCCGATTCGTCGTTGGGCTGCGGATACAGACGATCGAGGTGGCTCAAGGCCGTCGCGGTTTTGTCGTCGCCAAGCTGATCGGCCAGCGCCACAAAATCCAAGTAGTCGCGCGTCGCGTTGCGTTTCAAGATCAGCGCGCTCTTGATCCGCAGAATTTCTTCCTTCGTGGGGACGGTGATCGCCTGACCACCATAGTTGACCACCATGGTCTCCAGGGGTTGCTCCCGAATCAACTGGCGAATACCGGTCTCAATGCCGTCCAGACTGCCCAGTATTTGAACTGGCCGTTGCACGCGGGCAGTCTTCCATCCTGCCACCGACTCCAACTGCGCGAGAATCTCATCGAAGTGCTCGCGCAAACTCGGCAGCACGTGGTCCGCGTCCCGCGAGAACCGGTGCCGGGCGTGAATAGCCGAAGCGGTTCCGCCGACCAGCACCGCCTCCGGCAATAATTGTTGCAGGCGCGCCGCGGCGGAAAGAACCTGTTCCCAGTCAGGCAGCGCGGTGGGCTTCGGCATAGTGCATCCAAAAGTGGTAGCGTTGCGCGCGGGGATCGGCGATATGCGCCCGGCACACCTGCTGCACCTTTTCCAGGCATACCGGGCTGGCCAGGACCGCCAGGCGCAACTCCTCCCAATCCTTGCGCTTGCCACGACCGATCACATCGTCAATAGCCGCAAGGCTCAAACCTTGATGATTAAGATGCCGGTGAATCATCGTCTTTCACGCTTGAGTCTCGCATCTGTTATCATTCCAGCGGATCCCACTGAAGGCGTCAACTCCATAAGCTCGCGCCAGGAATCTCCGTTTAGTATCCGCGCTTCTTGCCGGTCCGGCGACGGCGTGCGCTCGGTGCCGAGCCTTGGTCGAGCTTGTCCAGTAAAGCCAAGCCGCGCCTGGCGCTGCCGCGTGCGGCCCGCGCCAGGAAGCGGGTCTCGGCATCAAACTGCGCCAGCGTCATGCTGGCCCATTCATCTACCAGTCTGTTCAGGCTCACGCCGTTGCGTTGCGCCAGCAGCCGTAGCCGATGGTGTTTTTCGTCAGGAAGCCGAATCGTCATAGTCGCCATAGTCTTGCCTCCATCTTGTCATGAATTCCGTCCCTAGACAAACCATCTGCGGTTGCTTAGGTCTTAACCGTGAGCAAGAAGAATCGAATGCGAGAATGTCCGACGGCGGGACGGCCGATTGAGGCCTTCGAGTGTGCCGCGGGACGGCACACGACTTATGCCTGCCCCGAGTCATGTCCCTTCAACGTGTTCGCTCCCACCAACTATCAGAAGGTTCAGGCCATCGAACACTCAGCCGACGAGAAGAATCCGGCGTGGGTTTCGGAGCACGCGGCCGACCGGGCACAGTTCGAAGCGGACATGCGCCGGTTGGTGGGAGACAGGCCAAGTTCGACCTTTTTTCATCGCCTGTCGTGGCATGGAGTTTACCGGGTCGGACCAGGCGGCGATACGTGCCTCGGGGAGTGGGCCAAGGCGGGGTTTCCCGGTTTGGGGGCCGACGAACGGATATTGATGCGGTGCCGGATGCGCCTGCAGCCGGCGATGCTCGAAGTGCATCGCGTGATGGATGACCAGCGCGTCGAGGTGGTGGATCTGTTGGACCCTGAACGCGGGTCCTTCGTCATCATGGACGGCGGCTTTGCTCGCCAGGTAGTGCGGTTCGAGGTGTATGCCGGGCACAGCTTCCCCTTGCCGCATTACACCCGGCTGCTCGGCACTTGTGTGCTGGTCCCCAATTTTCATCCTCTGGCGCCGGAGGAGACCATCCAGGAAATCATCCGCCACCTGGGCGGTCCCGGGGATAACCCCGGCCGACGGGTCTGGCTGGCCGAACATTACGAGCAATTCGACAAGGCGCTTGAGGCGGTGGCGCTGGCCCGGCGCCGGGCGATGTTTGACGCGCTCGATGGCCAATTTGGCAAGGCGGTCTATGCCCTGGCGCAACCCACCGCCGAGTGCATGGCGCAACTGGCGACGATACCAGAGATTGCCGATGACCCGTTGACCGAAGCGGAGCGACAGGAGGGATTCACGGAGGGCCGGGTGTGGTTTGCGGGATCCGCCGATGCGGAGACGCAACTGGCGGTTGAGGGGGCGGTTATCGGCAGGATTCTGCTGAGCCCAACCCATTGGCGCCTCGAAGCCCTGGGGGCCGACCGGCTGGCACGACTCCGGGAACGCTTCGAGCAGTTAATGCGGCAGCGCGTCACCTTCTCGGGCGAGCGGCAAGATGACCTGGGGGCGCGCCTGCGGATGAACGAGCCAAAGCTCGATCCTGCGCTGGTGCCGCCAACGTTGCTGCGGAACACGCCCAAAGTGCTGGTAACGACCAGTCGGGTCAAGGCTCCGCCCGGGACGGTACCCGACGATGCCGCGGCCGCTGGTCTCATTTACGACCGTCAGCAGGGCATCCTGGACGAGCCGATCCCCGCGCTGGAAAACAAGACCCCGCGCGCCGCCGCGTCCGACCCAGCCTTGCGTCCCCAGTTGGTCCGGTGGATGAAGTTCTGGATTTCGCAGACTGACCGCCGCAACCTGGAAACCGGGCGCAACGATGACACCAACTGGATGGTTCGCGAACTGGGGCTTACCGAGATTCTATTCGAGCCGCCGCCCCCGCGCCCACCACAGCCGCCCGCGCGCGACGTGACCGACGATGATGAGGACGACCTGCCGCCTTACTTGACCTTACCTGACCCACCCGCCTTGCCAGATAAGCCCTGGAGCAAGGCGGAGGCGGACAAGTTGATGAATCGCGCGATCAAGACTTTCTCACCAGTATCAGACGCGGCGGATTACTTCAGTGAGTTGCAATACCCGTTGTTTCCCGATTTGAATGACTTGCTGGGCAAGGCGCTGCAGGACCATGAGATCACCTGTCTGTTTCAAGCGGTTTCGTGGGTCGTGCTTTGCTTTGCTCCCCGCGGGACGTGCCCCCTGAGGTCTTCCCGGAAGACCTTCAGGATAGCCTGAACCGTCAAGTGAACGGGGTTGCCGGCTGGTCCGAGGCTGAGTTTGACAAGGCGTTCATCGACTGGATTGACCAGAGCCGCCTGCCCGCATTGTTGACAATGGTGTTGGCCCTCACCCTGTCGTGGCTGGAGAAGGCCCCGCCCGAACACCAAGTGCGCGAGGGTGCGAAAGTCCTGATAATCGCCGCCCTCGGGGCGGTGGTGGATACTCTCGACGAAGCGGCCCGCTCGGACTATTAAGCGACTCCGCGCACCTCTGGCAGCCGTTACCGCCGATCGCGCCAATCGTTGACCGAGATCAACCGGGTCTTCTTCGTGGCGGCGTGGGTATCGAAGTAAAGCAGGGCGTCACTTTTCGAGTGACGGCTAATCGCTACCCGCCGGGCATTGTTCGAGGCCCCGTTGCGCGGGCTCACCGTTCCGTTTGCCAGATAAGGCAGGTGGCTGGCTTCCCAGACGTCATAGTAATCCGACTCCGAATTGGGATCGGCTTCCGTGATCGGGCCGAAGTCGGTGCCATCCTCACGGTCGGCCAGGTAAATCGTATCTGCCGGGCGCTGAATCATTGTGATCTTCGATAGGCCGGGCAGCTCCATGCCCGTCGGGTCGGTCGGGCTCGAGAACGTCCAGCCGTTCACTACGTAGCAGACCAACTGCTTCTGCCCCGGGTAACGCGGGTCCGGATCGGGATAGCTCGGACAGGTGTAAAGCTTGACTCTGGCGAAGTTCGCGCTGGTTTGGCCGCCGAGATCCGGGCTCAGCACCTGCCACCAATGCGGGGCATTAGCCCGCGCCGCCAGCCCATCGTTCTCGTCCGCATACATGATCAACGCCAATCCCATTTGATGCAGATTGCTCACACACTGCGCTGTTTTCGCAGTCCCCTTAGCCCTGGCCAGCGTGGGCAACAACAGCGCGGCGAGGATGGCGATGATCGCGATGACGACCAGGAGTTCAATCAACGTGAACCCGCGACGCCGCGAGACGTGCTCTTTTTCAGGGTTCACGTTGGCACTGTGCGCCGGGCCGTGCCCGCCGTCCAGCGCTCTCTTGCGCGCTAAACTCGACCTGCACCGAGCGCGCGAAATCGCGGTCACAGCCTCAAGTACTCCGCCCTGATTCCTTTGTCCCCGCAGTGCAGGATCGCCACGCTGCGCGCCAGGCCGAAGCGTGACTTGCCGGCGTATCCTGGATTGAAGAACCGCGTCCCGCCGGTGCTTTCGGAAAATGGCTTGTGGGTGTGACCAAACACCACCATGTCCGGGCGCTCGCGCGCGATGCGGGTCCTGATCGGGTCGGTGAGCGACTGGGGATTCACAATGTGCTGCACCAGGAACCGGCGGCCGCCCAGTTCAACGAGGCCGGTCTGCGGGTATCGGAAGCCCGGATCATCCGTATTACCTGCAACCGCTGTCACCGGGGCGATCTGCTCCAGCGCCAGGAGGATGGCCGGCAGGCCGATATCGCCGCCGTGCAGGATATGGTCCACGCCGGTAAAGAGGCCCGGGATGCGGGAATCGAGGTAGTTGTGCGTGTCCGAGATGACGCCGATCCGCAGCATGCTCCGTGGTGCGTAATGCGTAATGCGTGGCTTAAAGTCAGCCGCTCCTGCGGCCTTCAGAGTTCACGTTTCACGTTTCACGTTTCACGCCTCACGCCTTGCCCTCCTCGGGCGCCGGCGCCGGTTCCCCTTCCGGCTCCTCAGTCGGCTCCTCCTCCTTTTCCTCTGCCGGTTCCGCAGCCTCGCTCAGCTTCAGCGCCCCAGCAAACAGCCCCGTGAACAGCCCGCCGCTCATCAGTGTGTTGCGGAAGAACTCAAGCGTTGGGGGGTAGCCGCTCGTCCCCTTGGTCAGCGCGATGATCCAGCCGGCCAGGTCTTTGGTGTACGCCGGATCGGAAAGCCAGGAGGCGGTATTCGTTATCAGGTAAAACAGAATGGCCCCCACAAGCCCCCCCGCCAGCAGCCCGAGGAAATTCGATCGGCGGCTGAACCGCGTGCCAACCAGGATGATCAGCGCGTAGCCGGCATAATTCACCACCTGCATAGCGCTGAAAGAGTGGTAATAGAAATCCAGGGCGATATCCGTCACCACCAGTGTTCCCAGCGGCAGCCACCATCTGACCGTGCGCGGGAAAAAGGCCCCGGCGCAGAACGCCAGCCCGTAGAACGCGCTAAAGTTCGGTGGGAACAGCTTCGGCCACCGCGACAACGCCGCGATCACCATGAAGACGTAAGGCAACCACTTGCTCCACTTTCCATTCACATCCCCGAGCATACGCCCCCGCGCGCGGATTACAAGCCGAAGGAGGGCTGCAGCGCTCGCGGCGAGCACGGGCGCGCAGGCAGGAAGTGGAAACCCGAAACGCGAGAACCGCAGGCCGAAACCCGGAACCTCTGGTGCTCTTGCAACGAGGAAGCAGGAACCTCCGAACTCGCCCGATAGGCTCTTCGGATCTCGGAGTTCGGAATTCCTTCGGCCTTCGGGTCTCGGGTTTCGGACTTATCCCGGCGCTCCCGTCGCCCCGCCTTTACCCCAGCCGGCGCCTCTTAACCACCCCCATCACCCTCGGCGGCCGCCCGCGCCTGCCCTTGCGCCAGGGCCGGAACCCCGTCCTCCGTTGTTGCCGCGAGCGGTCGTCAACCTGACATGTGTCACACAAAACAGTGTAGTGTTTGCGTTTGGCGCCGCAACGGGCGCAGCGACCCAAAGCAATCTGCTTCAACTGCCAGCGGTATTGGCGCGACGTCTTCATCCTCACCCAGCATCGCAGCTTAGGCCGCCATCGTCAAGTGTGAAATGAAGCCTGCGACCAGCGCAGCTATGGGCCGCTTCGCACAGGCGCAGCCCATCGCCACAGACAAACCAGATCGAGCTAACCGCCGGGAACTTATTGCTCTTCGCCAGCGGGTCGGCAAGACTGCCATCGAAGCATTTATGATCTCTGCCGTCGCCATAAATCGGACCCTGGTGGCGCTGTGTTTTTTAGGCGTTTGGGCAAGCCTGGGAGCGGCGCCCGGCCAGGCCGGCGCATCCGGTGAGCAACTCCTGACTAACGGGGATTTCGAGAAGGGAACCCAGGGATGGGACCCGCTGTGGGCGCGCGAGGCGGGTACCGCTAAGGCCGTCCTCGACACCGTCGAGCGTCACGGCGGCGCTCAAGCACTGCGCATCGAGCATACTGGCCGGTTAGACTGGAGCCTCGCACATTCCCTCAACCCTACAGTCCAGCCTGGGGAGATCTACGAGCTAAGTGCCTGGGTTCGCGTCCAGGGCGCGGGCAGTGCAACGCTCGGCGTCGTCACCCGTGACGCCGCCAACAAGACCCTCGACTGGGCATACGGCGGACGGTCAACCAGTGAGACGAAGGGGTGGCGGCTCCTGCGCTCCCGTTTCGTCGTCCCGCCGGCGACTGCAACCATCTGGCCGCGCCTTATCGGGGACGGCCCGGCCACCGTCTGGTGCGACGATTTCGTCCTCACGCGGCAGGGGAGCATTACAGCATTGCGCGGGCCGGGCTTGCCGGCCGCGGTGACGATCAGTAATACGGCCATTGACGTCACTCTCCAGACCGCGGACGGGACGTTCGCCGTGAGGGATCATCGCACGAACCGGACGTGGGGTCAGCGGGCGGCCGGGGCCCACCTGGTGGTGCTCGAAGCGAAGGCCGACGGGCGCACGATGGATTTGAACCTCCTGGACCCGGTGTCCCTGCGCCAGATGGGGGCCAGGGCGCGGCTCGACGGTGATACTCCCGACTTGGTCGTCGGCCTGCGCGCCGAGGGCGAGATGGAGGCCCCGCTGGCCTGGCCTGCGCCGTTCGCCTCCGCCAGGGGACAGTTGCTCATTCTGCCCGTCAACGAGGGGATCAGTTATCCGACGGACGATGAGTCGCTGCCGGCGATGCACTACTACTTGTATGGCGGCCACGGGCTTTGCATGCCGTGGTACGGGGCGGTGGAGGGTGACGTAGGCTGGATGGCTATCATCGAGACCCCGGACGACGCGGCGGTCAGCATCCCCCGGCGCGGCGGCCTGCTCGGCCTTGTTCCCGAATGGGAGCCGCAGAAGCAGCGTTTCGGCCCCGAGCGCGTCATCCATTACGTCTTCTTGGACGGCGGTGGCTATGTTGCTATGGCCAAACGCTACCGCGAATATGCGAAGCAGACGGGGCTGCTCAAGACGTTGGACGAGAAGCGCAAGCGCGTCCCTGCAGTGGACCTCCTGGTGGGTGCGGTGAACATTTGGTGCTGGGACCGGGATGCCGCCTCCTGGTGCCGCGAACTGCGGGCCAGCGGCATCCAGCGCATCCTGTGGAGCAACGCCCTGCCACCGGACCAGATCAAGGCCCTGAACGACTTGGGCGTCCTAACCAGCCGCTACGACATCTACCAGGACGCCATGAACCCGGAGAACTTCCCGCGTCTCCGAGGGACTCATCCCGATTGGACGAGCGAGGCTTGGACGAACGACGACCTGATGATCGGCGCGGACGGCCAATGGGTGCGCGGCTGGGAGGTCGAGACAAAGGACGGGAAGATGGTGCCGTGCGGCACGCTCTGCGACCGGCAAGCAGTGGCCTACGCCAAGCGGCGGATCCCGGCTGACTTGGCCACGCACCCCTATCGCAGCCGGTTTATTGACACGACGACCGCCAGCCCTTGGCGCGAGTGCTATCACCCGAAGCACCCCATGACGCGGACCGAGAGCAAGCGCTTCAAGATGGACCTGCTCCAGTACGTCAGCGAAGGCTGCGGCCTGGTCTGCGGGAGCGAGACGGGCCATGATGCGGCGGTGCCGTTCGTGCACTACTTCGAGGGGATGCTCAGTCTCGGCCCCTACCGCGTCCCCGACGCGGGGCGAGCCATGATGCGGGTGTGGGAGGATGTCCCCGAGCAGGTGGCCAAGTTCCAGACCGGCCACGGTTATCGGTTGCCGCTTTGGGAATTGGTCTATCATGACTGCGTAGTGGCCCAGTGGTATTGGGGCGACTACAACAACAAGCTGCCCAAGCTATGGGACCGGCGAGATCTCTGGAACGCCCTCTATGGCACGCCGCCGATGTTCATGTTTAATCGCCAGGTTTGGACGGCGAACAAGGACCGTTTTATTAAGAGCTACCAAACGGCGACGGAAGTGGCGCGGGCGACGGGCTATTCCCAGATGCTTTCGCACGAATGGCTAACGCCCGACCACGCCGTCCAGCGAACGCGCTTTGCCAACGGGGTAGTGGTAACCGCCAACTTTGGCGACTCCCTTTGGTCGCCGCCCGGCGGCAAGAGCCTCCCGTCGCTGGAGGGCCGCGTCGAAGGGCTCAAGCGGCCATAAGCCGGACGCGAGGCCGCTTCGATTCATACGCGGGAAAGGAAATCACCACCCCCCAACTCCTGCGGCGGCTCCAGGAAGAATTCCAGAATGCCCACGCCCGGCGATGGGCTGCCCTCGCGAGATTTGAAGAAGCGTCCGAGTGATTCCAGATCCCGCCGTGGTAATCCCAAGTCCTGCGTTGCGTTTCACGCCTCACGCACCACCCACTCCATACCACATCCTTCCTCCGGCATGGTCCTCTGAGCCTTCCCCCATGGTCATTGCGGCGGCCCCAACTGGAACACGCGGTAGAATCGCTGCGGAGCAGCAGCCGGAGGGGAGGCGGTGGCCGGTGGCCCGGTGTCGAGCCAATTGAAGACCCCGGTGTTGGTGGCCAGGACGAATCCCGGTGAGGCCGTCCAGGTCAGCAATTGTGGCGAGTATTCGACTTGGTAAGATCGGCTGGCGGAGGCATTCCACCACAGGTCGAAGGCGCCCAGAGCGGGCACAGGCTGAAGGTTCAGCGACAGGAAGGGCAGCGCGACGAAGCCGGCACGCTGCAACCCGCGCTGGACTTCGGGGTTCCGCATGAACAACTGCCACACCCGCTGCGTGCGGTAGTTCTCGATCATAATCACAATTGGCCCCTGATCAATGCCTAGCTCATCGGCGTCGTACCACCCGGCCCCGATGTTAAAAGCGTCGCGAAAGCCATAAGCGGTCCAGATGTGTGGGCGGAAGCGGCTGTAAAAGGCGAGCAAGGTGGGCAATGAATATTCGGGTGTGAAGGGCATGGCGCCGCCAGCCGCGGTCGGGGCAATCGTGCCATCGTCAGAACCGCCCGGTGGGATGCCGTGCACGGCATAGCCTGTTGGCCCATCACTGGCCGTCAATCCCCAAACGGTGCTGCTATAGCCAGCGAAGCCACCCGGGTCGAGAACAGCGTATTGCACCTGGGCCAACGCCGCGCGCCGCGAGTTCTCAAAGTAGGTGCTGTTGTGGCTATTCATGTACGGGTCGGCAATGTGGCGGAAATCAATCCAGCAGTGGGAGTATTCGTGCCCAAACAAGGGCGGAAACGGAATGAAGGTCTGGCCGTAATAAGTGCCCCAGGTGTACCCGCTGGTCCACTGGCTCCACGCGGAGGCGGTCAAGGGGTTGGTCGCGGTGCCCAGACCCAGGCAGTAGAGAATCATCGCCTCGTCGTAGCCGACCCAATTGGCGTATCCCGTGAAGCCCGAGGTGGGCTGCCAGCCCATCGCAACGGCATTCGTCCCTTGGGACATAAAGGTCCAGTCCACCCGGTTAAATATGGCGTCCGCCATCGACCGAATGGACGCTTCGTCCGCGCTGGCCCCGTTGAAATACTGCTTCACGTAAAGGACTCCCGCCAACAACAGGACCGTGTCGATCGAAGACAGTTCCGAGCCGGCGCTCAAGGCGGTGTTCATATCCAGGAAATGGTAGAACCAGCCTTTGTACCCAATGACGCCGGTGGTGCCGGGACCTTGCGGCCCCTGGAGAAACGTGTTCAGCGTCGTCAGCACCCGCGCCACGGCCTGGGTCCGCGTGATCCAGCCATGGTCAACACCAATGCCGATGGCCGTCAGCCCGAATCCCACCGCCGCGATGCTGCAGGCCGAGCCGGTCGCGCTCCGATCCGGCACCAGACCATTGGCCGGATTGGCCGCATACCAGAAATAATCGAAGCTGGTCTCCTGCACGTAATCAAGGAATTCGTCGTTGCTGGCAAACGGGTGCGGCAGCGCGCCCAGGGTTGCGGATGGGAGACTTTCTTGCGAACTGGTGTCCACCGCCGTCGCGTAGTAGAAGTTGGTTTGCCCATTGACGACCTTGCTGCCGAGATCGCAGAAGCCGGGTGTCGTCAGCAAGTTGGAGTTCTGCAGCGAGAATGGTCCGCCAGCGCCGGTGGTCGAGCGGTAAACGCGATAGCCTGCCAGGGTGGCATCTATATTCGCGTCCCAGTGCAAGACAACGCTCTGGTCGCCCGCCAGACCCACCAAACCGCTTGGCGCTTGAATGGCGAGCCCGATCTGAAAGGCAGCCGGCAGGAGGAGAACCTGGAGAATCAGAGTGCGCTTCATGGCCGAGCAGTGCTGGACGAGAAACAACATACCACTCAAGACGTGTTCAGCGCAAAGCAAAACATTGACAGCCCGGCCTCGCGTGCCATATTGTCAATGCAACTCGCGTGCAACCGAAAGCCTCGTCTTGCAAGCCGAACAACAAATCTGACCATAAAGCCATGAACCCCCTGCCCTGCATTTATCCTTGCTCTCGAAATTCGAACAACAGCACCAGCTTCAAGACCGTGAACGCCGCCCTCCTCGTCCTGGCTGCGGCGGTGGTGCTGGCCGCCAGCCCGGCTCAAGCCAGCAATCTTCTGGTTAACCCAGGTTTTGAGAGCCCACCTAGCGGGCACGCCACTTACGGGCAAACCGTTGCGACTGGCTGGACGTATTTCTCGCCGCCGCCGCCGACAGGTTATTTTGGTGATTATTGGGTGGTTGGCCCGACGGATTATGGAGTCAGCGCGCATTCGGGAACTTACTTTTGGAAGGAGTGGGGCGCCCTTTATACGACCGCCCCGACGAATAATGTGGCGGGCATATACCAAACCTTCGGCAGTAGTCCTGGATCAATCTATCAAGCCAGCGGCTGGTTCAACTCAAGCATCAACGACGGTGGCGGATTGGGTCCGGATTGCGTTACTTGGATTCAAGTCGAGTTCCTTAATGCGAGCACCAATGTTCTCGCGCTTTACAAGTCAGGTAATTTCTCCGCCAGTGTGGGTTTAAACACTTGGTTCCCATATTCGGTAACGAGCGCTTGCGATTTGACGTCGCCGGTTTCTACCGGCGATCCGTACTTCACCACTTACGCGGTGACGGGTTCGGTGAGCCAGTTGGTGGCACCATCCGGGACCACAGCGATCCGATACCGATATTGCTATCTTCAGGCAGGCAGCGAGGGAGGGTCGGCATATCTCGACGACGCAGTTCTGAACCAGGTCAGCGGCCCGGTCCCGCCCGTCATTACCAACCTTTTCCCGGTTAACATGATCTTCGTCAATCCCGCGGACGGCATCTCCTTCAACGTCAGCTCGCCGAGCGGCTTTACCATCAATAGCAACGCCATTGGCATGGTGCTCAACGGGGTGGACGTTTCCGGTAGCCTCTCCATCAGTGGCTCCTCTTCGAACAAAAATGTGGCCTACTACGGACTCCAATCCAACTCGACTTACACGGTGTCCATTAGCGTGACAGACGCCTTTAACCTCACCGTCAGCGCGAGCACTTACTTCGAAACCACCTGGGTCGGAATCCCGCCGGTCACATATCTGTGGGAAGCCGAAGATTGGGATTTTAACGGCGGAATGTATATCGATAATCCCGACCTTTGCAGCGCCAGCGGCGATACCAACTGCTACTTCGGAACAGTGGGCACGGAGGGTGTGGATGAGCATAACACGAGTGGCAAGTCCGGCCCGTATCGCCCCGGTGACCCGATGGGGACTGCCCCGTCGGGAGATTACTTGCGCCCAAACCTTTTCGAAGCGGACAGGACCGATTACTGCATAAACCCGTTCAACGGCGGCGAATGGGTGAGTTACACGCGCGACTGGTCGAACGGGACCTACTATGTGATCGGCCGCCTCGCGACTGACCTGGGTCTCTCCGGGAGCCTGACCTTGAGCGTGATCAATCCGGACACAACTATTACGGACCTGGGCACCTTCACGATTAACGGCGGCCTGGGCTGGAGCACTTTTGAAAACGTTTATTTGCAGGACACCAACGGCAACAACGCGCTCGTCACCCTCAACGGCAAGCAGACGTTGCGCCTCACCAGCGGCGGCAATCTCCTGCCGAACTTCTTTATGCTCGTCGCCGCCCAGGCCGATTTGCCCCTGCTGAGCAACGTCTATCCGACCGGCACGCACCCGTTCGAATACACCAACGCCTTCAGCTTCACGGTGACGGCGCTCGGCAGCAGCTTCCCGGCCAACGGCATCCAACTCAATCTCGATGGCAATGACGTCTCCTCCAACCTGGTGATCACCGGCTCGGCCTCCTCCAGGAATGTGGTCGATCCCTACCTCCTACCCAATGCCATCCACGTAGCCATCCTGGCCCTGACCAATTCCCTCGGCCACGGCATCCTCGTGACCAATCGCTTCGATACCTTCAGCGAGCAGAACTACATGGTCGAAGCCGAGGATTTCGACTACGGCGGGGGCCAGTTCATCACCAATTGGTTCCCCGACGCCTACGCCGACTACAACGGGCCATTCCCCGCTGTGACCAATATTGATTTCCAGCACATCTCCCTGAGCGGCGAGGTGTTTAACTATCGTGCCGTGGGTATTCCCCAGGACTTCCTCGGAACGCACGATTGGCTGCGATCAAATTTCGTTTATTATGGCGCGCAGGATTTTGTCCTGGTTTACTTCGCCGCCACCGACTGGGCCGACTATACCCGGGACTACCCGGCGGGCAGCTTCTACGTTTACATCCGTTCTTCCGGCGACGGCCCCTTCTCGATGTACCTCGACCAGGTCGTCAGCGGCGCCGGCACGGTCAACCAGGTCACCCAGCGGCTCGGACACTTTGGCGGTTTCGGAAGATCACCAGTTTACACCACTTACGACTGGGTTCCGTTGACGGATGATGGCCTGGCTGCGCCAGCCGTAGTGAAGCTCAATGGTGTCACCACGCTGCGCCTCACCACCGCCGGGGATTGCAATCCGAACTACTTCATGCTGGTCCCAACCTCGGGCATCAGCCTCAACGCGACGTTCTCCGCCGGCAATACTGTCCTCGCCTTCCCCAGCCAGGCCGGAGTGGCCTACCGGGTCTTTTACCGGACCAATTTGACCGCCGGCAACTGGGCCCTCCTGACCACGGTGGTCGGCAGTGGCACGGTCAATTCCGTGAGCGACCCATCAACGGGAACCAGCCGGTTCTACAAGGTCAGCGCTCCGTAAACAGGGCTAGGACTCCCCGACCTCATGGAAATTGGATGAGCCGCCCGGTGAGAGCACGGGGTGAACTCAACCAGATGCCGGTTCAGGCTGATCCACTGGATAAACTTCAATGGCGCGTGATGGACAAGGCGTTCCACATGGTCCCGACTTAAATTCGTAGCCAAAATGAAACAGGCGCCGACTAACGCCGGCGCCTGTGCAAAAGTCGTGAAAATCCGCGGCCTAATTAGTGCCGGCGGCGAACCAGCAGCGCCAGCATCCCTAAACCCAGCAGAGCAGACGTGGCGGGTTCGGGGACTGCTGTGATGCTGATATTCTGGAAGAGCGCGGTCCCGTTGTTGTTCGGATTGTTGGGATCGTTTTGGATTTGCAAATAGCCCCCCAGCGTGTCGCCAGCACCGCCGATGGATTGACCAGGGGCTAAGTCGAAGTAGGTGTCGTTACCCGATGATGTGGCGAACACCCCGTTCACGGAATACTGAAATGCATTCCTGCCGGTGTTCGGGTCGATCACATAGTTCAACCCCATTGTGTACGTTGCTCCCAGCACGTAGTTTGGGACGCTTGTACCACCATTGGCGGGGGAGAACCCGAAATACGAAGGCCCTCCGAATTGGACGACCTCTCCATCCGCCTTGACGATGGATTGTAGATCGCCGCCGATACCGCCGCTTGGATTGCTGAACAGCCAACCGGCTTCTAGGTCGATGCCGGAAGTGCCGCTGCCGGTCAACTTCAAGCTGAAGGAAGCGTTGAAGTAGTCACCACTCTGGAACTGGTAGGCGCTCGAGCCATTGTTCGAGAACCGCCAGATATCCCGGTTGGCGTAGCCGTTCGTCGCGCTGACGCCGGCCTCGCTCAGCGAGGTGTAGAAGCCGTTGACGTAAGTGAACGTGGCACCGGGGATATCGTTGAACACACGAGGCGTCACGATGACCGAATTGATGGTACCGACTTGAGCATAAGCCCCGGTTGCGGCCACGAGGCCGACGAATGCTGCGAAGTAGATTAGGCGTTTCATTTTTGGTTGCCTGCGTTGGTTGGTGGTTTGTAACAAGACCAATATTTGCAAATTTTAACTGGGATTAGGGGGCTGTCAACATCAAAATTGCAAAAAATTGCAAGAACGCCACGGCGGCGGCCAGTGGCAAATTCTTTGCAGGGGCAAGACGAATGAGGTAGCCCAATGGCCCCTGGCTTCTGCGACGTGTCTGCTACGGCGCACAAAACGCAGCCGTAATTGGTCAGCCGCCTTGGTTCGAGGTGACTGGGGGTGCGCGAGGCAAAGCCCGAGAGTCGGCGCTGAGGACCCCAGCGTCTCCTTCTGTGGTTTGGCCGCAGGGTTCACCCCTCATGCCGGCGCTCTGTGAACCGGCGGATTAGCCCCCAAGGCTTACGGTGAACGTGGCGCTCGAAGTCGGGCAGGGATTTTTACCGCCTTGGCCCTTGGATTGTAGCTTGGTCCGAGCCGACCCGCTACTCGATGGAAAGCGATGCATCTTGAGGACGCATCGTATTCATGTCGCGCAACTTGGCAATGCTGCGCCCCTTTGTCAACCGCCTTGCCGGTCACCAAAAAAAAGGGCTTGCCATTGGTGGCATTCCCGCGTTACATTAATACCCTGTAAAAAGTGATAGCCATGAATAAGCCTTTTAACCTTCCCCGGGAGACTGACGCACGTCCCACTAAAACCTGGTTGAATGCGTCCCGCGCGTTCACACTGATTGAGCTATTGGTGGTGATCGCCATCATCGCGATTCTCGCCGCGCTGCTCTTGCCCGCCCTGGCGAAAGCGAAATCCAAGGCGCAGGGCATAATGTGCCTGAGCAACGGCAAACAAATCATGCTCGCTTGGCTGCAATACGCCGGCGACAACAACGACAGGTACTGTGGCAATTTCGGGATAGACCAAACGACCGCCGAGATTGCCTACGCCAATGCGCACCAGACCTTCCCCTATCGCACTTGGTGTTGCGATGTCATGGCTTGGACAGCCGACCCTACCATCACAAACCTTTTCCTGCTCAAGAACGCCCAGTTGGGGTCTTATGTCTCCGGCAATGTCGGTGTTTACAAGTGCCCGGCCGACATCTTCCTCAGCCCTTTGCAGCGCGCGGCGGGTTGGAGCGGGCGCGCTCGCTCCATTTCCATGAGCTCGTACTTCGGCCCCTTTGATCCCACTTGGACCAGTACCGGGAACTGGGCCTACCCCAACTATCGCCAGTTCCTCAAGGCGAGCGATGTGCCGAATCCAGTTAACTTCTTCGTGACGCTGGACGAGCACCCCGACAGCATCAACGACGGCTATTTCGATAACACCGCCGATCCGAATGCTTTGACTGTCTGGGGCGATTTGCCGGCTTCGTACCACAACGGCGCTTGCGGCTTCTCCTTCGCTGACGGACACTCCGAAATCCACAAATGGCGAAGCTCCGCGACCAAGTTGCCGGTGCGATTCACCGACGGCTTCCAGCAACTCCCTCTTACCGACCCCGCTGGGAAGGCGGATGCCCAATGGATCACCTTCCATTCGAGCGTTCTTAAATGAGGAGCTTAAGGCTGCCAACGCGGCGGCCCATCTGTTCGCTCAGCCAACCAGACAAACGTGGGATAGATACCACCCGCGGAAGCCTTTTCCGTTTTACTGTAACGCAGCGAATTGTTTCGTGGGGGCGGAGTCGAGACGGCAGCGGATTCGCTCGTGGAAATAGGTCCGTGGACACGGAAGGATTCTGCAAATCTCAAATGACTCTCAATAGCGGACTTAGGTGGCTGCGGGCCACTCTTGGCCATTTTCGATGGAACGGGCGGAATAGCGTGCCGGGCTGCCCCCGAGGCCACCCCGAGGCCACCCCGAGGCCACCCTCAGGCCATGTGGTAGCCAACCGGTAGGCACCCCGAGGCCACCCTGAGGCTACCCCGAGGCTACTCTGAGGCTCCCGGGAGGGTCTCGTGCAGGACCGGAGGAACCGGGGGCTGGAGGGCCGCCTTGAAGTGGTAATTCCACGAACCAATCCGCCAAAGCGCGGGCAATCACCACGAACTCAAATAGTAACCCCGTCCACGAAATAGCGCGTCACGTTACATTTTACGACTTGCCACTCTGCACGAGCCTCTTAGAGTGGCGGAATGAAAGCATTGGGCTTATGGCTTGTTTGCCTGGCCGCTGCCCTGCAGCCGGTCGCCGCGCAGGTCACTGTCGAACTCACGCAGGAGCAAGACCAGTTCCTTCCTGCCGAATCCCTGCCCCTGGTGGTACGCATCACCAACCGCAGCGGGCAAAGCCTCCGCCTCGGTCGCGGCGAGGATTGGCTGACCTTTTCGGTGGAGGCGCACGACGGCGAAGTCGTACCTAAGCTGGCCGAGGTGCCGGTGGGGGGAGAGTTTCAGCTCGACTCGTCGCAGGTGGCCACCTTCCGGGTGGACTTGGAGCCCTATTTTGCCCTCAGCCAACAGGGGCGGTATTCCGTCACCGCCACGATGCAAATCAAGGACTGGAATGAAAACGTGCGGAGCCAGCCTAAAGGTTTCGACATCATTGAGGGTGCCAGGCTGTGGGAGCAGGCCATCGGCGTTCCCGATTCCGCGTCGGCCACCAACGCCCTGCCGGAAATCCGCAAGTTCATCCTCCAGCAGGCCAACTACCTTAAATCCCAACTCCGGCTTTATGTGCGCCTGACTGATGCCTCCGGGGCCAGGACCTTCCGTGTGCTCCCGATCGGGCCGATGGTCTCCTTCGGCCGGCCGGAACCCCAGGTGGACAAGTTCAGCAACCTGCACCTGCTCTATCAAGAGGGACCTCGTTCGTTCAACTACATCGTCATCAATCCCGAGGGCGAGATTATCGCCCGCCGGACTTACGATTATGCGGACAAGCGTCCCCGGCTCCAGCCCGATGCGGAGGGAAAAGTCCTCGTCACGGGCGGCGCGCGCCGCCCGACTCCCCAGGATGTACCCCCTTCCAAGCCTGCGAAGGCCTCCGAGACCGAGCCCAAACCCACACCTTCGCCTGGTGAGATGATGCCGCCGGGGCCTTGACCCCTCGGCCTAAGGTCTGGGATACCCTGCTCCCATGCTGGGACTGGAACAACTCGCCGAATTGCTCGACAAGAACCGCGCCGCGGCCGAAACACACGTCAAGGAATTCGCCATCGGCGGAAAACCCTTTGCCTTCAACTCGCGCCCCGCGATCATGGGGGTGATCAACCTCTCGTCAGACTCATGGTACCGCGAGAGCGTATGTCCCACGACCGAGAGCGCCGTGCGCCGGGGCCAGGTGATGGGAGCCCAGGGGGCGGAGATCATTGACGTGGGCGCCGAATCCACCTTGGCCCATGCCGCGCGGGTGGACGAGGCGGGGCAGAACAGCAAACTGCTGCCGGTCATCCGGTCGTTGCGGGAGTCGGGACTCTTGGTTTCAGTCGAAACGTATCAGCCCGCGGTCACCCGCGCCTGCCTCGAAGGTGGAGCGAATATCCTCAATCTGACCGGCGCTGACCGGACGGATGAGCTCTTCCGCATGGTCGCGGCGCACGACGCCGCGGCCATCATCTGTTATGTGCAAGGTCGGAACGTACGGGAGGTGGGCGATTTCGATCTAACCGCTGATCCCGTGGCGCTGATGCAGGATTACTTTGCGCGCCAGATTGAGATCGCGCGCCGCAACGGCGTGGAGAAGATTTTCCTCGATCCCGGCCTGGGCTTTTATTACCGCAACCTCCAGGACAGCAGCCTGCGCGTGCGCCACCAGATGACGGTCTTTCTGAACACCTTCCGGCTGCGCGTGCTGGGCTACCCGGTCTGTCACGCCTTGCCGCACGCCTTCGAGTATTTCGGCGAGGAAGTCCGCTGCGCCGAGCCGTTTTTCGCTGTGCTGGCCGCGCTAGGCAAGACCGATCTGTTCCGCACGCACGAGGTCCCCCGCATCCGCGCGGTGCTCGAGACTCTGCGAGTCTATTAGCCCATTCATTTTTCGGCAATTCAGAGGCCGGTTGGACACCATCGTGTAGCAATGGTCCGATGGTGGCCGTGGGCTTCAGCCCACCGACCCAACCCGCGCGAACGACCCCTGCGTCGCGTCAGCGACGCTTGAGGATTACCTCTCGCCCACCTGTGCCAGAAACACCCCTTCCTCACCCGACTGGGTGATCCATTGGTCGAGCACCTGCAGGCCGCGCTGTCTCAGCAAATCCCGCACTAGATCCGGCGTGTGCCGCCACGAGTAGAACAGCCGAATTGAATCGCCCGCCCGGAACACAAAAAGCTCCCTCTCCACCCGGATCTCACGCGCACGGTCAAATCGAAAATAGGCCGCCACGCGCTTGAGGCCACTGCCGGCTGGGTCATCCTCAATGACAAAGCGAAGTTCCCCGTCCTTCGCCTCCATCCCCAAGTCCAGCAGGAAGGTCATCAGCCAGTCGCGCGTTAGCGCATTGTCGTAAAGCGGCAGGATCCGCCCCAAGCCGGCGGCGTAATCTGCGCCGGGCGCCAGATTGGCGCTCAAAAGCAGGTAATCCGCCGGACGCATAATTCCCGCCAGCCGCGGCAGGATGACTTGCGGCTCGAAGTTCGGGATCATGCCGAAGAACGTGACAAGCCGGGCCGCAGAGTAGGGCCGGCGTCCCCTCTGCCCACGAACCGCCGGCAGTGTGTCGAGCACTTCCGGCAAGTCCTCCGCCGAACCCAAATCGCAGACCAATGGAAAGCAGTTTTCCTCGGACACCACCCCCAGCGCGGTCTGCCGCGCCTCCAGCACCATCGCTGTGCTGACATCCGCCGGCGTGTAGCATATGTCCCTGCCCGATTCCCGTAGCAGCTTCAATAGCCGCGTGTCCTTCTGCCCCCCGCCACAGCCAAGGCCGATGAGGTGCACCCGCCGCGCCTCGATCCGCGCTGCCACCTCGGCGAAGCTGCGATCGTACGTGGCCGTGCAGTCCGCGTCCGTGCGCGACGGCGAAAAGGCCTCGTGCAACGCCAGCCATTGCTGGGTCTGTTTGACGCTGTCATAGTGGAACTTGTGGTTCACCCGGCGCGTGCGGAGGGACTCTAGCAGGTCGCGCCGCACTTTCTCCGGAAACTGGCTGGCGTGAATGGCCACTTGGACAAGCGATAACATGCGCCCGTGTTGTGGCCGAAACCGTCGGACATGACAAGCTTCGGCTTTCTCCCGGGAGGCGTTGACTTGCCGGCGACCCGCCGCCATATTCGGGCCATGGATTTCGACATATCGCATCTCCTGGACCAGTGGGAGTACCAGCCCGGCCAGGTGGTCGCACGCAGGTTCAAGGCGAAGAACGGGCGCGAGAAAATCCAGCTCCGGTTGGATCTCGGCCTGCTCCAAATGAACGCGGAGGGTCGCCCCGATGGCAAGCGGCCGTTCGGCCATCCATCCCTCTACGAATACTACCGCGCACGCCTCCACAAGTACGTCGCCGCCCACGATGGCAGCGACGAAGGCTTCAAACTCCAGGCCGACGATTGCGCGAAGCTCCAGCTTGAAGCCCTGCAATACCATCATCGCTACATCTGCCTCCTGCACCTCGAGGATTACGCCGCCGTGATACGCGATGCCGAACGCAACCTCGCGGTGTTTGAATTCGTCGGCAAACACGCTGAGACCGAGGAACTGGCCTGGTCGCTCGGGCAGTTTCGATCGCAGCTCTTGATGGTGCTCACCCGCGCCCGGGCTGCCCAGGCGCTCGAGGCCGATGACTATGAGCTGGGCGCCCGGCAGGTCGAGGAAGGCCTGGAACAGATCCGGGCTTTCCACCGCGAGCACGGGCTCACCGAAGCGGCTGAGCCCAACGGCGAAGTGCAATCCCTCGAAAACTGGCTCGAAGAAATCCGTGCCCGGCGCCCGCTGTCGCCCAGGGAACGATTGGAGCGGGCCTTGCGCGACGCCATCAACTCCGAGGACTACGAGCGGGCGGCGCGCGTGCGCGACGCGCTGCGGAACCTCAAGCCCGCTGAATAGCCCTTGCCTATCTCTGAGGGAACCTCCAGTAGAGCAGATAATAAATCAGCACGCCGGTTACCGAGACATACATCCACAACGGCCAGGTCCACCGCGCAATCCGCTTATGCAGGTCGAGCCGCTGCCGCCGCGCCCGCTGAAGCGTGATTAGCGCCAGTGGCACAATCGCGATGGCCAGCACGGTGTGCGTCAGGAGAATCCCCAGATAGATCGGCCGGAACCATGCCGGGTCCCTGAAAACGGTCGGGCCACGGTGCAAGTAATACGCCAGGTATCCGTGGTAAGTAAGATAACAGCCCAGGAAGAGCATGGAGGTGACGAACGCCGCGATCATGCACTTTCGGTGCGCCTCCCGGTTGCTGCGCCGGATAAAGTAGTAGCCGGCGCCCAGGAGAATCGCGCTTAAACCGTTGAGAGTTGCATTGACGGCCGGCAGATCGGCGAGGCTCATGGTAACGGTTCAGGTATGCTGCATGTACCCCCAACCTCATCGGTAGGGACGCGTTCCACCGCGTCCCTGACATCTTCCCCAAATTTGTGGGACGCCCTGGAACACCTCCCTGCCTCTACAGTCCAGGCTCATTGCTCCCGTTCCAATTGGCCGACCGCCGCCAGGATCTGCGTCTGCACCGCGCGCGGATCAATGCCTTCGCCCGTGGTCTCAAAAACCCCGCGCAGCCGGGCCTGCTTGTCTGCCACCACAAAGATAGTGCTATGAACGAAGAGGTCCGCCGGCGATTGGCGCTCTTCAGGTGGCTTGGCTACCGCAGTTAGCTTGAGCGAATCAATCGCCAGCTTTGCAATTTCCTGCTTTGCGCCGGTCAGGAACATCCAGCGATTGGTATCAGCCCCGAACCGCTCGGCATAAACTCTCAGCACCGGCGCGGTATCGAAATCGGCATCGGTCGTGAGCGTAACGAGCTTGGCTTGGCTCGCGGGTGGCAGGGCGTCCTGGAGTTCCCTCATTTGCCGCGTCATCCTCGGGCAAGGCCCGGCGCAGCGAGTGAAGATGATGTCCGCGACCCATACCTTCCCCCGCAGGTCGCCCAGCGAAACCGCGCCCCCGTTCTGGTTGGTCAGCGTGAAGTCGCCGATTGGACCAATAACAAGCAACGGTTTGCCGCGGGCAGCTTGGGACTGGAGGCGTTCGGCGAGCATCGCCAGGAGGAGGATCAGAACGACCAGCACCAACCCGGCCCCGACTATACGCGACCTATTCGTGGGGCTTTCTGGCGCCATTGCGAGTCCCAACTTCCAGGCGGTTGACCGTCAGCACATCAATGATCTGGTGGGTGTTGTTCCGCAGATCCACGATGATCTCGCGGCCCGCCGGCTCCAAAGCCACAAAGTCCTCGTGCATGACGGGAAGACGTCCGCCATCGGCCAAATGGAGCCAAAACGGACGGAACGGCCGGGCGTGAAGTGCCTGCCTGATCTTCTCGACTTTCATGCAACCTACATACCCCGGGGCCGTTCCAGTGGCAAGCGCGGACGGAAGCCTCACCCTCCCAACGCGGCTATTCAAAGCTGGTCGAGGCGCCGCGTTTGGATGCCAGCCACTTGTCAAAAGCAGATTGGCTCTCGACCACGAGCATGCCCGAGGCCATGGCGAAGTGGGAATTGCCGCACAGTTGGGCGCAGTTGATCTGATAGCGGCCCTCTTTGACCGGGGTGAACCAGAGCGGGATCCGCATGCCCGGTATGGCGTCCTGGGTGATGCGCATCGCAATAACTTTGAAGGAGTGGATGACGTCTTTGGAACTGATATAGCAGATCACCGGCTTGTTGACCGGCACATGCATCTCCCCCAGCCCCGGCACCTGCACGTCCTCCTTGGTGCGCGGGTCGCTCGGATCGAGGCCAAAGGTGTTGGTCGCGTTGACAAAGCGCATGTCCTGCCGACCGAACTCGCCGTTTTTCCCCGCATACAGCGCGTTCCAGTTGAATTGCTGGCCGACGACGTGGATCACCGTGGCCTGCTTTTTGTCGGGGAACTGGTCCACCGCCTTTGCCCAGAGCGGAATGGCCAGCCCCACCAGCAGGATTCCCTCCACCAGCGCCACCGCGCCTTCAAGGTAATTGGAGGCATGGCTCTTGACCCCGAAGTAATCTGCCCGAGGGTTGCGCCGGCGGCGGAAACGAATCAGCACATAAGCAAAGTAACTCAGCCACCCCACGAACAGCGCAATCATCAGCCAATGCAGGTAGATGATCAGCGCGTCCACGTGCGGGCCATGCTCCGACGCCACGGGTGGCAACCCTAACAGTCTCTCCATCATAAGATCATGTCCGTTCAGTTCAGCAGCCGCCCGGGGGCGCATCTGCTAGGCCGCGTTGTCCTGTGCGCGCCGCCAATGCAAAGCCGCAGCCGCTTTGGCCACCGGGCGCACCCGGTCGCCGACGCGCGGAGGCCCGCGCGCCCTGCCAGCGCTAAGGTCCCCGAGCTGGTGCCCGCAAGGTGCGTTCGCCTTTGGGTGGCCGGATCGACCACCGCGACGGTCGCGGCTCGCCTTGCCAGGTAAACAAAGAACGCAGCGACGCCCCCAAGCACAAATACTACCACGGTCAGCAGGCTGAAAATGCCCCAGTTCATCCCCGCCGCCATCGGCGCATCCGACTGCCCGTAACACGCGGCACAGGCCACAAGCGAGCTGGGCTGGAAGGCGAGCGCGACAGCGAGGCTGGCTAGCCCCAACACTCCAAACCTCCTCCCGGAGGTCTGCACCGCGGCCTTGCCATCCCTTCGCTGACAATTCACAGGTAACTCACGCGCTTGAGCTTCTTGAGAAAGTAGCGCTCGTAGAGGATCAAACCGACGCCGACGGCGAGCGAGCCAAGGCCGAAAACCAGGTCCCACGCGCGGCCCCCCTCCGAAAAGAAATCCCTCAGCCCCCACGCACTGCAGCCAAAAGCAAGCGCGGTGGATGCCGTGATAAAAATAAGATGAAACGCCTTGAGGGACATGCTCAGTGAGTCACCGTCAGTCGCGGAAAGTCCGCATAGGCGGAGATGATCAAAAACATCAACCCCATGAAGAAGCAGGCGGTGAACGCCAGGAGCCCGTAGATCAGTTTCCGCTCGGAAATCAGGTGCATGAAGAAGCCGGCCACCAGCGAGGCCTTGCCGCAGGCGATCACCAGCGCCACCGCGATGTTGATGGCGTGGTTGCCAAAGGGAATGTAGGAGGCGCCGACCGTGACGAGCGTGCCGAAGAGCAGCGCGTAGAAGACGTAAAGGTACCGCCGCACGTGTAAGGTGAGCTTCTCGTGGTCTTCGTGCGACAGGCCGGATGCCTGCCCGGCTATGGGCTGGGTGAGAGTCGCGTGGTCCTGGGCACTCATAATGTCTTATATCAAGTATAACACCGGGAACAGGAAAATCCAGACCAGGTCCACAAAGTGCCAGAACAGGCCCGAAATCTCGATGCGGTTGGTGAAGCGCTCCGGATCGGTCTCCCACATCTTGCTGCCCGGCCCCCACAGGAACCCGATGACAATGGCCCCGCCAATGACGTGCAGGGCGTGCAACCCAGTTAGGGTGAAATAAATCGCCAGGTAGGTATTGTGCCAGGGGCCGTAGCTCTCCATGTCGGCGATTTGGCTGCGGGGGATGGTGATCTCCTCATGGTGGTGCGGGGCCTTGCGGACTTCCAGGTCGTACAGGTCCTTGCGGTCCTGCACGTACCGGCCCGAGATGACCACCGAGTCCCCTTTCGGATTGTTCGCCACAATGTGGCCATCGGCAATCCTCCCATCTTTAAGGGTGATCTCGTAGTGAGTGAACTTGTCGTGGTATTCGTAGGACTTGATGCAAACGAACGTCAGGGCGAGCACCATGGTGCAGGCGTGAAAGACCTTGAACCTCCCGAATTGATTCAGCTTGCAGGAGGCCCAGGCCATGACGGTAGTGATGCTGGAGGTGATCAGCACGATCGTATTGACCGTCCCAATGGGGACGTTGAGCCAGCCGCGCGGCCAATAATCATCCGGCGCCCCCACGCGCAAGAGGATATAAGACGAGAACAGCGCCCCGAACAGCATCACCTCTGAGGCCAGAAAGATCCAGATGCCCACCTTGGCATTGTAAAGACCCGTGTCCTGGCGAGGTTGAACGACAAATGGGATGTCCATAACTATTCCGGCTCGTTTTGCGGCGTAAAGTCCCGCGTATGGCCTGGCACACTGTATTCATACGGTCCCCGGTGCACCTCGGGCGGTTTGGCGAAATTCCCGTGCGGTGGCGGCGTGGGTGTCTGCCATTCCAGCGTAGTGGACTCCCAGGGATTGTCCGAGCCGGCGGGCTTCCCCTTCTTGATGCTCCAGAAGAGATTGATGATGAAGGGTATCTGCGCCAGGGCCAGGCCGACCGCCGCCCAGAGGATGTAGGTGTGAAGGCTCATAATGCCTGAACTCAGCCCGCCGATTGCCCCCTCGACCCGTGCCTGCGAATAATTGGCCCCACCGTCCGCCATGCGCCGCAACATCCCGGCCATCCCCTGCGCGAACATCGGCTGGAAGACCAGGTTCATGAAAAGCAGCGAGAGCCAGAAGTGCACCCGGCCCCAGAATTCATTCATCATCCGCCCCGTGATCTTCGGAAACCAGTAATAGACGCCCGCGAACAGCGCGAAAATTGTGCCCGGCGCGACGATGTAATGGAAGTGCGCGATGACGTAATACGTATCGTGCAAGTGAATGTCGCTATAGCTCAGCCCCAGCGGCAGCCCAGTCAGCCCGCCAATGCCGAACATCGGCAGGAACGCCATGACAAAGAGCATCGGAGTGTTGAACCGAATCGAGCCGCCCCACAACGAAATGAACAGGCAGGTCAGCACAATGACCGACGGAATCGAGATGATCATGGTCGTGGTCTGGAAAAAGGTGGCGATCTTCACGCCCATTCCGGTCAGATACATGTGGTGCGCCCAGACGATGAACGAGAGGAAGCCGATGGTAAGTACGGAATAGACCAGGGATTTGTAGCCGTAGAGCGGCTTGCGCGTGTTGTTCGCGATAATCTCAGCGACGATCCCCAGCGCCGGCAGGATCAATACATACACCTCTGGGTGGGCCAGGAACCAGAACAGGTGCTGCCACAACAAGGGGCTGCCGCCGCCGCTGACATGAGCGAGAGTTCCCCCAACCGCCAGGCCGGTGGGCAGGAAGAAACTGGTGTGGGCCACCCTGTCCATCAGTTGCATGACGGCCGCTGCCTCAAGCGGCGGGAAGGCCAGCAGTAGCAGAAAGGCGGTGACGAACTGCGCCCAGACAAAGAACGGCAGGCGCATCCAGGTCATCCCCGGCGCCCGCAACTGAATGATCGTGGTGATGAAGTTGACCGCCCCCAACAGCGACGACGTGATCAGGAACACCATGCCGATGATCCAAAAGGTCGTCCCATCGGTCGGAATCGTTAGCGACACCGGGGGATACATCGTCCAGCCGGTCTGGGCCGGACCGCCTGGGATGAAAAAGCTGGTAAACATGATCACCCCGCCAATCACGTAAGCCTGGTAGCTCGCCATGTTGACGCGCGGGAAGGCCATGTCCGCCGCCCCAATCTGCAGCGGGACGACATAATTGCCGAAGGCCGCAAACGCCAGCGGCACGATTGCCATGAAGACCATGATCGTCCCGTGCATCGCGCCGAACGAGTTGTAAAGGTCCGGCGACACAGTCCCTTTGGCCGCCATATCGCCGAAAAGCGCTGCCAGCAACGGACCGATGACGGGTACCGCCTCACCCGGGTGGGCGATTTGCCAGCGCATGACCAGCATCAGGCACAACCCGAAGAAGAGGAAACACAAGGCGGTGATGCCGTATTGAATGCCGATGACCTTGTGGTCCGTCGAGAAGACGTATGTCCTCCAGAAACCCGCCTCTTCGTGGCGAGCCTCGTGCAGGCCGGGGTATGGGATGGACGGTGCCGCTGGCTGCATATCGCTATTTGATCTTGTCCAGGACCGTCAGCGCCAGCAGCAGCGGTAGATAGAGGAGTGAAGCATAAAACAGTCGCCAGGCGCACGCGAGGTCCAACGCCTCCGGTAGGGACGCGTTCCACCGCGTCCCTGATCTTCTCTTTGCCAGAAAGTGGGACCCAGTGGAACGCGCCCCTACCACCGACGTCGCACGGGCGAATTGGAACGCGAACCAGACAAAAACCAACCCGAGGACGAGCGCACCAATGAGGTAAATGAACCCGGTCAAATGAAACAGGAACGGACATACGCTCACCGGCAGCAAGGCGAGGGTGCAAACGACAGCCAGCCGGGCCGTGCGGTGGCCTTGCGGGTCAATCACCGGCAGCATCTTGAAGCCCGCGCGGGCGTACTCGTCACGGTAAATCCAGGCAATGGCCATGAAGTGCGGCACTTGCCAGCAGGCCTGAATGGCGAATAACGCCAGCCCGTCGCTGCTCAATGCCCCGCGCGCTGCCGTCCACCCGATCACCGGCGGCAGCGCCCCCGGCACCGCCCCCGCCAGGGTGTTCAGCCACGTAACGCGCTTGAGCGGGGTATAGACAAACAGATAGCAGACTAGCGAAACCGCACCCACCAGGCTCGTTGCTAGATTGACTGCCTGCGCCAGATATCCCAGCCCCACGATGGCTGACATGCAGCCGACCACCAGCACAGTTTGCGGCTTCAACCGCCCGGATGGCAGCGGGCGATCTTGCGTCCGGCGCATCTTGGCATCGTATTCGCGCTCCAGCAATTCGTTCAGGGCCGCCCCGCCCCCAGCCAGCAGCGCCGTGCCCAGCAGCACCTGGCCCATCAGCACGAAGTCCACCGGCCCGCGCGAACCAAGATAGAACCCCACCACCGTCGTCAGCAGCACCAGGCTGGTGAGCCGTGCCTTGAACAGGTCGGCATATACGGCCAGCCACCCTTTCTCGACCGGAGCGGCTTCGGTGATAAGTTGTGCGGTCGCTTTCATCGTTATCGGAGGCCGGCAGCGCCGGAAGGTTGCGGTTCGAGCATAGACAGAGACGGCGCCGGTGCCCGGCCAGGTGTATCGCTCACGCGCCGACCGAACCCCTGCTCGCGATAGGTGATGAGGCTCATCATCGCGCCCAGCGCCAATGCCAGCGCGCCGACAAGCACATGGGCGGTCGCGATGTCCGCGGCCTTGTCCGACCATATCGTCGCCGCCCCCAGCAGCACTTGCGTTAGAATCAAGCCCAGCCAGCCCAAGGCCAGGCGGCTCAAAAGATGCCTGCCGCCAAGCCCGCGCCAGCCAGACCACGCGGCGAAGGCGACCGCGCCAAGAATCGCCAGCGCAACAAACCGGTGCGCCATTTGCAGGCCGATCTGAAAGGCGGTGATCTCGTTGACGGACGTGATCTCCATCCGCTGCGCATTGTAGTGTGCGACGGAAGCGGCATCCATTGCCGGCCACAGCCTGCCGTAAGCGAGCGGGAAATCCGGAATGGCCAGGCCGGCGTGCTGATGCCGCATTGCGGCGCCCAGGGCCAGTTGGCCGAGGATCAGCAGGGTCGTGAGCAGGAATAGAGTTGAGAGTTGATGGTTTATAGCTGAGGGAATTCGGGCGCGCGGCGTCTGCCACCAGCGGCTGGTGAAGAGCGCTATCGCGCACACGAGCACAAAGAACACTTGCGCGAGCGTGGCGTGAAAAATGCCCAGCGCGTCCTTGTATAACACCACGCGTAATCCTCCCAGCACCCCTTGCAGGATGACTGCGACCACGGCGCCCAGCCCGCACCAGCGCAGCCATTTAGGACTCGGCTCGCAGCGCGGCCAAACCCAGCTTGCGCCGAACAATGCCAGGCCCGTCAGACCAACGACCAATCCATCCGTCCAGGGGCGGGGCACGGCCACCGCCAGGCTAGCGCCGAGCAGCAGCAGGATCAGCCCGCCCCACCGCATGACCGGCCGCGCCTTCCGACCGTAGAGCCATAGGACCAGCACGACCGTCAGCAGCCCCACACCCGAGGCGGCCAGCCGATGGGTGTGCTCGTAGAAAACCCCTCCCACCCACTGGGACACCGGGAAGAAGAACATGTTATAGCCATTCGTATTCGGCCAGTCCGGCACCGCCATCCCGGCGCCGTGACTGGTCACCAGGCCGCCAGCCCCAAGCAGGCCCAACGTGGCGACAGCAGTCAGAACGGCGAACCCGTGCCGGCTGGAGCGCCGGCATGATGCCGGCTTTGTGCACTCTGGCGGTCTAAGCCGGCCATCTGCCGGTCCTCCCGGTGCGAAGCTGTCAGTTGACGCAGAAGTCATAAAGTGGAGCGCCAAGCCCAAAGCCCGAAGCTCGAGAGAAATCCGAACTCCGGCATCCCCAAAGCGGGTTTGTTGCAACTGGATCTCATTTATTGTGCATGGGCTTGCGGTGAAGGCCAGACTGCCGCCACGGCGCCGAGCGACCGCGGCTGTCCCTGGTCCTGCAATTCTGGAAGGCCGAATACCATGGGCGCGCCGTCACTTCACCGCGAGCGTGAAGTCCGCCTGGGTCGGCTCGCCTTCCTTGACCTCAATTTCCTTGGTTACCGTGCCCGCCTTGCGATGGGCGGCCTGAAGCGTGTACTTGCCGGGCGGGACATTGGCGATCTTGAACGCGCCGTCCTTGCCGGTCACCGCGAAGTAGGGATGATCGAAAATGCTGACCCACGAGAACATCCACTGGTGAACGTCGCACTTGAACTTGAGGAAATTCTCCGGATGGGAAAACGTAAAGGTCAGGTCGGGACCGTTGGGCAGTTGGGCTTGGTTATTCTCCTTGTTCTCCGAGCCGGCGCCCGGAACGTCGTGGACGTTGTGCAGCACCGGGTCGGAGTTCCGGACGATGATCTTCTGCCCCGTCTGCACGGCGAAGATGGACGGCGTATATTCGCATCCCTTCTGGTCCAGCACCACCGGCGGCGCCGAGGCGCCTGTGGATTTGCCGCCGATCCCCTGCAAGGAAACGACCACGTCGGCCAATTCCCCTTTCGCCCCAACCACGTAGAAGTGCGTCGTCGGGACCGTCGTGTGCATCTTGCTGCATGTCGCGTCTTCCATCATCGGGGTGATCTCGATCTCTTTCGGCGGCGTGCCCTTGAGCGTGACGGTCCCGGTGATCTCGCCCGCGAAAGCGGCGGAATGCCCTGCCATCAACCCGATAACAATAATTAGCGTGGATAATCTCATCACATTTCCTGGTTCCCTATTCAGAAAAACCAAAAGAACGTAGCACAGAGTGTCGGGCGCGCAAGCGACACACCTTTTACCAACGTAACCGGTCAGCGACGGCGGTAGGGCGCGTCACTCCGTGCGCGCCGTCGCGCTCTGTGACTACCCGGCGCGCACGGAGTGACGCGCCCTACCCGCCTCCACTGAGGCATTACTTACCAACTCTTTACATCCGTTTGACAACTCCCCGGAAGGACTGGGGTCTATTGGGGCAAGACCATTCGGTCCCCGGCGCGTGGCCGGGCGATCGCGATGCGAAGAAACATGTTAAACGAAAAACAAACAATGAAGACCAAAGATCTATTGACTATTGCAACCGCGGCCCTCGGGACCGCAACCCTCACCGTGGCCGCGTTTTGGGTCCGCCCCCTGGATGCCGGCAATGACGCCGACGCCCCGCCGCCCAAACTCGCCAAATCCCTCCTGATCTCGCACGGAGTTGAGCTGGCGCTCGCGCCCGCCGGCGGACGCGCTTTCAAGGCCGGCGACCAGCCGGAGTTGGCGCTCACCGCCATCAACAGCACCAGCCAACCGGCCAGCGCCTCGGTTTGCGTCACCATGACCGCCTCCGCGCCCGCCGACCGGCTGTCACGCGTCATCCGCCTCCCGTCGGTGCTCTGGCGGCAAGAGCAGATCGTCTCGCTCCAACCCAACGAGACGAAAGTATATGCCCTTTCCGCCAACACCAACCTGCCCCCCAAGAGTGTGATTTCGGTCTCGCTCCAGGACCTCGAACAGAAGTCGCCTCGCCCGCCGGCCGGGATTGTGGCGCTGAGCTTCTCCACGACAATTGACGTCCAGGCACCCACTGTGGCCTCGGCACGGTAACCCGGCCCCCGCTCAGCCCAAAACCCCCAATCCGCCGCTCCACCTCACCCACCACGCACCACGCAACACGCAACACGCAACACGCAAGACGCTTCCAGCTTCCCGCCTCCCCCTCCACCATGTTCCGCTGGCAAACACTCCTTGGCGTCATCATCGGCCTGCTCGCCGCCAGCGCCATCCTTGCCCTCACTGGCAGCCCCGAACCAAGACCGTTCCCCTCCGGACCGATTCTCTCGGAGTGCGACGGCCACCTGCGTGAACTGGTGCTCCAGTACGAACCCGCCGCCAAACCCATCGTCGCGCCCGTCTATCGCGATTTCCTGCGCGCGCTCGACCGCGATGTGACCGTTCACCTCGTCTGCCTTAATCGCGTAGCGTTCGACGATTTCGTCGCCGCCGTCGGCCCGGTCCCGTGCAACGTCACGCCCATCCTCACCGGTCACCCCATGACCGCCTGGTCGCGCGACCGCTGGGTAGCCCTCACGCCTGCCGCAACTGGAGGCGCCACCACCCTCTGGAGCCCCCGCGGCGAGGCGGGAGAGGAAATCTGGCCCGCGCGCGCCGGGGACGAACGGATCGGCAGAGACATCGCCGTGGCCCTCGCCCCTTTCGTCCACGCGCGGCGCAGCGGCCTTTACTTCGACGGCGGTGACTTCCTGGCTGATCGCGAGACCGTGTTCGTCATGCCGCGAGTCTTGCAGCGCAACCTCCAGCAAACCGTGCGCAGCCGCGCAGAGTTCGTTGGCCTCCTTTCCCGCGAACTCAAGCGCCAAGTCATCCTGCTCGACGAAGCGCCCGACCACCACGCCGGGATGTTCATGGCCTCCGTAGGCGGCAAGACCATGCTCGTCGGCGACCCCAGCCTCGCGCGGGAACTCGTCGCCGCCGAAATGGCTCAACCCGGCCCTGCGGCGACAAACGAATTCATGAACCTGCCCGGCGGGCCGGATTTCACTCCCCCAACGCAACACCTGTTTGACGCCGTCGCCGCCCAATGCGCTGCGGCCGGCTACCGAATCGTCCGCATCCCCGTCGTGCCCGCGCAGGACGGGCGCACCTACCTCACCTACGTCAACGTGCTCATGGACCAGCAGGGTGGCCGGCGTGTGGTCTATCTTCCTTTCTATCGCGGCGTCGAGCGTCTCAACGCCGCCGCCCGTTCGGTGTGGGAAGGCCTCGGCTACGAAATCCGCCCCGTGGACTGCACGACTGCCTACCAGCATTTCGGCTGCCTGCATTGCCTCGTCAACGTCCTCACCCGTTCCTGACCCTCCTGCCGCCCCGCGCGGTCACCTCGGAAGGGCGAGCGTCCCCGCGAGCCCTGTCTCCGCAGGCTTCCCACTCACCAACCACCCTCGGGTTTCGTCTTGAATCTCAGAACCGTTGAGCGTAGGAATGGCATCACTTGAACGCCCGGGCGCACGGGTGACGAGCCTTATGACCATAACGAAACAGACCTTGATGACTTTAGCGGCCGTGGCCGCCACGCTAACCCTTCACCCGCTGGCCCGTGCCGCCGACGTCAACAGCCCCGCGCCTCCCGCCCCCGGCGACCACCTCGCCGCCTTGCGCGAGCGGATGCAGGAGACCGCCCGCGAGCTCAAACTAACCCACGACCAGATAGAAAAACTCCAAACCATCGTTCGCGAGCACATGAACAAGCTTCGCGAGTTGCGCCAGGACAACACCCTCTCCCCGGAGGAAAAGCGGCAGAAGCTCATGGTGGCCCGCGAGGAGATTATTGCCGAGGTCAAAAAGGTGCTCACCCCCGAGCAATTCGAGAAGTGGAAGGCCAGGCAAGGGCAATTGCTCGGCGGTGCCGCTGGACCTCTCGCGCGCCTCCACGAGACCCTCAACGACCTGAACCTGACCGACCAGCAGAAGGAGCAGCTCACGCCTCTCTACCTCGAACAGATTGAGAAGCTCCGCGAACTCCAGCAGGACTCCAGCCTCTCGATGGCCGAGAAACTGGCCAAGCTCAAGGCCATGCACCAGGAAGTGGCCCCCAAGCTCAAGCAGGTTCTCGACGCCGACCAGTACGCGAAGTGGGAAAAGGGCGTCACCCAATGGCTGGACCAGTTGAAGCAACGCCTCCAGGAACAAAAGCAGAACTAGATTCCTCCAGCTTCAAATCTGGTTGTATCGAGGCCCAGACTTGCCGCGCGAACGACAGCCTGGGCCGTTACCATTTGCCATCTGCTATTGGCGATTGGCAATTGGCTATTCCGTCTAAGGCTGCCCCGCTGGCCCTCATCTCCCCCGCTCCTCCAACCGCCAGCCTAACCCGACGCCTCGCTTGAAACCGCTCCTCCTCATAACTTATTCTGGCACAGCATCTTAACCCGCATCCCCGACGCCCCACAGCATCTGGACGAATCTACCAGCACCAACTCCGTAGCACCACCCAAGTGGGTGGCTAGCAGTGCTAGAGTTCCTTGATAGTTCCCTGGTAGCTCCCTAATAGCTCCCTAATAGCTCCATGATAGTTCCCTAATAGCTCCCTAATAGTTCCATAATAGACCCATGATCATTGCCTAATAGAGACACTAGGCTTGCTGGTTTGATACTCCAGCGTCAGTGAGTTCGTTACACCAGGAGTACCGGGCGCAGTGCCCGCTACAAACTTTCTGCGCTCCTCTGTCAGCATCGAGCCGGACTTCAACTACTCGCCGTCATGCCCACGCTCATGGCGCTGCCATTGATGACCGGCTCGGGGAATCAATGCGGCCGAGGGAGACCAAGGTCCCGCTCCCCGCCCGTCCTTCCGGGCCATTTCACCGTTGCGGCGGCATGTAGGCCGTCTATAATAACCCTATGAGGAATCTGAACATTGACTGGAGACGTTGGTTTCCTGGGCTCGCCTGCTTCTTTCTGCTCAGCGTCGGCATGGCTCGCGCCGCGGAACCTGCCGCGTTTGAACTGATCAAGGAAGGCAACCGCTACCTCGGCGAGCAGAGCAAGGATAAGGTGATGCAAATCCGTTCCGAGAAATCCGTCGGCGGCCTCGTCCCGAGCGTTTGGTACGTAGTGTATTTCGACCCCGACGCAAAGTCCAAACGCGTGGAGGTCAAATTCGGCGGCGGCCGGCAGATGGGCGAGAAGCGCGCCTGGCGCCCGCTCGGAGGCGGCGGATCGGTGGACAAAATCATGGACCTCACGAAGCTCAAGGTTGACTCCGACAGCGCCATCAAGATTGCCACCGCCGAGCCCTTGCTGGAGAAACTCACCGTCAAAGCCACTGAACTCTGGCTCGAAGGCGGTGCGACGGCGCCCGTTTGGAAAGTGCGTCTCTGGGCCGCCAAACTCAGCAAGCCAAGTAAGATGGTGGACCTGGGCGACATCTTCATCTCTGCCGAGAGCGGCGCGGTGGTGAAGAGCGAACTGCGCATTGACAAAGCCGCCTAATACGCCGCTGGTCCTCCAGGTTGCCACTGCTGGCGGCGGCGGGCCCTAGCAGCCTGTCGGACTTAGGCGGAGGTTTTTTCAGTTGGTTGAATGAATTCCGGGGTCGGATTGTCAATCAAAGTATGGCCGCACGATTCGTCACGATTGACTACGATACCCCTTTGATTCTGC
>Ga0326727_10002208_pt1 | contig 68035 bp, 52 predicted proteins | sample MB2enrmetagenome_FD_207643 | JGI IMG/M metagenome (GOLD analysis project Ga0326727, IMG submission 207643) | Lab enriched peat soil microbial communities from McLean, Ithaca, NY, United States - MB29MY | ecosystem: Environmental > Terrestrial > Soil > Wetlands > Peat | place: USA: New York...
GGGCCGCCCAAGCACAAAACGTTGCCTACCGGCCGTTAATCCGCCGCTTCAACAACAAGCTCCGGCTTCCGCCAATCCGAAGCCCACCGTCACTATCCGCCAAGACCTTACTCAGACGCGCTCCTAGCGTATACTCAACGGACACAAGCAACGTAAGCGTCATTCGTTTCGCCGGTGGACAAGTGTCTGTTTTCGACGGAAATGGAAACTTGCTTCCTAATGTCATGCCGGACTCCCGGATATCCACCAGCGCTCCATTGAGCTTATTAGGGGCCAATCCAGGCCCATCCGTGATCGCTTCGTTGGTGGTCCCAAACATTCAACAGTACTCCGTCGCCCTGAATGCAACCTTGACTGTCCAAGCCGCATCCGCAATAGTGCAGGCATCGTTATCTCCGACCGTATCCATGACGTGGTCATATGTGCAGTCAGGAAACAACTGGGTGGCCGAGCAATCTGTTGTCAATTACTCTAATTCGCAACTTTCCGACACCCGAACCCTCCAATTTGCCAATCTGAATTGGAGCGACAACGCCTCAAAGGATGCGGCGCGGGCCGCAGCGGGATCAACCGTTCAAGCTCCGCCGACGGCAGGGCCCTTCCCTTCCAGTTTCTCTTGGACACCGCCCGCAAGCCTGACTCCCAGCCCAAACAACACGACGATCATTCCTTCCAACTGCAACACCAATGCATACAGTATGGGCGGAAGTCAGAATATCGTTTTCCAGCATGGTCTCAATTCTAGTTCCTGCGCCTGGGCTCAGATGCAGAGTTGGTTGAGTTCTGATTACCTGTTTGGCACTGAGTTAGTTCCATCTTTGGAAGCGACGCAGGGAATTGCCACACAAGGGCAGGAACTCATTTCTGATATTCAGTCTGAGGGTGGCGGGAAATATATTCTCATGGGGCACAGCATGGGCGGTGTTGTCTCCCGATACGCCGCGCAATACTTCCAATCCAGCAATCCCTCTCTTGTGTTTGGTGTTGCTACCGTCGACACTCCGCATCAGGGCGCAAATGTTGCTTGGGACATGCCACTCATTGGGAGCGCACTTCTGGAAGCGAAAGCGATTCAATTGTGGTTCGATGACGGTTGCGGCACTCAATGGGACAACCCGGGCTGCTTCTTCGCGTATGCATTGGCAGGGGGTGGTGGGTGGGCCGCAAGTTATTACGCAAACACGCCCGCCCTTCAAGATCTCACGCCAGGTAGCGCTGCACTGAACTCTCTCAATGCCAATCCAGAGAGCTTTACCCGAGCGGCGGTGATCGGATACACCCCCCAGCGCTGGCTTTTCTCGCGGGTGGCGTGGAATTGGTTCCTTGGGGTTGCTTGCTCGTCCACTACAGCCGCTTATTGCTGTCCGCCCCAAAGCGCCTGTGGCGAAGACGCTTTGGCTACGGATGTCGAGATTTTTTATGACACAATCGCGGCCGAAGCACTTTTTGTCATTTTCGAGATAGAAACCTACTGCGAATACAACAACGGGGACGGAGATTGCGAGGTCCCGCCTGATTTAATTGATGAACTCTATTCTCTGCTTAAAATTGACATAGATCTCGACATCATCGACGCTGCCTTCAACATTCTTGTCGACTTTCCCGGCGACGGCACATCGGATGGCCTGGTACAGGGGCCCAGCCAGTATTACCCCGGCACGGGCGCAGTTCAGTATCCTCTCTACAACGCCGCTTCGCATTCCGGGGCACTCAAGAGCTATAAGGATCATCCGGTGCTGGATGCAGTGCTTGCCAACAGCTTCAATATGAGGCCTTCCGCATCGTGCACATTCTCGGTGCCGACAACTCAATCATCGCCGGATGTATTTGCGGCAAGCGGTGGTTCTGACTCATTTCAGGTCACGGCGAGTAGCTCGTGCCCGTGGTCAGCCGTTCCCCAGGGATCTTGGATTAGCATTACGTCAGGCTTGAATGGCGTTGGGGGTGGAAGCGTTTCGTTCTCGGTGGCCGCCGATAGCACGGCTGCATCAAGAGCAGGGACGATCCAGGTAGGAAACGGGAACAATAGTACGACGTTCTTCATCAGTCAAATTGGCTCTTGCGGCTACACACTCTCAGAGGGTCCGATTCTAGCCATTCCTTCATCCGGCGCATCGGGCACGGTTCAGGTCTCGACACAGCAAAACTGCGCATGGTCAGCGTCGTCCAATGCAGCGTGGTTGACGCTTGTCAACGCCAGTGGCACCGGCGGAGGCTCCTTTAGCTGGACTGCAGCGGCCAACACGGGAACTACTGGTCGCACGGGCACGATCACGGTCGCGAATCAAACAATTACCTTCATAGACGGGAACCCGGCTGGGACGCCAGGGACCGCCACAGTAACGATCAGTGGCTCTCCGCAGAGCTACACATTCAACCCGTGCGCTCCCCACGGGACTTGCACTCAAACGATGCCAGAGTCCGGTACGGTGTCTATCACCGTTGACGGCATCGCGTTTACCATGGGCTACGACGGCGCAACCGCCAGCCAAATCGCCTCCAATTTGGCAATCATCATGAACTACCAATACTCGCCTGTCACCGCGACCGTGAATGGCGCCACAATCACGATCAATGCATCCGTAAATGGCTCGGATACAAACTATTCCCTTGCCGTCTCCGAGACCTATAATCCGCAATGTGGCACCTATGCTGGAAACTACTTTTGCTTCTCAGGGCCGGCGTTTTCCCCGGTTCCATCCGGGTCGGCACTGACGGGAGGAACGGATTGAGGAGCTTGTTCATACCGCGCAATGCAATCCCAACACTAGTCCTCGCGCTGCTGCTGGCCGGATGCGGGGGATCTTCCTCAAGCGGAAGCGGCGGGGGAGGAGGGGGTGGTGGAGGCGGGACGGAGAAGATCAACCTGGGGAGCCAGTTCTACGCCATGTACGGACTGGGTAACCCCCTCACCAACGTGTTCGCCATAGCGGGGCAGGCGGGATTCACCCTGCAGGCATCGGGCACTGGATTTGTCAGTACCGATGTGCTGGAGTGGGATGGCAGCCCGTTGCCGACTACCGCCTCAGACAGCATGGACATCTTTGCGACGGTCTCAGCCTCGCAGATCGCGCAGCCGGGCACCGTCACGATTCAGGTGAAAGACACTGCCACAGGCGTGGTGTCCAACACCGAGCCGTTCGGTATCGCGTCTCCCGCCACACTGACAGCAGGGGTGATTGCGCTGATCTCGGTTGCCACGGACGGATCGTCTGCAAATGGAACGAGCCTCATTCCTCCGGCCATCAGCGCCACAGGCAGGTTTGTTGCCTTCCAATCCAATGCGACCAATTTGGCTTCCGGCCCGGCAAGCGGCTATCAGGAGATTTATGAGCGTGACACCTGCATTGGGGGTCCGCAGGGCTGCACCCCCTCAACGATCCGCATTACAGTGACCGCGGACGGTTCGGCGGTCAACGGGCACAGTAGGGATTCTGCCGTGAGCGCGGACGGCCGCTATGTGGCCTTTGATTCCCAGGCCACGAACCTGCTCCCCGATAACAACGCCTGTTCACCGAATTCGTGCGTATTCCTGCGCGACACCTGTACTGGAGTCGCATCCGGCTGCGTGCCGGCGACAACACTGATCTCCGTTGCTTTGGATGGAACTACGGCTGGGAGCAGCCAACTGTATAGCATGACGCTGGACGGCCGTTACATTGCATTTGGCGCTAATTGGCCCAACATGGTCCAAGGCGAACCGAGCGGAGTCTATCAGCAGTATCTTCGCGATACCTGTAACGGTGGGCCTGCCGGATGCTCGCCGGCGACAACCGCCGCCTCGCTTTCCTCTTCCGGGGCTTTCGGCGATGAGACAAGCTACTACGGCGCCGTCAATTCGACAGGCCGGTTTGTCGCCTTCCTTTCCGGCGCGAACAACCTGACGTCCGCCGGGAATCCATCTGGTGGATACGATGCGTTCCTGCGAGACCTGTGCACAGGCGCTACAGGTTGCTCAACAGCGACCGTAGAGGTGGATCTTGGGCCCAACGACGCGCTGCCGAATGCACCCATGGATAACGGCGCCCCCCCGGGCATTAGCGCCAACGACGGCTCCGTGGTCGCCTTCGCCTCGCACGCCACCAACCTGGTAACGCAGGATGTGAATGGGTTCGGGAACGTCTACGCCCGAATTACATGCGCCAGCGCCCCCTCGAATTGCACACCTTCCACGTCTCTCGTCTCGCTCGGCAACGACGGTTCCATCGCCAACGCGGGCAGCAATAACGTATCGATCAGCGCCGACGGCCGGTTCGTCGCCTTTGGGTCACTCGCTTCGAACCTGGTCCCCGGAGATAACTTTGGCCCCGCAGCGTGGAAGGACATCTTCGTACGGGACACCTGCTATGGTGCGCCCAGCGGATGTATGCCCAGCACAGTTCGGGTCTCCGTTGCAATTGCCTCCGGGGTCGGCACCTCTTCCAACCAGCCTAACGACTACCCGGCCATGAGCCAGGATGGCCATTACGTTGTATTCATGTCGTCGGCAACGAACTATCTGACCGGCGCAGGCAACGGTAACACAATGATCTACCTGGCAAAGACGGGATTCTAACTTTATCTTCGACCTTTAAGCACGACCCCCGGGTCCCGATTTTGGGACTTGGGATTCCACGAACTTCCGCCCCGAGCGCTTCTATTTGTTGTCGGCCTGGGTGCTCTTGATGAAGGCGGCGACGCGGTCGTGGAGCTGTTTGAGGCTTTCGTCGCGGACGTAGACCATGTGGCCGGACTCATACCAGTCATACTCGATGTTTTTGGCCAGCGACTGCGGGATGGGCAGGTGCTTGTCCTCGTACTCGGCGGCGAAGAAGGGCGTGGCCAGGTCGTAGTAGCCGCCGTTGACCATGATTCTGAGGCGGGGATTGGTCTTCATGGCTTCGGCCAGGTCGGCGCTTACGTTGAGGCTGATGGGATTGCCGCGGTGCGTAAAGTCCCAGTGGGCGCCGGCGAAGAGCGCCGAGGAGAGATAGGTCTGGCCCTCGCCGTACTTGAGATCGCGGCGCACGTAGTCGTTGAAGAGCGAGACATAGGCCGAGGAGATGGCCGAGCTTTGCGGGTCGTATTGCGCCTCTTCGCTGAGGGGATTCATGTTGGGCCCGGAGAAGCGGGTATCGAGGCGGCCGGTGGTCAGGTCCTGATCGTCCTGGAGGGTCTTTTCGAACTCGCCGCCGTTGACGCGCAGGTTGGCCTTGAGCAGGTAGGCGACGGGCAGGCCGGTGACCTCATGCAGCTTTTCGGCGACGGATTGCTTCTCTGCGGCGCTCAGGTCGGTGCCGAGGGCCAGGGCGTGGGAGTAGGAGCCCATGGCGAAGTCTTCCACGTCCTTGAGGAACGGCTCGAGCGCGACCGGCTGCCGGGGCAGCTTCTTGTGATACCAGGCCGTGGCGGCATAGGTGGGCAGGGCCAGCACATAGGGCAGGTCCACGCCGGGGTTATCGCCGGGGCCGTCGATATCGGAGGTGAAGTTGAAGATCTGCGAGAGCAGAATGACGCCGTTCAGGTCGATATCCTTGTGGTTTTCGAGGAGGTCGGCCAGGACGGCGGAGCGAGTGGTGCCGTAGCTCTCTCCGAAGATGTATTTGGGCGAGTTCCAGCGGTTGTATTTGGTGACGAAGCGGGCGATGAAGCGGGCGAATGCGCCGGCGTCTTCATCCACGCCCCAGAAGGCTTTTTCGGCGTCCTTGCCGATGAGGCGGCCAAAGCCGGTGCCGGGCATGTCGATGAAGACCAGGTCGCTGGTGTCGAGAAGGGAGTAGGCGTTGTCGACGAGCTTGTAGGGCGCGGCGGGCAGGTGCTGGTCGCTGTCGGTGACCACGTGCTTGGGGCCGAGCGAGCCCATGTGCAGCCAGACGGTGGAGCTGCCGGGACCGCCGTTGAAGAAGAAGGTGACGGGGCGCTCTTCGGCTTTGGCGTCCTTCTTCAGGTAGGCCACGTAAAAGATGCGTGCGAAGGGGGTTGCGTCCTTGGGGTCCTTGGGCTCGGAGAGCGCGAGCTGGCTGCCGGGCTGGGGCTTGCCGTCGGCGCCGAGCTGCGCATCCTGGGCGTCGGTGGCGCCCACGGTGAGCGTGCCGGCGATGGCGGTGTAGGCGATGTGCTGGCCGGCGACATCTACCGCGCCTTGCGTGGTGGCGTCGGCGGGCGGAGCCTTTTCAGCGGTCTTTTCGGCAATGGCTGCGGGCTTGGCGGACGCTTCGTCCTGGGCGCAGGTGAGCGCAGGCAGGGCGAGAAGAGAAACCGCGAACAGGGCGGCGGAGAGGCGGAGGGCAGGGCGCATGGGGGAGTCTCCAGGTTAAGAGATCGGGCGAAAAGCCAGTATAGAACTTGAGTTGCAGGTTGCTGGGCCGGCTTCAACAGGCTTTGACGCGGATGTGACCTTCTTGGGCATAGTCCAACAGCTTTCGGTCGCGCGTCATGACGACGTGACCATGCACGCGGGCGGTGGCCGCAACGATGCGGTCTGCCGGATCGGAGGGTGGAGTTCCAGGCAGTTCCGTGGAGGCAAGAAGAATCTTCGGCGTCAACGCAGCCAGCCGCACTCCGGGCAGGGCCAGCAGCGTTTCAAACCAGACTTCAGGCGAAAGCGTGAGGTGCAGGCGCCCCTTGGCGACAAGGGTGCCAATCTCCCAGGCGGTGAACGGCGAGATGTAGACGCCACGATTGGCCGTGCGAGCGTCGCGGATGGCTGCGCGGCTGGCCGCCGACATCGGTTCGCCGGCCATCAGCCAGATGGCAGCGCAGGTATCGAGCAGGAGCGAATCGGACACCTATTGCTCCGCTTCCCAGATTTCCCCCGTGCTCTCGGTGAGATCGACACCGGGAGTGACGGTGACCGTTCCGCGCATTGCGCCCCAGAGGTCGGACGGCTCATTGGAATCCTCGCCAAAGGGAACGAGGGCGGCGACCGGGCGATTGTGCTTGAGCAGGACGATGCGATCAGTTTTTCCCTGAGCCACATCGTCGATCAGCCCAAGGCACTGCGTCTTGAAGGCGGTAACGCCGATGGCCGTTTTGTTTGTCGATGGAGCCGTCATGGCGACCTCTAATGTGGACCATTCTACATGGACCACTATAGGAGGACAAGGGGTTTCTCGCCGTGGAACGAGCAAGGCTATTTCTATCCTGACCGTTCCAACCCACAGTTTTTCCGTACCTCTTTGGCTCCCTTTGTCCTATTCGGTTGGGAGAACCCCCGGCTTTGCCGGGGTGGCAGTAGCCGTTTGACATGTGCGGGAGTCGTTCCGGGTTTGTTTTTTTAGCTTCTTCCGGAAAACCTTGGAAGGCGCGGAGCCTGAGCGCCGTCCCTACGGGACTCCGGCTGAATGGTTGGTTTCGCCACCCCCACGCTGAAGCGCGGGGCTAACAACCACTGCGCCTACGGCGCGGAGGATGGGCTGCTGCCGACGCCCTGGCCAAGTCGCAGTGCGTCGTACCTACCGCGCGGACGGCGGGCTGCTGCCGACGCCCTGGCCAAGTCGCAGTGCGTCGTACCTGCGGCGCGGAGGATGGGCTGCGCTGACGCTTTGGCCAAGTCGCAGTGCGTCGTACCTACGGCGCGGAGGATGGGCTGCTGCCGACGCTCTGGCCAAGTCGCAGTGCGTCGTACCTACCGCGCGGACGGCGGGCTGCTGCCGGTAAGGAAAGCTTCTACACAGGCTTCTTTGAGGGGCACCAGCCATAAAGCCTCCGGCTATGCCGGAGGATACTTACTGCTGCTTGTCGGTGAGGCGGGGGCGGTTTTCGGCTTGCAGCTCTTTCGAGACGGCCTCGACTTCGCGGAAGACGCGGAGGAGGTTGCCGCCGAGAATCTTACGGCAGTCTTCGGCGGAGTAGCCGCGGGCCATCAGCGCCGCGGTGATCTTGGGCAGGTCGGCGGCGGAGTCGATGCCCTGGGGAAGCTGGCCGCCCACGCCGTCGAAGTCCGAGCCCAGGCCGACGTGATCGACGCCGGCCACCTTGGCGATGTGGTCGATGTGATCGATGAGGACCGAGAGCGGCGGACGAGGGATGCGGTCGGCATAGGAGCGCTGGAGCTTTTCGATCTCGGCCTCGGTGGCTTCGCGGCCCTCGGCTTTGGCCTTAGCTTTCAGCTCTTCGACGGCCTTGTTGGCTTCGGGTTCGATAGCCTTGAGGGCGTCGCGGTACGGCTGGGAGAGAAAGCCGGAGTAGAAGTTGACCTGGACGACGCCGCCCTTGGAGTTGGGTCCGCCGGAGTTGGCCACGGCGCGGAGCATGTCGTCGGTCATGTTGCGCGGGGCGTTGCAGAGGGCGCGGGCGGAGGAGTGGGAGGCGATGACCGGGGCGCGGGTGATGACGAGCGTGCGATAGAAGGTGCGGTCGGAGACGTGGGAGATGTCCACCATCATGCCCAGGCGGTTCATCTCGTAGACCACATCCTTGCCGAGTTCGGTGAGGCCCTCCTTGGTGTGGGGAACGGTTTTGTCGTCGATGTCGCCGGAGCTGTCGGCCCAGTTGTTGGAGTTGGACCAGGTGAGGGTCATATAGCGGACGCCGAGGGCGTAATACTGGCGCAGGAGCGGGATCGAGTCCTCGATGGAGTGGCCGCCCTCGATGCCCATGAGCGCGGCGAAGCGATGATTGCGATGCGCTTCTTCGATGCCGCCGGGGGTGGTGACGAATTCGATCTCTTTGGGATGCCGGGCCACCTGCTGCTTGACGCTGTCGATCAGCTCCAGGGTGCGGCGGGCGTATTGGCCCTTGTAGCGCGTGGGCTCGACCCAGATGGAGAAGAACTCGGCGCCCAGGTTGCCCTTGTGGATGGAGTCGAGGTTGAGGTTGCCGCCGCCGAGGGGATCGGCGAGATCGAAGCGCTCATCGACGAAGCGCTGCGGCGTGTCGGCGTGGGTGTCGATGACCAGGGCGGAGCGATGGACGCTCTCCGGGGTTTGGTGCTTTGGAGTCATTTTTGTGGCCGGTCCGGTTTGGGCGCAGAGCAGGGTGGGAAGGACGAGGAGGAGGGTGAGCGAGGCACGGGTGCGCATAGGCTTGGCGTCAGTATAGACCGGGGGAGGCAGGGAGTAGGGAATAGGGAATAGGGAGTAGGGAATAGACCCTACGGGGCGGGGCGGATGGTTGGGGGACGGTAACCCAGGGTTTCCCCCAGGGCGATTTTCTGGTTCTTCCTTGCGGGAGAAGGGAAAGGCCCGATGGGGGTGGTGTTTGGTTGGGGAAGGGAATGCAAACGAAAGGTGTGTCACCCGGAGTCCCGGTTGTTGTTCGCGTAGGAGCGGTGTAGCATTTATCCAGGCGGGAAGGTGTTTCGTCGATGAGCGAGATCATCTTTGAGGTGCGCGGGGACGAAGCCGACGGCGGCTACACAGCCAGCGCCCTGGGGTACGGCATCCATACCCAGGGGGATACGCTGGAAGAGTTGCGCGCGATGGTCAAGGACGCCGTCCAGTGTTACTTCGACGAATCGATGGAAGTTCCCAAGATCATCCGTCTGCATTTCATTCGTGAAGAAATACTTGCCGCATGAAGCTGCCACGCGATGTTGCCGGGCCGCAGTTGGTGAAGGCGCTGAGCGTTTTGGGCTATGAGCCGACCCGGCAAAAAGGATCGCACATCCGCGTGACCACCCAGCGGGACGGCGAAAATCACGAAGTCATTCCCTATCATCACCCGATCAAGGCAAGCACGCTCGCCAGCATTCTCAAGCACATTGCCGCTCACCACCGGATGACGGTGGAAGAGCTTGTGGAGATGCTCGACCTATAGAGAGAATCTCTTGCCCCGGCCCTACGGGACGGGGTGGATGGTTGGGGGACGGTGACCCAGGGTTTCACCCTCCCACCCCACGGACGAAGACCTGTCCGTGGGGACCCCGGCCTGGGGTATTTTCTGGTTCTCCCTGCCGGGAGAATGGAAAGAGCCGGTGGCCGGGTGGGGTTCGTGCTTTCCCAGGTCCCAAAGGCGGGAGCTGGGGCACCCCAATTCTGTGCAGAATAGGTTGACCGGGATCTAGGCCACCCGCCCGGGTGGGTTCGCGCGATCCCAGGTCCGAAGATCCGGAGCTGGGGCAGCCCAATTCTGTGCAGAATAGGCTGACCGGGATCTAGGCCACCCGCCGGGTCGTCCGATTTTCCTCAGACGGGCGGGATTTCAACCGCTGTCAGGGCGGGTTCGGTTGTGTCGCCGGCGACTAGAATCGGAGGTGATATGGCTGAATTTACGCATTTGCATTTGCATACGGAGTACTCGCTGCTGGATGGGGCTTGCGACGTGCACAAGCTGGTCAACCGGGTGGCGAAGCTGGGGCAGAAGTCCGTTGCGATGACGGACCACGGGAATATTTACGGGGCGGTGCACTTTTTCGACGCCGCGAAGCAGAAGGGGATCAAGCCGATCCTGGGTTGCGAGCTCTACGTCTGCAAGGCGGAAGATCATCGCGCCGAGTCGCCGAACGACAAGTACAACCACCTGTTGGTGCTGGCGGAGAACGAGGAGGGGTACCGGAACCTGATCCGGATCACCTCGGAGGCCTCGCTGCACGGCTTCTATCGCAAGCCGCGGATCAGCAAGCGGTTTTTGGCGGAGCACGCCAAGGGACTGGTGGGGCTGTCGGGCTGCCTGAGCGGGGAGCTGTGCGAGGATCTGGTCGCGGGCAACTACGACAAGGGCAAGGCGGTGGCGCAGCAGTACCAGGACATCTTCGGCAAGGGCAATTTTTATTTAGAGATTCAGGACCAGGGGCTGAAGGACGAGAAGAAGATTCAGGAGGCGCTGTTCCGGCTGGAGCGGGAGCTGGAGATTCCGCTGGTGGCCACGAACGACTCGCATTACCTGTGCGGGGAGGACTCGCATGCGCACGATGTGATGCTGTGCGTGCAGACGGGCTCGAAGGTTCACGACGCGGAGCGGTTCCGGTTCGACAGCGACCAGTTTTTTGTGAAGGGCGCGGAGGAGATGGAGCGGCTGTTTCCGGACTCGCCGGGCGTGCTGGCGCGGACGATGGAGATTGCCGAGCGCTGCAAGCTGAAGCTGCACAAGGTGGACAATCCGTGGCCGCAGTTCGCGGTGCCCGAGGGGCACACCATCGACAGCTACTTCGAGGAGGTTTGCCGCGCGGGCTTCAAGAAGCGGATGGAGACGGCGGTGCGGCAGTTGGAGCTGCGCGGGCAACTGCGCTCGACCCGGGAGGAGTATCAGGCGCGGCTGGAGTACGAGATCGGCATCATCCGCCAGATGAAGTACTCGGGGTACTTTCTGATCGTGTGGGACTTCATCAAGTACGCGCGGGATCACGGGATTCCGGTGGGGCCGGGGCGCGGTTCGGGGGCGGGCTCGCTGGTGGCGTATTCGATGGAGATCACGAATATCGATCCGCTGCAGAATGTGCTGCTCTTCGAGCGGTTTCTGAATCCGGAGCGCGTGTCGATGCCCGATATCGACGTGGACTTCTGCATGAACCGGCGCGGCGAGGTGATCGAGTATGTGACGCGCAAGTACGGGCGGGAGCAGGTGGCGCAGATCATCACCTTCAACACCATGGCGGCGAAGGCGGCGATCAAGGATTGCGGGCGCGCGCTGGACATGCCTTATGGCGACGTGGACCGGATCGCCAAGCTGATTCCGGCGACGGTGGGCATGACGATTGACACGGCTCTGGACGAGGTTGCGGAGCTGAAGAAGGTGTACGAGAGCGACCAGACGATTCGCGAGCTGATCGATACGGCGAAGAAGCTGGAGGGGCTGGTGCGCGGTTCGGGCGTGCATGCGTCGGCGGTGGTGATTGCGCCGCGTCCGCTGACCGAGCTGGTGCCGGTGGCGAAGACCAAGAACGACGAAATCGTGACCGCCTACGACATGAAGGCCGTGGAAAAGATGGGTCTTCTGAAGATGGACTTTCTGGGGCTGACCACGCTGACGGTGATCGACGACTGCCTGAAGCTGATCGAGAAGAGCCGCGGAGAGAAGGTGGACATCGAGGCGATTCCGCTGGACGACGAGGAGACGTACAAGAAGGTCTTTCAAAACGCGCTGACGTCGGGCGTGTTTCAGTTCGAGTCGAACGGAATGCGGGACATGCTGCGGCGGTACAAGCCGGACAAGATCGAGGATCTGACGGCGTTGACGGCGCTGTTCCGGCCGGGGCCGATCCAGGGCGGAATGACCGACGACTTCATCGAGCGCAAGTGGGGGCGGCGCAAGGTGGAGTACATGCTGCCGGAGATGGAGAAGGTGCTCAAGGAGACGCTGGGCGTGATCGTCTACCAGGAGCAGGTGATGCAGATTGCCAACGTGCTGGCCAGCTACAGCCTGGGCGAAGCCGACCTGCTGCGCCGCGCCATGGGCAAGAAGAAGCCGGAGGAGATGGCCAAGCAGCGGGACCGCTTTATGAGCGGCGCGGAGGCGCTGGGGCATCCCAAGGGGACGGCGGGCGAGGTCTTCGACCAGATGGAGAAGTTCGCCGGGTACGGCTTCAACAAGTCGCACTCGGCGGCGTATGGGCTGGTCTCGTACCAGACGGCGTATCTGAAGACGCATTATCCGGTGGAGTTCATGGCGGCGCTGCTGACGTCGGAGACCTCGAAGCCGGAGAACGTGGTGAAGTACATCGGCGAGTGCAAGGAGATGGGCATCCGCGTCGAGCCGCCGGACGTGCAGGTCTCCGGGGCGCAGTTCACGCCGCACATCACGCCGGAAGGCGAGGCGATCCGGTTCGGACTGGCGGCGGTGAAGAACGTGGGCGGCAACGCGATCGAGTCGATCATGAAGGCGCGCGAGGAGGTGGGCGGGCGCTTCACGAGCATCTGGGAGTTCTGCGAGAAGGTCGATCTGCGGGTGATGAACAAGCGGGTGATCGAATCGCTGATCAAGGCCGGGGCGCTGGACTCGCTGGGCCAGCGCGGGCCGCTGATGGCGGCCGTGGACAAGGCGATGGAGCGGGCGCAGAAGGCGCAGCGCGATGCGGCGCAAGGCCAGGCGGGGCTGTTCGGGCTCTTCGACGAGTCTCCCAAGGCGGGGCATGGCGGCGACGATTTGCCGCGCATGGCGGATTGGGAAGAAGGCGAGCGGCTGGCCAATGAAAAAGAGGTGCTGGGCTTCTTTGTCTCGGGGCATCCGCTGGACAAATACGCGGAAAAGCTGCGCAATTTGACGGGCGTGATTGCAGTGGCCGAGGCGCTGGAGCGGAAGCCGCCGGAGAAGCGCTGGGGCCAGCAGACGGACCCGGCGGACGAGATTCTGGTGGCGGGAATGATTCTGGGACTGCGGGTGCAGAAGAGCAAGCGCGACCAGAAGCTGTATGCGATGGCGGCGCTGGAAGACGCGACGGGCAAGATCGATCTGATCTGCTTTTCGCGGGATTACGAGCGGCTGCAAGGGCAGTTGAAGATGGAAGCGCCGGTGCTGGTGCGGGGAGTGCTGATGGGCGACGAGGACGCGGCGCCGAAGATTGCCGTCAGCTCAGTGCAGGCGCTGGAAGAGGTGCAGGTGAAGCTGCCGACGGGCATACGGATCAGGATCAACCTGGAGCGGGCGACGGAAGAGATTTTTGCCGGGGTGAAGAGCGCGGCGGATGCCGCGCCGGGACCGGGCAAGGTGATGGTGCATCTGGAAAAGAAGGGCGAGTACGCGGTGATCCTGGAGCCGGAAGGGATGAGCGTGGCGGCAGACAAGGGCTGGGTGGAGCGGGTGGAGGAGCTGGCGGGCAAGGGATCGGTGCAGGCGCTGGGATAGCGTCCAGTTTTCCCACCCTTTCCGCAGAAAAAAGCGGAAAGGATGGGGCACGGAGGGGATCGCTTCCCACCCTAGCCGCAAAAACAAAGACGCAGCGAGGGTGGGGCGCCCAGCGGATTTTTTGGCTTACGCGGAGACCGGCTCGGTTTCCGATTGCAAGCGCACGATCCGGTAGATGTTGATCGCGACGAGGACGAGGCCGACGACGATACCCGCCGGGAAGAGGGTCGCCATCCAGTAATTGACAGCGTGCGCGATGGCCGCTGCTTTGTCTGCACTGACGTTGGGGATGGCGATGCCGGCCAGGAGGTTGGCTTTCAGCAGCCAGCAGAAGAGCGCCGCTCCCAGCGCATCGGAGAGAAGACGAAATGCCGTCCGGCCGGGGGTCCAGAAGGGATGGATGAGGTTCGCGGCCGCAAAGGCGGCATTGGCGAGCGCCAGCAGCAGGTAGCTCCAGAAAAACCATATCCATTGAGGATTGAGAGAGATTTCGACCGTCGAACCGATGCGCACAAGCGGAGAGTGAAGGTAGGCGGCCCACCAGACGATGAAGAGCAGGTTGACGGCCAGTTCCACGGAGGAACTGCCGCGCGGGATGAGGTTGGGCTTGCGGACGGAGGGGAGTTTGCATGGATTCCAGCGATCGAAGAAATGCAGCCTGGCTTGCATCCGCTCCAGAACGGCGAAGGCGATGGTCAAGGCGCCGGCGGCGGCAAAGGCCGTGGTGAAGAAGGAGCCCCACATGGAAGCGATGGCGGCAAACCAGGAGGAACTCGTCTGCTGAAAGCGATAGGCGGGGCTGAAGGCCATCAGCCCGCCCCATACCAGCAGCCACGGGAGCAGGTAGCCCAAGGCGAGGATCTTCAGCGCAAAGCGGTAGGCGGGGAAAAGGCTCGGACCAATCAGGTGTTCCTGGGGCAGGAAGCGGTTGGCCACGAGCAGGGGATGACCGCGCTGCTTGAGGAGGGTTCCGAGTTCGGCCTCGGTCAGCGGGCGGCCGAGTTCGGCCTCGCGCTCTTCGATCTGGGCGTGGATATCGGCAGAGAGTTCAGCGACGATGTCGTGCTTCTGCCGCCGGGGCAGCCAGAATCCGACGGCCTGCAGGTAGCGTTCAATCAGTTCCATGATCTTGCTCCTTCAAAACCTGGTGGATGGATGAGTCGATGCTTCGCCACTCGGCGAGCAACTGATGGAGAACTTCCGCGCCGCCGCTTGAGAGGAGGTAGAAGCGTTTTTTGCGCTTGTCTTCCTCGCGCCATTCGCTGGCCAGCAGACCCTGGCTTTCAAGCCGCCGCAGCAGGGGGTAGAGGGTGCCTTCATCGATTTCCAGTCCGTGTTCGGCCAGGGTTTTGCGCAGGGTGTAGCCGTATTGCTCGCGGCGGAGGGCCGCCAGGACGGCCAGCACCAGGCAGCCGCGGCGGAGTTCGAGACGGAGGTTTTCAAACGAGTCTGGGTTCATAGGTGTACCGGGTGTTGCATAGTGTGTCATGCATACTGTGCAACACACTGTATAGAATGTCAAGCGTTTTTTTTGCAGGGGCAAGCTCGTGGGGTGAGTGGGAGTGGGGGAGTGTTCCGCGCCGCAACAATGAAATACTAGAGGCAGAGAAACCGGCAGAAGGTTGGCCTCCCATGGTGGAGGACTCTGGGGAACCTGCGAGATTCAAAGACTTGCGCCGGGAAATGGGAGAAAGAATGGACAATCGCCGTCTGGGAAATGGGCCGCTGGAAGTTTCGGAGTTGAGTTTTGGCACCTGGCTGACGGTGGCCGGGGGAATTGGCCGCGAGCAGGCGATTCGCTGCATTCATGCGGCGGTGGACCACGGGATTACGTTGTTTGACACGGCCAACCAGTACGGAGCGGGCGAGGCGGAGCGGGTGTTGGGCGAGGCGCTGCGGGCCTATCCGCGCGATCGGTACATGGTGGCCACCAAGCTCTATTTTCCCGTGGGCGACGAGCCGGATCACGGGCTTTCGGCGGCGCAGATCGAGAAGCAGTTGAACCGCTCGCTGGAACGGCTCGGCGTGGAGACGATCGATCTCTACCAGTGCCATCGCTACGACAAGGAGACGCCGCTGGAGGAGACCCTGAGCGCGCTGGACCGGGCGGTGAAGGCCGGCAAGGTGCGGGCCATCGGCTTCAGCGAGTGGACGGGCGAACAGATCGACGCCGCGGCGGCCATCGCGGGCGCGGGCGGGCTGACGGCTTTCTCGTCGAGCCAGCCGCAGTACTCGATGCTGTGGCGCAAGCCGGAGGGCAAGGTTTTTCCCGCCTGCGCGCGGCATGGGATTGGGAACCTGGCGTTTTCGCCGCTGGCGCACGGGGTTCTGACGGGGAAATACGCGCCGGGACAGCCGCCGCCGCCGGGCAGCCGGGCCGCCAGCGAGCAGATGAACGTCTTCATGGAGTCGGCGGGGCGGCATTTCCGGTCGGATTATCTGCTGGAAGCGGTGGCCGAACTCAAGCCGATCGCGGCGGATTTGGGGCTGACGATGGCGCAGATGGGGCTGGCCTGGGTGCTGCGGCGGGCGGAGGTGGCTTCGGCGATCATCGGCGCCTCGCGGCCGGAGCAGATTGCGGACAACGTGCGGGCGATCGGCGTGACGCTGCCGGATGAGGCGCTGAAGCGGATGGACCAGGCCGTGGGCGGGGTTGTGGTGTGGGAGTGATGGGTTGCGGAGAAGGGAATTGAAAGGCAATCAAGAACTTTAGTTATTACAAACGGGAAAACCCCCGGCTCTCTCAAGGAGCAAAATTCGTTTGCTCCTTTCCTTATTGCCCAGACCTTCGGTCTGGCGCTCCACTGCCGGGGCGAGAGTCGATGTTTGACAGTTCCTCCCGGTTTGAGTCTTTACCTTCTTCGCGCAAAATCGCGAGAATGGCGGGGAGCATGAGCGCCGTCCCTACGGGACTCCGGATGAATGGTTGGTTTTGCCATCCCCACGCTGAAGCGCGGGGCTAACAACCACTGCGCCTGCGGCGCGGAGGTTGGGCTGCTGCCGACGCTTTGGCCAAGTCGCAGTGCGTCGTACCTGCGGCGCGGAGGATGGGCTGCTGCCGACGCTTTGGCCAAGTCGCAGTGCGTCGTACCTGCGGCGCGGAGGTTGGGCTGCTGCCGACGCTTTGGCCAAGTCGCAGTGTGTCGCACCTGCGGCGCGGAGGACGGGCTGCTGCGGACGCTTTGGCCAAGTCGCAGTGTGTCGTACCTGCGGCGCGGAGGATGGGCTGCTGCTGACGCTTTGGCCAAGTCGCAGTGCGTCGTACCTGCGGCGCGGAGGATGGGCTGCTGCCGACGCTTTGGCCAAGTCGCAGTGTGTCGTACCTGCGGCGCGGAGGATGGGCTGCTGCCGACGCTCTGGCCAAGTCGCAGTGCGTCGTACCTGCGGCGCGGACGGCGGGCTGCTGTGACGGGAGCGCTTCTACACAGGCCCTTTGAGGGGCCACCCGGCTTCTTGAGTATTGATCCGTCCCTTTTAGGCAGGACTTACCGATCCCACCCTAGCCGCAAAAACAGAGGCGCGGCGAAGGTGGGGCGCCCCGTAGCTCCAGATCGAGCACCCGACTACTTCAGGTGAGACGCCCTCTCACTTACGCAGAGGCGCTGGGCCCACTGGCGGATGGAGTCGGGAGTCAGCGGCTGGCCGTTGGCTTCGCTGGCGGCTAACTGCACGGCCAGATTGCCGAGGGTGGAGCTTTCCGGCTCGCCGGTTTCGACGGGCAGGCCGGTGCGCTGTTCGGTGAGTTGAACGAGCAGCTTGTTGCGGCTGGCTCCGCCGAGGATGTGGATGCGTTCGAGCTTGCGGCCCAGCATCTTTTCGAGAGCGGCGAGGGCGGAGGCGTAGCGGGCGGCGAGGCTCTCGAAGATGAGCCGGGCAAAGACGGGCTCGTTGCCGGCAACGTCCGGGAGGGGCTCGAGGCCCAGGCGGGCGAGTTCGTTGTTGATGCGCTCGGGCATGTTGGAGTCGAGCAGCAGCGGTTCGGCGTCCACGTCGATCACACCCTCAAGAGGCTTGCACGCGGCAGCGTTTTGGACGAGCGATTCGATGGAACAGGGGCGGCCCGCGGCGCTCCACGAATCCATACATTGCTTGAGCAGCCACATGCCGTTGACCAGGGAGTGGAAGCAGAGATCGCCGGTGGCCGCGCCGAGATTGGTGTAACTGGCGTCGAAGGCCTCGCGGGTGGTGACCGGCGCGGCGGCCAGCGTGCCGACGATGGACCAGGTGCCGGAGCAGATGTAGGCGGTGGAAGCGAGGCTGGCGGGGATGCCGGCGATGGCCGAGGCGGTATCGTGGCAGGCGGGCGCGATGAGCTGGGTTTCGCGGAAGGCGTCGAGCTGGGCCAGAGGGCCTTGCAGGCGGCCAAGGATGGCGCCGGAGTGGACGATGGGCGGAGCGGCGTCGAGAGGCAGATCGAGCAGGCGGAAGAGATCGGGCGACCAGTCGCGGGTCCTGAGATCGACGAGGCCGGTGTGGCTGGCGTTGGTGTACTCGGCCACGCGGCGGCCGCCGAGCCAGTAGAGGAGATATTCCGGCAGCATGACCCAGGGAGCATGAGGGTCGATCCCGGCCGCGGGATCGGCGAGCAACTGGTAGACGGTGTTGATGCGGAGCGGGAGCGCGCCGGTGCGTGCGAAGAGATTGAAGGGCGGCGCGAGCTTGTCCGCAGCCTCTTTTGCGGCGACGGTGCGCTCGTCGCGATAGCAGAAGGGTTCGCGGAGCGCGCTGCCGTCGGGAGCCAGACGCACGTAGTCCACCGACCAACTGTCGACGGCGATGGAAGCTACGCCTTCAGGAGCGGCGTGCGCGGCCTTGCGCAGACCCTCTTCGAGGCCGGAGAGAATGGTTTCGAGCGGCCAGTGGAGCGAGGCACCGCGATGGACCGGGCCGTTGGGGATGCGGTGAATGAGCTCGATGGCGGGACGGCCGGCGTTCCAGCGGAGCAGGGAGACGCGGCAGCTTTCGGCGCCTAAATCAATGGCTATACGTGCGGGTTCTTGCATGGCAACGGATCAATCTCCATTTGTTGATTCGGCGCAGTTGGGTGGAACCTGCGAAAGGCAACCGCAGGTCCTTCGACTCCGCTGCGCTCCGCTCAGGATGACAGCATTTTGTGTTGGCCCGAACTGTTGGATCTGGATGGTTAAGTTCATCGTAAAAATGCCTCCGGCAGTCCGCCGTCCACGGGAATGAGATGGCCGGTGGTGCGGCGCGCCCGCGGGCTGGCGAGGAAAAGAATGGCCTCGGCGCAGTCGGCCGGGTCGATGGGTTGCTGGGTGAGAGTGCGCCTGGCATAGAAGCCGGCGAGGAGATTGCGCAACTCGTCGTCGGAGAGCGAGTCGTCGAAGGGAATCTCGTATTTGGCAAGGGATGCGCGCACGCGATGGCGCGGGAACATGGTGGACCCCTTGACCACCGTGGCCGGGCTGATGCCGTTGACGCGCACGCGCGGCGCAAGGGAGACGGCCAGCTCGCGGACCAGGTGCGAGAGGGCAGCCTTGCTCACGTCGTAGGCTTCGCTGCCGCGCTTGGGAACAACGGCGTTGGCCGAGCTGGTGAGGACGATGGAGCCGTCGAGTTCCTGCTCGGCAAAGAGCTTGGCGGCTTCGTCGGCGAGCAGGTAGTTGGCGGTCACGTTCAGGTCGAGCGTGGGGGCCCAGAGCGCGTCGGGAATGCGGCCGTCGGGCGACGACGGGAAGAGGGCGGCGGTGTTGATGACGATGTCGAGGCCGCCGAAGGCCGCGACGGTGGCTTCGAGAGCCTGGGCGATGGCATCGCGGCTGCGGATATCGATCGCCGTGCTGGCAGTGAATTCGGCGGAAGTGACGGTTTTCAACTCGCCGGCGACCTTGGCCGCCGCGGCCTGGTCGCGGTCGGCCACCATGACGTGGGCTCCGCGCGCGGCAGCCAGGAGCGCGGCTTCGCGGCCAATGCTGCTGCCTCCGCCGACGATGAGGGCGACGCGGCGGCTGAGTTCCTTCTCGGGCGGCTGGCGGCGGATTTTGGCCTCTTCCATGGCCCAGTATTCGATGCGGAAGGCCTCGATGGCGGGAAGCGCGACGTAGTTGGAGAAGACCTTGAAACTCTCCGGCGCCATGTTCCGGCCACACTGGGGCAGCGTGCCCGTCACTTCTCCTTCGGCCAGGAGGGTTGCGCCCTCCATGACGTGAATGGCGTTGGTATAGAACTCGCCGGTGATGCGGGCCTCGGTCTTGTTCTTGCCAAAGCTGAAGAGGCCGAGGCCGGGGATGAGGACGACGGTGGGGCTGGCGTCGCGCAGGGCCGGCGAATCGGGCGTGGCGAAGGAGCGGTAGTAGTCGCGGTACTGCCGGCGGTATTCGTCGAGGGAGAGCGCGATCTGCTGCTTGAGGGCGTCGAGACCGGCATCGGCCGCCCAGGGCACAAAGAGCGGGCGAATCTTGGTGCGGATAAAGTGGTCGGGGCAACTGGTGCCGAGGAAGGAGAGATCTTTGGCGTGGGCCGAGTTGACGAACTGGAGGAGATCGGGGGCGTCGGTGAAGCTGGCAATCCAGCGGTTCTGGTTGCTGACGCGGCCGCGCAAATAGGGTGCGATCTGGACAGCGAGCTGATGACGGTCGGGGCGGGCGGGGAGGGCCTGGCCGCCGAAGCGGCTTTGGCCCTTGGCTTGGGCGTGGCGCGCGATGAACTGGCCGATCCGGTCGATGACGGTAAGGGTGTTCAGGTAGCACTCGCGCTGCGTCCGGCCCCAGGTGAAGAGGCCGTGACCGCCGAGGACGATGCCGTCGCAGCCGGGATTTTCGGCGATGGCCCGGCGCATCATCAGGCCCAGCTCAAAGCCGGGACGCTGCCAGGGAAGCCAAATGAGAGAGTGGCCGAATTCGCGGTTGAACTCTTCCATTTTGGTTTTGCCGTTGGCCGAGGCGGCCAGCGCGATGGCCCAGTCGGGGTGCAGGTGATCGATGTGGGGGAAGGGAAGAAAGCCATGCAGCGGCGTATCGATGGAGGCGGCGACGGGATTGTTGCGGAAGGCGCAGAGGGCGTACATGGGCACCATGTCGTCCTCGGCATCCACGCCTTTGTAGCTGCGTTCGAGGGAAAGGAACTTCTGCTGGTAGAGGGTGGCGAAGCCGGCGCGGCGCATGCTGCCCAGGTCCCCGCCGGAGCCTTTGACCCAGAGGACCTCGACCGGCTCGCCGGTGAGCGGGTCGCTTGCAACGATTTTGGAGCTGGTGTTGCCGCCGGCAAAGTTGGTGATGCGCAGATCGGAGCCGAGGAGGTTGGAGCGATAGCGCAGCAGCTCCGGCTCGTCGAGAGTGGCGGCGAGGGTGGGGTCCCAGCGGTCCTGGAGGAATTGGAGGGCAGGGGAAGCGGGAGTCGGCTGGGTCATATGCACCACTTTACGGGGAATGGGCTGAGCGTGGACAGGATAGCACCCTGAAAAGCAATAGGGGATTTATTTTGCGGTGGAATTTCCGGGCCCGGGGAAGCGGGAGGCAGGGCGTTGCGCGGCCCGTGCCAGCGGGGTTTAGGATTGCTCACCGTCGCCGATGGTTTCAGGGGTGACGGCGCGGTGGCGCACATAGTTGTAGGGCGGCACGGTGTAGCCGCGGAGGAGGGCGATGCCGAGCTGGATGAGGCGGGGGCCGTAGGTCTCGACCTCGTGGGAGATGGAGCCGACGATGGCGCTCTTGCCGGAGCGCATCTCCTCGATGACCTCGGGGATGCAATCCTGGCCGGCGATGGCGAAGTCCTGCTCGCGCTCGGAGAGGCGGGCGGCTTCAAGGACGCCGAGGGCGCTGGAATCGGTGGCGGCGGCGACGAGGATGCGCTCGCCCTTGCGATGGCTGCGGAGAAACTCGGCCACCGCGCGCTGGCTGGGCAGCCTCATGCCGCGGCCCTCGATCTGGACGAAGCGGTCGGCGGGAATATCGCCGAGCCGTTCGCGAATGCCGTCGAAGGCGCCGGTCATGCGGCTCTGGACAAAGCTGCCGGCCTCGGAGAAGCCGACGCCGAGGACCCAATCGACCTTGCCTTTCCATTTGCGCTGGGCATATTGGGCGAGCAGGGCGCCGGCCTCAAAGCCGACCTCGAAGTTATCCACGCCGAAGTAAGTGGAGTTGGGGTGGGGGACGTCGATGGCCACGAGGGGGATTTCGGCCTTTTTGAAGATGTGGGCGACGCGGGGCGCAACGTGCTCCTCGACCTGGAACTCGAGGACCAGATCGACGTGTTTGGCGACAAACTCCTCCGCATTCTGGACGGCGACATCGGGGTCGTAGCGGTTATCGAGGAGGATGAGCTCGACTCCGGATGCGGCGGCCGCGGCGGTTACGCTCTGGGCCACGGCGACGGAGAAGGGCAGCTCAGCGCTCTGCACGGCCAAGCCGAAGCGGAGGCGGCGCGGACGGGAGACCAGGCGATACAGTCCGTTTTGCGTCTGGGCCACGTAGCCGCGATGGACGAGGGTTTTGAGGATGCGATAGACGCTGGTTTTGGAGATTTGCGTCTTCTGGTAGACATCTTCCAGAGTGACCGGGACGTGGTTCTGCTCCAGCAGTTCGAGAACGTCGAGCGCCTTGGACAGAATGGGAATCAGGTAGAGCCGCTTGATCTTCGCCTTGGCCAATCGCTCGTCTCCCGCAGGGGCATTTCCGTAAAGGGAAGGTTACACGCCAGTTTAGCCCTTTTCAAGCGTAAGTGCTGGAGGTTGAAGCGCGATTTTCTCTTTCGCGGGCGATGCGCTCGAGATAGCCGCTGGCGCGGAGGGCGGCGAGAGGGTCGGAGGGCAGTCCACGCGCCTGGCGCCAGGCCGCGGCCAGCGGACGCACGTCGCGCCAGAATGCGCCGCGGAAGAGTTCCTCGGCGGCGATCAGGTCGCAGGACTCCTGATGGACGGCCAACAGCTCGCGATCGACCAGGGCTGCCTTGAGCCAGAGATCCTGGGCGGTGACGACCGTCTGCACCGTGGCCTCGATCTTTCCCTTGAGGTTGTGGCTCTGGTCGATCATGAAGGCCACCTCTCCGTGGCAGGAGGCTTCGGATCGAGCGCTTTGCAACTCATGGAAGATGCGGAAGATCTGGTAGGGATCGATGGAGCCGAGAGTGAGGTCGTCGTCGGCGTAGCGGCGGTCGTTGAAGTGGAAGCCGCCGAGCAAGCCGGTGTGCAGCAGCCAGGCAACGATCTGCTCGATGTTTTGCGAGGCGTAGTGGTGCCCGGTATCGACCAGAACGCGAGCCTGCGGACCAGCCTGGCGGGCCATATGCGAGGCCATGCCCCAGTCGGCGATATCGGTGTGATAGAAGGCGGGCTCGAAGGGCTTGTACTCGATGAGCAGCCGCTGCTGGGGCGCCAACTGGTCATGGGCCGTGCGCAGGGCTTCTTCAAGCCAGCCGATGCGCTTGCGGATGCTCTGGGTGCCGGGATAGTTGGAGCCGTCGGGCAGCCAGAGGGAGAGATCGCGCGAACCGAGCTGCTTGGCGATCTCGATGGAATCCAGCATGTGGCGCAGCGCCCGCGCGCGGACCTCCGGCGCGGGATTGCAGAGCGAGCCGAACTTGTACTCCTGACTCTGGAAGAGGTTGGGATTGATGGAGCCGGCGCGCAGGCCGAAGCGGGCCTCGAGCTGGCGCACCCTGGGCACGTCCTGGACGCCGTTGGGCAGATCCCACAAGACATGGAGAGCCAGTGTGGGAGTGACGCCGGTGAGCCGGTTCACCTCCGCGGCGTCGGCGAATTTCTCCTCGATGGTGGATGCGGCGGCCGCTTGCAAGAACTTGCCAAAGCGAGTTCCGGTGTTGGCGAATCCCCAGGAGGGAATTTCGATGTGGAATGAATCGAGGGCGCGAGCCGCCAGGTCAAAAGCGGCGGATTCCGAATGGGTCGTCATGCCTTACCCCTTGCCGGGCCAGTCTTCCCGGTCTCAAATCGGCTTTTGGGGCGCAACTGGACCGTGTGCAGGGGATGCGGTTCATTTGCGCCGGGAATGCGAAACAGTGCGCTCGATGCCGGAGCGCCGGAGCCGGCACTCCGGGGAGCCCTAGGGCATTGGAGGGAGCGGCCGGGCAACGCTTGATCCAACCGCCTTGGGCGCGGTCCGACACGGCCGGCGCCTGTCTCGGGGAAGAGAATGTCGGGACAGCAACGGAAAGAAGCGGGCGTGCGCATAGCGGAGACCAGTTTCCACGCCGGAAGGGCGTGGAAAGGGAATGATATTCGATAGAAACACGAATTGTCTATTGCAATTTCATTTTTTTGGGCAGAAGCCGCATAGGGCTCCCATCGAGGCCGATCCCAGCTTTGAGAAGGGGCGTCGGGCTGGACAGGATAGCGCCGCAATCGGCCTTGCAGGCGGTTATTCGAGGGGAGAAACATGGTTTTGTAGGCCATCCGTCGCCGCCGCAGCCGGGAGGCATGGAGACCGCCCCGGTTGCGGCATTCACTGAGTGAGACGAAGCCGGGACTTCCAAAGACGAAAGAATTTCAAAATGCGCTGCCGGCAGCGAGCGGAGGGGAGAACGAGCGCGGCAGTTCGAGGGGCCGTGCACGGGAAAGAAAAGCGCGTGGCTGTTGCTCGCCGCGGTCAACCTGCGCGCGCCGGGCGCCGTCTAACAGACAGGCTGCCATGGCTGTTACCATGGGCAGGCGCTCGATTCCCGGGCGGACTTCCCGCGAAATTCACGCACAGGTTTGCGGATTGTTCCCGAGGGACAAACGAATGCACAGATGCGGAAAAGGGCCGAGACTTTCCCGATTGAGAGAGGCATCTACTGAGTGCAAGCGAAGGGATTATTTGCGCGATGCGGGAACAAAACCGCCTAACTTTATGATGGTTGCGGCATCAAATTCAACGGCGGAGTGCCGGCAGATCGATTTCATTCAGTTTTTTTAGTTGGAACCGCAATTTTTCGTGTATTCGGAGTTCTTCTCCGAAGAAAGGGTCTAGGAAAACCACTATGCGTTCCCTGCGTTCCCTCCCCCTGCTTGCAGCGGCCAGTGCATTGTTTTGCTCGACGGCATTGATGGCCCAGAACTCCATCCCCGCCGCCCGCATCGTCAGCCCGATCGACGAGAGCCAGCGCGTCACGCTCAAGGGCACCGTGCATCCTTTGGCGAACGCCGCCAACGATCGCGGCGCCGCGCCGGACAACATGGCGCTGGAACGCATGCATCTGGTTCTGAAGCGCAGCGACAGCCAGGAGACGGCGCTCCGCCAGCTTATAGGCGAGATGCACACTCCGGGCTCGGCGCACTACCACAAATGGCTGACGCCGGATGAATTCGGCAAGCAGTTTGGACCCTCCGACCAGGACATCGCGACCGTGGAGAGCTGGCTGAACGGGCACGGATTCAGCGTGACCAAGGTCAATCCGGGCAAGCTGACGCTTGAGTTTTCGGGCAGCGTGGCCCAGTTTCGCTCGGCCTTTCACGCCCAAATCCATAAATATGCGGTGAATGGCGAGACGCACTATGCGAATGCGGGCGATCCGCAGATTCCGGCGGCGCTTGCGCCGGTGGTGGGCGGATTCGTTTCGCTCAACAACTTCCGCCTGAAGCACTACACCCATGTGCTGGGCAAGGCCGAGTACGATCCCAAGACAGACAAGGCCACGCCGGAGTGGACCCAGGGACCGGGCAGCCCGGCCTACGAGGACAATTTCGTTCTCTCGCCCGGCGATTATGCGGTGCAGTACGATCTGAATCCGCTGTATAGCGCGGGAGTGAACGGAGCGGGGCAGACCATTGCCATCGTCAACGAATCCAATATCAATGTCGGTCTGGTGAATCAGTTCCGCAGCCTCTTTGGCCTGCCGGCCAATCCGCCGCAGGTCATCATCGACGGCAACGACCCCGGCGTGGACGGGATCAACAATCCCGACGGCCCCAACTATGCCTCGGTGGAGGCCTACCTGGATGTGGAGTGGTCAGGAGCGGTGGCGCCGGACGCCACCATCGATCTGGTGATCGGCGCCGATACGGCGCTTGAAGAGGGTCTTATCCTGGCCGGCGAGCACGCGGTTTACGCCAATGTGGCGCCCATTATCAGCCTGAGCTTTGGCCAATGCGAAGCGTCGCTCGGCACTTCAAACGCCTTTCTGAGCCAACTCTACGAGCAGGCCGCCGCGCAGGGCATTACGGTGCTGGTTTCCACCGGAGACAACGGCTCGGCCGGCTGCGACGACGACAATTCTCAGGAGTACGCGGTCGACGGGCTGGCGGTGAGCGGTTTTGCCTCGACGCCCTTCAACGTCGCCGTGGGCGGGACGGACTTCTATTACAGCGCCTGGAACCTGGGCGAAACGGCCATCGACAACCAGCTTGCCACCTATTGGAACACGACCGCGAGCAACAACACGCCCACGGTTTCGATCAACGCGAGCAACGCTCCCATTCCCGAGCAGCCCTGGAACGACAGCCAGTATGGCCTGAACATCTGGAGCACGTACACGCAGAGCGGCAATACCGAAACCAGCATGGCGGCGGGCAGCGGCGGCAGCAGCTCTGTTTACACCACCAAGCCGGCGTGGCAAACGGGATTTGGCGACACGGCGCGCGATCTGCCGGATGTCTCGCTCTTTGCGGCCAACGGAAACAACGACAGCTACTATCCGATCTGCGCCACGGACGGCGATTGCCAGGCGGTTTCGAGCGGCGGGACGGTGCAGATCTACGGCGTGGGCGGCACTTCGGCTTCGACGCCATCGTTTGCGGGCATGATGGCGCTGGTCAACCAGAAATTCGGCCGCCAGGGGCAGGCGGACTACGTGCTGTATCCGCTATCGAAGCAGTTCCCCCAGGCCTTCCGCAGCATCACGGTTGGCACCAACTCCGTGCCTTGCGCCGTGGGTTCGACGAATTGCATCTCGGTCAGCAACCCCATCACGCTCGCCATCACGGAATCCAGCGGAGGCACCGTCGATGTGACGGAGGGCGAGATCGGCACCGGCACGACCCCGGATTACAACGCCGTCGCCGGCTACAACCTGGCCACCGGCCTGGGAACGGTGGACGCCTATCAGATGGTCAACAACTGGGGCAGCGTGACCTTTGCCAAGACCGGAACGACGCTGACCGTTTCTCCGACGACAACCATTACCCACGGGGCCACGGTAACCCTTTCGGGCAACGTGACGGCCGCAAGCGGCACGCCGACCGGCGATGTTGCGCTGATGACCGACAGCACGGAGCCGGGACAGCAGGGACAGACGTTCTTTACCCTGACCGGCAGCGGATCTTACTCGGGTACAACCACCACCTTGCCGGGCGGCAGTTACAACGTCTGGACCAATTATGGCGGCGACGCCAACAACGCGGCGAGCAGCTCGACCAAGGTGCCGATCACCGTGAACCCGGAGAGCAGCGGGATCTTCTTCCAGGCGATTTCGCCTCAGGGCTCCGTCTCGGCCGGCCAAACGGTGAGCGGGAGCATCGACTATGGCACGCAGATGCTGCTCAGCGCGCAGGTGGCTCCCAGCACGCAACTGACGGCGCTGGAGAACTGCCAGAACAACAACGTGGGCTGCGCGAATGTGAGCTTTACGATGCCGACCGGGACGGTGACCTTCACAGACAGCGGGACGGCCCTGAACACGGCCGCGATCAATGCCGAGGGCGACGCCGAATATAACGCGCCGTTCGCGGTGGGTTCGCACGCGGTTACCGTCAGCTACGCGGGAGACAACAGCTACAACGGCTCGACGGCCTCGGCCATCAACTTCACGGTGGCCAAGGACACGCCGATCTTCAATCTGTATGCGCCGATCACGACCAGCAACAACCAGTTGATCAACGGCTCGGGCCAGCCGACGGTGATGACCGTGCAGTTGGAGAACAACGCACAAAACTCGCTGGCGTCCACCTCGGGCCTTTATCCCGTGGCGGTCGCGCCGCCAACGGGTTCGGTCACCGTGACGGGCTTCCCCTCGGGCGTACCCACCAGTGCGACCTTGACTCCGGGCGTGGATCCCTCGACCGGGGCCGTGGACAGCGTGGCCACCTTCGTGATTCCGGCCAGCACGCCCACGGGAAACTACAATGTCACCTTCAATTACGCCGGCGATGCGAATTACACCGCGATTTCGCCGGAGAGCGGCACGATTCCGGTGGTGGGCGCGAGCGGCCTGGCTTCCACCGTCAATGCAACCATGAGCGGGAGCATCTCGCCGAATTCGACGATCACGGTGACTGGAACGGTGACCGGCCAGAGCGGACACGCGGCGCCGAGCAGCAGCGCTTCGGCCGGGACGGGCGTCATGGTTTACTCGTCGGGGTTCGACCTTGGCCTAGTTCAATTTTCGTCGAATTCGGGAGACGTCTCGAACTTCTCGTTCACTTTGAGCAGCCAGGTTCTGCTGCAAGGGGCCAACTTCATCACCCTGCAGTACTCGGGCGACGCGACGTACGCACCGTCCGCGGTGGTTTTGAACAGCGGCAGTTCGATCGCGAATCCGCTTTCCGACTTCACGCTGGTGCCGCAGACCACGATGGTTCCGATCAGCGTCAGCTCGGGCAGCAACAGCGGGACGGACACGATCAACCTGGCCTCGGTGAACGGCTTCAGCGGCAATGTAAGCCTGAGCTGCACGGCGGCTTCGGGGATCACCTGCTCGATTTCGCCCACGGCGGGGCTGAGCAGCGGCGGCAGCGCGGCGGCGACGCTCACCGTGAACGCCTCGGCCGATACGGCGAACCGGTCGTATAACGTGCTGATTACCGGCAAGGACCCGACAGGAGAATACGTGCACACGCTGGGCGTGACGGCGGTGGTGACCGGCTCACCGGCCGGCGCCACGAGCTTTGCCCTCAGCAACAGCGGCAACCTGACCCTGGATGCGGGGATCAATACGGGGAACACCTCGACGATCACCGTGACGCCGGTGGGCGGGTTTACCGGGACGGTCGATCTGAACTGCGCAGTGAGCGGCCCCTCGGGCGCAACCAGCCCGGCGACCTGCAGCCTGGCTTCGCCGTCTGTCGCCTCCGGCTCTGGCACGGACGTGCTGACCGTGACCACCACCTCGACGACCACCTCCGGGGTCTATACGATTACGGTGGCGGGCACGGGAACCTCGACAGCCACGGGGGCGGCCATTACGCAGACCACCGCCGTGACGGCCAACATCGGGACGCCGAATTATGGCTTTACCCCGGCTCCCCCCAGCATCACGATCAGCGCGCCGGGCGGCAGCGGAACGACGACGGTGACCATTACGCCGACGAATGGATTCACCGGCACGGTGAGCCTGAGTTGCGTGGTGACAACGAGTATCAACAGCCCCAACGACCTGCCGACGTGCAGCGTGCCGGCTTCGGTTGCAATCACCGGCTCGACGGCGGGCACGGCTATGCTAACGGTGAACACCACGGCGGCGACGACCTCGATGAACGGGACGCAGAAGCTCTTCTGGCCATCGGCGGGCGGAGCGGTTCTGGCGCTGGTCTTCCTCTTCGGCATTCCGAAGCGGCGGCGTAACTGGATGACGATGGTGGGGCTGCTGGTCCTTCTGGTTTCCGTAGCCGGGCTGGGTTGCGGCGGAGGCGGCGGCAGCAACGGCGGCGGAGGCGGTTCGGGGAACTCCGGCACCACCACGGGAGCCTATACGGTGACTGTAACCGGCACTTCAGGGAGCATCACCCAGACTGTCGCGGTGAACCTGACCGTCAACTAGGCTCGATCGACCGATGCAGCGCCTTGGCCCTTCCTTCGGGAAGGGCCAAGGCGTTTTTGGGCATGGCTGGAGGCACGCAGCAGGAGAGGCATGGGCGGGGGCTTTGGTCCCAAGGATGCGTTCCGAGCGACCTGCATTCCGCCGGCGGCTGTCGCCGAGCCCTTTCAAGGCAGCGATTTTGACCGGGGCAGAGGGCTCGAGGGCGAGCTTTGGGGCCCTGGCTCCGGGCAAATGGAGTCCCATCCTTGCGCCGGGAAGAAGGCGAAAGGATGGGGCGCGGAGCTTGTATGGGAAGGGACGGGCCGTGAGCTGGCGGTAGCGGCCGTGAAGCCGCTTGCGCCGGGTTACCTGGCCAGCTTGTCGAGGTCGAGGTTGAGGGAAAGGACGTTGACGCGGGGTTCGCCGAGGAAGCCTAGCTGGCGGGCGGCGATGTGCTGCTCGATGAGCTTGCGGACGGCGTCTTCGTTGAGGTTGCGGGCTTTGGCGACGCGGGAGGCCTGGTAGTAGGCGGCGTCGGGAGTGATGTCGGGATCGAGGCCGGAGGCGGAGGTGGTGACCAGGTCGATGGGAACGGGATGGCCGGGATTCTCCGCGGCCAGCTTGTCGATGGAGCCCTGGATGCGATCGACGAGAGCCTTGCTGGATTGGGCGAGGTTGGAGCCGCTGGAAGCGGTGGCGTCGTAGCCGTTGCCGGCGGCCGAGGGACGGGGATGGAAATACTTGTCGGAGGTGAAACTCTGGGCCAGCAGCTCCGAGCCGACGATCTGGCCGTCCTTGAGGATCAGGCTGCCCGCGGCCTTGTGCGGGAAGAGGACGCTGGCGAGGCCGGTGACCAGGAGCGGATAGCCGAGGCCCAACAGAATTGCGGTAACCAGAGTGAAGCGAATTGAGGTCTTCCAGATGGAATGCATGACGTACTCCTTGAAACCTTGCCGCAGGGGCTAAAGCCCACGTTTTTCTTGCGCATTTGCGCCACGACTAAAGTCGCGCCATTTCAAAACTTCGTGGTTAAGTCATCTGCCAGGTCTCAAAATCGAGAGCTGGGGCACCCCGGCGGATGGGTCAGGCCAGATGCACAGCCACCAGGAACAGGTCGATGGCCTTGATGCCGATAAAGGGCACGATGATGCCGCCGAAGCCGTAGATCAGCAGGTTGTTGCGCAGCAGGATGTCGGCGGCCTTGGGCTCGTACTTGACGCCTTTGAGAGCCAGCGGGATGAGGGCCACGATAATGACCGCGTTGAAGATGACCGCGGAGAGGATGGCCGACTGGGGCGAGTGCAGGTACATGATGTTGAGCGCGCCCAGCACCGGGAAGACGCCGGCGAACATGGCGGGAATGATGGCGAAGTACTTGGCCACGTCGTTGGCGATGGAAAAGGTGGTCAGGGCGCCGCGGGTCATGAGCAACTGCTTGCCGATCTCGACGATTTCGATGAGCTTGGTGGGGTTGGAGTCGAGGTCCACCATATTGCCGGCTTCCTTGGCGGCCTGGGTGCCGGAGTTCATGGCCACGCCCACGTCGGCCTGGGCGAGGGCGGGGGCGTCGTTGGTGCCGTCTCCGGTCATGGCCACTAGCTTGCCCTTGGCCTGCTCGCGCTTGATGAGGTCCATCTTGTCTTTGGGCTTGGCCTCGGCGAGGAAGTCGTCGACGCCGGCCTCGCGGGCAATCACCGCGGCGGTGAGCGGGTTATCGCCGGTAATCATGATGGTGCGGATGCCCATGGCGCGGAGGCGGGCCAGGCGATCCTTGAGGCCGCCCTTGACGATGTCCTTGAGGTAGATGACGCCCAGCGCGGCGGCGTTTTCAGCGACGACCAGAGGCGTGCCGCCGAGGCGGGCAACTTCTTCGACCTTGTCGCGCACCTTTTGCGGCAGCGACGAGCCCTGCTCTTCAAGGAAGCGGGCGATGGCGTCCACGGAGCCCTTGCGGATGCGCGTGCCGGGCAGGTTGACGCCGCTCATGCGGGTTTGGGCGGTGAAGGGGACGAACTCGGCGTGAATGCCGCCCAGGTCGCGGCCGCGCAGGTTGAACTTTTCCTTGGCGAGGACGACGATGGAGCGGCCTTCGGGCGTTTCGTCGGAGAGGGAGGCCAGTTGCGCGGCGTTGGCCAGCCGTTCCTGGCTGACATCGGGCGCGGGGTAGAAGTCGGCGGCCTGGCGGTTGCCCAGGGTGATGGTACCGGTTTTGTCGAGCAGAAGCGTATTCACGTCACCGGCGGCCTCGACGGCGCGCCCGCTCATGGCGAGCACGTTGTACTGGACCAGGCGGTCCATGCCGGCGATGCCGATGGCCGAGAGCAGTCCGCCGATGGTGGTGGGAATGAGGCAGACCAGCAGGGAAACCAGGACGAAGACGGTTTGCGTGGCCTTGGAGTAGATGGCGAAGGGCTGGAGCGTGACGACGGCGAGCAGGAAGACGATGGTGAGGCCGGAAAGCAGGATGCTGAGCGCGATCTCATTGGGAGTCTTCTGGCGGGTGGCGCCCTCGACCAGGGCGATCATGCGATCGAGGAAGGTTTCGCCGGGGTTGGAGGTGATGCGGACCTTGATCCAGTCGGATAAGACTTTGGTGCCGCCGGTCACGGCCGAGCGGTCGCCGCCGGCCTCGCGGATGACGGGGGCCGACTCGCCGGTAATGGCCGACTCGTCCACCGAGGCGACGCCTTCGATGACCTCTCCGTCTCCGGCGATGTAGTGGCCGGCCTCGACGTAGATGACATCGCCGAGGCGAAGCAGGCCGCTGGCGACATCTTCAAAGCTGCCGTCGGCGGTGTAGCGCTTGGCGACGGTTTCGCCCTTGGCTTTGCGCAGGGTGTCGGCCTGGGCCTTGCCGCGGCCTTCGGCCATGGCCTCGGCAAAGTTGGCAAAGAGCACCGTGAACCACAGCCAGAGGGTGATCTGGAGGTTGAAGCCGAAGCCGGGGCGGTGATGGAGGGTGTTGTCGATGAGCAGCGCCGTGGTGAGCACGCTGCCGACCTCGACCACAAACATCACGGGATTCTTGGCCATGCCGCGGGGATCGAGCTTGCGGAACGCGTCCACAATCGCCTGGGCCATGATTTCGGTATTCCAAAGACTCTTCTTTTCAGCCATGACAGTCCGTTCCGTAGTTCAGCAGCTAGCTGCCAGCCTCGAGCTTCGAGCCGCAGAAGCTGGAAGAATTTGAGTTTCATCTGCGACGACCCGCAGCTAAAAGCTAGAGGCTAAAATACCTGCCCTGCCTTGAGCAGCAGGTGTTCCAGGATGGGCCCCAAGCTCAGGGCCGGGAAGAAGGTGAGGGCGCTCAGAATGAGGATGATGCCGATCAGCAGAACGGTGAAGAGCGGGGTGTTCACCGGGAAGGTGCCCGGCGAGGGCGGTACGCTCTTCTTTTGAGCCAGGTTGCCGGCCAGGGCCAGCACGGGAATCATCATGAACAGGCGTCCGAAGAGCATGTCCCAACCCAGGGCCACGTTGTACCACCAGGTGTTGGCGTTGAGCCCGGCAAAGGCCGAGCCGTTGTTGCCCGCGCCGGAGGTGAATGCATAGAGAATCTCGGTGAGCCCGTGCGGTCCCTGGTTGGCCAGGCTGCTCAGGCCGATGGTGGGCGAAAGCAGGAAGGCAGCGGTGAGCGAGAGGATGATGAGCGGGAAGATGAGCACATAGAGCATGGACATCTTGATGTCGTAGGACTCGATCTTTTTGCCCAGGTACTCGGGAGTGCGGCCGACCATGAGGCCGGCGATGAAGACGGAGAGCACGACCATGATGAGGATGCCGTACAAGCCGGAGCCGACGCCGCCGAAGACGACCTCGCCGAGCATGATGTTGGTGAGCACCACCATGCCGCCAAGAGGAGTAAAGCTGTCGTGCATGCTGCTGACGGCGCCGCAACTGGCGTCGGTGGTGATGGTGGCAAAGAGCGAGCTGGCGGCGACGCCGTTGCGCACTTCCTTGCCTTCCATATTGCCGGCGGGAGCGGTTGGGCTGCCGGTTTGCGCGGCGCCGTGAATGAGCAGGTGGGGTTGCGACTCTGCCCAGTAGACGGTGGCGAAACCGGCGGCAAAGAGCACAAACATGGCTGCCAGCACGGCCCAGCCGTGGCCGGGCGAGCCGGTCATGCGGCCCAGGGTGTAGGTGAGGCCGGCGGGGATGATGAAGATGGAGAGCATTTGCAGCAGATTGGAGAAAGGAGTGGGATTCTCGAAGGGGTGGGCGCTGTTGGCGTTGAAGAATCCGCCGCCGTTGGTGCCCAGCATCTTGATGGCCTCCTGCGAGGCCACGGGGCCTTGCGCGATGGTCTGCACCTGCGCGGGCTGCTCCAGCGGATGGGCCGTGGTATAGGCATGGAGGTTCTGCGGAACGCCCTGACCAACCAGAAGCAGCGCATAGAGGAGCGAGGCCGGGGCCAGCACGTAGAGAAATGTGCGGGTCACGTCGACCCAGAAGTTGCCGATGGTGCCGGAGCTGGTCCGCTTGATGCCGCGGATGAGGGCCACGGCCACCACGATTCCCACCGCGGCGCTGGCGAAGTTGTGATACGCGAGGCCCGCCATCTCGGTGAGATAGCTCATGGTGGTCTCGGGGGCATACGACTGCCAGTTGGTGTTGGTGGTAAAGCTGGCTGCCGTATTCCAGGCCAGGTCGGGGCCTACCGCAGCGAGGTGTTGCGGATTCCAGGGCAGGAAGCTCTGCAGCCGCTCGATGGCGTAGGTCATGAGCATGCTGACGGCGGAGAAGCCCAGCACGGCAAAGGCGTATTCGCGCCAGTTCATCTCCTTGTCCGCGTGCACGCCGGACAACTTGTAGATGAGCCGTTCGATGGGGCGGAAGAGCGGAGCCAGCCAGGTGCGTTCGCCTTCCAGCACGCGGGCCAGATAGATGCCGACGGGACGAACGGTGGCAAGCAGGATGAGAGAGAAGAAGGCAAACTGCAACCAGCCATTGGCGGACATGTCAGAACTTCTCCGGGAAAAGCAGGGTGAGGGTCAGGTAACCCAGCAACAGGACGGACAGAATCAGCGCGACGGCAGTGACGATGTCGAAATGCATGGGGTTACCTCAACTTCTGGCAGGCCTTGACGTAGAGGAACGCCAGGGCGAAGAAAACGATCGTGAACAGCAGCATGGTTGCATCTTGCATGGCAGGTCTCGCAGTTCCGGGCGCGTTGCGCCAATCGGGTCCATTTTGAAGAAGCAGCCGCTCCTAAAAATCGGGCGCGGCGCTGTGGCGCCGAAGATTGTTCCGTTCAAGGAAGATTCTGTGGCAGCACAAGTTCGAGTATCGAAAAGGTTTCCTAAATAAAGCGTAAGGGCGGCGAGGACGGGGCAAATATTCCGGGAATTCGTTTTTGCCCCGCCTTGCGCCGGCCGGAGGTCCATGCGTTGCGCGGCGCGGAATCACTCCGCGCCGTCGCTCCATCCCTCGGGAATAAAACGGTAGCCCACCCAGGGCTCGGTCTGGATATACTGCTTTCCGGTTTCCGCTTCGAGCTTTTTGCGCAATTGACCGACGAAGACGCGCAGGTACTCCGGCTGATGGGCCGATTGGCCGCCCCATACGGCGGTGAGCAAGGCGCGATGGGTCATGACCTTGCCGGCATTGCGGGCCAGGTGAAGCAGCAGGTCGAATTCCTTGGGGGTGAGGTGGATGGGCTTTCCCTGGACGGCGATGGCGTGGGCGGCCGAGTCCACCACAAAGTCGCCGGCCTCGATGGCCGACGTGGTCCGCTCCGGGGCGCGGCGCAGATGGGCGCGCACGCGGGCCAGCAGCTCCTGAATGCCGAAGGGCTTGGTCACGTAGTCGTCGGCGCCGGCGTCGAGGGCCTCGATCTTGGATCGCTCGTGGTCGCGAACGGAGAGAACCAGCACCGGCGTGGCGCCGTGGCTGCGGATGGCGCGGCAGACCTCGACGCCGCTCATGCCCGGCATCATCAGGTCGGTGACGACCAGATCGGGCGGCCACTCGCGGAAGACCAGCAGACCCTCCTCGGGATCGTTGGCGGTGCGCACGTCATAGCCCTGCGCGGAGAGCGCGGCGCGCAGCACCCGGGTAATTTGCGATTCGTCGTCAATGACCAGAATTCTGCCCGGCATAGCCTTCTTCTTTCATGGGAAGATTACATCATCCGGGTCGGCGGGTATGATGCACGGTGGGAGGAAGGCGGGCATGGTCTCCGATTCGCGCGGAGCCGTTCACTGGCTGGTGGGCACCATGTTGGCGATGGCGACCACGGGGCTGCTGGTGCTGGCGGGCGCAAATTCGACGGCGGCGGGGATGGCGTTTCTGGTTCTGGTCGTCTGGTCGTCCACCCAGGCGGGCCTCTCTTTGGCGCTGTATATCGCGGTGCTTTGCGCGCTGTCGTTCGACTATTTCTTTCTGCCCCCCTTTCGCACGCTGCGCCTGGCCGGCGCGCAGGAGTGGGTGGCGATGCTCTCCTACGTGGTGTGCTGCGTGGTGGTGGGGCGGGTGGCCGAACGAGCGCGGCGCCAGACCCGCCAGGCGGAGCAGCGGCGGGAAGACGTGGAGCGGCTCTATGCCCTGAGCCAGGAGATGATGCTGCACGAGGACTCCGAGGGGCTGATCCGCGACCTGCCCCGGCTGATCGACCGCATCTTTGCCCTGGACGGCGTGGTTCTTTACGTTTCAGACGAGGAGGAGTTCTACGCCTCGACCGCGGAGTTGCCGATGAGCATCCGGGCCAGCCTGCGCGCCATGACGCAGAGCAGCAATCCCACGCTGGTCATCCCGGGCGGCTTCAACGCCAAGGCGCTGATGCTGGGGCTGCGTCCCGTGGGCGCGTTGGGCTGGCGTCCGGCGCGGCTCTCGCGCGAAGTGGCCACGGCGGTGAGCGCGCAGGTGGCGATTTTGCTGGCGCGGTCGATTGCGATCGAGGCCTCGGCGCGGATGGAGGCGGCCCGGGAGGGAGAACGGCTGCGCACGGCGCTGATCGACTCGCTGACGCACGAGCTGCGCACGCCGCTGACCTCGATTCGGGCCGCGGCCACCACGTTGCGCCAGGCCGAGGGGCTGGATGAGGCCAGCCGCCAGGATCTGGCGGCGATTGTGGACGAGGAGAGCGCGCGGCTGGACGTGCTGATCGGCGAGGCCGTCGAGATGGCAGAGATCGACGCCAAGGTGGTGCAGGTTCACCGGATTCCCCAACATGCCCGGGCGCTGCTCGAACAGGCCGTGGAGGAGTCGCGCAAGGTTTTGGCCGCGCACCGGGTGACGATCGACGCGGAGGGGCCGGATGAGCCAGCCTGGTTCGATCCGCACCTGCTGGGCCGGGTGCTGCGCCATCTGCTGGAGAACGCGGCCCGCTACTGCCCCGCGGGCAGCCGCATTACGCTGCGCAGCCGGCGCGCCGGCGACCGGCTGGAGTTCCTGGTGGAGGACAACGGTCCGGGCATCGACTCCATCGATCTGCCGCTGATTTTCGAGAAGTTTTACCGCGGCAAGAAGGGCGCCGCCACCGGCAGGGGCAAGGGATCGGGGATGGGTTTGGCCATTTCGCGCGCGATTCTGGCCGCGCACGGAGGGGAGATCGAGGCTTCCAGCACGCCGGGACAGGGAACCTGCTTCCGCTTCTGGGTGCCGCTGGTGGAGAAGGAACCGGCGAGCGATTTGGCCGCGGCGCAGACCGGCGCCAAACGGATTTCCTGAGCGGATTTCTTTATGCCGGCTCCTCGCTCCAGTCGCAGGGGATTTCGCGGCGTTCGGCGGAACTTTGCGTTGCCCACTCCAGCAGGCGCGCCACGCGCCACGCATCCGATGCGGTGACCGGGGCGGGCGCTTTGCCCAGGAGAGCGTCGCGGATGCCGGCGTAGAAGAGCCGGTAGTCGCCGGGGATGGGCGTGATTGGGCGGGTGACCATGCCGCCGTCCACATCCACGCTGAGCGTGCCCCAGTTGGCGGTTGGCTCCTGTCCCCAGGCGGGGCTGGCGATGCGGACGAGCTGGTTGAGCGCCGCTTCTTGCGGGTCGACGCCCCACTTCCAGTAGTTGCCCCTGGCGCCGCGCAGGTGGAAGCGCGGTCGCGCCAGCGCGGAGAGGCAGTTGGCGGCGAGAGTGACGGAAAAGCCGGGATAACGCAGGCGCAGGGTGAAGGAATCGTTGGCGCCCTCGCCGCCGCGCTCGCGCAGGACTTCGGCGCTTACGGCATCGGGCTTGCCAAAGAGGACGAGCGCCTGGTCGGCGATGTGCGTTCCCAGGTCGAGCAGCATTCCGCCGCCCTCGGCGGGGTTGTCCTTCCAGGGACGCCGGGTCGATCCGGGGCTCCAGCGATCGAAGGTGGATTGGAGGTGGACGAGGCGGCCCAGGAGACCTTCACGCAGCAGTTTTTGAATGGTCTGGAAATCGCTGTCCCAGCGGCGGTTATGGAACGGGGCCAGCAGCACGCCACGGGCGGCGGCCAACTGCAGCAGTTGGGAGATATCGGCCGAGGAGACGGAGATCGGCTTATCGACGACCACGTTTCTGCCGGCTTCGAGGATTTGCCGGGCAACCTGGAAGTGGGTTCCGCTGGGAGTGGCCACAATGAAGAGGCCGAGGGAGGAATCGGCCAATAGCTCTTCGAGCGAACGGCAGACGGCGATGCCGGGATAGCGTAGGGCGGCCAGGTCGGTGTGGCGCTCGACTACGGCGGCCAGCTCCAGGCCTTCGACGGAAGAGACGAGCGGGGCATGAAAGACGCGCCCCGCCATGCCGAAGCCAACCAAACCGACTCGAATCATCCGATCCTCCGCAGCGGCGCTGGCGGCGCATTGCGCGTGGTGGCAGCGCTCGCTCCGCTCACCCGGCAAACTAGCCCTCCAGTTTATACCGGGTTTCGGCGAGGCGGTAGAGGCGGCGCCAGACGAGGCGGTTCATGGTGACGACCATCAGGGAAATCATGATGGTGGCCAGCAGGAGGATGGGGAAGCGACCGCTGTCGGTGGCGGCGTCGATCTGCGCGCCCAGACCGATGGTTTCGAGGGTGCGGTCGGCGACGTGGGAGTACTCGGCAAAGACCGAGGCGTTCCATGCGCCGCCGGAGGCGGTGACCATGCCGGTGATGAGGTAGGGGAAGATGCCGGGGAGAATGAGCCGGGTCCAGCGCTGCCAGCGGGTGAAGCGGTAGAGCGAGGCGACCTCGCGCAGGTCGGAGGGGATGGACATGGCTCCGGCGATGACGTTGAAGAGGATGTACCACTGGGTGCCGAGCAGCATGAGGGCGATGGAGCCGACGCCCAGGCCGCCGCCGATCTTGACCAGACCGATGAGGAGGATGGGGAAAAAAGCCGTGGCGGGGACCGAGGCCATGATCTGGGCGACCGGCTGCACAACCCGGGCGAGCCTGGGGTTGAGGCCGATGGCGACGCCGACGGGAACGGTCCAGGCAGCGGAGATGAGCAGGGCGGCGTTGACGCGGAGAAAGGTCGCTCCGGCGCCCTCGAGCAGCAGGCGCAGGTCGGGCCAGGTAACGGTTTCAAGCATGAGGAAGGCGCGCGTGGCGCCCCAGCCCACGGCCAGGATCGCCGCCGCACCCAGCACCCAGAGCCCCGCCGAGGCTTTACGGCGGGTCTGGTCTTCGTCCAGTGGCTGGATGGTGCGGCACTCCCGGCTGCGCGCCATGCGGCGGTAGATGGGCTCTTCGATTCCGGTCCAGATGCGGCCGGGAATGGAAGCGAGGAGTGTGGAGCGGCGCAACAGTTCGAGGATGGGGGAAGTGACGCGATCGGCGGACTCGACCTGCTCGAACTTGAACTTGTCGCTCCAGGCGATCATGGGCCGCCAGACCAACTGATCGGTGGCGACGACGATGAGAATGACGACCGCAAAACCGGCCACCAGCGCGCGGATGTCGCCGGAGACGGTAGCGGTCTGGAGGTAGCTGCCCAGGCCGGGAAGCTGGAAGTTGCGGGTGCCCATGGTGAACATTTCGCAGGCAATGAGGGCAAACCAGCCGCCGGCGACGGAGACGATGGAGTTCCAGACCAGGCCGATGATGGAGTAGGGCATCTCAAGCTGCCAGAAGCGCTGCCAGGGGGAGTAGCGGAAGATGCGCGAGGCTTCGATCATCTCCCTGGGGATGCTTTTCAACGAAGAATAGAAGCTGAAGGCCAGATTCCAGACCTGGCCGGTGAAGATGAGCAGGATGACGCCCATTTCGATGCCCAACTGGTGGCCGGGAACCAGGGCGACCATGGCCAGGACGACGGGAGGCAAGAAGCTGAGCACGGGAATGGATTGGAGAATGTCGAGGACGGCGATCATCCAGGCCTCGACGCGCGGGTTGTAGGCGGCCAGATAGCCGTAGGAGATGGCAAAGACGAGGCTGAGCAGGTAGGCGATGCCAATGCGCACGATGGAGTAGAAGGCGTAGACCGGCAGCGCGGAGATGGAATGCGAGATGGGGACCACGGGGACCGGACGCTCGAGCCAATAGGCGCCGGTGTTGACGATGGCGAAGAAGATGGCGATGCCGCAGGCGCCCACGGCCAGGTCGATGAGGAATGGCCAGGTGCGGACGGTGACCAGGGATCGGGCGAGGGGGTGCTGGGTGGTCACTTGGCCTCCTCGCTGGCGGCGATCTCTTCATCCTGGGCGTCGGGGAGGACGAAGCGGCGGCGTCCGGCGTCGAAGTCGAACAACTCGGCGTAGCGGCCCCAGGCGACGGCGGTCTCCATCTGGCGGAGGCACTCTTCCTCGCTGAACTGCTCGTCGAGCATGTCGAGGAAGAAGTCCTCGGGCACGGTGTGGTCGCTTTTGGCTTCCAGAGCGCGGCGAATCTGGCGCAGCAGGAGCACGTTCGCGACCGCGGCGTCGCGGAAGAGCTCCTTTTGGCGGAGAATCTCGGAGTTGGCGAACTCCGTGCCGCTATCGGTGATGGCGGCGTCGCCCTCCTCGATCTGGAGGAAGCCGAGCAGTTGCGCGGCGTCGACGATGGGCAGCAGGTCGTCGATCTCGAAGGCGAGATCGTCGGCCAGACGGTAGATGTCGTCGCGGCCTCCCTTGTCGAGCAGCAGTTCGAGCAGGCCGGCCATGCCGCCGGGGCGGGCGTGGGGCAGCATCTGGTAGTGCATCTGGCGCTGGTCGCGGACCTTGGGACCGGCTTGTTGCTCGGGCGCCTGGTCCGGGGCGACATCGGGCTTGGTGAGCACCTTGTAGATGTAATCCACCAACTGGGTGAAGGGCTCGGATTTGCGGTCGCGCGGCTGCGCCAACTGGACGCGGAAGTCGGTGCGGATGTGGCCGGGATTGCGGCCCAGCACGACGATGCGGTCGGCCAGCAGCACCGCCTCCTCGATGTTGTGGGTGACCAGGAAGATGGCCTTGGTGGGCATGGCCTTGTTGGCCCAGAGCTCGAGCAGTTCGCTGCGCAGATTCTCCGCGGTGAGCACGTCGAGGGCACTGAAGGGCTCGTCCATGAAGAGGACTTCCGGCTCGACCACCAGGGCGCGGGCAAAGCCCACCCGCTGCTTCATGCCGCCGGAGAGTTCTTTCGGATAGGCGGCTTCAAAGCCGTCGAGCCCGACCGTGTCGAGCATCTTCATGCTGCGCTCGCGGCGCTCGTCGGGAGTGACGCCGCGGGCCTGCAGCGGCGCTTCGACGTTTTCGAGGACCGTGAGCCAGGGAAAGAGGGCAAAGCTCTGGAAGACGATGGAGACGTTGATCTCGGTTTCGGCGATGGGCTTCTCGTGCCAGTAAACCTGGCCCGCGGTGGGCGTGGAGAGACCCGACAACATGCGCAGCATGGTGGATTTTCCGGAGCCGGAGGGCCCCAGCAGGGCAAGGATCTCTCCCGGCACGATGGAGAGGTCGGTGGCGGAGATGACCTGGATGCGGTTCTGGCTGGGCTGCGCGTAGTATTTCTCGATCTTCGCGGCACGAATGATTGCGTCGTCCGATCCGGCCTGGATAGGCGCCGGGGCCTGGCATTGGCTGGGGATGCCCGCTTCCTGCATGAGTGGTTCTCCGCTTGAGGTCCGCTTGCCAAGAGCCGCGGCCGGTTGATGTTGCCAGTGTATGTTTGCCTGGTTGCTCCCAGATAAAACGGAGTCCGCCCGACCGGTTGGGGATCGAGATTGCGCGCCGGAGCACGACCCTCACCCGCCGTTCCGCGGCCGGGCGAAGAACGTTTTGCACAGAACGGCTCAAGCCGAGCGTATCATTCTAGGAAAGCGTCTAGCCAGCGAAGGAAACCTTCGTCGATTATCGACAGGCGACGCTACGCGAAGTTGCGCGGCAAGGTGGAACCCTGCGCAGCGACGATCGAGCCAGGAGAGTATGCACGAAAACGCTGCCAAACCGAAGGTTCTGGTTGCCGACGACGAACGAGTGATCGCCGATACTTTGGCCATGATTCTCAACCAGAGCGGCTTTGACGCGCGCGCCGTTTATTCCGGCGAGAAGGCCGTCGAGCTGGCCCCGGCATTCGCGCCCGACATGCTCATCTCCGATGTCATCATGGCCGACCTGAACGGCATCGACGCGGCGATACGGATTCGCGAGCTGCTGCCGCGCATCAAGATTCTGCTCTTCTCCGGGCAGGCGGCGACTGCCGATCTGCTGGAAAAGGCACGCGCCCAAGGCTATGAGTTTGAGATCCTGGCCAAGCCGGTTCATCCCCAGGACCTGCTGCGCAAACTGCTGGGATAGTTCGGGAAAGCCCCCTTTCCCCGGCGCCACCGTATTTCCTAAGGAGACCGTATCGCCCGAATGCGCATTCGAGGCGAGTGCCGTTATGTATTCGATGGAGATGGCGCAAACGATGCTTTTGCGCGTAACGTTTATATTATCAATGACATAGTGGCACGATTCGCACGTCAAAGTTCCCGGCGTCCGTCCAGGGCCCGCGCCATGGTCACCTCATCGGCATATTCGATATCGCTGCCGGCCGGGACGCCGGTTGCGATGCGGGTCATCTTCACCTGGAATCTGCGCAGCGTCTCGGCCAACCAGTTGGCGGTGGCTTCACCCTCCAGCGTGGGGCTCGTGGCGAGAATGACCTCGTCCACTTCGCCGCGCTCGACGCGGGCGAGGAGTGTGCCGGTGCGCAACTGGTCGGGTCCCACGCCGTGGAGGGGGGAAAGGGTTCCGTGCAGCACGTGGTAGACGCCCTGGTAGCTGCGGGTCCGCTCGACCGCGGCGATGTTGGTGGGCTCCTCGACCACGCAGACCAGGCGCTGGTTGCGGGTGGGGCTGGCGCAGTAGGCGCAGGGATCGACGTCGGTGACGTTGTTGCAGATGGAGCAGAGACGCAGGCTGGCCTTGAGGCCGCGCACGGCTTCGGCCAGCGCCGCCGCGTCTTCGTCGGTGGAGCGCAGGATGTGAAAGGCGAAGCGCTGGGCGCTCTTGGCGCCCACGCCGGGCAGCTTCTTCAACTCTTCAATCAGCCGGGCCATGGGCTCGGCATAGCGTGACACGGTGCGCCCCTCCTAGAGAGTCCGATAGACGATGCCGGCGAACTCGTCGCCGCTCATCATCCCCTTGGCCCAGGCGGCATCGAAGTCCGCGGTGGGCTTTTTGGCAATGGCTTGCTCTTCGCTGGCTCCGGCGGCCTTGAGCGCGGCTACCTTGTCGCGCACCGCCGAGAGCATGTCGTGGAAGTTCTGAAAATCGGCCTTCGATCCCAGCGGACCGTGGCCGGGAACGATCCTGGTTTCTTTTCCGGCGAGCGCGAGGATCTTGTCGCCGGCGCGGATCATGCCGCCGATGGAGCCGCCGGTTCCCTCGTCGATGAAGGGATACATGCCGTTGAAAAAGAGATCGCCCAGGTGCAGAAGATCGGCCTTGTGGAAGTGGATGTAAATGTCGGTGTCGGTATGCGCCGGGTCGACGTGCGCCAGATCGATCGAGTCGCCATTGTGAAAGATCTGCATCGCGTCGTTGAAGGTGACGGCGGGCAGAGCCCCCTCCGGAGACGGGGGCACGTCCCGATGGAAGAGCTTCATGGTCTGCGGCGTGGAGAGCCGCAGGCGGGTGTTCCGATGAGCAAGGATGGTAAAGCCCGCCGTGTGCAAACCTTCATTGCCGCCGGTGTGGTCGCCGTGCCAGTGCGTATTGACCAGCATGAAAGGCGCGTCCTTGCTCACTGTTCCGATGGCCTCAAGAATTCGCGGAACGGCCGGGGCGTAGCTCGCGTCGATCAGCAGGTTGCCCTCGGGGCCGGTCTGGAGAGCCATATTGCCGCCCGCGCCTTGCAGCAGGTAGAGATTGTCAAAGAGCCGAGTGGTTTTGATGGGCGGGTTCAATGCGCCCGCCCGGGCCGGCGCGACCATTCCGGTTCCGGACTTGGCCTGGGCGCTGAGCCAGCACGGAGCCAGGGCCGTTGCGCCTGCCGCGAAGGCCAGTTCGAGGAAGTTCCTGCGATCGATTGCTTCGAACATCGTCAAAAATCCTCTGTTTCTCTCGGGTTGAAACCTCAGCCCAGGCCGGGCAGCTTAAGGCCGCCCAGCAAGCCCTGCATGCTGGACTGCATGGCCTCGTCGGCCTTGCGCCCGGCCTCGTTGATCGCGGCGACCACCAGATCCTCGAGCATCTCGACGTCCGGTTTGCCGCCGCTCAAGCCGACCACCGCCGCCGGGTCGATGCGCAGCTTGAGGAGTTCCTTTTTGCCATTGACGGTGGCGGTCACGGCTCCGCCGCCGCTGGTCGCCTCGACCACGGTCTGGGCCAGCTTGCGCTGGACCTCTTCCTGCATCTGGTTGGCCTGGGAGAGCATTTCGGAAATCTTGAGAGGGTTCAGCATCGCATCTTCTCCTGTTCGGGCGCGGTTACTTCTGGCGCAGGTCAACCACGCTGCGGACCTCAGCCTGGAAGATTTCGCGGGCCCGCTGGACCAGAGGATTGCTCAGCGCAGCCTCCTGGATGCTGCCGGCGAGCGGCGCGGCGACGGTGGCGGAAGCAGAGGCCCCGCCTTGGCCGGGAACCACCAGGAAACGGGCAGGCGCGCCCAGCCGTTGCAGCTCCTGGCGCATGATCTTCTCCGCCGCGGCATTCACCGTGAGGCTGAGCATTTTCTTGCCCATGCCGGCGACTTCGATGCGCAGGCTGGAGGCCTCCAGGGTCCACGCGCCGGAGCCGAGCAACTGCGAGGCAGAGCTGTGTCCGGCGGCGGCCAGGGCGGAGACGATGGCCTGGCGCAGGGCATCGACGCCGGGAGAGCCAGCGGATTGCACGGCGGCTTGCGGCGCCTTGGCCAGTGCGCCTTCAGTGAGCGGCGCCGCGTAGCCGGCGGACGGAGTGGCGGCGGCCGGGAAGGGCGTGGAGACGGGATAGGGGCTGAGGGGGGCTTCGGCGGCGATTGCGGAAACGGGCGCGGGGCGTTCCATCTGGGCCACTGGATGGCCGGCCGAGCTTTGTTTCGGGCTGGGAGTCGAAGCCCATCCGCCGCCGGCCGGACCAAAGGGCGCAAGCGCAGGCGCAGCCGCCGGAAGAGAGGGAGAAACTGGACGCGCCGGACTCGCGGCTGGCCTGGAACCGGAAGCTGGCGCCGAAACCGGTCCGCTCGAACGAAAACCGCCCCCGGCGACCACGCCGCTGAGCAGCTCTTCCAGGGGCAGCAGGCGCTGCGCGTGAATCAGCTTGAGCAGACCCAGTTCCAGGTGGAAACGCTGCTCCTGGCGGTAGTTCAGATCGTCGAAGGTGCGCAGAACGATCTGCAGGTTGCGGGTCAGTTCCTCTTCGGTAAAGAGGAGGGCGGTGCGCGCGGCGCGAGCCCGCTCGTCGCCGGAGATTTGGAGCAGTTCTGTCTGCTCGCCGGCCATCTTGGCCATGAGGGCGTTGCGCAGATAGCGAACCATCTGCCGGGCCAGCGACGAAGGGCTGTGTCCGGCATTCACCAGCAGGTTCAACTGCTGCATGAGTTCGGCGCTCTGGCCGGCGGCCACGGCCTCCAGCAGACGCTCGAAGATGGCATTGGGCACCGAGCCCATCAGCTCGCGAATCTGCGCCGTGGAGAGCAGCGGCCGGCCGGCTTCGAGGGGAGCGGACGCGATGGCCTGATCCATGATGGAGAGCGCATCGCGCATGGAGCCGTCGCCGGCCTCGGCCAGCAAGGCCAGAGCGCCCTCTTCGGCGTCCACATCCTCCTGGCCGGCGATCATCTTCAACTGGGCCAGGATGTCGTCGAACTTGACGGCGTGAAAGCTGAAGTGCTGGCAGCGGGAGCGGATGGTCTGGGGAATGTCCTCGGGCTGGGTGGTGGCCATCATGAAGATGACGTGCGCCGGGGGCTCTTCCAGGGTCTTGAGCAGGGCGTTGAAGGCGGCTTCGGTGATCTGGTGGGCTTCGTCGAGGATGTAGATTTTGTAGCGGTCGCGGGAGGGGGCGTAGCGGGCGGCGTCGCGCAGTTCGCGAATCTCGTCGATGCCGCGGTTGGTGGCCGCGTCGATCTCGATGACGTCCACGGCGTTGCCCTGGCGAATCTCGACGCAGGAGTCGCAAATGCCGCAGGGTTCGGGTGTGGGGCGCTCGGCGCTGCCGACTTCAGTGCGGCAGTTGAGGGCCTGGGCCACGATGCGCGCGATGGTGGTCTTGCCGATGCCGCGGTGGCCGGAGAAGATGTAGCCGTGCGCGATGCGGTTCTGGCTGAGCGCATTCATCAGCGTGTGGGTCACGTGATCCTGGCCGGCGACGTCGGCAAAGCGCTGCGGACGATATTTTCTGGCCAGAACCTGATAACCCATGGGAATGCACGCTCCTTTGTCCCGCCCGGAGATCGAGGCGGCCTAGAGGGGATTGTATCGTTCCGGGCTGGGGGCGCGCGGGGTGGAAAAGCCGCGTCCTGGTTACGCAGGAGCGATTCGTTCCATGCGACGGATTTGAGGCGCGGCAAAAGAGAACCAATCGCTGGAGCGGGGGGTGCTTCACCAACGGAGGAACTCAAGTGATGGTTCGGGGGGCGCCGGCACGGCATTCAAAAGGGAATTGCCGTTCTTCTCCTGCAGGAGGATTCGAGAGCAGCCGCAGGGTGGAAGCGGAGACGGAAATTCAGTGGAGGTCTCGCGATTAACACTAAAAGCGTGTACACTGTTTTCGTATGAAGAATATTACGATGAGCGCAGACGAGGACCTGATCGAGCGGGCGCGCTCGATTGCGCGCGGACAGCGGAGAACACTGAACGACGCATTCCGTGACTGGCTTGCGCAGTTTGCTCAGAGCGAGGGAGACGCCCCTTGCTTCGATGCGCTGATGAAGCGCCTGCAATACGTTGATGCGGGCCGGTGCTTTAGCAGGGACGAACTGAATGAGCGATAGATTCTTTCTGGATACGAATATCTTTGTTTACTCGTTCGATCAGAGCGCCGCCGTGAAAGCTCGCAGAGCCGCGCAACTCATCCGCAAGGCCTTGACAACGCAGAAGGGTGTTATCAGCTATCAGGTCGTGCAGGAGTTCTTCAACGTAGCTCTCAGGCGGTTTTCCCAACCGATGCAGGCTGCGGACGCCGGACAATATCTCAGTACGGTCTTCCGCCCGTTGCTCGCCGTGCATTCGTCGCAGGCGCTTTATGTGGAGGCTTTACATCTCCACGCCCAAAGCGGGCTTTCGTGGTACGACTCCTTGATTGTTTCGGCTGCGATCCAAGCGCGCTGCGATCTTCTTCTTACGGAGGATCTCCAGCATGGGCAGCGATTCGGAGACCTCCAGGTTATAAATCCCTTTCTCTGAATTCTCACAAAGGGTAGGACTTAGGAAGACATCTGGAAGCCTGAGAATCTCTTTCAACCCTTGCCCTTGTCGCGCGTCTTTTTTGCGGCTTTCTTGAGGGCTTTTTTCGCGGCGGCCTTGCGGCGCTTGATCTCATCCTTGGAGTACATGGTGCCGCGGCATTTGGCCGCGCCGCAGTTGCATGCGGCTTCGTCGTCGCCGCCGTCGTAGAGGCAGTAGTCGTAGGTGATTTCTTCGCCGGCGGCGATGTTGCGGATGGCCTTGATCCAGACGCGGCCGTCTTCCTCGCTGGTTTCGCAGTTGCCGACGCAACTGTGGTTAATGAACATGGCCGTGCAGTGTCCGTCGATGACGACGGAACCGTCGCCGAGTCCAAAGAGGTAGGTGACGGGCGACTGCTCGTAGAGGGCGTCGGCCTGGGCCTTGGCGAGGCGATGGCCGGTGTATTCGGCGACGCGGGCGCCTTTGCGGATGGGGGTGGTGGTGTAGCAGCCGGCGGCGTGGATGGCGGAGGAGCGGATGATGAGTCCCATGCGAATGTGCGATGCTTTCCTTGGGTGCGTGGAGTGAGGCGTATGCACCGCATCGTACCATTGAAGGGGCCAGGGAAGGGTCCAAGGGGAGCGAAATGAAACGGGGCGTTTGGATGACGGCGATGCTGGCGGGCGGCCTGGCGATGGCGCAGCTTTGTGCACAGGCACAGGCAGGCGGCGATGCGGCCGCGCCGGGGCAGAGCAAGGCAACCGGCGCGGGGCAAAAACCGGCCGCCCCGCCTTCGTCCAGCGCCAACCCGTTTCCCGAGGAAACGGATTCGGTTCCCGTGCTGCCGACCAAGGACACGCCTGTGCTCACCGATATCGGCTCGGCCGATTTCGGGCGCACCCCCCTGCCGGGCGAGGACGCCGATCCGGTGCGCAGTCCGGACGATGCCGCGCCGGCCGCCGGAAACGCGCTGGAGCAGAACTCGAGCTCCAGCCTGGCGGAGATCGATTCGTTGCTGCCCAAGCCGGAGGACGATCAGCCGGGCAGAAAGGGAAAGCGCAGCGTGAAAGAGCCCACGCACAAGGAAGCCGCGGCGACCGACCTCAATGTGGGCCAATATTATCTGGAGCGCAAGGACTGGAAGGCGGCGCTCTCGCGCTTCGAGTCGGCGATGGTGCTGGACCCGGAGAATCCCGAGGTCTATTGGGGATTGGCCGAGAGCGAGCGCCACCTGGGAGATTTTGCCGATGCGCGCGCCTACTATACGAAGCTCCTCGATTACGATCCCGACGGGCCGCATGGAAAACAGGCGCGCAAAGCCCTGAAAGATCCGGCGCTGGCGGCGGCGCAGAATCCCGCGGCCGGCAAGCCCGCGGCAGAGCCGGCGCGATAGAAGCCATCGCTCGAGTAACCGCGTTTTTCGTTACCATTTTGCAAACCGAGTTAGGGCGGGATTCTCTTGCCATTCCGGTGCGAAGGCCTATGCTTCTTGGTAAGTTCGGATCGAACAGGAAGGGAAGCGAAGGTTTGGCTCGCTTTGTATGCACCCGATACTTGCCAGAAGCATTCAGCCGTTCGCCGAGGAGATAGCAACCGTCAGTCTGGCGGAAGGGCAGGTGTCGCCCAATCCCGAGCAGAGACGGTGGAGCGGCCAGCAGGTTGTCGAACACCTGATTCTGAGTTTTCATCAGTCGCAGGAAGAGCTGCGCAAACGGATCAAGAGCAAGAATCCGCCGGCGCGTTCGGGCACCATTTTGCAGCGGCTCATCAAGTTGCAGCTTCTCTGGTTTGGCTCGATGCCCGATGGCATTCCGGCGACACACAGTCTCTACCCGCACCGGCCTGTACCGCAGGACGGGCCGGCGCTGGCAGCGCGGCTGCTGGCGGAGGCGGAGGAAGTGAGCCGGCTGCTGGCCGAGTGCCGCATTCTCTTCGGTCTGCGGCCTTGCGGCAATCATCCCATCTACGGTCCGCTGCGGGTGGAGGAGTGGCGCAGCTACCACGCCGTGCATTGCCGGCACCATCTGCCGCAGTTCGAGCGGGCAATCGAGCATGCGCGGGAGCATCCGGCAGGCCAGGAGCAGCCGGATGCGGGCGTCGCGGCCAGTGTAGGCGGGGACTAAGGCGCTTTCGGGAGGGGCGTGGTTGTTTGGCGGCGCGCGCCGGGCCGTCGCGGCGGGGGAGCAGCGCTTCCGCTCCGCGGCATTTCGGCAAGCGCTCTTACGCGATCGCCAGCGCGGCGATCAGAAACCGGCCCAGCCGAGATAGGCAGAGAGAATCGGAGCGCCCCACAGGCTGCTGACGACACCGCCAATGCAGAGAAAAGTGCCCAGTGGAAGTTTGCTCAGGGGCCAGCTTTCGGTTTTGGCCCGGGGGGCGGGAGAAGCCAGCAGGACGACGGCAAACAGCGCTCCCAGCACGATGCCCACGGCGAAGGCCAGCAGCGCCTGCGGGAAACCGATCCAAGCTGCCAAAAGCGCCATCAGCTTGGCGTCGCCAAAGCCCATGCCTTCGCGATGGCGGAAGAGCCCATAGAGCCAGCGGATGAAGAGGACGAGGCCGGCGGCGAGCAGGGCGCCGGTGAGCGAGCCGACGACAGCGCGCGCCACGGGATGCCCCATATCGGGCGCATCGTTCAAAGGAGAAATGGCAGCGAAGGTTGCAGTGGCAAACGTGAAGAGAAAGCCGAGGGCGATGCCCGGCCAGGTGATCCAGTCGGGAAGCCAGAAGTTTTCGGCATCCAGCACGGCCAGCGCGACCAGCGCCCAGTAGAAGATCATTTTTCCAAGAGCCGTCGCCACGCCGGTATAGAGAACGAAATCCAGGGAATCGGAGGGTCCCTTCATGGCCGGCAGGGCCTGCCATGCGGAGGCGGCCCAGAGGAGCGCGACGGCCAGTTCCACGAGCGGATAGCGGATGCCGATCCAGGCGCGGCATTTGCCGCAGCGGCCGCGCAGAAGGAGCCAACTGGCCAGCGGCAGGTTTTCCCACCAGGCAAGCGTGTGGCCGCACTGGCGGCAGTGGGAGCGCGGCTTGACAACGCTCTCTTCTTCCGGCCAGCGGGTGAGACACAGATTGAGAAAACTGCCGAAGGCCAAACCGAGAAGAGTCGCGAAGATGGTGCCGAAGATACGAATCATTGCCGAAATAGAGTATACGGCTCTCGATGGCAGATGGCCGACTGAGACCGTGTTTTCCCGCTCTTTGCGCGGAAAGAAGCGAAGAGGATGCGGCGCGGAGCTTGTGCGGGCATCGGGCGCGGATACGGGTCGGCCGCCGCAAACAGGGTAGACTGGAGGTGCATGGACCTTCCGCCTGAACGCCCACTCGCACAGGCTTCCGCGCCGCAAGCCGCAACCGATCCGGAGCGGGCGGCCGGCTTGTTTGAGCAGTCGGTCAAGATCATGGCGCGGCTGCGGGCTCCCGATGGCTGCCCCTGGGACCGCGAGCAATCCTTCGATTCCATTCGCAAATACACGCTGGAAGAGACCTACGAGGTCTTCGACGCGATCGAGCGCCGCGACTTTCCGCATTTGACCGAGGAACTGGGCGATCTGCTGCTGCAGGTGCTGTTCTATGCCGAGATGGCGGCCAACGAGGGCCATTTCACCATCGCGGAGGTGCTGGAGCAGTTGAACCGCAAGCTGGTGCGGCGGCATCCGCACGTCTTTGGCGAAGAAGCCTCGCGGGCGGCGGGGAACCGGGCACAGGTCGATGCCGCCGTGGAGGGTTCCTCGGCGGCCGTGCTGCGCAACTGGGAAGAGATCAAAGCGGCGGAAAAGGCATTGCATACAGCGGGCGCGCCTTCGGCGAAGAGACCTCCGGCGTCGAGATTGGACTCCGTGCAGCGGGCGATGCCGGCGCTGGCCGAGGCGGCCAAGCTGGGCGCCAAGGCGCGCAAGTCGGGTTTTGACTGGCCGAACTGGCGCGATTTGCTGCCCAAGCTGGTCGAGGAGACCGCGGAACTGGAGGCCGAAGCCGCCTCGGAGGACCCGGCGCGCCAGCCGGCCGTGGAAGCGGAACTGGGCGATCTGCTGTTTACCGTGGTCAATTTGGGCCGTCACCTGGGCGTGGATGCGGAGATGGCGCTGCGCGGATGCAACCGGCGTTTTCGCCAGCGCTTCGAGGAGATGGAGCGGGCCTCGGCGCAGCCGCTGGAAGAGCTCTCGGCCGAGGAGTTGGAGGGGCTTTGGGCGCAGGCGAAGAGGAAGCTGGCCGCGGAGGAGGGGCGATGATCGCCATCCGCAACTGCGCCAGCTTAGAGGAGTTGGAAGCCTGCGTCCAGCTTCAGATCGAGGCCTGGGGCGTGGACCCATCCGACACGACTCCCCGCAAGACGTTTCTGCTGGCGCAGCACATCGGCGGCCAGGTGATGGGAGCCTTCGACACGGAGATTGCCGGCGATGGAGCGGAGTCGCTGGTTGGATTCGTCTTTTCGCTGCCGGGAATGAAGACGGGAGACGGCGGACCGAGCTCCTACCTGCACTCTCATATGCTGGCCGTGCGGGAAGGGTACCGGAACCGCGGCCTGGGCGCTCGGCTCAAGCGGGAGCAACGCCGGGAGGCGCTTGCGCGCGGCATCCGGCTAATGGAGTGGACCTTCGATCCGCTGGAAATCAAGAACGCCTTTCTCAATATCCACAAGCTGGGCGCCATTGCCCGGGGTTACCTGGTGAATTTCTATGGTGTATCCTCATCTCGACTGCAGGGTGGACTCCCGACGGACCGGCTATTGGCCGAGTGGCAGCTCGATTCGCCCAGGGTGAAGGCAGTTCTTGAAGGCCGCCCGGCAGCCGCGCGCGTCATCGAGGAGCGAATTCCGGTCCCGGCCGCCATTTACGAATGGAAGGCCAGCGAAGCCGGCCGGGAACGAGCCCTCGCCGTGCAGTTGGAGAACCGCCGCAAGTTTCAACAGGCATTTTCCCAGGGGTTGGCCGTACTTGGCTTTGTCCGGGATGCGGAAGGAAATGGAGTCTTTGAATTGGGTCCCATACCCCAGCCGGAGCTGGACCGATTTCCCAAGGAATAGAAAAATCTTATGAAAATCGATGCGATCGTCCTGCGCGAAATCCACATGCCCCTGATTCGTCCGTTCGAGACCAGCTTCGGGGTGACCCGCGAGCGGAGGATTCTGCTGGCCGAGATCCAGTCGGAGGGGCTGACGGGCTGGGGGGAGTGCACGGCGGGCGAGCATCCGTATTTTTCCGCGGAGTCGACCGATAGCGCCTGGATTGCGATTGTGCAGGAGCTGGGGCCGATGCTGGCCGCGGAGCCGCCGGAGCATGGGGGCAAGTGTCCGCGCATCTTCCGCCCTGTGCGCGGCAACCGCATGGCCAAGGCCGCGCTGGAAAACGCCATCTGGGACATCGAGGCGCAGCGGGAAGGGGTTTCGCTCTCCCAACTGATCGGCGGCGTCCGCGAGACCATTTCCTGCGGCGTTTCGCTGGGGATTCAATCCTCGATTCCGGAGCTGTTGGCGATCATCGAGGAGGAGCTGGCCGCGGGCTACCAGCGCATCAAGCTCAAGTGCAAGCCGGGTTGGGACGTGGAAGTTCTCGACCGGGTGCGCAATCGCTGGCCCGCCATCGCGCTCAGCTGCGATGCCAACTCGGCCTATCGCCTGCGCGACGCCGATCATCTGGTGAGCTTCGACGCCTTCGATCTGCTGATGATCGAGCAGCCTCTGTGGCACGACGACTTCTACTATCACTCGATGCTGCAAAAACGGCTGCAAACGCCTCTCTGCCTGGATGAGTCGATCCGCAACCGGCGGGATGCGCTGGCGGCCATCGAGATGGAATCGTGCAAGATCATTAACTTGAAGCTGGGCCGGGTGGGCGGCTTCTCCGAGGCCATAGCCGTGCACAACGCGGCGCAGGAGCGCGGGATTCCGGTCTGGTGCGGCGGAATGCTCGAGTCCGGCATCGGCCGGTCGCACAACATTGCGCTTTCGACCCTGGAAAACTTCACGCTGCCGGGCGATGTCTCCGCCTCGGCCCGCTATTGGGCAGAGGACATCGTCGAGCCGGAGGTGACCGTTTCTTCAGCGGGCGAGATCGCCATTCCGGATACGCCGGGCCGGGGCTACGAGGTACGGACCGATCTGGTGGAGCGGCTCACCGTGCGCAAGGAGACCATTCGCGCTCTGGAACTGGTGATGTAGGACAGGCACCGGCTCAGAGAGCCAGCGTTTTCGGCTTCACGGCCCGCACATGAAGAAAGATGCCCGCGACCCGCGTGTCCGCCACGATGGGGAAGGCCTGGGCGGTTTCAGCCGAGGCGCAAGGCTCGCCGAAGCGCTGAATCACAAGGCCGGCCTGGCAGATGGTTTCGACCCACGCACTCAAGGTGCGGTGAAAGCGCGGCACGCGGAAGGGCGCAACCTGCTCCCGTTGCTCATGTGGAAGGGACGAGAAGCACCACGTCTCGACCTCTCCGCTCATCTCATCGAAGTAGCCGGCGACCTCGATGGCGCGCACGCTGCCGTTCGCCTCGCGCAGCACCTTGCGGTGCGGCGGAACAAAGCACGGATGCAGGATGGAGAATTGCAGGAAGCCGCCCGGCCGCAACACGCGACAGGCTTCTTGGAGGGCGCGGCCCTGGTCGGGCATGTCCATCAGCGACATGAACGCGGTGACAAAATCGAACGAATCGCCGGCAAAGGGCAGAGCCATTCCGTCGCCCACCAGGAAGTCGATGCCCAGCGGCTCCGCCTGCTCGATTTGGCGCGCGTGGCGAATGAAGGTGGGCGCGATGTCGAGGGCGCGCATCCGGGCTCCGCGCCGGGCGAGCTGACGCGTGTTCGAGCCTTCACCGCAGCCGACATCCAGCCCGTCGAGGCCATCGACCGGGGGCAGCATCGCCAGAAAGGCCGGCGTGTTCACCTGGTCCCGATAGATGTCGTAGCCAGCGCGGGAAAGGCGCGTCCAGGCATCGGCATTGGCTTCCCAAAGGGCTGCGGCATCCGTCGCATCCATGTCGATCTCCTCCGCTTTCTGAACTTGAACTGCAGGGTGCCGATTTCAAAATCATAGGCTCTTTCAGCGGCCGTACAGGAAATTGCGGGAACGCGGAAGAGGCCGTCAACCGCTTGTCTTTATACGTGTGTTGCCTGTCACGTCGCCTGGAGAGAGCGGGCTTGGTATGATGGTGGGCGAAAAATAAGAGGCCGGCCACGCGTTTGGTACGGCGAGGAGATCAGATGCCAGAAGTTCATGCTTTCAGCACCATACCCGCGAAGATCCTGTTGCCCATCGATTTCAGCCCATCATCCCATCTGGCCCTGGAAGAGGCCACGGTGCTTGCCCAGCATTTTCATGCCGAAGTCTATCTGGTTCATGTCGTTCAGGAGGGTTGCGGCCTGGATGAGGCAAAGAAGGAAGCGGAAGAGCGTTTTGCCGTTTCAGTGGCCGGCTTGAACGCCAAGGGCATCAAGACCAGCTCCAGCGTGGAAGTGGAGAACGACATTGCCGGCGCCATTTTGGATGTGATCGAGCGCGAGCACATCGATTTGATCGTGGTTTCGACGCATGGCACCACGGGATGGCATCCCCTGGTCTTCGGGTCGATCGCCGAGAAGCTGGTGAAGCTGGTGCACATACCGCTTCTGCTGGTGCGCACGGAAAAGCCGGAGAGCAGCGTGAAGCTGACGTCGGGCCGTTTGATGGAATGGTGGTAGTTTCAAGCGTTGCAACAAGGGCGAACGCCGCTTTTTGGTCCGGTGTTCGCCCTTGCCGTATCCAGCCGCCGCGTTTTGCGTAGAGGGTCTCGCAATTCAGCCGCTTTCCTGCCCGGGAAAGAACGCGGCGCTGAGACGGTCTGGCGCCGGTTCTCGAACGAGCCGGGGCCGACCTCGCGCGAGCCTTCTACTGCGCGTCGCGCACGCAGCGGAAGCCTACGCCGCCGGAGCGGTCGTAGCCAGGCGCCATCAAGAGCAGCTTGCCGTGCTCGTCGTTGCGCAGCGTATTGGGGAAGTACCAGATGGAGCCCTGCGGCTGGTAGTACTCGCCGCCGCGGACGATGGCGGCGCGGGTGTGCTGGTCGGTGAACTCGTCGGTCCACTGCCACACGTTGCCCGCCATATCCAGTACGCCGTAGGGACTTGCGCCCGCCGGATGGGCGTCCACCGGGTCCGGTCCGCGCATGGTCCGAGGCGCGGCGCTGGCAAAGTCGGGAGCGGGAATGTTGGCCAGTTGGAGGTCGTTGCCCCAGGGATAGCGGCGGCCATCCATCCCCTGCGCGGCGAGTTGCCACTCCCACTCGTGCGGCAGGCGCTTGCCCGCCCACGCGGCGTAGGCCCGCGCATCCTCCAGCGAAACCCAGGTCACGGGGCGGTTTTCCCAGCCTGGCGGATAGCTGCCATTCTTCCAGTCGCGGAGAAAGTGGATGGCGTCTTGGGGCGCGTAGTGCGTGGCATCCAGGAACTGCTTGAACTGTGCGTTGGTGACCGGGTATTTATCGATGAAGAACGGGGCCACCTGCATCTCGCGCTCGTGGAAGCGGCGCGGCGAGTCTTCCCAGGGATACTGGACATCGACGCCGGGGCTTGCGCCGCCCTCGATCTCGGCGCCGATCACCTTGAAGACGAACGGGCCGCCGGGAATCCGCACCATGCCGGCAGGCGTCTCGGCCGCGGGTTTGGTGGGCGCGATGGGGACGAGGCTCTGCGGCAGAATCTCGGGCTCATGGGAGTAAGAGGCGAGCGGCTCCCCGGTCATCGCGGCCATGCGCTGCATCAGGCTCTTGATGGCTGCGCTGGGTTGGCCGGGAGTGGCTAGAATCGCGCCGTAACCGTGGGCTTCAAGATCGAAGCTGAGGACCGCGGTCTGTTTTCCTGGACCGTAATCGTCAACTGTAGTGCTGAAGACCTTTGCGCCTGTTTTATCAGGACTGACTGATTGATGAACTCCGGCATTGCCGCCCCCGTTTCCGAGCTGGCTCCGGATCTCCGGCTTCAGTTCCACGCCGTGGTAGAGGTCAAAGTACCTTGTTCCCGGCCAATCGGTCACTTCCATCTGCGGGCCGGCAACGTTGTATGCATTTCGGTTGACGACGGTCCACACAGTCTCCAGCTCCAACGGCCAGCGGCTGGCGTAGACGCCGTAGTTGTGCATGGGATAGAGCGGCTCCCAGCCGGGGCTGACCAGGAAGGGCGCCACAGCGCGCTCGATGGCGGCTACGCGCCGCGTGGCCTCGGCATCGCGCGGGTCGATGCCGTTCCAGATGCCCCACACGTTCTCCCAGCTCTCCCAGCCCACGCCGTTGAAGAAGGCGAATTGCAGGTCGTCGGTCTTGTCCCGGTTCCAGCGGTCGCTGATGTTGACCATGTGGCGGGGCTCGATCCACTTGAAGCGGTCGACCATGGGGATGAAGGGAAAGTAGTACTGGCCCCAGGTCATCACGTTCCAACTGAGAGCCTCGTCGCTGGGGCTGCCTTCGGGCTCGAAGGCCAGCGGATGGCCGAGCTTCTCCGCGGCCAGCGAGAAGCCCAGCGGCACGCCGTCCTGGGTATCGCCGTTGATGCCGTCGGCGCCGATCTGCTTCATCAGCGCGGCGATGGCGTCGGGCCAGCTTTGGTCCGGCTGGTGCGTCCCCTCATCCCACATCATCATGGGGAAGAGGACGCGCACGCCGCGGCGATGGAAGTCGGCGACCATCTGGCGCACGCCTTCCACGCCGCCGGGCATGGACTCGACCATTTCGAGCTGGTTGCGGTCGTCGATGCCCATGTTCGGATAGGTGGACCACACCAGCACCGCGTCGATGCCGCCGTAACGCTTCTCCAGGTCGTCGAGATAACGGTCCACGGTGTAGCGGCCGGCCACCGGGTCGTAGAAATAGCGGTCCTGAACCATCATCTGCGGCTGAATGAAGCTGGACTGGGTCCACGCCAGGGCGGGCAGCTCGTAGCGGGAGGGATCGTAGGCGGTGCGGATGTGGCGCTCGGCGCGCCAGTGATCGAGGTCGCGCAGCCAGCGGTCATGCGCGTAGGCGGAGCAAGGAACCTGGAGCGGGCCATCCCAGGCGAAGTGCAGGTTCATGCAGTCGGGCACGGGAATCTGCTGCCCGCGGGCCGGGTACTGCGTATCTTGTGCGGAGGCGGCGAGGGCGATTGCCCCCGTTAGAATCCCAAGACAGATTGTGCGGAGCATTCGGCCCGTTCTCCCTGATGAAGTTGATTCGGTCCGGAATGCAATGGACCCAAAAATGTTATGCGCGCGCGGCCAGAAAGGCATCCACTTCCGCCCTGGACGGCATGGAGGCCTGCGCACCGCGCCGGGTGACGGAGATGGCGGCGGCCGCCGAGGCAAAGCGCGCCGCCGTCCAGGGGTCCTTGCCCTCGAGCAGCGAGACGGCAAAGGCGCCGTTGAAACAGTCGCCGGCGCCCACGGTATCGACGGCCTCCACATGAAAGGGTTTCACCCAGGCCGCTTTGCCGTCCGCAACGGCGACGAACGCACCCTCGGCGCCGCGCTTGAGCACCACGCCGTGCAGCCCCCTAGCCAGCAGGCGCTGTGCGCCGTCCTCGGCACTCAGCGTCTCTCTCAGATAAAAGGCGGCCTCGGTTTCGTTGGGAGTGAACCAGGCGACCTGGCGGAAGGTTTCGTCAGGGAGGGCCGCGGCCGGAGCGGGGTCGAGCATCACGGGCACGCCCGCCGCCGCGCAGAGCGCGAGCGTGTGGATCACCGTCTCGATGGGTAGTTCCAACTGGCAGAGCACCATGCCGGCCGAGCGGATCAGCGCGGCCTGCCTGTCGATGGATGCGGGATCGACCTTGCCGTTGGCGCCGGGAACCACGACGATGCTGTTTTCGCCGTTCTCGGCCACCAGAATCGGCGCCACGCCGGAGGGGCCGGGTACGCGCTGGACGGCCGCGGTCCCCACGCCCGCGCCGGCGAGGTTGTCGAGCAGGGCCTGGCCGAAGACGTCTTCACCGACCGCGCCGACCATCTGCACCGGATAGCCCAGGCGGGCGGCGGCGACGGCCTGGTTGGCGCCCTTGCCGCCGGGCGTGGTGTCAAAGCCGGCGCCGGTCACGGTTTGGCCGGGAACGGGAATTTGGCGGGTGTGCGCCACCAGGTCCATATTGATGCTGCCCACGACAACAATCGGCTGGTAAATGCCACTCATGGCCCGAACCTCAGATCTCAGTAAAGGGGAGCCAGCGCCACGGCACAGAGCCCCAGTGCAAAGAAGATGAACATCAGCAGCAAAAGGCGCTTGGCCGAGCGGGGCGCGCCGGCAAACTCGCGCCAGACGAAGACGCCCCAGCAGGCCGAGACCATGGTTGCGCCCTGGCCGATGGAGTAAGAGACAGCCGGACCCACGAGATGGGCTCCCGAGGCGACAAAGTTGACCACCGCGCCGGTGCACCAGACGGCTCCGCCGAGCAGTCCCGCGAGGTGCCAGAGTCCGGGCGCGTTCCAATAGCCGGCGAAGCCGACCGGCGGCTTGCCGTCGAGAGGCTTGAACATCAGCAGCAGGTTGGCCGGGAGGGTGGAGACGAGAACGCCGAGAGCGAAGAAGTAGGCAACGGCGTAGGGGCCGGGGGCGGGATTGCCCTGCATGGGGCTGAGGGCGTGGGCCACGAGCGGGTAGAAGCAGCCCATGAGCACGCCGGCCACCAGGCTTAGGGCGATGCCCCGCGTGGTGGCGGCCTTCGCCTTGGCCTCGCGGCGGCGATAGGCCGCGGCATCCAGAACGATGGCCACGGCAACCAGCGCCACGCCGCCAAAGAGCAGCAGGGGATTGCCGGCCGGCCGGACCAGGTAGCTCGAAACCGCGCCCACGACCAGCGCCAGCCCGATCCCCACCGGGAAGGCGACCGCCAGGCCGGCCACGTCGATGGCGGCAACGAGCAACAGATTGGCGACGTTGAAGACCACGCCGCCAAAGGCCGCGAAGAGGATGGCTGCGAGCGGCGTCTGGGCCGCGTCGGTGAGGAACGCCGGCCCGGCGTGGCCCAGGCTGCCGGCGGTCAGCCCCCAAACGATAGCGCCCAGCGCCAGGCCGATGGCGTAATCCCAATAGAAAAGCTGGAAGCGAAAGCCCGGGCACATCTTGAGCGTGTTGGCCCACGAACCCCAGCACAACATGCTCAGAACCATGAGAAGAAGCGCGGCTTGGTACGTTGCGGGAAGAAGCATCTTCGTAGCCCCCGTTCACGCTGGATTGTATGGCAAACAAGGAACCATAACGCCTGAGGGCATGGGGGCGCAAATGCTGGGGTCTTATGGTTCTCTCGGGTTCGGCGACAATCCGCTTGCAGCGTCCCGTTTGCGTAGCAGTCCGTGCGCCTCCCTTTGTTTTATCTGAGCATGAGAAACCGCACTAGAGTCATCGCAAAGGCAAACATGAATCCATAGACGAAGCTCTCGATCGGCATGACCTTCCTGCCATAGTTTCGCAGCAGGCGACCCAATTGAGACATCACGAAGCCGGTAATCAGTGGACTCGCTATGATGCTTACACCATGTAACCGGGACGGATGCACAAATGGATGCGGATACGCGACTACACTCAAAAAGCCGACCAACACCCCGAGCATTCCAAGGGCAAAAGTCGTGGCGATGGGATAGACATCAGAAATTGTTTTGAAGAGCTTGCCGATTGCTCGAGTCATAAGCGAAGCCAAGCCTTCACACGCAATCTCGAAGAGTGCCTCGAAGAGCACTTCCGCGATTGCTCCTATTACACCGGCCAGAAGTTCATCCATCGTCTATGACTTTGATTCAAGGAGAGTATATCCTTCACCAGTAACTTTTCGAATAGTTGTTTCTGCATCACCGGCAAACCGCTGATGATCCGTTGGCGCTGTTCCTCAAAACCTCAGGCGGCTGGCAACTCTGCGAATCAGACGATCGATTACAGCTTGGCTGCCTTGACCGCTTCGGTGAGCGCGGGAACCACTTCAAAGAGGTCTCCGACGATGCCGTAGTCGGCGATTTCGAAGATGGGCGCGTCGGGGTCCTTGTTGATGGCGACGATGCACTGCGCGCCTTTCATGCCGACCTGGTGCTGGATGGCTCCGGAGATGCCGACAGCCAGATAGAGCCTGGGCGAAACGGTCTGGCCCGAGCTGCCGACCTGGCGCTCCAGGGGCAGCCAGCCCGCGTCGCAGATGGGCCGCGAGGCGGCCAGCTCCGCGTCCAGCGCGGTGGCCAGTTCTTGAACGAGGGGAATGTTTTCCGCCTCCCTGATGCCGCGGCCCACGCTGACGATCCGCTGCGCCGAAGCGAGATCCACCGTTTGCGCCGAGCCGCGGAAGGGCTCGGCGGGCTTGGTGCGAATCTGCGCCGGATCGAGGGCGGGCGTGAAGAGGGAGATTGGGGCTGGCTGCAAGTCCGCCGTCTCGGAGAGTTCGGCACGAAAGGCTCCGGCCTGCACGGAGACGAAGCAGGGGCCGCTGCCGGTGTGCCGGTAGACGCCGTTCAGGCGGCCTTGCAGCAGTTGGCGCGTGAAGACCGGGCCGTCGCCGATGGCGACCACATCGCCGATGAGCGCCTCGCCGAAACGGGCCGCCAGCGCCGGCGCGTAGTCGCGCACCTGGTAGCTGTGCGGCAGCACCACGTGCGCGGGCCATTCCTTTTGGATGAGTTGTTGCAGAGCTTGAGTGAAGCCGTCCGCCGTGTACCGGGCGAGGAGCGGGTGCTCGACGCGCAGCACTTTGGCGAGGGGCCGGGCAGCGATTTCCGTTGCGAGGGATTCGGTCTCTGCGCCGAGGATGATCGCGCTCACCGGTTGGTCGAGTTGCGCGCCCAGCCGCTGCCCGGCGGCGACCGCTTCCCAACTGAAACGGCTGATCCGGCCGCCCCGCTCCTCCAGAACCACGAGAATTCCGCTCATAGGACGCGCACCTCGACTTTCAGCTTTTCGACCAGCGCCTCCGCGGCTTCTTTTGCCGTGCCGGGCAGGATTTGCGTGGATTTTTGTTTTTGCGGCAGCGCGACGCGCTCCAGCACCACGACCGGCGCGGCATCGACGGCCAGTTCCGCAGCGGTCACGCGGCGCACCTCCTTGGTTTTCGCGCGTTTGATGCCCATCAGCGTGGCGTAGCGCAGCTTGTTGCCGCCGGATTGGATAGTGAGGACCGCGGGTGTGGGCAGTTCGACGGTTTGGAACCAGCCCTCTTCGAGTTCGCGCTTGACCTTGAGGCCGGTTTCGGTCTTTTCCACGTGCAGGATCAGGGAGGCGTGGGGCAGGGCGAGGAGTTCGGCCAGGATGACGCCGGTCTGGCCGAGGCCGAGGTCTTCGGATTGAAGGCCGGTCAGGATCAGGTCGGGGCTTTCGGGCTGGATGGCCGCGGCCAGCAGCTTCGCCACGCCCAGCGCATCGCGCGCGCCGAGATCGTCGCAGTCGATGTGGATGGCGCGGTCGGCGCCCTTGGCCAGGGCTTCGCGGAGGGTTGTGCCGACGCGCTCCGGGCCGGCGCTGAGCACGATCACTTCGCCGCCGTGCTGCTCCCTGAGTTGCAGCGCCTCTTCGAGCGCATAGGCGTCGGACTCGTTCAGCGTGAACTGGAGGTCGGCTTCTTCAATCCATTTGGCCTGAGCGTCGATGCGGAATTGCGCATCGCGCTCGGGAACCTGTTTGATGGCGACGACGATCTTCATGAGGGAGACTCCGGTTCATCTTAGCTGGAACTGCCTTTTGGCAGTTCCCGAGCGGCTAACTGGGCGATGTCAAGCAACTGCGGAGCGCCCTCGCCTGTAGCTGAGAGGGCATCGCGGAACATGGTATTGCAAAAGGGGCAGGCGGTGGCTATGGTAGCCGCTCCGGTGGCCGATAACTCCGCGGCGCGGACGTGGCTGATGCGGTTGCCGGTTTCCTCGCCGAGAAAAGCCAGCCCGCCCCCGGCTCCGCAGCAGAAGCTGCGCTCATGGTTGCGCGGCGCCTCGACTAACTCGCCGGCCAGAGCCGCTACTTGGCGCGGTTCATCGAAGACATTGCGATAGCGCCCCAGATAGCAGGGATCGTGGAAGACGATGCTCTCCGAGCCGGAGCCCTTTTGCGGGAGTTTGCCGGCGTAGCGGGCCAGGAATTCGCTGTGGTGCTCGACCTCGGGCGGGGCGCCGTACTCCTTCCAGTCTTCCTGGATGGTGCGGACGCAGTGAGGGCAGATGGACACGATCTTCTTGACCTTGTTCTGCGCCAGGATTTCAAGATTGGCCTCGGCCAGTTGCTGGAAGAGCAGGTCGTTGCCCAGCCGGCGAACCGGGTCGCCGGTGCATTTTTCCTTGCGCAGCACGCCGTAGCTCGCGCCCAGGTAATTCATCACGCGGGCGAAGTCGGCGACGATTTCGCGTCCCTTGGGGTCGTATGCGCCCATGCAGCCCAGCCAGAGGCAATACTCCTGCGTTCCGTCGAAGAGGGGCAGTTGCTGCTTTTCGATGAACTTGTCACGTTCCGTGGGGCTGATTCCCAGCGCATTGGAGCCGCGTTCGAGAGCGAGGAAGAGCTTGGAGCCGTGGGGGTCGTCCCAGGCGCCGGTGTTGACCGCGCCGCGGCGCAGGCCGACCAGGATGGGCAGGTGCTCGATGCCCACCGGGCACTGGTACTCGCAGGCGCCGCAGGTGGTGCACTGGAAGACGGCTTCCTGGGCGTTGTATTTGCCCAGCAGGGGCTCTTCCGACGCCGGGCCAAGGTCATTCAGATAGCCGCGCAGGCCGAGAACGATTTCTTTGGGGTTGAGCAGCTTGCCGGTGTTGGCGGCGGGGCAGTGCTCGGTGCAGCGGCCGCACTCGACGCAGGAGTAGGCCTGGAGACTGACCAGACGGGTGAGGTCCGTACCGGCGACGAGGCCGAAGTCTTCGTCGCCGACGAGGGGCGGGATTTGGCTGAAGCTGCCGCGGGAAAGAAAGACGGTGACCGGACTGAGCACCAGGTGCAGATGCTTGGTGTGGGGAATGAGCGGCAGAAAGACGAGCAGGGTGAGCGTGTGCAGCCACCAGAGAACGCGGGCCCGGGGGTCGGCGCCGGCGACGAAGAACGAGGCCAGGTAAGTGGCCATCAGGGCGAAGATGAGGAAGGCGATGACGCCGGACTGGTAAGAGAGTTTTGCACCGAGCCATTTGGGACGGAAGAAGAAGCGGCGGATGAAGAGAAGCAGAATGCCGGCCGTGCAGGTCAGGGCGAAGACGGCGGCGCAGTAGAAATAGAAGCGGCCAAACCGGCCGGCGGGCGAGAGAAAGCCGATACCGAGGCCAACGGCGCAATGATTCAGCGTGACCAGGGCGAAGGCGCAGAAGGCCCAGAAGACGAAAGCGTGGGCGAGGCCGGGGAGCGGGCGCTCGCAAACGACCTTGGCCTGGAAGAGCACCTCCCATACGAAGTCACGGATGCGCCAGCCGAGGGGGAAGAGAGGGAAGCCGGCGTCCTGCTTCGATTTCAGGATTTTGCCGAGGATTTTGCCGAAGCGGCGCCAGAAAGCCAGGACCGAGGCCAGGGCCAGCACGGCAAAGAGCAGCTTCTCGATAAGGGAGAAGTGCTGGGGTTCGGCCAGAGTGGGGAGAAGAGCGATCATAGGCGAACGAAGCAAAGATACACGATTGGCTGGAGGGGTGTCGTGGACTTCGCGGCTTCAGACGGTCCACTGCAAACACAACTGGTAGCCGTCGGGGTCTTTGAAGAAGAGCTGCTTCATGCCGAAGGTGCGAACGACCGGGCCTCTCGCTGCAATGCCGGCGGCGCGGAGGGAGTGGCAGGCCGCGTCCAGGTCCTGGCAGCGGATATAGAGCTGGGTGTCGCCGTGGGCGGCGATGCGGGCATGTCGAAGACCGCAAACAGCGGGCAAAGGCCGTGCATGTCGATGGGCATGGGGTCCTCCTCAGCGCAAGGAATGAGTCAGGTGACCGAAACGCAGTTCCTACGACTGCATAGGCCGCAAAAAAGCGCGTCCTGCTTCACCAAGGAGAACAGCATTCTATTTCAGCAATCTACAAAATGGACCATCATCACAAAGGACTAGCAGCGCACGATCTTGGGCGAGTCGATGCCTTTGGTGGCGTTCCTTGTATCCACGACCAACTGCGACTGCGCGACGATGGCCTTGTAGTCGTAGTCGGAGTGGTCGGTGACGATGACCGCCGCGTCGTACTGGCCGAGGTTGTCGAGCGGGGTGTTGGTCATGTTCAGGTCGTAGTGGCGTCCGTGGCCGACCTTGGGGAAGTAGGGGTCGTTGTAGGCGACGAGGGCGCCTTTTTCGCGCAGCAGTTCGATGATGGTGAGCGAGGGAGACTCGCGCAGGTCGTCGATGTCGCGTTTGTAGGCCAAGCCGAGGACCAGGACCTTCGATCCCTTGAGGGATTTCGAGTGTTCGTTCAGCCCGGCGGTAAGCTGGTCGATGACAAAGTAGGGCATGGCGATGTTGACTTCTCCCGCCAGTTCGATAAAGCGGGTGCGGAAGTCGAACTCGCGGGCCTTCCAGGAGAGATAGAAGGGATCGATGGGGATGCAGTGGCCGCCCAGGCCAGGACCGGGATAGAAGGCGTGGAAGCCGAAGGGCTTGGTCTTGGCCGCCTCGATGACCTCGTGGATGTCGATGCCCATCTTCATGCAAAGCTGTTTCAATTCGTTGACCAGCGCGATGTTGACGCAGCGGTAGATGTTCTCGAGCAGCTTGGTCATTTCGGCGACCGAGGGGCTGCTGACGGGGACGACGCGGCGGAAGATGGAGCCGTAGAGGGCCGCGGCCAGTTCCGAAGCCGCCGGGCCGCAACCGCCCACGACCTTGGGAATATCGTGGCGGGCCACGGTCTCGTTGCCGGGGTCTTCGCGCTCGGGCGAAAAGGCTACGTGCACGCCGGACGTGTCCGCGCGGCGCGCTGCCTTCAGTCCGTGCGGGTTGCCCGCTTCCAGCAGCGGCACCACAACCTCTTCGGTCGTGCCGGGGTAGGTGGTGCTTTCGAGGACGATCAACTGATCTTCGTGGATATGGGGCGCGATGGACTTGACCGTCCCGGTGACGTAGCTCAGGTCGGGCTCGTGGTGCTCGTTGAGCGGCGTGGGCACGCAGATGATGACCGCGTCCATCTCGTCGATCTCGGAGTAGTCGGCCGTGGCGCGGAAGCCAGCCAGCCGGGCCTGCTGGATCTCGGCGGGCAGGATGCGGACAATATAGGAACCGCCCGCGTTGAGGGTCGCCACCTTGTCCGCCGCGATATCGAAGCCGGTGACGCGAAAGCGCTCGCCGCTGAAGAGCAGCGCCAGCGGCAATCCGACATATCCCATGCCGACGATCCCGATACGGGCCTCGCGGGTCTCCATCTTGCGTTTGAGCGTAGCCAGGCGGTCTTCGGTCGCAGTCGTCATGCTATGGATTGTAAAACCTGCGGCGGCACTATGCTCAATCGGTTCGTGCACGCTCGGTTGTACTCTTATAGAGGAGCGGGCAGCGTTTCCTGTGCCCGTTGGAAACTTTTGAGGAGCAATTTTGGCTAGTTATCTGGTTACCGGAGCCGCCGGTTTTATCGGCCGCTCGATTGCAGCGGCGCTGCTGGCGCGGGGCGAAACGGTGCGCGGCATCGACAACTTCATTACCGGCAAGCGCTCCAACCTGATCGGCCTGGAAGCGATGGAGTTCATCGAGGGCGATTTGGCCGATCCCGCGACCTGTGCGAAGGCCTGCGCGGGCGTGGAGATCGTCTTCCACGAGGCGGCGCTGGCCTCGGTTCCGCGCTCGGTGGCCGATCCGGTGGCGACCAACGTGAACTGCGTGGACGCCACGCTCAACGTGCTGGTGGCCGCCCGGGCGGCCGGAGTGCGGCGGGTGGTGTACGCGGGATCTTCGTCGGCGTACGGCGATACGCCGACCCTGCCCAAGCACGAGGGGATGCCGCCCGACCCCATCTCTCCCTACGCCGTGGCCAAGCTGGCCGGGGAGCACTACATGCGCGCCTTCACCCGCGTCTACGGGCTGGAGACGGTGGTGCTGCGCTACTTCAATGTCTTTGGGCCCCATCAGGACCCCACCTCCCACTATTCCGGCGTCCTGGCCATCTTTTGCCGCAGGATGCTGGCCGGAGAGCAGCCGACCATCCATGGCGACGGCGAACAAAGCCGGGACTTCACCTACATCGACAACGTTGTCCAGGCCAACCTGCTGGCCGCCTCGGCCCCGGCGGAAAAGGTTGCGGGCCGGATGATGAACACGGCCACCGGCGCCCGCATCACGCTGAACCGGACCTTCGAGATTCTGTGCGAACTGACCGGCTACAGCGGCAAAGCGGCCTATGCCGCGCCGCGCGCCGGCGATATCCGCGACTCGCTGGCCGACATCCGGCTGGCAGGGGAATTGCTGGGCTACAAACCCCTGGTCGATTTCAAAGAGGGCCTGCGCCGCACGGTCGAGTGGTACAGAGCGGGCGCGGCGGAGGCTTGACGGCTGCGGGGAAGCGGCAGTTTTCCACAGACCGTTCTCTTCGTTCACGGAATCTGTTGACGAATTGCTTCCGATGAAGCACACTGTCGGGGATTTCCTCCGCAGCTTTTTTTCGATTTGTAGGCCGGGAACCGCCCTGTGGGGGAAACCTCGGGACTGAGGTTCCCAATCCTTGCCGGAGACCTTCGCAGCGCAGCACGATTCGTCCTGCGAGCCCGAAACGCGGCCCAGGAGATCTGTCGGCCGTCCCCACTCCTCGACCTCCCTGCGCGAAGTTGGGGAGGTTCTGCTCCGCCGCCGCCGTCTGGCCGGCGCCGTGGTGGGAGGATTGCTGCTTCTGTGCATTCTCTACTGTCTGATCGCTCCCAACCAGTACGAGGCCAGCGCGCGCGTGGCGCTGCGCACGGGTCCCGCCTCGGCATTGAGCCTTGAAGCCTCGGAATCCCCGGTTTCGGCCTCGATGTCCTCCGCGCAGATGCAACTGGAGACGCTGGCCAATGTTTTTCGCAGCGACCAACTGGCGTGGCGGGTGATTACCGATCTCAAGCTGTACCAGGAGCCGGGGTTCATGGGCCGTTTCCCGTGCCGTTTTCCGTGCCGGCTTCCCCAGTTTCGCTCCGCCGCTCCCGACGCGGAGGCCAAGGATTGGCTGCTGGAGCGGTTTCAACGGCGGCTTCATGTGCAAAGCCTGCCGCGCACGCTGCTGCTTCAGATCCGTTTTCGCACCAAGGACGCGGCGCTGTCGGCAGCGGTGGTGAACGGCCTGATTCGCGCCTACGGACAGCAGGAGAGCGAATCGCGCGTGCAGGCGACGATCGAAGCCTCGGGCTGGCTGGAGAGCCAACTGAAGGAGCTGAAGGCCCGCGTGGAGCAGGACCGGCAGCGCCTGACGGCCTTCCAGAATCAACATGGCCTGCTGAGCACGCCGGAGACGCTGGCCAACGGGAAGCCGGGCGAGACGCAACACAGCTCCACCTTGCTGGAAATCGACGAACTGGGCCGGCAACTGGTGGCAGCCAGCAGCGAACGCATCGTGCGCGAGGCCGAATACCGGGCCGCCGCGCAGGGCGATCCGGAGGTGGTGATCGCCTCTGACCCGCACTTGCAGGCCGAGAGCGGCAGCTTTGCGACGGCGCTGCTGGAGCAGATTCACGCGCGGCGCAGCGAACTGGAGCAGGAACAGGCCCGGTTGAGCACAGAGCACGGCCCCAATTTTCCGCGTGTGGTGGAGATTCGCCGGCTCCAGGAGGATCTGGATCGGCAGAAGCAGGCTGAGGACGCCAAGCTGGTGGATCGGTTCAAGAGCGCCTGGCAAACCGCGGTGGATCGCGAGCAGTTGGTGCGCGAGAGCCTGGGCGAACGCACCGGCTTTTCCATAATGCGTTCTCCTCATTTTTACAATTCATTGACGAATTGCTTCAAACAGTGCAATCTCTTGGTAACATCCTCTGCGGTAGCTTTTCAATCGGAATCTCGATATAGTCCTGCCCTTCTGGTAGGTGAATGAGATGCTCAGCTTGCTGAAACCCGATTCAGATGAATCCGGAATCGCCGTAGAAGTGTAAGCGTCATCTGAGTACCGTCTTGTTCTCGGCGGGATTCTGACCGACGATGACAGAGTGAGCGAAGTCATTGAAGGTGATAGCAAGCCAGTGACGCCGAAGCGCGTATACCGTTCGGCTGCGGA
>Ga0326727_10002210_pt1 | contig 68003 bp, 74 predicted proteins | sample MB2enrmetagenome_FD_207643 | JGI IMG/M metagenome (GOLD analysis project Ga0326727, IMG submission 207643) | Lab enriched peat soil microbial communities from McLean, Ithaca, NY, United States - MB29MY | ecosystem: Environmental > Terrestrial > Soil > Wetlands > Peat | place: USA: New York...
AAGCCCATCCAAACCAAGCTACCCCCAATCCCCTCTCAGAGATCAAGCAAGCCAGGGATCTCTCCCCAACCCGGAAACGCCACCAGCGTATCCCTTCCCAGCCTATGCAATTGTCAAACAACAAGTTTTACGCTCTAACCTTAGGCGAAACATAAAAGGCACCGTTTCCGGTACCTTTCGGGAAGCGCCGTCGCTCAAAGCGTGGACGGCTTTTACGTCTGACTGGCTTCAACTGTCAACGCACGGTCATAAACTTTTTCACCCCCTTTTTCTGCCCCAAGGCACCCCCGAACCGCCCGTTTTTCCAGGCGCCGTGCGGGTTTGCGCCGGGCAAGCTCCTCTATTTTTGCATTGCTGCATAATCGTTATGCGTTTTTAGCATAGCTTGGCAAGGTACGTTTCCGCCGAAAAAACCCTTGTAAATCCGGCACTTAGCGTAGCACTCACGGCCTCGATAATTTTTTCCTGGGTAAATTCGGGCCCCAGATCCGGCGCGCCGGTCGCATCGGCGATGAAAACGACGAAGTAATCCTTGTCGTGCGCCGCGCGGGCCGTGGTCTCGCAGCAGAAGTTCGTCATATAGCCGCAGATCGCCAGGCGGCTGACGCCGAGGCTGCGCAAGATTGCCTCCAGCTCAGTGCCCTCGAAGCAGGAGTACCGGCGCTTCACCATGTGCAAACCCTCGGGCACAATCCTCAGCCCCGGCACGTATTCGGCCTCGGCACTGCCCTCAACGAAGCTCACCGGCTCCGCCGTCCCGGCAAAATCGAACATCCGTCCGGCATCACGCCCATCCGCCCGATGGACGTGGCGGACATAGATCACCGGCTTGCCCTTCGCCGCAAAGCCTTCGATCAGCGCGTTGATCCGCGCCAGGGACTCCTCGAATTTCGGCACGCGGAGCGGCGAGTCCGCCAGCGCGTAGACATTCTGCACGTCGATCACGAGCAAAGCGGTATCGGCCATAAAAAAACTCCCCGGGTTGGTTGGACCCAGGGAGCTTAAGCCTTACGCCGCCTCGGCGAGATGACCGCCGATCACCAAACCGGCTTCCGAGCCGGTGATTTTCACGGTGTCTCCGTCCTTCACCGCGCCTTCCAGAATCAGCCCAGCCAGCGGGTTCTGCAAATTGCGCTGGATCACCCGCTTCAGCGGTCTTGCGCCATACACCGGGTCGTACCCGGCCTCGGCCAGCCAGTCCCGGGCCGACTGGTCCAGTTCGATATGGATATTCCGGTCCGCCAACAGCTGCTCCAACCGGCGCAGTTGGATGGTCACGATGGTCGCCATATCGGCCCGCTGCAGGCGGCGGAACAGCACGATCTCATCGAGCCGGTTAAGGAACTCGGGGCGGAAATGCTCGCGCACCCGCGCCATCACTGCCGCCTCGGCCATGCGTACATCCTCGCCCTCCTTCTGGGCGGCCAGAATGTCCGAGCCCAGGTTGGAGGTGAGCACGATGATCGTGTTCTTGAAGTCCACGGTCCGGCCCTGCCCGTCGGTCAGGCGGCCATCGTCGAGAACCTGGAGCAAGATGTTGAACACATCCTCATGCGCCTTCTCCACCTCGTCGAACAGCACCACCTGGTAGGGGCGCCGACGCACAGCCTCGGTCAGCACGCCGCCCTCGTCATAGCCCACGTAACCCGGAGGCGCGCCGATCAGCCGCGAGACGGAGTGCTTCTCCATGAACTCGCTCATATCAATGCGCACCATCGCCCGCTCATCGTCGAACAGGAATTCCGCCAGCGCCTTGGTCAGCTCGGTCTTGCCCACGCCGGTCGGCCCAAGGAACAGGAAGCTGCCAATCGGCCGTCCCGGATCCTGCAAACCAGCCCGGGCCCGGCGCACGGCGTTCGAGACCGCGACCAGCGCCGCCTCCTGCCCCACCACGCGATGGCGCAGATTATCCTCCATGTGCAGCAGCTTGGCCCGCTCGCCTTCGAGCATCTTCTCCACCGGCACGCCGGTCCAGCGAGAGACGACGGCGGCGATCTGATCTTCCGTCACCGCATCGTTCACCATTTGCCCTTCCTGCTTGTCGGCAAGCTGCTTCTCCAGCTCGGGGATGCGCCCGTAGAGAAGTTCCGAGGCACGGGCGAGATCGCCCCTTCGCTGCGCCACCTCCACATCATTGCGCGCCTGCTCCAACTGCTCCTTCACCTTCTGGGTGTCGGCCAGCTGCGCCTTCTCCGCCTGCCATTTCGCGGTCAGCGCGGCGGATTCCTCCTCCAGCTGCGCCAATTCGTGTTCGAGCTTCTCCAGCCGCTCGCGGGAGGCCGCATCGGTCTCCTTCCTCAGCGCCTCGCGCTCGATCTTCAGCTGGATCAGCCGGCGGTCCAACTCGTCCAACTCCTCGGGCTTGCTGTCCACCTGCATGCGCAGGCGCGAGGCCGCCTCGTCCACCAGGTCAATCGCCTTGTCCGGCAAGAAGCGGTCGGTGATGTAACGGTTGGAGAGGGTCGCCGCAGCCACCAACGCGGCGTCAGCAATTCTAACGCCGTGATGCAGCTCGTATTTCTCCTTTATCCCGCGCAGGATCGAGATCGTATCGGCCACGCTCGGCTCGTCCACGAATACGGGCTGGAAGCGCCGCGCCAGCGCCGCGTCCTTCTCCACATGTTTGCGGTATTCATCGAGCGTCGTCGCGCCAACGCAGTGCAGCGCCCCACGCGCCAGTTCCGGCTTCAGCAGGTTGGAAGCATCCATGGCCCCATCCGCCTTGCCGGCGCCGACCAGCGTGTGCATCTCGTCAATGAACAGGATGATCTCACCTTCGGCCGACTCGATCTCCTTCAGCACGGCCTTCAGCCGCTCCTCGAACTCGCCGCGGAACTTCGCGCCTGCCACCATGGCGCCGAGGTCCAGCGCCAATACCCGCTTGTTGCGCAACGATTCCGGCACGTCACCGTTCACAATCCGCAGCGCCAGCCCTTCCACGATCGCGGTCTTGCCCACGCCGGGCTCGCCGATCAGCACCGGGTTGTTCTTGGTGCGCCGCGCCAGCACCTGGATGGTGCGCCGGATTTCCTCGTCGCGCCCGATCACCGGGTCCAGCTTCTGCTCCCGCGCCAGCTGGGTCACGTCGCGCGCGTATTTCTTCAGCGCGTCGAACTGCTGCTCCGCCGTGGCGCTATCCACCTTGCGGCCCTTGCGCACCTCGTTCACCGCCCGCTCCAGCGCCTGGGCCGAAGCACCCGCCGCCTGCAGCGCCTTGCCGGCCGGGGTGCCGCTCGCGGCCAGCGCCACCAGCATGCGGTCCTGGGCCACGAAGGCATCGCCCGCCTTGGTGGCGGCCTGCTGCGCGGCGTCCAGCACGCGCACGAGGTCCGGCGTGATCCCCGGCTGGCCGGCGCCCGAGCCCTGCACCTTGGGGATCTTGTGCACCGCCTCATCCGCCGCGCGCTTGGCCACGGCCGGGTCGCCGCCCGCCATGCGGATCAGCCCGCTGGCAGCGCCCTCCTCGTCATCCAGGAACGCCTTGAGCAAATGCTCCGGCGTGATCTGCTGGTTATATTCGCGCATGGCGATGGTCTGCGCCGCCTGCACAAACCCGCGCGCGCGTTCCGTGAATTTCTCAAAATCCATAATTCTGCTCCCTCATCCGTCCCTTAAAAAAGGCAACGCCAAGTCTCGTCCCTCAGTAGGCGACGCGGACCTTGCCAGCCCAATATGGGCAGGACCATGATCTGCCTCAAGAGGTTGCAGAAAATGAAGATCCACTCGCTCTATCGCTATCCGGTGAAAGGCTTCACGCCCGAGCGCCTGACGCAGGCCACCCTCAGCCCGGGGCGGTGCATCCCTTGGGACCGCGCCTTCGCCCTGGCACAGGGGGACGCGAAGCTCGACCCCGAACATCCGGCCTGGATCCCGAAGAGCAACTTCATGTGCCTGGCGAAGAACGCCAAGGCCGCCGCCCTGCGAGCCAGCTTCGACGAGGCCGCCGGAACCCTGACCATCGCCGCGCCGGACGGCGCCAGCCTCACCGCCTCGCCCTTCACGCCGGAGGGCCGCGCTGCGCTCACCGCCTTCCTCACCGCCTTCCTGGGCGAGGACGCCCGCTACGGCGGCAACGGCCACGCCCCGCAATTCCACTATTTCCCCGCGCACAGCTTCTGCGACCACAAGACCCAGGTCATCAGCCTCATCGGCCTTGGCTCGCTCGGCGCGCTGGAAGCAGCCGTGGGCGCCCCGCGCGATGCCCGCCGTTTCCGCGCCAACATATATGTAGACAACATCGCCCCCTGGGCGGAGTTCTCCTGGCTCGGCCGGGTAATCCAGATCGGCAGCACCCGGCTGATCGTACAAGAGCGCATCGACCGCTGCGCCGCCACCATGGTCAACCCAGACACCGCCGAAAAGGACGCCAACCCGGTGAAGGAACTGCAGCAGAATTTCGGCCATGTTGATCTCGGCATCTTCGCCGAGGTTGTCACCGGCGGGGAAATCCGGCCGGGGGATGAGATACGGGTGCTTTAGCCAAACGGGGTGGCGAAGCTCCCATCATTCCAATGGAAGATGAAAAAATTGGCTGAAGTCTGACGGTTCATAGTCCGAAAATGCCTCGCCGGAGACGAACCCGTACCGGCGATACAAAGCCAGCGCCGCATCGAATTTTGGGCCGCTTCCCGTCTCCAGACTCAAGCGGCGCATTCCCCGCGCCCTGGCCTCTGCGATGATATGTGCCAGCAGGCGGCTGGCAACACCTTGCCGTAGATGATCGGGATTGGTGCGCATCGATTTCAGCTCGCCCGTGCCATCGCCTAATCGCTTCAGCGCCGCGATGCCAAGGATGTTCTGCCCTTGCCAAATCGACCAGACCGTCACCTCCGGCGCAAGCAGCCCTAAAAGATCAATCGCATGAACATGCTTCGGCGGCGAATTGGCGCGCATGCCCGCCAGATGCAGCGCCAGCAGGGCATGGGTTGCGTCACATGAAAGGTCGTCAACGCGAATCTCCACCCTCATCCCCCTATGCAAAACCACGACAATACAGATGCCCTACGCCCGCCGCTCTGCTGGCGGAAACCGCCGCAATATCACCATCAGCAGCAGCACGCCTGGCAGCGCGGCGGCGGCGCAGGCGATGAAGAACGGCAGGAACCCGACCCTGTCCGCCACGAACCCGGAAGCCCCGGCCACCGTATGCAGCGCCAGCGGCGCGAGGGAGGAGAGCAGCGCGTATTGCGTGGCCGTATGCTCGGGGTGGCACAAGCCAGACATATAAGAGAGAAACGCCGTGTCCGAGAATGCGTCGGTAAAGGCTTCCAGCGCCGAGATCGCCACCAATATGTGCGGCGCGTGCGGAAACAGCCCCAGCACCGGGTACATGCACAAAGCCGCCACCTGCAGCAGCGCGGTAAACAGCAGCGCGCGCCCCACGCCCACGCGGGCCACCAGCACCGCCCCCAGCGCCGTACCGGCCAAGCCGCAAAACAGCGAGACCGGCCCGTTCGCCACCGCGATGGCGGCGCGGTTATACCCCAGCCACGTATAAAAAGGTGCGAGCATCGGCGCACCAAGCGCCCCGCCCAGGCGGAACAGCAGGATAAATGCGATCGCCACCGCCGCCCCGCGCCGCGCCAGAAATTCCGTCAGCGGCTCCTTAACCGCCACGGTGAAGCGCGCCGCCACCCCAGCTGGCAGGTGCTCGCGCTCCACTTGCGGCTCGGCGGCGAGCAGCGTTGCCACCAGTCCCAGCAGTGCCAGCACCGCCATCAGCCCCACGGCCACATGCCAACCGGTTCTTACCGAGAGCGCGATCACCCCGGCATTGGAGACGAGAAACGCGACGCGCCAGCCCCACACCTCCGCCGCCAGCGCAGCACCCTGCAGATTCGGGGCGAAGCTCTCGATGCGCCAGGCGTCGATGATGATGTCCTGGCTGGCCGAGCAGAACGCCACCAGCGCGCCCAAAGCCAGTGTCAGCCCGATATGCGCCAGCGGGTCGCTCAAGGCCAGCGCCGCGATCGCCCCGGCCAGCGCGATTTGCACCGTGATCAGCCAGCCGCGCCGCCGCCCGAGGAAGAGCGGCTTCACCTCGTCGAACACCGGGGCCCAGACAAATTTCAGCAGATAGGCGAGGCTGATATTCGCGGTCAGCCCGATCAGCCCCAGCCCCACATGTTCACTCGCCATCCACATGCGCAAAGTGGGGCCGGAAAGCGCCCAGGGCAGACCCGAGGCAAAGCCGAGCATGGCCATGATGGCCAGACGCCTGACCTCGCGCGTTGGGACGGCGCGCCGCGCCGGGGGCGAAATGCTACTGATTGCCGGCGTCGTTAATGTTGTCGGCCTTCACGAAGGCCCCGTTCTCGATGTCGCCCTCGTCACCGGGCTGCATCCCGGCCAGGCAGTCGCTTTGCCATTGCAGCTGCGAATGCACGGTCATGTCCCCGAGGTTCGCGGTCAGCGTCACATCCTTGGTGTCGGCATAGTCCAGCGTCTCGTGGATCACCGAGGGCTTGCCGTGCTGAATGCACTGGCCGTCGATCTTGTAGCTACCGCCGCTGCCTGTAACGCTCAGGCTGCTGCAGGCGCTCTGGTTGCTGAGGAAGAATTTCTGGTCGTTCAGCGCGTCCACGCAGCTCACCGTCACCACGTTCACCGCGTTGGCCAGCGGCTGGCCGTCCGGCCCGGTCACCGTGGTGGTGCTCTGCCACAGCCCGGGCTCGCGCGCCGGGAGCCCATCCGCCAAAGCTGGGCCGGCCGCACCCAGCAGAATCAGGCCGGACATCAGAATCCGAATCATGGCCAACAAGTAGCCAACCAGCCGCGCCGAGGCAACGCGGCGGCGTGTGACAAATCCCCGTCTGCCCCGCCCCCGCCCTTCCCGCGACACAATCCCCGGCTTAGATTCGAACCCGAGACAAATACCAGCCAAAAAGGAACTGCCCCCATGTGGAAAAAACTTGGTCTCGCGCTTGCCGTGCTGCTTCTGCTCATCGCCGGCGCGGCCTATTACCTGTTCTCGAACCTGGACTCGCTGATCAAGGCCGCCATCGAGAAATACGGCTCCGCCGCGACGCAGACCGAAGTGTCCGTGGACAGTGTGCAGCTCTTGCTCACCTCCGGAACCGGCTCCATTTCGGGCATCAGCATTGGCAACCCGGCGGGCTTCACCTCCAACCAGGCGCTCACCCTTGGCCAGGCTGCTGTGCAGGTGGACACCTCCAGCATTGCCGGCAGCGGCCCGATCGTGATCGATAACGTCACCATCGCGCAGCCGCATGTCACCTACGAGGTGAAGGGCCTGGGCGAGGGCAGCAACCTGCAAACCATCCAGCACAACGTGCAGGCCTATGCCGGTGGCGGAGGCGGGGGCGCGCAGCCGGCTTCTCAAGAGCAGGGCGGCGGCCCTGGCCGCAAGGAGATCATCAAAGATCTGTATGTCACCGGCGGGCAGATCAGCGTCGTCGCCCCGGCGCTGAGCGGGCGGAGCCTGACCGTCGCGCTGCCCGAAATCCACCTCACCAATATCGGGCAGGATAGCGGCGGCGCCACCGCGGCGGAAATCACGAACCAGGTGCTCGGCGCCATCACCAGCGAAGCGACAAAGGCGGCTTCCGCAGCCCTGACCCAGCAGCTGCAAGCCACCGCGGCGGGCGCGTTGCAAGGGGCGGCCACTGGCACGCTGAAGAAGTCCGGCGTGCCCATTACCAACGGTGTCGGCAACCAACTGAAGGGCCTGCTAGGCTACTGACTCTGCCTGCGGTGGCGTGAACAAAAAGCGCCGCCGCGCTTCCAGGGCGTGGCGCAGAGCCCGGTGGGCGGTTTCGTCCCCGTCGGCTAAACATAATCTCTTTTAGGTTAAAAGATTTAGGGGTTGTAGTTATGCTGTGAACAACGGGTATTAACCCAATTGTATTTGAATCCACAGTGTTATCCACAGGGAACAGCAGGCCAGAGCCTATTTGTTCACGGACCTGTGATTGATTTGTCCACAAATTGGATTGGAAGCCCTGCAAAGCCGTCCACCGTTCGCCGTTTTGCCGATTTATCCCCGTTGACGCAGAATTTTGCGGTGCGGGGCAGATTGCCCCCCGCAATCAACAGGCCGCGAGCAGATTATACAGCCGAAATACCGGTAACATCCCCCACGACCGGCAGCGCGCTGGGACAGCGGGGCTGCACCAAATTGCAGCCGATGCAGGCAGAGTGCGGCAGATGTTAATGGATACACCACAACTCCACAGACTTATCCACAGCTCGGTGGATATTCGTACATCGCAACAAACGGCTTGTTCAAGGGGGGGCGCCGCCGATCAAGGACCTCACAGCTCGGGATATGACGGCCTTCTGGCGTGTTCTTTAGATGGGTTCCCAAGCTCTAGGTCGCATACCTTACAGTAGAATGGCCGCCTGCCGTCGGCGGCGGGCGGTCCAAAGTTGATATGCTGCATCTCTTTGCATCGGGGACAGTACCTAGCAATCAAATCGCTCATGGATACGGCTCCATCGTTTGGTGCAAAGTACCTTGTACGCTAGTTTCGCATTTGCGCGGATGTATAATTTATCATGCGCCGCGCTGTGTGACCGGCCGGGCCTTACCGTGCTAGTTTCAGCTTCACGGCATTCAGCTCTACTTCGAGATCACTCAATTTGTCGATTTGCCGCGCCATCGACCCTCCTCGAAACCCGGTCTCTATTCCATGGCAGATAGGCGCGCTAGGGGCGATCAATCGGGGACGGTGGCGAACGATGTGCTGGCGGAGAGGGTGGGATTCGAACCCACGGTACGCTTGCACGCACAACAGTTTTCGAGACTGCCCCAATCGGCCACTCTGGCACCTCTCCGGGGGACGCTGCGGGGGGCTTATAAGCGGCGGACGGGCGCGGGGCAACAGTCCCGCAGCTTTTCTGGTCCGCCCATGCCACGAATCCGCATTGACACCGGCCCCAGCCCGGCTATAACGCGCCACTCCCGCGGCTGGGTTTTCCTTGGCCGCGTCCTTACGTTTTGTCGATACAGGATTTTTAGTACCATGTTCGCAGTCATCCGCACCGGCGGCAAACAATACCGTGTCACGCCCGACGCGGTGCTGAAGGTTGAGAAGCTGGAGGCGGAAGCCGGCAGCACGGTCACCTTTACCGACGTTCTGGCCGTTGGCGGCGAGGGCTCTCTGAAGCTCGGCGCCCCCGTGGTGGCCGGCGCCACCGTCACCGCCACTGTCATCGCCCAGGACCGCCTGGACAAAGTCATCGTCTTCAAGAAGCGCCGCCGGCAGAACAGCCGCCGCAAGAACGGCCACCGCCAGCACGTGACCGTGCTGCGCGTGTCCTCCATCAACGCGGCGTAAGGAGCACTGAAACATGGCACATAAGAAAGCAGGCGGCTCGTCCCGCAACGGTCGCGATACCGCCGGCCGGCGTCTTGGCGTCAAGAAGTCGGGCGGCCAGGCCGTTGTCGCCGGCAACATCATCATCCGCCAGCGCGGCACCAAGGTTAAGCCGGGTGCGAATGTCGGCGTCGGTCGTGACCACACCCTGTTCGCCCTGACCGACGGCACCGTGCTGTTCGAGCGCAAGTCCGATGACCGGGTGCATGTCTCGGTCGCCCCGGTCAAGCTGGCCGCCGAATAATCTGCACGGATATCTCCGCAGCAAGGCCGGCCTCAAGCCGGCCTTTTCTGTTGGAGCACACTCATGAAATTTCTCGACCAGGCTAAAATCTTCATCAAATCCGGCGATGGCGGCGACGGCGTCACCGCCTTCCGGCGTGAAAAATACGTCGAATTCGGCGGCCCTGACGGCGGCGATGGCGGCCGCGGCGGGGATATCGTGTTCGAATCCGTCGAGAACCTGAACACGCTGATCGACTTCCGCTACACCCAGCATTTTAAGGCCAAGAAGGGCGGCAACGGCGCGGGCTCTGACCGCACGGGCGCGGCCGCCCCAACGCTGGTCATCAAGGTTCCTGTCGGCACGCAGATCTTCGACGACGACCGTGAGACCATGCTGGCGGACCTAGACAAACCCGGCATGCGCATCGTGCTGCTCAAGGGCGGCGATGGCGGCTTTGGCAATGCCCGCTTCAAAACCTCCACCAACCGCGCCCCACGCCGGGCGGACAAAGGCTGGCCGGGCGAGGAGCGCTGGGTCTGGCTGCGCCTGAAGCTCATCGCGGATGCCGGGCTGGTCGGCCTGCCGAACGCGGGCAAATCCACCTTCCTCAAGGTCGTCTCCGGCGCCAACCCGAAGATCGCCGACTACCCCTTCACCACGCTGCACCCGCAGCTCGGCGTGGTCCGGCTGTCCATGACCGAGGAATTCGTCCTCGCCGACATCCCCGGGCTGATCGAGGGCGCGCATGAGGGCACGGGGCTGGGTGACCGCTTCCTCGGCCATGTGGAACGCTGCGCCGTGCTGCTGCATCTCATCGATGGCGCGGCTGGCCATGTGGTCGATGCCTGGCGCACCATCCGCCACGAGCTGGAAGCCTATGGCGGCGGCTTGGCGGATAAGCCCGAGATCATCGTGCTCAACAAGACGGACGCGATGACCCCGCGCGAGTTTTCCTCCCGCCGCGCCGCACTGGCCAAGGCCTCCGGCGCCGAGGTCATGGGGATCTGCGCCGTCACTGGCGAGGGCGTGAAGGAAGTGCTGCGCGCCCTGCAGAATGTCATCAACGAGGCGCGGCAAAAATGATCCCTTCGCTGGCCATCGCGAAGCGCATTGTCATCAAAATCGGCTCAGCCCTGATCGTGGACCCAACCACCGCCACTCCGCGTACGGAGTGGCTGCGCGGCGTGGTCGAGGACATCGCCGCGCTGGCCGGGCGCGGGACTGAAATCATCGTCGTCTCCTCGGGCGCCATCGCGCTGGCCCGCCGCCAGCTCGGGCTGCACGGCGCCAAGCTGCGGCTGGACGAGAAGCAGGCCGCCGCCGCCGTGGGGCAGATCCGCCTGGCCCAGGCATGGGCGGAGACGCTCTCGGAGAAATCCCTCATCGCCGCACAGCTGCTCATCACGCTGGACGACACTGAGGACCGGCGCCGCTACCTCAACGCCCGCGCCACGCTCTCCACGTTGCTTTCGCTTGGCTGCATCCCGGTCATCAACGAGAATGACTCCGTGGCCACGGCCGAAATCCGCTATGGCGACAACGACCGCCTGGCCGCCCGCGTAGCCGAGATGATGCAGGCCGACGTCCTGCTCCTGCTCTCGGATATCGACGGTCTCTACACCGCCGATCCGCGCAAGGACCCGGAAGCCTCGCATATCCCCGTGGTCCCGGCCATCACCCCAGAGATCGACGCCATGGGCGGCGAGCCGCCACCCGGCTACTCCTCCGGCGGCATGAAGACCAAACTCATCGCCGCGCGCATCGCCACCCAGGCGGGCTGCGCCATGGCCATCGCGCTCGGCGATCGGGTGAATCCCATCGCCGCCATTTCCCGGGGGGGCAAATGCACCTGGTTCCTCCCCGCGCCGGAAGGCCGCTCGGCCCGCAAGAGCTGGATCGCCGGGCATCTGGCGCCGCAGGGCACGCTGACCATCGACGCCGGCGCCGCGAAGGCGCTGGAGAAAGGTTCCTCCCTGCTCCCCGCCGGCATCAAGGCGGTCACCGGCAATTTCGAGCGTGGCGACCCGGTGGATGTGCTGACCGAGGATGGCGCGCACATCGCCCGTGGCCTCGCCGCCTATTCCAGCGCCGACGCGGCCATGCTGGCGGGCCACCGCTCGGAGGATTTCGAGGCGCTGCTAGGCTTCCGCGGCCGCGATGAGGTCATCCACCGCGACGATCTGGTGCTGTTTTAAGGGCCTTTTTTGGTCTCGTCGGGGCTGAGCCTGTCTGTCACCGCCAATAACAGAGACAGTCCACCGAACGTCACCACAATCACGACCTGCCAGAGCAGATCACGGTCGCTTTCCGTTTGGATCTCCAGAAAGCTGCGCAGCAGGTGCACCGCCGCGATAACGGTGGCGGACGCCAGAGTTTTCAGCTTCAGCGCGGAGAAATCGACCGAGACCAGCCCTTTCGGCCACGTGTCACGCTCGCCGTGCTGGACGCTGCGGACAAAATTCTCGTAGCCCGAGAGGGTCACGAGCACGACCAGATTGGCGGTGAGCGACAGGTCTATAAGCGAGAGGGTGAGAATGATCAGGTCATTCTCGCTATAGCCGGTCAGATCGGGGAAGGCATGCACAAGCTCCCCGACGAAATACGTCACCAGAATCGCCAGCAGGACGAGCATGGCGAGGTAGATGGGAACAATAAGCCAGCGTCCGCCGAAGAGAAATGCCTCAACTATTCGGGCTAGGGTCATGCCCCGACCCTAGATCAATACGCCTCCGGATGAAATCGGCTTCTTCCATCCCAAGGCGTAAATTGAGTGCTACAATGGATCTGGTTACACGTTGAAGCGGAACAGCAGCACGTCGCCATCCTTCACGACATACTCCTTGCCCTCGATGCGCAACTTGCCCGCCTCGCGCGCGCCCGCCTCGCCCTTGAACGCCACGTAATCCTCATAGGCGATGGTCTCGGCGGCGATGAAGCCGCGCTCGAAATCGCCATGGATGACACCCGCCGCACCCGGCGCCTTGGTGCCCTGGATGATGGTCCAGGCGCGGGTCTCCTTGGGACCCACGGTGAAGTAGGTGATGAGCCCGAGCAGCGCGTAGCCGGCGCGGATGATACGGTCCAGGCCGCTATCCTCCAGGCCAAGATCCGCGAGGAACCCCTCGCGGTCCTCCTCGGGCAGCTGGCTCACCTCGGCCTCGATGGCCGCGGAGATGATCACATGCCGCGCCCCCTCGGCAGCCGCCATCTCGGCCACACGGGCGGAGTAGGCATTGCCGGTGGCGGCCGCGGCTTCCTCGACATTGCACACGTACAACACGGGCTTGGAGGTGAGCAGGTTGAGCCGCTTCACCGCCTCTTCCTCGCCCTTGGGAATGGCCGCACGGGCGGGCTTGCCGGCCTCGAGCGCGGCAACGATCGGCTCGATCAGCGCCACCTCGGCGGCGGCGATCTTGTCGTTGCTCTTGGCTTTTTTCTGCAACATCGGCAGGCGCTTGGTCAGGCTGTCGAGGTCGGCGATCATCAGCTCGGTCTCGACCGTCTCCGCATCGCGGATCGGGTCCACCGAACCCTCCACATGCGTCACGTCGTCATCCTCGAAGCAGCGCAGGACATGCACGATGGCATCCACCTCGCGGATATTGGCAAGGAACTGGTTGCCCAGCCCTTCGCCCTTGGAGGCGCCGCGCACCAGCCCGGCGATGTCCACGAACTCCAGGCTGGTTGGCACCACCTTGATGGACTTGCCTATCTCGGCGAGCTTGTTCATGCGCTTGTCCGGCACCGCCACGCGGCCGACATTCGGCTCGATGGTGCAGAACGGATAATTCGCCGCCTGCGCCGCCACCGTGGCGGTGAGCGCGTTGAACAGGGTGGACTTGCCCACATTCGGCAGACCCACGATCCCGCAATTAAACCCCATTTTTATCCCCTGTAACCCGCGCCACGCGCGTCATGAAATCTTCCGGCTTGCCATCCGCCAGCAGCCCGGCATTGTCGGTCACGGCATCCAGGCAGGGCAGCAGCCATAGCTGGTCGGCCTTGGCGAAATCCCCCAGCACATGGCCGGTCACGCGGGCCTTGTCGCCAGGGTGGCCGATGCCTAAGCGCACGCGCCAGTACTCCGGCGTGCCCAAATGCTTGTCCATGCTGCGCAGGCCGTTATGCCCGGCATTGCCGCCGCCCTTCTTCACCCGGATTTTTCCGGGCTCCAGGTCCAGCTCGTCATGGAATACGGTGATGCCGCCCGGCTCCACCTTATAAAAGGAAGCCGCCTCCTGCACCGATTCCCCCGAGAGGTTCATGTAGGTCATCGGCTTGAGCAGCAAAATTCTGTGGGTGCCGATCCGCCCTTCGGCGGTCTGCCCCTTAAAACGCGACCGCCACGGGCCGAACCCGTGGCGGAGCGCGATCGTATCGGCAGCCATGAAGCCGATATTGTGGCGTTGCCGCGCCATACCCGGTTCCGGGTTTCCAAGTCCAACCCAAAGCAGCATGGCGCGGCAGGTACTGCGTTACTTCTTCTTGGCGCCCTTGCCACCTTTGGCGGCGGCTGCGGCGGCGGCAGCGGCAGCCTCGGCGGCCAGCTGCTCGGCGGAGACGGTCGGCGGCGCCACAGTGGCGACGACAAAGTCACGGCCGGTGATCACGGGCTGGCAGTTCTCGGTGCCCTTGAGGTCATGCCAACGGATGTTGTCGTTGATGTCCAGGGGGCCGAGATCGGCCTCGAACTTCTCGGGGATGTGGTCGGGGTCGACCTCGACCTCCACCTTGTGGCGAACGACGTTGAGCATGCCGCCGCGCTTCAGGCCCACGCTGGTGGCTTCGTTCAGGAAGCTGACGATCACGGCCACGCGCACGCGCTCACCCGGCGCCAGGCGCTGGAAGTCCACATGCTCCGGCTGGTCGGTGACCGGGTGGAACTGCACGTCGCGCATCAGCGCGCGGCTCTTCTGCCCGTCCACGGAAATCTCATACAGGCGCGAGCGCCAGCCGCCGCGCTTCAGCTCGCGCAGGACAAAGCGCGGATCCAGCGCGACCAGCGACGGCTCCTGCTTCGCACCATAAATAACCGCGGGCACCTTGCCCTCACGCCTCGTCGCCCGCGCCACCCCCTTGCCGGCACGCGGACGCGCAAAGGCCTCAACAGCTTCAAAATTGGCCATGTTACGCTCCTACAAACAACAAAAGCCGGCCTCCAGGGGTGCCGGCGGGCGGGGTTTAGCCGCTTTCCCTGCACTTTTCAACAAGCGCGCCGGGGCGTAAGCTACTCCGTCATGAAAATCGCGCTCTACCAGGGCCCCGGCCTCATCAACAACGTCCCCGCGTCCTTTACCCTCATGGCCGCCAAGGCGCAGGAGGCCCGGGCCCAGGGAGCGGAACTGCTGCTCCTGCCCGAGATGTTCCTCTCCGGCTACAATATCGGTCATGAGCAGGCGAAGGCCCAGGCCGTGACGGCGGAGGGCCTTGCCCCGGCGCGCGAGATCGCCAAGACCCACCACATCGCCCTGGCCTTCGGCTACCCGGAGAAGGTGGGCGAGGAGGCTGCCAACGCTGCCGTGCTCATCGGGCCGGATGGCGAAATCCTGCTCAACTACCGTAAAACCCATCTGTTCGGGGATCTGGACCGCGCCATGTTCAAGGCCGTCGGCACGGAATTCCCGGTGGCCGAGCTGCACGGGCTGAAGATTGGCGTCCTGATCTGCTACGATATTGAGTTCCCCGAACCCGCCCGCCGCCTCGCACTCGCCGGGGCGGACATCCTGCTCATCCCCACGGCGCAGATGCAGCCCTACGAGCAGGTGGCCCGCCACATGCTCCCCGCCCGCGCCTATGAGAACCAGCTCTACACCGCCTACGCCAACCATTCCGGCAATGACGACGGCCTCGCTTATGTCGGCCTCTCCAGCATTTGCGGCCCGGACGGTGTGGTGCTGGCCATGGGGGGGGTGGGCGAGGAGCTTCTCTTCGCCGAGGTGGACCCCGCCGATCTCGCCGCCGTGCGCGCCGCTGATCCATTCTTCAGAGACCGCCGCCCGGAACTGTACGGCCCCTTAGCACAATCGAAATAAATTATTAATTGCACCGTGGCGCTCCCCCGCCCCATATTAATTAGGGAGAAAAGGGGAAGAGCCATGAACGTAAGACAGATCCTGCGCAACAAGCCGCCGGGCTTCGTTTCGGTCCCGCCGGAAGCCCGTATCACCAGCGTACTCTCCATCCTGGCGGATCGCTGCATCGGCGCGGTGATGGTGCTCGACAGCGGCCGCCTCGTCGGCGTGCTGAGCGAGCGCGACATCGTCCGCAGCCTCGTTGAACATGCCCAGGAAACGCTGGACCTGACCGCCGCGGCGCTGATGACGCCCAACCCCACGACCGCCTCGCCGGAGACCACCGTGGAGCAGGCGATGGAGATCATGACCAACGGACATTTCCGCCATCTGCCGATCATGGAGAATGGCAGCCTCATCGGCCTCGTCAGCATTGGCGATGTGGTGAAAGCCCGCATCGACCAGAGCCAGTCGGAAGTGGACTCGCTGCGCACCTATGTCGCGGGCGGCGTCTAGCCCCGCCCGCGCGCGGCGGAGAGGGATGCAGGCAAGTGCCGCCTGCATCCCTCTCCGCTCAATCCAAACGGTTGATGTAAGTCATTGACTCGATCGGCCTGAGCGCTTTTCTAGGCGTCAGTCCAGCGACTTAACGGATCAGATGCACAAGTTTCTTGCCAAATGCGATGAAGCCCTCGCCGAAATCTCCGCACAGGGGCGCTACCGGCGCTTCGTGGCGCTGGAGAAGCTGGTCGAGACCTTTCCATTCTACCGCGTCACCATGGAGGGCAAAACCAGGGACATCCTGGTCTGGTCCACCAATGACTATCTCGGCATGGGCACCGACCCGGTGGTCATCGAGGCCGCCATCGGCGCCGCCCGCCATTACGGCGCCGGTGCCGGCGGCACCCGCAACATCGCCGGCTCCTCGCCGCTGCATGTGGCGCTGGAAGAGGAACTCGCCGACCTGCACGGCAAGGACGCGGCGCTGCTCTTCACCTCGGGCTATGTCTCCAACCAGGCATCCTTGAGCGCCATCCTCAGATCCCTGCCCGACTGGCATGTGTTCTCCGACGCGCAGAACCATAATTCCATGATCGTCGGCATCAAGGATGCGCGCCAGGCGACGGTGCATGTCTTCAAGCATAACGACATGGCGGATCTGGAGCGCCTCCTCGCCGGGGCACCCGAGGATGCGCCGAAGCTGATCGCTTTCGAGAGCGTGTACTCCATGGATGGCGACATCGCGCCCCTGAAGGAGATTTGCGACCTCGCCGATAAATACAACGCCCTCACCTATCTGGACGAGGTGCATGCCGTGGGCATGTACGGCGAGCATGGAGGCGGCGTCTCCGAACGTGACGATGTGGCCCGCCGCATCACCATCATCGAGGGCACGCTGGCCAAGGCCTATGGCTGCCATGGCGGCTACATCACCGGCGATTTCAAGGTGCTGGACTATATCCGCTCCGTCGCCGCCGGGTTCATCTTCACCACCGCCCTGCCCCCGCCCACCGTGGCCGCGGCGCTCGCCTCCATCCGCACGCTGAAGGCCGACAATGCCCGCCGCGCGCTGCTGTTCAACCGCGCCGAGACGCTGAAGGCCAAGTTCAAGGCCGCCGGGCTGCCGGTCATGCCCAGCACCAGCCATATCGTGCCGCTGATGATCGGCGATGCCGCGAAGGCGACGGCGGTTTCCATGCAGCTGATCCGCGAGTTCGGCATGTATGCCACGCCCATCAACTACCCCACCGTGCCGCGCGGCACGGAGCGCCTGCGCTTCACCCCGGGGCCGAAGCACACCGATGCGATGATGGACGAGCTGGTGGCGGCACTCTGCCAGATCCTGCAACCGGCCGAGACCGCCTCGGCCTGATGGATCTCGGCCTCGCCGGCAAAGCCGTCCTCGTCACCGGCGGCTCCAAGGGCATCGGCCTCGCCTGCGCGCAGGCCTTCCTGGCCGAGGGCGCGCGCGTTGCCATCTGCTCGCGTGCCCAGGCGAATATCGACGCCGCGCTGAAGGACCTGCCCGGCGCCATCGGCTTTACCGCCGACCTGACCGACGCCGAAGCTGCCGCTTCCATGCTGGAACAGGTGCAGGCGGCGCTCGGCCCACTGGACGTGCTGGTGAACAGCGCCGGGGCGGCGAAGCGCGTGGTGCCCGAAGACCTCACCCCCGCCCTGTGGCGTACCGCCCTGGACGCAAAATTCTTCAGCTATATCAACGTCATCGACCCGGTGGTGAAGGCCATGGCCGCGCGCAGGACAGGCGCCATCGTCAACATCATCGGCAGTGGCGGCAAGGTCGCCAACCCGGTGCATATCGCGGGCGGTGCCGCCAATGCCGCGCTCATGCTGGCCACCGCCGGGCTTGCCGCCGCCTATGGCCGCCAGGGCGTGCGCGTCGTCGGCCTCAACCCGGGGATTACCGCCACCGGCCGCGTCGCCAGCTTTCTCGAGACCAACGCCAAACGCGAGGGCATCAGCACCGCGCAGGCGCTGGAGCGCGCCGTCGCCAATATCGGCCTGGGCCGGATGGCCGACCCGGCGGACATCGCCAACATGGCGGTTTTCCTCGCCTCGCCCCGCGCCGGCTATGTCAGCGGCGTCACCATCGGCATGGATGGCGTGACCACCCCGGTCATTTAAGACACATCCTCCATTGTGGAGCAGGCGAAACGGGGTTTTACACAAACTGGACAGCCTGCAATAATCGGACCGGCTCTGAAACCAAGCTTCAGGGCCGGATAAATATATAAAAATCGTCCGAATTCGCAGGAGGAATACCAAGAATGAAGCTCGCCAATCCCGCCCCGCTTGGGCTTTTCGGCTTTGCCCTCACCACTTGGCTGCTCAGCATGGTCAATGCGGGGCTTCTGCCCGGCGCCGCCGTTCCCCTGGTGCTGGCCATGGCCTTCGCCTATGGCGGCACGGCTCAGTTCTGCGCCGGGCTCATGGAGATGGCCAATGGCAACACCTTCGGCTTTGTCGCCTTCTGCTCGTACGGCGCGTTCTGGTGGAGTTTCGCCCTGTTTGTCGAGTTCTTCGCCAAGGATGTGCCCGGTGCCGCCGTGGGCTGGTACCTCATCGTCTGGGGCGTCTTCACCTTCGCCATGTGGATCGCCAGCTTTGCTCTCAACCGCGCCGTGTTCCTCGTCTTCCTGGCGCTCTGGATCACCTTCTTCCTGCTCGGCCTGGCGCCCCTCACCGGCATTGCCGCGCTGACCACCTTCGGCGGCTATGGCGGGCTGATCACCGCGCTGCTCGCCGCCTATCTCGGCGCCGCGGACGTCATCAACGAGACGCACGGCAAGACCGTGCTGCCGATCGGGGCGCGCGACTAGCCTCCGTTCCCGAAGGCGAAGCGCGCCAGCACCGCCCGTTCCTCCCCGGTCAGCGGCTCGGCCTTGCCGTACAGAGACTTGACCAGGATGCCATTGGAAAGGGCGAAGCACTTGCCGTTCTGGAAGGCCGCGTGGCCGAGCTGGAAGGAGGAGGTGCCGACGCGCAGGATGGCGGTGCCGACCTCGACTTCGCCCGGATAATAGGCCTGGGCGATGTAGTCGATGGCCGCGGAGGCGAACAGCATGATGCGCCCGTCCGGCGGGTTCAGCATGCAGTCCACGCCGAACGCCTCGATCATGCACATGGCGCGGCCTTCCTCGAAGAAGCGCGCGATGGCGACGTTGTTGAGATGGCGGAAGCCATCCATGTCCGCGAACAGGACACGGCTGGTATAGCGCATCGGATAATTGGCGATATCCAGCCGCACCGGATCGTCTTTCATTGCCATAGCCTCCGCACTCCCCTTGTCGTTGACCTTCGCAAGATAGCGTATGGCTGGGTGCGGGCGGCTGTCAAAACAGGCTCTTTACGGCGGGCGCGGCGCAAGGAATTATGTATGCCTACGAAGTTTAGAGGAAACCAACATGTCCATGCCTGAACTCTTTCGGGGCCGCCTCTCCGTTCCCGTCATCGCCGCCCCGATGTTCATCGTCTCACGCCCGGAACTGGTGATCGCGCAGTGCCGGGCGGGCGTGGTCGGCGCGTTTCCGTCGCTCAATGCCCGGCCCTCCGGCACGCTGGAGCAATGGCTGCAACAGCTGCGCCGCGAACTGACGGCGGATGACGCGCCCTTCGCGGTGAACCTGATCGTGCATAAGACCAATCCCCGGCTGCAGGAGGACCTGGATCTGGTGGTGAAATACCAGGTGCCGGTGGTCATCTCCTCGCTGGGCGCCGTGCGCGAGGTGAACGAGGCCGTGCATTCCTATGGCGGCGTGGTGTTCCACGACGTCATCAACGACGAATTCGCCCACAAGGCCATCGAGCGCGGGGCGGACGGTCTGGTGGCCGTCGCTGCCGGTGCGGGCGGCCATGCCGGCACGCTCTCGCCCTTCGCTTTGGTGCAGGAGATCCGCGAATGGTTCAGCGGCCCGCTGGCGCTCTCAGGCTGCATCGCCAATGGCAACGCCATCGCCGCGGCCCGGGCCATGGGCGCGGACCTTGCCTATATCGGCTCGGCCTTCATCGCCACCGAGGAAGCCCATGCCGATGAGGCTTACAAGCAGATGATTGTGGAAGGCGCCTCCCAGGACATCATCTATACCAGCCAGTTCACCGGTGTGTTTGGCAACTACCTGTTGCCCAGCATCGTGGCGGCGGGCATCGACCCGGCCACGCTCACCACCGCCGGGGCCAGCACCATGCGGATGATGGAGAAGGTGGAAAAGGTGGAGAAGGCAGAAAAGGCGGGGGGCGATGCCAAGGCCTGGCGCGACGTCTGGGGCGCGGGCCAGGGCATCGGCGCGGTCAAACAGGTGGTTCCCGCCGCAAAGCTGATCGAGCGTCTCGCCACCGAGTACAAGGCGGCACTGGCCCGGCTGGCGAGCGAGGGCTGAGGCAAGCGCCAAGGTGGGCTCAGGCATGCCCCTCTCCCGCGCAAGAAAGGATTGAAACTGAGCGTGTAACGATACAACCTGCGCTCAGCCGATACACGCACGATGCGGCCGAGCAGACAAGGGGAGTGGCATGGCGGAGCTGATTACAGCCAGCATCGCGGCCGGGGTGGCGGATATCCGCCTGAACCGGCCCGATAAGATCAATGCGCTCAATTACGAGATGTTCGAGGCGATCGCCCGCATGACCACCCGGCTCGCCCGCCTGCCGGGACTGCGCTGCGTGGTGCTCTCCGGCGAGGGGCGCGGCTTCTGCGCCGGGGCGGACCTCGACAGCCTGTCGCAGAGCCCCCAGACCAGAAACCTGCGCGACCGCACTCATGGCGCTGCGAATATCTACCAGCACGCCGCCTGGGGCTGGCGGCACCTGCCGGTGCCGGTGATTGCCGCGGTGCACGGCTTCGCCTTCGGCGCCGGATTCCAGATCATGCTCGGCGCGGATATCCGCATCGCGGCACCCGAGACGCAATTCTCCGTGATGGAGATGCATTGGGGGCTGGTGCCGGACATGGCGGGCTTCCCGCTGCTACGCGGCCTGGTGCGCGACGATGTGGCGCGGGAGCTGATCTACACCGCGCGCAAATTCCTGGGCGAGGAGGCCGCAAAGCTCGGGTTGGTGACGCGCCTGGCCGCCGACCCGCGCGTCGAGGCCCTGGCCCTGGCCCGGCACATCGCCAGCCAAAGCCCGCCCGCCATCCGCGCGGCAAAGCGCCTGCTCAACGCCCCGGCGGACTCCGCAGCTTTATTGCTGGCTGAATCAGCGGAGCAGGAGGCGCTGCTCGCCTCCCCCGAACATGCCGAGACCCGGACGGCGGCGCAGGAGAACCGCACGCCGGTATTCGGTGATTAGAGTGCGATCGCATCAGGCGGATCCAGACATGGTTCAGCCTGATACGTGAATCAGTCTCTAGCTGCCGGTGAAGTCCGGCTGGCGGCGGGCCAGGAACGCGGCGACGCCCTCGCTCGCATCCCGGCTGGCGGCGGTGGTGGAGACATTGTCCAGCTCGGCGTCCAGCTGCGCGTCCAGCCCAGCTTCGGCGGCCAGCAGGCGCTTCATCGCGGCATAGGCCAGGGTCGGCCCGGCAGCGAGGCGCTGTGCCAGCGCCTCAGCCTCGGCCGCCAGGGCGTCATCCTCCGCCACGGCGGAGACGAGCCCCCAGGCGAAGGCTTCCTCTGCGGGGATGCGGCGGTTGGTATAGGCCAGTTCCTGGGTGCGGCGCAGGCCGATCAGGCGCGGCAGGTAATAGCTGGCGCCACCGTCGGAGCTGATGCCGATGCCGGTATAGGCCATGGTGAAGGTCGCCCCGCGCGCGGCGATCAGCATGTCCGCCCCTGCGGCGAGCGAGAGCCCCGCCCCCGCCGCCGCGCCCTGCACCGCGGCAACCACCGGGGCCTTGAGCGCGGCCAGACGGCGCACGGAGTCATGCAGCCGGCCGGCCATCCGGTGCAGCAACTCGCCGCGGTCCGGGGCGGTGTGGAAGGCGCGGATATCCCCGCCGACACAGAAATTCTTTCCCTCGGCGGTGATCAGCACCGCGCGCGGGGGCTCGGCCGCGAGTTGCGCGGTGACGGCATCCAGTGCCTCGATCATCGGCGCATCGAGCACGTTGCCGGCATCGGGGTTGTTGAGGGTCAGACGGGCGAGGCCGCCAGCGGTTTCCAGCTTGATGAGGGTGTCGGACATGTTCCTGCTGTTTTAGCTGCTCCCCCGGTTATCGGGGGGTTGGGCGAAGGTTAGGCAGCCGGCCCCGGCGCGGCAAGCCCTTGGGGATCGGCCGCCGATAGACTATCCCCGGCTGACCATGCCCAAGCAACGCGCCGATCTCATGCTCGTCAATTCCGGCCTCGTGGAGTCCCGCGCCAAGGCGCAGGCGCTCATCATGGCCGGGCTCGTCTTTGCCGGCACGGCGCGGGTGGCCAAGCCCGGGGACATGCTGCCCGAGGACGCGCAACTTTCAGTAAAGGGGCAGGACCACCCGTGGGTCTCGCGCGGCGGGGTGAAGCTGGCGCACGGGCTGGAGCATTTCGGTCTCAACCCCGAGGGGCGGATCTGCCTGGATGTCGGCGCCTCGACCGGCGGGTTCACCGATGTGCTGCTTACCCATGGCGCCGCCAAGGTCTATGCCGTTGATGTCGGGCACGGGCAGCTGGCCTGGAAGCTGCGTTCCGACCCGCGCGTGGTGGTGCTGGAAAAAACCAATGCGCGGCATCTCACGGCGGAGACCATCCCCGAGCCGATCGGCGCGTTGGTCTGCGATGCCAGCTTCATCGGGCTGCAGACGGTGCTGCCAGCGGGATTGGCTCTCTGCGCGCCGGGTGCCTTCGCCATCGCGCTGATCAAGCCGCAATTCGAGGCCGGGCCCGGCCAAGTGGGCAAGGGCGGCGTGGTGCGCGACCCGGCGGTGCACGAGGAAGTCTGCGCGCGCATCGAAGCCTGGTTCGCCAGCCTTCCCGGCTGGAGCGTGCTGGGTATCACCCCCAGCCCCATCAAGGGGCCGGAGGGTAATGTGGAATTCCTGATCGGCGCCGTTAAGCCGCAGTCTTGATCGCGGCGGCCTTCACATCCTCGTCCACATGCTCGGCGAAGCTGGCGAAGTTGTCGATGAAGCGCTGCACCAGGGCCTTGGCGGCTTCGTCATAAGCGGCCTTGTCAGCCCAGGCGGAGCGGGGGTCCAGCACCTCGTCCGGCACGTTGTTCACGCGTTCGGGGATGGCGAGGCCGAAGAACGGGTCGATGCGGTAGGGGACGTTATCCAGCTCGCCGGCCAGGGCGGCGCGTAGCAGGGCGCGGGTGTGGGAGATGGACATGCGCTTGCCCACGCCATAGGCCCCGCCGGTCCAGCCGGTGTTGACCAGCCAGCAGGAGACGCCGTGCTCCTTGATGAGCGCCTGCAGCAGCCGGCCATAGACCTGCGGATGGCGCGGCAGGAAGGGCGAGCCGAAGCAGGTGGAGAAGGTCGCCTGAGGTTCGGCCCCCATCCCCTTCTCGGTGCCCGCCACGCGGGCGGTGTAGCCGGAGAGGAAGTGGTACATGGCCTGCGCCGGGGTGAGCCGGGCAATCGGCGGCAACACGCCGAAGGCATCCGCCGTCAGCATCACCACGTTGCGCGGCGTGCCGCCACGGCCGGAGAGCTCCACATGCGGGATGAACTCCACGGGGTAGCAGGCGCGGGTATTCTCGGTGAAGGTTTTATCCGTGAGGTCCAGGCGGCCATGCGGGTCCGCCACCACATTCTCCAGCACGGTGCCGAAGCGGTGCGCCGCCGCCCAGATTTCCGGCTCGCTCTTCTGGCAGAGGTCGATGACCTTGGCGTAGCAGCCGCCCTCGAAGTTGAACACGCCCTTGGGGCCCCAGCCATGCTCGTCATCGCCGATCAGGCGGCGCGTCGGGTCGGAGGAGAGCGTGGTCTTGCCGGTGCCGGAGAGCCCGAAGAACAGGGCGGAATCCTCATCCGGCCCGATATTGGCGGAGCAGTGCATCGGCAGCACGCCGCGCGCGGGCAGGATCCAGTTCATCACCGTGAAGATGGATTTCTTGATCTCGCCCGCATACTCGGTGCCGGCGATGACGATGACCTTCTCCGCGAAGGACAGCGCGATGGCGGTGGCGGAGCGCACGCCGTCGAGCGCCGGGTCGGCCTGGAAATCCGGCGCGTGCAGGATCACGTAATCCGGCTCGAACCCGGCCAGTTCCTCGGCCTTGGGGCGGATGAACATGTTACGCGCAAACAGCGCGTGCCAGGCGCCGGTGGTGACCAGGCGCACGCGGATGCGGTTCTCGGGGTCGGCGCCGGCATAGACATCCTGCGTGAACAGCTCCCGCCCCTGCAGGTAAGCCTGCACGCGGCCCTTCAGCACGTCGAACTTCTCGCGCGGCAGCTTCTGGTTCACCTTGCCCCACCAGACATCGCCGGTGGTGGAGGGTTCATCGACCACAAACTTGTCGGCCACCGAGCGGCCGGTATGCATGCCGGTGCGCACGATGACCGCGCCATCGGCCGAGAGGCGGCCCTCGCCCTTGCGCAGGGAGTGGGCAATGAGCGCCGGGGCGGTGAGGTTGGCATACAGCGGCGCGGTGGCGCGCACGCCGGTGCCGGACAGGGGCTTGGCATCCCGCGGGTCAGTGGCGGCGGTCAGGTGGGTCACGGAATTTCCTCTTGTTGTTGTTTCGTTGGCAGTATTTGTCTGCTTTCATAAGCAGGCAGGAGCCCGGCATCAACCACAATTAGAAGGGTCGATGCAGGGAAATTTCATGCTGCAGCGCGGCAAAATTCAGGCGCGTCGCACGCCCGAACCCCCCGACATATTGGACATCATGGACAAAAATTTTCCAAAACCCGAAATCGCCGAAATCTACGTACTGGGCGGCGTACGGGTGCGCGGCGAGGAAGCGCGCACGGACGTGTTCGGGCGGGATCGGCCGGGCCTCGCCCGCGAGGCACAGGCGCGGGGCGGTCTGCGGGTTATCGCTGGTGGGAACGCCGGTCACCAGCAGGGCGCAGGCCGGGTGGGCCTTGAGCTGGCGCGTATGCACGGCCAGGGTCGAAAGCAGGAGAATGGGCTGGCTGTCCTCATCCAGCGCAGGGGTGACGAGCGCGGCATGCGGCACGCCCTCATGTACCGTGGCCAGCGTGCCAGCGCGCGCCCCCCGCAGCAGCGCGGCGGCCTCGACCAGTGCCTCTTGATTTGCTGCCATAATCCGGTCACTCCCTGAAGCCACAAAGGCCGCAAAGCCAAGCATAGGTGCCGGAACAGATGAAGTACACAATCGCCCTGGTCGACGACGATCGCAATATCCTCACCTCCGTGCAGATGACGCTGGAGGCGGAGGGGTTCCAGGTTCGCACCTATACCGATGGCGAGTCCGCCCTGCAGGCCCTGCTGGCCAAGCCGGCGGATCTGGCGGTGCTCGACATCAAGATGCCGCGCATGGACGGCATGGAGCTGCTGCAGAAACTGCGCGCCCGCACGCAGATGCCGGTGATCTTCCTCACCTCCAAGGATGACGAGCTGGACGAACTGATGGGCCTGCGCCTCGGCGCGGATGACTACATCACCAAGCCATTCAGCCAGCGCCTGTTGCTGGAGCGCATCCGCGCGCTCCTGCGCCGGCATGACAGCACCCGCGCCGAAGCCAGCGGCGCCGCACCTGCCAGCGTGATCACCCGCGGCGACCTGACGCTGGACGAGACCAAGCACCAGTGCCTCTGGAAGGGCAAGGACATCCAGCTGACCGTCACCGAGTTCCTGCTGGTAAAGGCGCTGGCTCAGCGGCCGGGCATGGTGAAGTCGCGCGACCAGCTGATCGACGCCGCCTATGGCGAGAACGTGTACGTGGATGACCGCACCATCGACAGCCATGTGAAGCGGCTGCGCAAGAAATTCCGGAACATCGATGGCGAGTTCGACCAGATCGAGACGCTCTACGGCATCGGCTATCGCTACAAGGACGCCTGATCCTGCGCCACAAACCCCGCATCTCGCGCCTGCTGCGAGACATCCTGCTCGTTAACCTCCTGCCGCTGGCGCTGATCTTCGCTGCGCTGCTGTATTTGGACCAGTACCAGCAAGGGCTGCTGGCGGCGGAAGTCTCCGCCCTGCGCGAGCAGGCGCGCATCTATGCCGGAGCCATCGCCCAGACAGCGGTGCAGATGAATAACGGCCAGCCTTCGGTTAACCCTGATCAGGCACAGCCGCTGCTGTACTCGCTCACCGAGCCGACCCCCAATGCCCAGGCTCTGATCTACGGCACCGATGGCACGCTGATCGCCAATTCCCGCGTGCATCCGGGCGCGGGCGGGGCGATCATCACCGAGCCGCTCTCCGCCCCGCCGCCACCGGGCTTCCTCAGCCGGGTGGTGGGCTTCATCTACGACCATCTCTCCGGCTCGATGACCGGGACCGAGGACGAGTCCGGCTTGGTTGGCTCCGGCGCCGGGCAGGACCCGAACACGCTGGGCTGGCAGCCCGATGCCCGCACCGTGCTGCAGCTCACCTCCGCCTCGCCGGACCAGGAAGCGGCACCCTTCGTGCGCCGGGATGCCGAGGGGCTGCTGCTCATCACCGTCGCCGAGCCGGTGGAGCGCAGCCAGCAGGTGATCGGTACCGTGCTGCTGACGCGCGAGGCTTCGGAGGTTGACCAGGCCGTGCTGGCGGTGCGGATCTCCATCCTCGGCCTGTTCGCCCTGGCGCTGGCGCTCACCGTGATCGTGTCCTTCTACCTCTCCCGCACCATCGCCAGCCCGATCACCCGGCTGGCCGACGCCGCGGAGCGGATGCGCGAAGGCCGGGCGCGGGCGCAGAAGCTGCCCGAGGCGGTGACGGGCCGCAACGACGAGATCGGCACGCTGGCCCGCACGCTGGAGAGTTCGGCCCAGGCGCTCTGGGCGCGGATGGACGCGATCGAGAAATTCGCCGCCGATGTCAGCCACGAGATCAAGAACCCGCTTTCCTCGATCCGCTCGGCGATCGAGACGCTCACGCGCGTGGAGGACCCGGCCCGGGCCTCGCGCCTGCTCGCCATCATCAGCCAGGACGTGCAGCGGCTGGACCGGCTGATATCGGATATTTCCGACTCGTCCCGGCTGGACGCGGAACTCTCCCGCAGCCGGTACGAGATCGTGGACATGGCACGGATGCTGGCGACGCTCGCCGAAATCCATGACGCCACACGCAAGGAGAACAGCCCCTTCATAGAGGTGGACGCGCCGGTGGAGGGGCTTTACGTGCGCGGCTCGGAGACACGCCTCGTGCAGGTGCTGCGCAACCTTATCGGCAACGCCATTTCCTTCTCCCCGCCGGGGGCAAAAATCTATCTGCGCGGGCGCGAGACCGGCGGACTGATCGAGTTATCGGTAGAGGATGAGGGGCCGGGCATTCCCGACGGCAAGCTGGACAGCATCTTCGACCGCTTCTATTCCGAGCGGCCGCAAAGCGAGCAGTTCGGCAGCCATTCCGGCCTTGGGCTGTCCATCTCGCGCCAGATCGTGGAAGCGCATCAGGGCCGCATCTCGGCCGAGAACCGGCGCGACGACGAGGGCAACATCATCGGCGCACGCTTTGTGATAAGACTGCCTAAGGCAGGGGAATAGACATGCTCACAGTCATCGACCACCCGCTCGTGCAACATAAGCTCACCCTGATGCGCAAGAAGGACACAACCACCGGCGATTTCCGGCGTCTCGCGCGGGAGGTTTCTCTGCTGCTGGGCTATGAGGTGCTGCGCGACCTGCCGCTGGAGCCGATCACGATCGAAACGCCGCTGGAAACGATGGAAGCGGTGCAGGTGCAGGGCAAGAAGCTGTGCTTCATCTCTATCCTGCGCGCCGGAGAGGGGATTCTGGACGGGATTCTCGACCTCGTTCCCTCAGCGCGCATCGGCCATGTCGGGCTGTACCGCGACCCGCAGACGCATGAGCCGGTGGAGTATTACTTCAAGGTGCCGGACGCATTGGAAGAGCGGCTCTGCGTGGTGGTGGACCCGATGCTGGCCACAGGCCATTCCGCCGCCGCCGCGGTGACCAAGCTGAAAGAGGCGGGGGCGAAGCACATCAAGCTGGTGTGCCTGATCGCGGCGCCCGAGGGCGTGGCGGCGTTCGAGGCCGTCCATGCCGATGTGCCAATCTACACCGCTGCGCTGGACCGACAACTGGACGAGCACGCGTATATCCGCCCGGGACTGGGCGATGCGGGCGACAGATTGTTTGGAACAAAATAGCTTCTAGAGCTGGGGCGAACGCCAGCGCGCCAGCGCCCGGTTGATCGCCTCGCCGAGGTCGCGCTTCTGCGCCGCCCCCAGGGCGCGGCCTACTTCCAGCCGCTCAGTTGGGGTGCGTATGATCAGGCGCGGCACGCCCCCGGGCGTTTCCTCCAGCTCGACTTTTGCCCAACCGGGCGGCACGCAGGCCACGCTTTTGCGCCCGGCCGGGGTAACGCGGGTAATCTCGATATCGTCCTCGTTCAGGCGGATGATCTCCCGCGCGCGGGCGGCACGGGCGTTGAGCCAGAACAGCAGCGCGGCCAAAGCGAGGTCAGCACCGTTGAAACCGATGACCGGCCAGGCGCCGAGCAGGTACATCAGCGTCGTGACGTAGAGCGAGCCCGCCGCCATGGCCCCCAGCACCGCCAGCAGCGCCCCGCGCGAGAGGCTGCGATGCGGCCGCAGATTCGCCTCGAAGAACAGCCGGCTGGAGGGCTTGGCGGTGAATGCGTCCATGCCGCATACATCGTGCATCGAGCCGCTTGCCCCAAGGACCAGATGCCAAAATTGATGAAACGGGCGGATATTCCCGCCTTCCTCACCGCCATTGCCGCCGGCAACCCGGACCCGAAGACCGAACTGCATTACCAAACCCCGTTCCAGCTGCTCGTGGCCGTGGTGCTCTCGGCGCAGACGACCGACGTGGCGGTGAACAAGGTGACGCCTGCGTTGTTCATGGCGGCGCCTGATGCCGCCGCGATGGCGGCGCTGGGGGCGGAGGGGATTGGGCCGTATATCAAGTCCATCGGGCTGTGGAGCGCCAAGGCCAAGAACGTGGCGGCGCTGGCGCAGCTACTGCTGGAGCGCCATGGCGGCGAGGTGCCCGGCTCGCGCGAGGCGCTGGAGGCCCTGCCCGGCGTGGGGCGCAAGACCGCGAATGTGGTGCTGAACGAGATTTTCGGCCGGCCGACAATGGCGGTGGACACGCATATATTCCGCCTGGGCAATCGCACCGGCATTGCCCCCGGGGCCACGCCGCGCGCGGTGGAGGACGCGCTCATCAAGCGCATTCCCAAGGAGATGCTCAAACCCGCGCATTTATGGCTGATTCTGCACGGGCGCTATGTATGCAAGGCGCGCATACCGGAATGCTGGCGCTGCCCGGGTGCCGCTTGGTGCACCTACCCGGACAAATCGCCCGTGCCCGCGGCGAAACGGAAAACATAGCCGTTTCGCAGGGCTGTTCATTCTTTGTATATGCTTTCCGGTTAACCAGGGAGCATATTCGTGAGGCAGACAAAGACGATCGATGAGGTGGCGAAAGAGGCCATGACGCCTCGTAATGAGGTGAATTGCAGCGGTTATGTCCGCACGGTAGCGCTTGATCTGGGAGAATACATGCCGGAGATGCAAGCAAACGACATGGTGAAATATTTGTCCAAAAACCCCTCATGGGAGCAACTGGGCAACAACGATATGATAGCGAGTGAATTCGCGGCAAAAGGGTATCTGGTCATCGCGGGAATAATCAATCCTCACGGACACGGGCATGTCGCCATCATCGTCCCTGGCAGGGGTGGAAAATATGCCAAGGGATATTGGGGGTCGATCAATGGCGTTAAAAATTCTGGCCTGAATAAGGGGATTAACCAAGCGTGGACACACCCCGAACTGCACGAAGTGCAATTTTCGCCATCCGGCTGCCAACATTGGTGAGCAGCCCGTGATTCGAAGCGCCACTGCCCGCATCGCACTGGCGCTGATTTTTGGCGCGGGAATGTCCTGTCCCAGCTTTGCTGCACCTGGCTGCGACCTGCGCCACGCCACAAGCTGGTACACGACCATCGCGGCAGGAGATTATAAGCTGCTCTTTGACGATGAAAGCGGTCCTGGCCCAGAACGGGAAGAAAGACCCACCCATGGCTTCGCATTCGTCACCGATACCGACTCCTTTCGCATCACGGGGCCAGACGGCACGTGTTGGGCTTCACCCGAAGTCGGCATCGTCACCATGCCCGTCTTCATCGGCAGCGGGCGCTATCTGTATATCCCCACCTATACGGGCGGCGATGCTTATCTCTTCGTCGTGGACGCCAAGACCTGCAAGACCCTCTGGCAGAGTGCGGACCTGGATGGCGGTATGCCCGTACGCACCGCCTACGGCTTTTATATGCCTGGCGCCGGGCGGGTGGTCATCGGGCCGGACTGCCTGCCCGAGCCACGCCGCCCGAATCCGTAAGCCTTACTTCAGCGCGGCGCAGAAGCGCTGGATGCGGGTGCAGGCCTCGCGCAGCGCCTCTGTGGAGGTGGCGTAGGAGATGCGGAAATGCCCCGGATACACGAAGGCCGAGCCATGCACGGCGGCGACACCTTCCTCATCCAGCAGGGCGATGACGAAGTCTTCGTCGGTGTTGATCTTCGCGCCCTTGGCCGTGGTCTTGCCGATGCAGCCCTGCATGGAGGGGAAAACGTAGAACGCGCCCTCCGGCTTGGCGCAGGTCAGGCCCTGGGCCTGGTTCAGCATGTCCACCACCAAGTCGCGCCGTTCCTTGTACACCTTCGTCATCTCGTGCAGCGCATCCTCCGGCCCGTTCAGCGCCGCGACGGCAGCCGCCTGGCTGATGGAGGAGGTGTTGGAGGTGGACTGGCTCTGCAGCTTGTCCATGGCCTTGATCAGCTCCACTGGCGCGCCGCAGAAGCCGATGCGCCAGCCGGTCATGGCATAAGCCTTGGAGCAGCCGTTCATGGTGATGGTGCGGCTGCGCAAGGCGGGCTCGACCTGCACGATGGTGGCCGGCTTGAAGCCGTCATAGGTCAGCTTTTCGTAGATATCGTCGGTGAAGACCCAGATGTTCGGGTGCTTGAGCAGCACGTCGCAAATGGGACGCAGGTCCTCGGCGGAATAGGCGGCGCCGGTCGGGTTGCTGGGGGAGTTGAGGAAGAACCACTTGGTCTTGGGCGTGATCGCCGCTTCCAGGTCCTCGGCGCGCAGCTTGAAGCCGCTGTTCTGGCTGCACGGCACGAAAACCGGCGTGCCCTCGGCCAGGGCCACGATGTCCGGGTAGCTCACCCAGCACGGGGTGGGGATGATCACCTCGTCGCCCGCCTGCACCGTGGCCAGCATGGCGTTGAAGATCACCTGCTTGCCGCCGGTGGAGACGATCACCTCCTCCGGCTTGTAGTCGATCCCGGAGTCCCGCAGAAACTTGGCGGCCACGGCCTTGCGCAGCGCCGGGGTGCCGGCAACGTCGGTGTATTTGGTGTCACCGGCATTGATCGCGTCGATCGCGGCCTGCTTGATATGCGCGGGCGTGTCGAAATCCGGCTCGCCGGCGGAGAGGCTGATAATGTCCCGGCCGGCGGCTTTCAGCGCCCGCGCCTTGGAGGAAATGGCGATGGTCTGGCTGGGGCTGATGCGGTTCAAACGGTCGGCGATCAGGGTCATTTTGTTACGTCTCGATGAAGTTGTCGGCGCGGGCGTTCTAAACCTCCGACGCCCGGCACGCAAATCACGAGATGCCCAATCTCTCCGCTTGCGGAGCAAACAAAATCAGCATAGGGCGCTATCTGTCGCCAAGTGTAACAACCGCGGTGGCAACCCGACACACAAGCGTCCGCCTGTTTGGATGAGCGGCGTTACAGCAGGAGAGAAGAAATGAAGATCATCAAGCATCTGCCGGTTTTCACCTTCGCGTGCGCCCTGGGCTTCGCCCCGGTTGCGTTCGCGCAGACCAGCACCGGCGGCACCATGGCCCCGATGCCCAACTCCACCATGGCACCGATGTCCAACATGGCGCCGGCCGCTCAGGCTCCGGCCGCGACCGCCCCGGCCACCACCGCCGCCAAGCCGGCCTCCAAGCCGACCGAGCTGTCCAAGTCGAGCGAGTTCAAGACCGAGGCGGAAGCCGCCGCGCACTGCCCGTCCGACACCGTGGTGTGGAGCACCCTCTCCAAGAGCAAGACCTACCACACCAGCACGTCCAAGTATTTCGGCAAGACCAAGCATGGCGCCTATGTGTGCAAGGCTGACGTGGACGCCGCCGGTTACCACCAGGCGAAGAACTAAGTATAACGCGCCGGGGAGGCCAACCGGCCTCCCCGGATGCAATTGCGTAAAGGATTGAAAAATGGCCGAAAGCGAAATCGTCACCCTGCCGTCCGGCGTCCAGTACCAGGACCATGTGGCGGGCACCGGCGAGACGCCGAAGAAAGGCCAGATGGTGACCGTGCACTACACCGGCTGGCTGTATGAGAACGGCGCCAAGGGCAAGAAGTTCGACTCCTCGCGCGACCGCGGGCAGCCCTTCACCTTCAAGCTGGGCGTGGGCCAGGTGATTTCCGGCTGGGATATCGGCGTATCCACCATGCAGCCCGGCGGACAGCGCACCCTGATCCTGCCGCCCGAGCATGGCTATGGTCAGCGCGGCGCGGGCAGCGTTATCCCTCCCGGCGCGACGCTGATGTTCGACGTCGAGCTGATTTCTTTCAAGTAATCCTTCTTACACCGCCGCGCGGCCCTTACTGGGCTTCGCGCGGAAGGTATTTCACGGGCATTGCTTTGTCCGGCCGGCGGTTCACCCGCCGGCGTTCGCGCGCCAGGCGGACCATGTCCTGAAAACAGCTCTGCAGCGCCACAGGGTCACCCGTGCGGCGTTCCAGCGCGCGCAGGCAGAAATGCACCCGCGCCATGTTCTGGTAGTAGTCGGTGAAGGCGTAATTGAGCGCCGCACCCGCCAGCGCCCCCGCCACAGGCACCGCCTGGGCCAGGAATTTCTCTGATAGAGTGACCCCAAGCCGGCTTGCGGCGTTGCTGATCAGCAGGTTCACGGTCAGATGGTTCACGCCCAGGCGCGTCGCCCAATAGCCGGTTTCCGCATCGTCATCCTCGCTACTGGGGCCACCGAAGGCCAGCACCTGCAAACAGGCACGGCGCGTGTCCTCATCGGCCAGATCCTCTCCGGAATCCCGCGCGACCTCGGCGATCGAGCGCAGAATGGTGGTGGTGGTGAAGGGAATGTCGAACAGCACACCCGGCAGGCCGACAAAGCCGGAAGCGGCGCCACTCGCCGTGGTGGCGAGGCGATGAAGCGGATTGTTGCGGGGGGCCTTGGGCCGGGCCAGGTGCGGCACCACCTCCAGCCCGAAGGTGGCGTAGCGGTAGCTGGACCAGAGCGTATCCTCCACCGTGTCCTGCACGCGCTGCAGGAGGCCGGTCCACGCCGCGCCGCCCAGGCGCTCGCCGGTCTGAGCCACGGCTGCGCCCAGCGCCTCGATACGGCGGCCAAACACGCCGACCATACGCAGCAGAAGGCCGCGCGAGTCCGCCATTAATATGGCGGCGCACCAGAGCTGTTCCCGCTCATGCGGGGTAAGGAAAGTGGCTTGACTGGCCAGATCGTCTGGCATGGGGGCAGAAGTCTTCATGTCCGGTGGGACGATGCGCCCCGCCCGGACATGAGACAAGTGAAGTTTACGGAAAATTATTCCGCGGCGGCGGCAGAAACGCCCTTCACCGCCTGCACGATCTCCGCGAAGGACGCGGGGTCGTCATAAGCAATGGCCGAGAGCACCTTGCGGTCCAGCTCCAGCCCGGCCTGCTTAAGGCCGAAGATGAACTGGCTGTAGGTGAGGCCATGTTCGCGCACCGCGGCGTTGATACGCTGGATCCAGAGCGAGCGGAACTCGCGCTTCTTCACCCGGCGGTCGCGGTAAGCATAGCGCAGGGCCTTCTCCAGGCGCTCCATCGCGATGCGATAATTGGTCGACGAACGGCCAACATAGCCCTTCGACAGTTCCAGAACCTTCTTGTGGCGGGCGTGGGTGGTAACGCCGCGTTTCACACGTGCCATTTTCTATCCTCTTCCCTTATTCCAGGCCGTACGGGGCCCACTGCTTCACGGTCAGGCCGTCAGCATGGGTGAGGACTTGGCTGCCGCGGTTCTGGCGCTTGGCCTTCTGGCTGCGGGCATAAAGGTTGTGGCGCTTCTTGCCCGGGCCGGCGAGCACCTTGCCCGTGGCGGTGATCTTGAAGCGCTTCTTGACCGCTGACTTGGTCTTAAGCTTCGGCATTTTGGTCTCCTGTCGCTACAACCCCATTCGCACGGGGGTCCCGGATATCGGGGCGGCGGCCAGGCATGCCTAATGGCCCGGACACGCGCGCATCAACGCAAAGCGCACCGATTCAGACTTTGCGGCTGCGCCGCTCCGTCATCGGTACGCCATACGGTGAAGCGGCGCGTATAAGGCCAGTTCCGGCGCGTGACAAGAGACTCAGTTACAGGCAGATTCCACGCATGGCAGGCAAACCACCTGACGCGGCTTTACTGTACGAGGCGGCGCTGAACCAGTTGGCGCGCTACGCCGGCACCGAGGCCAGCCTGGCGCGCGTGCTGGCGCGGCGGGTGGAGCGCTGGGGCCGCGCACAGGAAGACGCCGAGCCGGAGGAGACCGCCCGCGCAATGCGTCGCGCCAAGGCGGAAATCCCCGGCGTGCTGGCGCGGCTCAAGGAGCTGGGCGCGCTGAACGACGAGGCCTTCGCCGCCTCCCGCGCCCGGCGCCTGACCAGGGAGGGCAAATCACGCCGCGCCACTTTGGCACATCTGGCGGCCAAGGGCGTGAAGGCCCCCACCCTGCCGGACGACCCGGAGCGAGAGCTTGCCGCCGCCTGCGCCTATTTGCGCCGCCGCCGCGCCGGCCCATTCGGCGATGCGCCGGAGCAGAAGATCCTCGCGGCCATGGCCCGCGGCGGCTTCGCCCAAAGCACCGCCCGCCGCGCCTTGGCCCTGGACCGCGAGGACGCCGAGGCCCTGATCAAGAGCCTCTCCACCTAGCCGGGGATTTTCACCCCCGCCCAGGACGGAGTGAGGCGCGGGTCGAACCCGGTGCCACCCGCGGGCGGTAGGCGCGACTGGCGGAAGAAATATGTCCGCAAGGCCTGCGCCAGATCCTCACAGTCCGCCCGTCCGGCGGGCCGGGCCACGGGCGGGCGAAGCATCTCGCTGGGCCCAGCGTCTGGCTCAGTGCAGCGCCCCGCTTCCGTGGCGAAGGCATGAGAGATCGGACCGCGCCCCCTCCATCCCGGCATCGTCTGCGGAAGCCGGGCAGAAGCCAGCGCCAACTCCGGCCCTTCCATGGCCTGCTGGCCACGAAGCGCATCCGGAGGGCCGGCGGGCACGTTGCGCCGCACCGGGGCAAAGGCTCGGCGCGCCACCTCCTCGCCCCGTGGCGGCAGACAGGCGCCCTCGCGTTCCCTCGCCCGCCGGGTGCGGGATTGCGCCGCCTCCTGCGCCGCCGCCACCAGTACAGCCCGGAAGCCGGACGGAGGCACCCGCTCGTCAGGACCGCGCTTCGCCTCCTCAGTCATGGCTGCCTTCCGCATTGGGCTTGGCGAGAGGAAAACCCCACCTTCCGTCTCGCCCGCATGGCTCGCCAGACGGGGCATGCGCCGGGGCAGAACCGGGGCAACGCCCGCAATCCCAGGCGCGCCAAGGCGCACCGCCAGATCCTGCACCGTCCCCCCCCGGCGCGCCAGGGTGCCTGATGGGCCGGGCGCCCCGCAACTCTGCCAGGCGGGCAAAGTCTTCGCCCGTCAATTCCGCCATCCGGCCTACCCCGTTACAGCCCGAAGATCGACTTCAGATCAGCCAGGATCGTTTGCAACAGGCCAAGCCCCGCCTTGGCCTTGGCTGCATCCGCGGCAGGCAGCGTGGCCAGCACCGGCTCGGCGGCAGTAGCCAGGGTGCTGGCGGCAGTCGTCGCCGTATCCAGCGCGCTGGCATGGGCCGACTGGCTGGCCACAACCGGATTCACCACAGCCTCGCCAACCTGCAAGCCCTCGGCAACATCCGCACCAATAGGCCCGCCAGCGGCGGCGCCAATCGCCGCCGCCGCGTTCAACCCGGTTTCGATATTCGTATCGATCGCCGCACGGAACGTGCATGCCCCGTCCACATCTTCGCCGCTGGGCAAATTCTTTATCCACACCACCGGCACAAAACCAAGCCCATGCGTCACGCTGCGCTGCTGATCCTTCACCAGCCCGCCCAGCGGATCATTCACCGCCCATGGCAGATACCAGGTCTCAGCCTCCGTATCCCAAACGCGCTGGAACCAGTACATCGCCTGCGCATCGATATTCTCATAGCGCTGCGCGGCAAGATCGGCGCCGCTCACCTTGTAGCGCTCCGTCACCTGCGCCAGCGTGTCGGGTGCTGTGGCGCTCCATACTGGCGTCAGGTACAGACTCTCCAGCACCGAGAAGAACACCCGCCCCTGCAGCACGCGGAACAACACCGCCACCGAGCCAACCGAGCCCCGGATCGCCGCGTCGATCATCGCCTCGTTCAACCGTGATTCCGCAATCACATCCTGCAAGCACCGCACCAGCGCCGGGTCCTCGGCGTCGATGGCCGGAAAATGCCCCGCGCTGAATAGCAGCGCCACGGAATCCACCACCACCACCCGGCACAGCCCGTAGCGCACCGAGGGCCTGCGCAGCCGCAGCGGAATATACTCCCCCGCCAAATTGCGCTCCTCGTGGAACTGGTAGGGCAGGTTGTCATACAGCGTGCCGTCCAGCACGCGGCGCAGAATATCCAGCTTCACCACGCGCGCCCACAGGCTCGTATCCGCCTGGATCGTGCCGCAAATCGTTTCAAACATGCAGTTCTCTTCGGTTAGATCTTCACCGTTGCATCAGCGGCAGACTCAGTCTTCGCGCTGGCTGCGCTGTCATCGTGGCCAGCGTGTTCACCGCTCGGGAGAGCGCATCCACCTGGTCATCCTTGCCCCCGTGCGGAAACGTCCGCAGCTCCGCCAGCAGCGCATCGTTCCAGGGTGCTGCCAACATCGCCAGATTCCCCGCATCCATCTGCGTCGCCGCCGGCATGGCGCGTATGGTCTTGGCGCGTCCCGCTCCGGGCTCGCCACCACCCTGTACCCGTTCAGGCTGCGTGTCAGCATCGCAATCTGCGCCGCCCCGGCCTGCCCAGGGTCCTGCGGCAGGGCAATCACTGTCCCCGCCCCATCCAGGCGCGCCATCTCCAAAATCTTCGCCTCCACCTGCGCTGGCGCCGCCTGCAGCCGCGCCACATCCAGCACCACCAGCAGGTTCTCCGCTGTCACACCCAGCTTTAGCCCCACCGTGTAGTCCGGGCTGCGCCCTGGCGAGCCCAGGCTCGCCGCCAAGTCCCACCCCCTTATCACCTGCCGCAGCGGCGGCGCCTCTGGCAAAATCCGCACCCGCGCGGCGTTAAAGAACGCCGCGTCTGGCGGTAGCGGCGTTTGCTGATACATGGCCGCAAACGCCCGCTCGCCCACTTCAAGGCGCCGCCGCTCGATATCCTCTGCTCTCTGCCATTCCGGCCACAGCGCCTCACCCGGCGCCCGGCCCAACTCGTCTCCCGGCTCCGCCACTGCGGGCAGGCGCAGGCATTTCCACCCCGCCTCCGCCGCCAGCAGCCTTCCTGCAAGATCATCCTCGTGCCACCTGGTATTGTGGCTTACGAAGCCGTCCGCGATGAAGTTTTCGGTCTTAGCAACCTGTACATCAAACACTTCATCTCGGCCTGATGCGACGATATTCGTCACACAATCAAGAATGAATTCTGATGTATTCGGCTGCACGGAGTAATGTGTCTTCGTCTTTTCCGTACCCGACTGTAAGGTTGCAGTCGTTGCATAGAAGTCCGCGTACCTTTCCGGTCTTGTGGTCGTGGTCAATGCATAGCTTTCCGCCCCAATGCGCTCGCACATTGTTGGACGGCGGGTTTTGGCAAATAGCGCAAAGACCATTTTGGGCATGAAAGAGCGCCTGATACTCGGCTTCTTCCACTTTGTACCTGTGGCGGATTCGGACAGCTCGCCGGTCTACCGCGTTGTTTGAGGGCGATCTGTGGCCACTTGCCCAACGCTTCTTATTGTAGTGGGACATGCAGTAGCCTTTGCTACTTTGCGGGCTTGTCGCATCCGTCGCAAGCGCAGGTAACGCCCTTCCACGTGCCGTGCTTAACGTCTGACGATCTATCGTGCTGACCCGCACCAGAGCGTCCCCCGCTTTGATGTCCTTCAACCTTATCCATGTGCGCGTACCATTTCGCTCAACGAGAAAAGGATGTCTCGCGTTCGCTTTAGTTGTGGCGCCAGATTCAGTTTGAATCTCAAATACAAAGTCTTCTCCTTGGCTTTTCCAGTTTTCTACCACTGAATGGTCAAGGAAGCGATTGTTATACGTAGCGATTTTATCGCCTGGACGTATATCTTTTAATCTTTTCTCTGTGCCATCTGCCATTAGGACACGAGTTTGCCCTACCATGCACATGATCAGCACGATCCGCCCGCCCGGCTTCAGCCGCGCTGTCAGTTCACCCCTGTACCAGTCATACAGCGCATCGCGGGCAATCTGGCTCTCAGCCTCGGCCCAGGACTTCACCGGATCGTCAATCACGATGAGGTCGGCCCGCCGCCCCGTAATTGGCCCGCGCACGCCGGCGGCGAAGTATTCCTTCCCCCCTCCAGGGCAAAGCGCGATGCCGCCTTGCTCTCCCTGCTGATGGCGACGCCCAGCCATTCGCCATGCTCCTCGACCGCCGATCTGACATGCCTGCCAAAATAATTGGCCAGAGACGCCGTATGCGCCGCGGCGATCACCTGCGCCCTTGGTCGTGCCGCCAGAAAATACGCCGGGAACAGCACCGGCCCATAGGTCGACTTCGCTGACCCCGGCGGCATCTGCACCATCAGCCGGTCAACCGCCCCATCCGCAACATCCTGAAGACTGCTAATCAGCTTCACATGATGCCGCGCGGGCGTCTGTCCCTTGGACGCCATGGCCCGGCGGGCGAATTCAAGAAACCCACCCGCCGCCATCAATCTTTGTATCAACCCGTCCGTGTGAGGCGTAGAACCAGTATGCCAAGCGGTATACGTCAAACTGGGGCAGGTGGGCAAGAAGAAAATAACGCGTCGTTAGTATAATTATTATCGTGCAGCACTCAGCCCCTGCAACACCAGCTCAATCCCCTGCCCATGCCAGCGCTGGATCGATTTATGGTCCGCTCCCAGCATCGTGCCTATCCTCCGCCACGGAAACAAATGCGGGCCGGTGATCGGGTGCACCAGCGCCCGCGCGCCCAGAATGCACCGCAACACGTATTTCGTTTCGGGAATAATTGTTAACCACCCGAACGCTTCATCCATGCGGCTGATCTCAGCCGCACTCGGCATGGCAGGGCGGACCACGGCCGCCTGCCAGCCGTAAGCCTCAAGTGCTGTATGCACTACGTCAAATTTCATCGTCCGCAGCTGTGTCGAATACCCCTGCGACGGCAAAGCCAGCAACGTCGCACCCGCCGCCTCCAGCCGGCTGCTCAATTCTTCCGCCGTCATGCGTCATCTCCTTCCGGGAAGGGTTCGTCCGTCAACAAACCCCAGGTCAAGGGATGCCCCGCCGGCAGCGGCGGCCGGTTGGGGTCATCCAGCATATCATCACGTTTAGGTGAGGCTAGCGGCTTCACCGGCGCCACGGCCCGCAAACGCCGCCTCGTTCTATCACGGTGCTTCTTGCCAGACCCAGCCTTCGGCCAATCGCCGACCATGTATTTCCCGCCGCCCGCATCTCACGAATTGTCTGATCCGCAATCGTCGTCCACTGCCTTGCCCGCGGCATGACCCCTCCTTTGCTGCCGCAGGCATGTTAGCGATACTAACTCTTGATGCCAAGAAATACTAACATTGAGTTCACCGAAACTCATGTTAAGAGAACTATCATGGCAACAAAAAAGCATCCCCCGGCCGAAACCGTCGGCGCCCGAATTCGCGCCTTGCGCCTTGCGGCAAACATGACTCAGGATGAATTCGCCGCAAAACTTAATGTTTCCCGTTCCGCCATCGCCCAATGGGAGACGGACCGTGCCGGTCAGGTAAGGGAAAACATGGAGCGCATCGCCAAGGTTCTCAACACTTCGCTTGGCTACTTGGTTTCCGGGGAAACCGGCTCCCTTCTGGGCGATGAACTGGCGCTGATGCGGCTTTACCGGGCCTGTTCGGCCGAAGACCGTCGCATGCTCCTACAAACGGCACGCCGTCTGGCACGCAGCTAGATCGATATGCGTTTAGCTTGAATCGGCAGGCTCAAGCTAAACGCATGAAATTGATCGCCAAAATTAAAGACTAGAGCGTTCATCTAAATGATCAACGCGCTAGTTCAGCTAATTACGCGTCTTCCGGCTGCAGCAGGCGCAACTCGCGGTACACCCCGCCATCGCGGGAAAAATGCCTGTTATAATGTGGATCAAACGGCAACGTATCCACATATCTCTGCTTCATAACCTCGTTTTCCCACATAAACCGGGCAAGTTTCTCGTCATTGAAGTCGTCGCCCCGGCTTATGCTCTCCCGATGTTCAGCCACGGCATCCGGCATATACACAATTTTCCAACCAGCTTTGGTTAGTTTTACACACAAATCCACATCATTGAACGCGATTCGCAACAATTCTTCGTCAAAACCGCTAACATCCTCGAAGGCCTGCTTGCGTACCAACATGCAGGCGGCTGTCACGGCGGAAACCTCCTGTGCCGTCATCGCGTGCGTCATGTAGCCCGGCGCCTTGCCTTCCAACCCCCGGAACGCATGGTCCGCCACGCCGCCCACGCCCAGCACCACGCCCGCATGCTGCACGGTTCCGTTCGGATACAGCAGCTTCGCCCCCACCGCGCCCAGCTTCGGGTCGGCCAGGCACTCATCCAGCATCCGCCGCAGCCAGAATGGTTCGTTCACAAACACGTCATTGTTTAGGAACAGCAGAAACTCCCGCTCCGCCGCCTTCACGCCAATATTGTTGATGCGCGAATAGTTGAACGGCTCGGCGACGCGGATAACCTTGGTATCCGGCATGTTCGCCTGCACGGCGATGAACGCCTCGGCCTCGGCGGAACCCGACCAGTTATCCAGCAGGATGATCTCGTACGGCACATCCTTAGTGTACTTACGAATCGCGTCCACGCATTCCTGCGTCATCCCGATATGGTCGCGGAACGGGATCAGGATGGAAACCCCCGCAGCCTTACGCTGTTTGGCCTGAAACTGCCATTCCACCTCGTAGCAGGTCAGCCCGCCGCGGCTCTTCACCTGTGCGGGCAAACCCCGCCGCTGCAGATGCGCCTGCACCGCCGCCTCGCCTGCCGCCACGGCCTTCGGCTTGGCCTCTGCCCCCGCCGCCGCGGTGGAACTGGCGGATTTGCGCCAATGGTACAGTACCTCCGGCACGTGGTGGATGTCCCCGGGCGCCAGGCGCTCGCATAGCCGCAGCAGCAGATCGTGGTCCTGGGCCCCATCCAGCGCCGGGTCCAGCCCGCCAACGTCGCGCAGCAAAGCCGCGTCCACCATCACGAAGTGGCAGATATAGTTGATATCCAACAGGAATCTGTAATTGAAATCCGGCTTGAAATGCGGCTCGCACAACGCGCCGGAGCGCTCCACCTTGTCTTCGTCGGAATAGAGCAGCTTCGCACCCGTCGCCCGCCGCGCGCGCAGCATCACCTCCAAGGCCGCCGGCTCCAGCAGGTCGTCATGGTCGAAAAACACGACCACTTCGCCCTTCGCCGCCTTCAGCGCGTCGTTGGTGGCACGAGCAATGCCGCCATTGGCCTTGCGGTTCAGCGGCTTTATCCGCTTGTCGGCCTTGGCCAGCTCGCGCATCGCGGCGGTCAGCTCCGGCCGCCCGCTGGCGTCATCCACCAGCAGCAGCTCCCAGTTCCCGTAACTCTGCCGCCGTACGGAATCCACCGCGGCCAGAAAATCCCCAAGCCCCGGCCGGTACACCGGGCAGATCACGGAAACCAGCGGCAGTTCCTCCGGCAGCGCCCCATACCGCGCCTCCGCCCGCGCCGGCGCCAGAGGCAACGAGGCCTCGGCCCAGCGCTTGTAATCGTCCAGCATATAGCGTTCCCGCGGCAGCGCCTTCTGCAGATCCTGCCGCAGCCGGAAGGCAAAGGTGAACAGCTCATCCGCCCGGGCAATCAGGTTCTCTATCTGCTCCCGCGCCGAGGCCGCGGGAAACTCAATCTCCAACGGGCTACCGCGCAGCTCTTCATGTTCCGGCATGGCGAAGAACTGTAGGGTCATGCGCGGCCGGCGCAGCCCCTCGGGCAGAAAGAAGCTGAACCCGCAGGCCGCATCGCCCCCTGTCGCCGCGGCCACGTCGCCACGGAACTGGTCGGCCGTCACCTCGGCCACGGGCTGCCCGGCGGAGGTTGCAAGTATCCTCACCCCGCCCAGCTTGGTTTCGGCCCGCTCGTCCACCCGCAGCGCCCAGCCCTGGATCAGCCCGCCAACCAGCCCGTCCACCACGGCCTCGACCCGCGTCGGCTTGGCCAGGCAAAAGTTCAGCGCCGCCATCGCCCCGTTACGCGAGGACACAGGCACCGCCACCCCGTCCAGCGTGGCGAAGGTCATGGTATGGCGCAGCCCGTCACGGTAGCGCGCGGGGATGCTGTAATAGAACCCGATCCGGCTGTTCGCCTGCGTCACCAGCTTGGCATCGTCCCGGTGCAGGTCGCAGAGCACCGCGTCGGCGATCACGCCATCGATCATCACCCGCAGCCGCAGGCTCTCGGCCGGGGCGTTGAAATCCACCGCCCAGCCGCCCACACAGGTTTCGTCAATGCGGTCGATAAAACACAGCAGCTTCCGCTCGGCCGTCGCCTCGGGCTGGTTCCGGCTCACACCCTTCTTTGCCGTCATGCCTTGCTTTCCGCTCCCGTGGTCTCCAGCGCCGCCAGGGCCAAAGGCAGCAGCCGCGCCAACCTCTCCGCCCATTCCGCCTGCCCAGCTTCGTGCTGAATCAGATCCTGCCGGATTTCTATTTCCAAATAGTCAAGCCCGCGCGCTTCGGCGTGCACCGGCACGCCGTAATCGGTCTCATCCGTCAGCTGATAGGGCGCGTTCTCCCCCACCACCAAGCCCGGCTCAGCCCGCAGCAGCGCTGCCAAGCTGCGGGAGAGCCTGGGGCTGCGATTATACAGCACCGCCACATGCATCGGGCGCGCATGCTCGAGATAAACTGGGGTAAAGCTGTGCATGGCCACGTAAACGCTCTCCGGCCGCGCCGTTATCAGCCCCTCGATCGCCGCATGATACGGATCGAAGATCGCCGCCTGCCGCGCCGCCTTGGCCTCCGTGCCCAGCCCCTTGTTCCCGGGAATCTCCGTCGCCTCGCTCACCTCGGCAAAGGCGCTGGCCTCGCCGGGCTTGCGGTTGCAGTCGATCACCAGCCGCGAATAGGTCTGCAGCACCGCCGGGGCATCCAGCAAAGCGCTCAACCGCCGCGTGACCCCGGCAATCCCGATATCCCAGGCAATGTGCCGGTCCATATCCGCGGCACTCACGCCCAGATCCCCCAGCGCGCGCGGGATTACCCGCCCGGCATGGTCGGCGGTCAGCAGAAACCGGCTCTTTCCCCCGGGCCGCAGCACCTCGGCGGGCGCTGCCTCATCCGCGCCCAGCAGTCCCGCGCTCAACTAAGGCCTCCACACGATCTGTTCGGGTGCCGCCGCGCACGGGTCGTATTCCATCATCTGGCCATTCATCACGGAAACCCCGGTCAGCGCCAGGATGAACCCCCAGTGGCTCACCAGCAGCGTGGTCTCGTGGTCATCCCGCCCGGCCATTGCGGCGCGGAAGGCATCGGCCCGCCCCCTGGTCTGTTCCTCGCTCTCTTCCTCGTCATGCCACCACTGCCCCGGCAGATGCCCGAACTCATGGTGCGGAAACCGCTCCGCCAGCGTCTCGGGGCGAGAGCCGATGTCGCAGACAAACGCCGTGCGCTCGCGCACCTCCTGCATCACCTCCACGCTCACCCCCGGCAGCGCCAGAAAGGGCTGCGCCGTCTGCAGCGCCCGCGTGTACGGGGAGACGATGATCCGCGTCAGCCCCGCATCGCGCAGCCGCTCCGCCGCGCTCCGCGCCTGCTCATGCCCCAGCGGCGTCAACTCCGGGTCCTCAATTCCAGGATCCCGCCTCGTCTTAGTAAAGTGCAGATTGAAATAGCTTTGCCCATGGCGCAGCAGAAACATGTCTCTTCCTCGGCTCCCCTGGCGCACGCAGCACCCAGCGCTTCTGTTATGTCCCAGCCCGGGCCGGGTTGACCAGCCTGGATCAGCCGCTTGCTTTCATCTAAGCCTTGGCGCAGACTTTCCAGGTAGAGGGTTCAGTGCAGGCCAACACGTTACAATCCCTGGGCGGATTTCCCGTTATTCTGGTCATCTTCGCGGGTGTCGCCATTTTGCTCATCCTGCGCCTGCGCAGCGTGCTGGGCCGTCGCGTCGGGTTCGAGCGTCCGCCCACGCCCCCCGGCGCCACGCAAGGCTTTAGCGCCGGCCCGGTCATCGAGGGTCAGGCCACCCCCGTGCAATCCGGCCATCCGGTGCCGGACCCGCGCTCGCCGCTGGGCCAGAAGTTGATGCAGATCGCCAGCCGCGACCCGCATTTCGATCCGCCGCAATTCCTCTCCCAGGCAGAAGCCGCCTTCCGCCTCATCGTTATGGCGTTCGCCGCGGGCGACCGCGCCACACTCAAGCCCCTGCTCTCTGAACATGTGTTCGAGACCTTCGATGCCGCCATCAAGGCGCGCGAGGAGGCTGGCGAGCGCCACCGCACCGAGATCAAATCCATCACCGCCGCCAGCATCGAGGACGCCCAGCTCCTGGGCGACCAGGCCGCCATCATCGTGCGTTTCACCTCGGACCAGGTGAACATGGTGCTGGACGCCGCCGGCAACCCCAAGATCGGCACCGATGCCGTGGCCGAACTCACCGACCTCTGGACCTTTGAGCGCAACCTCAAGGGCCCCGACCTCACCTGGCGCCTCGCCGCCGCACGCAACGGCTGATCATCCGCATGCCCCGCCCGTCCAAGCGCCGCCTCTGGCCCACCCTCTCTATTCTGGCGCTCGCCGGCTGCGTGCCGCCGCAAACGGGCGGCTCAACGCTCAACCTGCCCGGCGCGCCGCCCGGCCAGGCGGTCTCCTTCTCCAACCTTCCCGGCTGGAGCACCGACAACCCCTCCGCCGCGCTGGAAGCCTTCGTCACCGGCTGCAAGACCATCACCACCATGCCACCGGACCAGTCCCTCGGCGGCTCGGGCCTCGCCCAGTCCGCCGGCGGGCAGGCCGGGCAATGGGCATCCACCTGCGCCGCGGCCCAGGCCATCGCCCCCAGTGATGACGCCGCCGCCCGCCAGTTCTTCGAGACCCGTTTCATCCCCTACGCCGTCTCCGGCCAGGCGCTGATCACCGGCTATTTCGAGCCGGAGTTCCCCGGCTCCAAGAACCCCGCCCCGGGCTACAAAGCGCCGCTCTACGCCAAACCGGCTGACGACACCCTGGCCGCCCTGCCCCGCTCGGCCATCGATGCCGGGGCCCTCAACCGCAAAACCCCGGTCACCGCCTATCTGGCCGACCCGGTGGACGCCTTCATGCTGCAAATCCAGGGCTCCGGGCGCATCCTGCTCGCCAATGGCCGCACGCTGCGCGTCGGTTTCGACGGCCAGAACGGCCAGCCCTACACCCCCATCGGCCGCATCCTGGTACAGCAGGGGGACCTCACGGCGGACGATGTCAGCTACCAGAGCATCTCCGCGTGGCTGAAGGCGCATCCGGACCAGGCCGCGGGCATTATGGAGCAGAACGCCCGCTACGTGTTCATCAAGCCGCTCGGCTACCTGCCGGACGACGAAGGCGCCCCCGGCTCGCTCGGCGCGCCGCTCACCGCCGGCCGCTCCCTGGCGGTGGACACATCCATCATCCCGCTCGGGACCCCCGTCTTCGTCGCCACCACGGACCCGATCACCCAATCTCCGCTCGACCGACTGACCATCGCGCAGGACACGGGCGGCGGCATCCAGGGGCCGGACCGGGCGGACATCTTCTTCGGCGCCGGGCCGGATGCCGAAGCCACAGCCGGCTCCATGCGCCAGCCGGGCCAGCTTTTCGTTCTGCTGCCCAAGCCGGCGGCTCAGTAAGCATATGCTTGCCCGCCTCCAGGCAACGGGTTACAGCGGCGACACAAAAGCTTCAGGGTGGCATGAATGAGTTCTGACTCGCACCGCGCGACGGGTGTTAACGCACAACTGCGCCTTGGCGCCCTCGTTGGCGTGCTCGGCGTCGTCTATGGCGACATCGGCACCAGCCCGCTTTACGCACTGCAAACCTGCCTCACCTATTTCACCGGCAAGGGCCTAAGCAGCTCGGACGTTCTGGGCCTCTTGTCCCTCATCGCCTGGGCGCTGATCATCACTGTCACGCTCAAATACGTGACCTTTGTCATGCGCGCCGACAATAACGGCGAGGGCGGCATCCTCGCCCTTATGGCGCTGGCCCAGCGCGTCGCCAAGTCGGACAGAACCCGCACCTTCCTTGGCCTGGTCGGCATCACCGGCGCCGGTCTGTTCTTCGGCGACGGCATGATCACCCCCGCCATTTCAGTGCTGTCCGCCGTCTCGGGCTTGCAGGTTGTCTGGCCGACCCTGTCCAACGACCTGGTCGAAGGGATTTCGCTGGCCGTCATCGTCGCGTTGTTCATGTCGCAGAGGTACGGCACCGGCAACATAGGGCGGGCCTTCGGTCCCGTCATGGCCATCTGGTTCATCGCCATCGGCCTGCTTGGCCTTGTCGAAGTCGTACAGCACCCCCTCGTTTTCCGCGCGCTGCTCCCCTCCTACGGCATCATCTTCATGCTGCACCATAAATTCGCGGCCTTCGTCTCGCTCGGCGCGGTCGTGCTGGCGGTTACAGGCGCGGAAGCCCTGTATGCGGATATGAGCCACTTTGGCCGCAAGCCCATTCAAACTGCCTGGACCTATTTTGTCCTGCCCAGCCTGCTGCTGAATTATTTCGGCCAGGGTGCGCTGGTGCTGGCCGACCCCTCGGCGGCGGATAATCCGTTCTACAAGCTTGCCCCGCACGCGCTGCAGGTTCCGCTGATCGTGCTGTCCACCTTCGCCACCATCATCGCCAGCCAGGCGGTCATTTCCGGCGCCTTCTCCATCGCGCGGCAATGTGTCCAGCTCGGCCTGCTTCCGCGCATGGAAATCCGCCATACTTCAGAAATGGAGGAAGGCCAGATCTACGTGCCGCAAACCAATGCCATACTGGCGGCAGGCGTCATCCTGCTCGTCCTCGCCTTCCAGACCAGCAACGCCCTGGCCTGGGCCTATGGCATCGCGGTGACCGGCACATTCCTGTGCACGAATATCCTGGCCGTCGTGGTATTCCGCCGCCAGTTCAACTGGTCGCGCCCAGCCGCCCTCACCGTATTCGGCTTATTCGGCATCGTGGATCTCGCCTTCTTTGCCTCCAACACGCTTAAATTCCTCGATGGCGGCTGGGTGCCGCTAGTCATCGGCCTCTCCGCGATCCTTGTCATGACCACCTGGCGCCGCGGCCGCGGCCTGGTCATGGCCCGCTGGGTGCAGGACTCCCTGCCGCTGAACTCCTTCCTGGCCCGCCTGCCGCAGTCGCGCATCGTGCGCGTCCCCGGCACCGCCGTGTTCATGACCGGCAACCTGGATTTCGTGCCCAACGCGCTGCTGCACAACCTCAAGCACAACAAGGTCCTGCACGAGCAGGTTTTCTTCGTCACCGTTCGTAACCTCGATGTCCCCTCTGCCGACCCGGGCGACCGGGTGCAGGCCGAGGAAGCCGCCCCCGGCATTTATAAAGTGACCCTGTTTTACGGCTTCATGGAGAGCCCGAACGTCCCGCACGCGCTGGAGAGCCTCACCGCCCAGGGCATCGACTTTAAGTCCATGCAGGCCAGCTACTTCCTTGGCCGCGAGACCGTGGTTCCCGCCTCGGTGCCCAAGCTGCGCTTCGTCCGCCGCTGGCTGTTCCTGTTCATGGCCCGCAACGCCATCTCCGCCACCGAGTTCTTCCGCATTCCCTCCGATCGCGTCGTCGAGCTAGGCGTCCGCATCGCGGTGTAACCGTCATTGCGAGCCCGCTCTGGCGGGCGAAGCAATCCATTTTCTTAAAACCGCTCCTCAACCCAGGCACGGCACGCCGCGGCATCGGCCACACAGCCGCCGGCCAGCCACCAAGCATACGCGCCGCGGAGCATCTCGCCCATGCGCGGCCCCGGGGGAATGCCCAGCGCGGCCAAGTCCCGCCCCTGCAGCGGAAACACCGGGCGCTCCAGCCCGAGCAGCCTCGCCCGCAGCCTCTCCCAGCCTGGCCCCGCGCCGCCATATAGCCAGGTCCGGTCCACCAGCACCGCCGCCTCGGCCAAAGCCAGCGCCCGGCGCAACGCGGCGTCTTCATCCTCCGGGCGCGGCATCTGCGTCTGCATCAACCCGGCGAGGTGCGCCTCCTCCGCCCGGCTCAGCCGCCAGCGCTGCGCGAACGCCTCCACATCGCCCGGCCCCAGCGCCGCCACGCGCAGCAGCGGGTCCACCGGCGCGCCGCGCGCCAGCAACGCCTCCAGCCGATCCACATCCGCACCGGGCAGCACCAGCGGCAACACCCCGGTCCGCGCCATTAGCCGCAGCGCCGGCACCGGGTCCGCAGCCTGCAAAATCTGCTTGATCTCGCTCCACACCCGCTCGGCCGAGAGGCTCCTCACCCCCTCGCGCAGTGCCAAGATCGCCGCCACCGACTCCGCATCCGGCTCACCCCGCGCATAGCGCGCGAAGAACCGGAAGAAGCGCAGCACCCGCAGGTAATCCTCCCGGATCCGCGTCGCCGCCGCGCCGACAAACCGCACCCGCCCGGCCGCCAGATCCTCCCGCCCGCCGAAATAGTCATACACCGTGCCGTCCCTGGTGGCGGACATGGCATTGATGGTGAAATCCCGCCGGCTCGCATCCTCGTGCCAGTCATCGGTGAACTCCACCACCGCGTGCCGCCCGTCGGTCGCCACGTCCCGGCGCAGTGTCGTCACCTCGAAGCCCTTTCCCGCGGCCACGATTGTCACCGTGCCATGCGCCAAGCCAGTCGGCACCGCCTTCATCCCCGCCGCGCGCGCACGGGCCATCACCATCTCGGGCGCCAGCGGCGAGGCGAAATCCACATCCGCCACCGGGCAGCCCGCCAGCATGTCGCGCACCGCGCCGCCCACGATCCGCGCCTCGGGCAGCGCGTCCCACACCTGGTCCATGCCGGGCAGGGTGATCATTCCTCCCCCCGCAGCCGCAGCGCCAGCCTGCGCAATATCTCCCCGGTCGCGCCCCAGATCACATGGTCCGGATGCGGCCAGACGGCGAACTCCAACTCCATCCCGCGCAGCACCGCGCGGCGGCGATGCGGCAGTGCCGGGTCCAGCAGCACGTCGAAGGGCAGACAGAAAACTTCCTCCACCTCATCCGGCGCCGCCCGCAGCTTCACGCCTTTCGGCACCAGCCCGATCACCGGGGCAATATGGAAGCCGGTCAGGGTGACATGGTCATCCATCCGCCCGAGGATCTCCACGCAAGCGGGATCCAGCCCGATCTCCTCGCGCGCCTCGCGCAGCGCCGCCGCCTCGGCCGAGCCATCCCCCGGCTCGATTTTGCCGCCGGGAAACGACACCTGCCCGGCATGGCTCGGCATCTCCGCCGTGCGCCGCGTGAGCCACACGCCACGCTCCGGCTCCAGCGGAATCAGCACCGCCGCCGGCATGTGCCTGGGCGCGGATAGGCGGGCATGGTTAAGTCCGGGCGGCAGCCGGCGGCGCAGCTCCGCCTCGGTCATGGTCACGGCCAAAGCCGTTCAGTCGTCGCAGCAGGAGGGCAAATCGCCGAGCGAGAAAAACGCCCCTTTGCTCCACACCCCGAGCACTTTGCGCCCGCGCACCACCCCCGGCTCGGCGAGCGCCACCAGCTCATAATAGGTTGCGCGGCATATCCGCGCCTCGATTGGGAACCTGCCTTTGCCATCACGCACATGAAGATACGGCGTCGGCTCGCAACTGAGCAAATCATGCGCGATACGGATCGGGTGTTCCGGCCCCGCGGTCACGCATTTGTCGACATTGGTGCGGAAGCACAGCACCTGATCGCGCCCATGGCCCTTCCAGCTCATCTCCACGGCCACGAGGGGCGCGTCCTCCACCTCGATCCGCCCGCGCTCCACTGGCGTTTCCAGCAGATAATGCCCCGCCTCGTCGCGCGTCAGCACGGACGAGAACAGGCACACCATCTCCTTGCGGGTGATCGGGCTGCCCTTATACAGCCAAGTGCCGTCACGCCTGATCAGGAACGGCAACTCGCCGAGCCCCATATGGCAGCGCGCAGACACAGCCGCTACGCCAAGTTGCTCAGCCCTTTCGTTCACAATCCGTCGATTCCATTGCACGCCACAGCCCGGTTCTCTCTCCATATAAGGTCTGCCACGGCGTAATCAAATCCCGGCACACGCTCTCATCGCGGGCCTGATGTCTTTCCGCGGGGGCTCAAAACCCCGGGGCAATCAAAGCTTAACCGGAATTTTCTTGACACGGCGCGGTCAAACGTAGCGAAATCGCATCAGGTTCAGGAGGATTTCAGCCAATTTTGAGCTTGACCTGTCTCTTCTCCACGCGCTTTTCCGTCCGGCAAAACCGGATGGACTTAGACGTATGAACGCGACGGACCGCACACTCCGCAAACTGCATGTCGTGACGCATGGCTGCCAGATGAACGTGTACGACAGTGCACGGATGGCGGACGTGCTGCGTCCCCTGGGCTACACCACGGTGGACAACCCGGAAGAGGCGGACATGGTGATCATGAACACCTGCCATATCCGCGAGCGGGCGGAAGAGAAGGTCTTCTCCGCCCTGGGCCGGTTGCGTGTGCTCAAGGAAGAAAAGGGCGGCGAGATGATGATCGCCGTCACCGGCTGCGTCGCCCAGGCGGAAGGGGCGCTGATCACCCAGCGCGCCCCGTTCGTGGACCTCGTGGTCGGCCCCCAGGCTTATCACCGCCTGCCGGAACTCATCGCCCAGGCCCACCGCAAGCAGGGCGCCGTGATCGACACGGAATTTCCGTCTGAGCAGAAATTCGACCATCTGCCCGATGCCGCCGCCCCGCAGGGCGTCGTCTCCTTCCTCTCCATCCAGGAAGGCTGCGACAAGTTCTGCTCCTTCTGCGTCGTGCCCTATACGCGCGGGGCGGAGACCTCGCGCCCCGTGGCGAGTGTGCTGGCCGAGGCCCGGCGCATGGTGGCGCTGGGAACCAAGGAACTCGCCCTGCTCGGCCAGAACGTGAACGCCTACCATGGCGAGGGGCCGGACGGAAAAACCTGGGGCCTGGCGCGGCTGCTGGCGGAAATGGCGGACATCGAGGGGCTGGAGCGGCTGCGCTACACCACCTCCCACCCCAACGACATGGATGACGAGCTGATCCTGGCCCACCGGGACAACCCGAAGCTCATGCCCTTCCTGCATCTGCCGGTGCAATCCGGGTCGGACAAGATCCTCCAGGCGATGAACCGCAAGCACAAGGCCGATGATTTCCGCCGCATCGTGGCGAAGCTGAAGGAGGCGCGGGCGGATATCGCGCTGTCCTCGGACTTCATCGTTGGGCATCCGGGCGAGACCGATGCCGACTTCGCCGCCACCATGGCGCTGGTGCGCGAGACCGGCTTCGCCCTGGCCTACAGCTTCACATATTCCCCGCGCCCCGGCACTCCGGCGGCGGCGCTGCCGCAACTGCCCGAAGATATGAAAAACGCCCGGCTCTATGAGCTGCAAGCGGAACTCCGCCGCCAGCAGGACGATTTCAATGCTTCGACCGTTGGCCTGACCACCCCGGTACTGTTCACCGGCTTGGGCCGCCATCCGGGGCAGATCGCCGGGCGCTCGCCCTACCTTCAGCCGGTTGTGGTCGAGCATCCCTCGGCGCTGACCGGCGAAGTCCGGGAGGTGAAAATCACCCGCGCCAACCCCAACTCCATCTTCGGCACACTCATCAGCAAGGAGCAAATCGCCGCTTGAGCCAGATCATCGCGTCTCCGGCTACCCGTCCCGTCCCGCTTGCGCGGCCCCTCACCATGACCTTCGGCGACAACGGGCTTTTGTCGTTGCTGCTCGGAGACCACGACCGGCACCTGGCCCGGATCGAGCAGAAGCTCGGTGTGCGCCTGGCCTGCCGGGGCAACAGGATTTCCATATCCGGCACGCCTGAGCAGGTGGCCGCGGCGGAGGCGGCGCTGGCGGCGCTCTACCGGCAGCTGGAGAGAGGCGAAATGATCGACGGCCCCAAGGTGGACGCGGCCCTGCGCCTGACCGACCCGGCGACCGAACCCCGCCTGCCCCTCTCCGACCTTCCCGCCATCCGCACCCGCAAGGGCGCTGTCGGCCCGCGCAGCGCCGGCCAGGCGGCTTATATGGAGCTGCTGGCCCGGCACGAAATGGTCTTCGCCATGGGCCCGGCCGGCACCGGCAAGACCTATCTCGCCGTGGCCCAGGCCGTGGCCATGCTGACCTCCGGCAAGGTGGACCGCATCGTGCTCTCCCGCCCAGCTGTCGAGGCTGGCGAGCGGCTTGGCTTCCTGCCCGGCGACATGAAGGAGAAGGTGGACCCCTACCTGCGCCCGCTTTACGACGCGCTGAACGACATGCTGCCCGGTGACCAACTGACCAAGCGCATCACCACCGGCGAGATCGAGATCGCCCCGCTCGCCTTCATGCGCGGCCGTACGCTGGCGCATGCCTTCGTCATCCTGGATGAAGCCCAGAACACCACGCCGGTGCAGATGAAGATGTTCCTCACCCGCATGGGCGAAGGCACGCGCATGGTCATCACCGGCGATCTCACCCAGATCGACCTTCCCCCCAACACCCGCTCCGGCCTCGCGGACGCGCTGGAAACGCTGGAAGGCATTCAGGGCATCGGCGTCGCCCGCTTCGCCAATTCCGATGTCGTGCGCCATCCGCTTGTCGGTCGGATTGTGGAAGCCTACGACCAGCGCTATGCCGCTGCGAAGGAGCATGCCCGCGAGCGGCAAAGTTAAAGGACTAATGGAACCAGGAAGTACAAGCCCCTTCGGGGGCGCCGAGATTTTTGTCGCAGACCGGCGCTGGCGCCGTCATGTGCGGCATTTGCCACTCATCGTGCGGCGGGCCCTGGCGGCTGCGGGATGCGGCGCCGATGTGGTGCTGACCGATGACCGCACCGTGAAACGGCTGAACTACCGCGACCGCGGCAAGAACAAGCCGACCAACGTGCTCACCTACGCCAACCCGCCGGAAATGCTGCTGGCCTTCGGCGTGGTGGCGCGCGAGGCGGCGCGCGAGAGCAAGAGCATCGCCCAGCATTTGCAGCACCTTCTGGTGCATGGCGCGCTGCATCTGCATGGCTACGACCACCACCACGCCGGCGATGCGCGGGAGATGGAGGCCGAAGAGGCCCGTATCCTGTCGCGGCTGCACGTGCCCAACCCGTGGAAAAACCGATGAGCGGCGCTCTTTCCCGCCTGCTCAACCGGCTGCGCAACACGGAGCAATCGGTGCGCGAGTCCATCGCCGAGCTGGTGCAGGAGGCTGGGGCCGAGGAAGCCCAGGGCGCCTCCGGCGAGCTGGTCGGCCTCACCCCGCACGAGCGCGCGCTGCTCGCCAACGTGCTGCGTCTGCGCGAGATCACCGCCGATGACGTAATGGTCCCGCGCCCGGACATCATCGCCATGCGCGCCGATGTGACGCTGGACCAGGCCCTGGCGCTGATCCGCCAGGAAGGCCATTCCCGCATGCCGGTTTACCGCGAGCATCTCGATGACATTCTCGGCATGGTCCACATCAAGGATGTGTTCGCCTTCACCGGTCCCGCGGCCGAGTTCTCGGCCGAGAAGCTGTTGCGCAAGCCGCTGATGGTGGCGCCGCAGATCACCGTGCTCGACCTGCTGCTCCAGATGCGCCAGACGCACACGCATCTGGCCCTCGTTGTGGACGAATATGGCGGCATAGACGGGCTGGTGACGATCGAGGATCTGGTTGAGACCATCGTCGGCGATATTTCCGACGAGCATGACGAGATCGAGGGCCCGATGCTGGTGGAGCGGACCGATGGCGCGCTGGAGCTGAACGCCCGCCTGCCGGTGGAGGAGTTCGAGGCGAAACTCGGCCCGATCCTCTCCGAGGATGAGCGCGCCGCGGATATCGAGACCATTGGCGGGCTGGTGTTCAACCTGGCCGGGCGCGTGCCCGCCAAGGGCGAGATCATCCGTCACCCCTCGGGGATCGAGTTCCTGGTGCTGGAGGCCGATGCAAGGCGCATCCGCCGCCTGCGCGCCCGCCGCCCGGCGCAACCGGGCGAGGCGGAACAGCTGCCGCCCGCCTCATAAGAGACCCTACAGACGCGCCGTCTGCCCCGTCTCCAGCGTGAAGAACGCCTCGGGCGAAATACCGGCGGCCTCCCGCGCGGCGGCGAGGTCGCGCAGCGGCGCGTCAATGGCTTCGGCCGTGAGCTGGAACGTGCCAAAATGCATGCCAATGGCGCGGGCGGCCCGCAGATCGGTGAAGGCCTGCACCGCATCCTGCGGGTTCATATGCACCGGGCCCATGAACCAGCGCGGCTCATAGGCGCCGATCGGCAGCAGCGCCAGATCGGGCGGGCCGAGGCGGTGGTGGATGTCGGTGAAGAATTTCGTGTAGCCGGTATCCCCCGCGAAGTAGATCTTGTGGGCCTTGTGGTTGAGGTAGAACCCACCCCAGAGCGTTTCGTTCCGGTCCCAGAGCGTGCGGGCGGAAAAATGCCGCGCCGGGGTGGCGGTCACATGCGCGCCATGCACCGAATGGGTCTCCCACCAATCCAGTTCCCGCACGCCTGGGATGCGCTTTTTCGCCAGATACGGGGCGTTGCCGAGCAAAGTGACGATCTGCGCCGCGGGAAAGCGCTGGTGCAGCCGCCGCAGCGACGGCAGGTCCATATGGTCGTAATGGTTGTGCGAGAGCAGGATGAGGTCGATGCGCGGCAAATCCTCGAGCGCGATTCCGGGCGCGCGCACGCGTTTTGGCCCCACGAGCCGGCTGGGCGAGCAACGGGCGGAAAACACCGGGTCGGTCAGCACATTCAGCCCCGGCAGGCGGAGCAGGAAGGTGACATGGCCAATCCAGGTGATGTCCGGCTCCGGCCCGGCGGGTGCGGGATACGGTGCGTTTTCCAGAAATTTCGGCCAAGTGGCCCAACTCCCCGGCTCGCGCCGAAGCCGCGCGCGCAGCACGGTCAGGAACCCGGCGCGGCGGCCCTCCGGCATGCGGATCGTGGGCTCGGGGTTGAAGAAGCGCTGGCCGTCATAGTGATCAGTCGGGAGGTAGGGCATGTGCAGAATATGGGTCCGGGCGTGCAAAACAAGCTGTATCGCACCGGGACAGTCTCTTGTATCGGCGCGGGTTCGATGGATATGTAGGACTGTTGAACGAGTTCCCGAAAGACGATTGATAATGGGTGAGTTGAGAAAGACAAAGGTTCTGATCGTCGGCGCGGGCCCGGCGGGCTACACGGCGGCGATCTACACGGCGCGGGCCAATCTCAACCCCGTTCTCGTAGCGGGGCTGCAACCGGGCGGCCAGCTCACCATTACCACCGATGTCGAGAATTATCCCGGTTTCGCCGAACCCATCCAGGGCCCCTGGCTGATGGAGCAGATGGCCAAGCAGGCTGAGCATGTCGGCACCGAGATCATCTACGACCTGATCACCGAGGTCGATTTCTCCGCCCGCCCCTTCCGCGCCTGGACCGATGGCGGCGTGGAGTTCGAGGCCGAGACCGTGATCATCGCCACCGGCGCCCAGGCCCGCTGGCTGGGCCTGCCTTCCGAGCAGAAATACCAGGGTGCTGGCGTGTCCGCCTGCGCCACCTGCGACGGGTTTTTCTACCGCGGCAAGAAGGTGGCCGTGGTCGGCGGCGGCAACACGGCGGTGGAAGAGGCGCTTTACCTCACCCACCATGCCAGCCACGTCACCCTCATCCACCGGCGCGACAGCCTGCGCGCCGAGCGCATCCTGCAGCAGCGCCTGTTCGAAAACCCGAAGATCTCCGTGATCTGGGACCATTCGGTGGACGAGATTTTGGGCTCCGGCACGCCCGAGGTGGTCACCAGTGCGCGGCTGAAGAACGTGAAAACCGGCCAGACCCAGGAGATCGAGGTGGATGGCGTGTTCATCGCCATCGGCCACTCCCCCACCACCGCCCTGTTCGCGGGGCAGGTCCACCTCGATGACGAGGGCTATATCGTCACCAAACCCGGCACCACGGAAACCTCCGTGCCGGGCGTGTTCGCCGCCGGGGACGTGCAGGACAAGATCTTCCGCCAGGCGGTAACCGCCGCGGGCACAGGCTGCATGGCCGCGCTGGAAGCTGAAAAATTCTTGAGCCACATTCCGCTGTTTGTGAATGAGGCCGCATAATGGCGGGGCAAAAAATGGATTGGGATAAGTTGCGGGTCTTCCATGCTGTTGCAGAGGCTGGCAGCTTCACCCACGCGGGCGACACGCTGAACCTCAGCCAGTCCGCCGTCTCACGGCAGATCTCCGCGCTCGAGGAGGCGCTCTCCGTCCCGCTCTTCCACCGTCATGCGCGCGGGCTGATCCTCACCGAGCAGGGCGAGGCGCTGAACCGCACGGTGCGCGAGGTGTTCGCCAAGCTGGCGATGACCGAGGCCCTTCTGGCGGAAAGCAAGGAAAAACCGGCGGGCCGGCTGAAGGTGACGACCACGCACAGCTTCGGCGTGACCTGGCTGGCCCCGCGGCTGAAGAATTTCATTGCCGGGCACCCGGATGTCACCATCTCGCTGCTGCTGGACGATACCGATCTCGATCTTGCCATGCGCGAGGCCGATGTTGCCATCCGCATGCACCCGCCCCACCAGCCGGACCTGATCCAGAGGCATCTGTGTGAGATCAACAGCCATATCTGGGCCTCGCCGGAATACGCCAAGACCTACGGCCTGCCGGAGACGGTGGAAGACCTCGACAATCACAAGCTCATCCTCTTCGGGGACCGCAAGCCCCCCGTGCCGGACGTGAACTGGCTGGGCGAACTCGGCCGCAAGGACGGCACCGCCCGTCGCGGGGCTCTGGAGATCAACTCCCTGCAGGCGATGTTGGCCTGTATTCGCTGCGGCCTCGGCATCGGCTCCGTGCCCGACTATCTGGTGCAGGACACTACGGGGCTCGTTCCCGTGCTGCCGGATGTGAAGAAGCCCACCATCAACATGTACTTCGTGTACCCTGAGGAGCTGCGTAACTCGAAGCGCGTCTCCGTGTTCCGTGACTTTCTGGTGAATTCTATTGCCGAACGTAACGGGGCAAAGCACTGAAATCGGCTGATTTCCTGATTTTTCCTAGTTCAGTGGAACAAACAGATACAAAAAATCAACCAGATTACGATTTTAACACTTAAAATTTTCTGATTGTGGCTTATATACAACACATCCGGTGTGAGCCGGATATCGTCCGGTTCGGTTGAACCGGATTGGGACTTCGGTCCCAACGTCTCCCAGACGTGAAGCCTCCCTGTTGACTTGACCCGCTGGCCCCACGACGTGGCTAGCGGGTTTTTTTATTCTTGCCGCGCAATTTGCGCCTGGCCCCGGCTTCGCCCTATTGTTGCCGCAACACGCAACCGCAGCAAAAGGATACGCCCATGACCGACGTTTTCATCCTCTCCGGCCAGCGCACCGCCATCGGCGATTACGGCAAGAGCCTCAAGGACATCCCGCCGACAAAGCTGGGCGAGATCGCCATCCGCGCCGCCCTCGCCAAATCCGGGGTCGAGGCCGCCGAGATCCAGCATGTCGTGTTCGGCAGCGTCATCCACACCGAGCCGAAGGATGCCTACATTTCCCGCGTTGCGGCCGTCCAGGCCGGCATTCCGGTGGAAACCCCGGCAATGACCGTCAACCGCCTGTGCGGCTCGGGCATGCAGGCGATCATCTCCGCCACGCAGAGCATCATGCTCGGCGATGCCGCGCTCGCCGTTGGCGGCGGCGCCGAGTCCATGAGCCGTGGCGGCTACCTGCTCCCCAACGAGCGCTGGGGTGCCCGCCTGGGCGATGGCAAGGTGCTCGACATGGTCGTCGGCGCCCTGAACGACCCGTTCGGCCATGGCCATATGGGCATCACCGCCGAGAACGTGGCGGCCCAGTACGGCCTGACCCGCGAAATGCAGGACGAGTTCGCCGCTGAATCCCACAAGCGCGCCGCCGCCGCCCAGGCCGCCGGGTACTTCAAGGAGCAGATCACCCCGGTTGAGCTGCCCTCGCGCAAGGGCGTCACCATCTTCGACACCGACGAGCATGTGCGCGCCGACACCACCGCGGACAGCCTTGCCGGGCTGAAGCCGGTCTTCAAGAAGGACGGCACGGTGACCGCCGGAAACGCCTCGCCGCTGAACGACGCCGGCGCCGCCGTGGTGCTGGCCTCCGGCGCCGAGGTAACCCGGCGCAACCTCAAGCCGATGGCGCGCATCGTGGCCTATGGGCACGCCGGCGTTGCGCCGGAGGTGATGGGACTGGGGCCGATCCCGGCCACGCAGAATGCCCTGCGCAAGGCCGGCCTCACCGTGGCCGATCTCGACGTGATCGAGTCCAACGAGGCGTTCTCCTCGCAGGCCTGCGCCGTGGCACGCGACCTCGGCTTCGACCCGGCCAAGGTGAACCCGAATGGCGGCGCCGTGGCACTGGGTCATCCGGTCGGTGCCTCGGGCGCCATCATTCTCATCAAGACCATGTACGAGCTGCACCGCACCGGCGGGCGCTACGGCCTGGCCACGATGTGCATCGGCGGCGGCCAGGGCATTTCCGTCATCATCGAGCGCGTTTGACGTTTTACCAGCGGACCACGGCGGGGCTTGTCCTCGCCGTGAAGGCGCATCCGGGGGCAAAGCGCGTGCAGATCGGCCCCGTACTGCCCGCCGCCCCAGCCCCCGGCTGGCCCGAAGCACGGCTCAAAATCTCGATCAACGCCCCACCGGAAGACGGCAAGGCGAACGCGGCGATCGTCGAGGCCCTGGCGCATTGGCTTGGGGTAAAGGCGTCCGCCATCAGCCAAACAGCCGGGGCAACGTCGCGCGAGAAGAAATTCCTGGTCACCGGCCCGGTGACGGTGCCGGACGTCGATTAGTTCAGCGCCAGGATCACGCCATTGAGCGCGCTGGCGAAGCTGACCCAGCCCAGATAGGGCAGCAGCATCAGCCCGGCCACTTTGTCCCGCCGCCAAGCCGCCACGGTGCATGCCAGCACGGCGGCCAGCAGGCACAATATGACCACGACAGACAAGCCAAGCCTGTGCGCGCCGAAGAACACCGGCGGCCAGAGGAAATTCAGCCCCAGCTGCAGCCACCAGAGTTTTTGTGCCAGGCCGGCCCCGGGCAGACGCCAGAGTCTCCATCCGGCGATACCGATGAGCATATAGAGCACGCTCCACACCGGGCCGAACACCCAGCCCGGCGGCTGGAACGGGGGCTTGCGCAGTTGGATGAACCAGGCATCGGGCAAGGTGAGCGCGCCGATAAGCAGCCCGCCCCCCAACGTGAGCAGAATGAACAGCCCCAGAGCAAGGCTTCGGTTCATGTGCTTACTGCTGATTCAGCAGCGACAGCAGCGCCCCGGGCGGCAAATTCACCTGGGCGAACCCGGCTGGCGGCGCGAAATTCCCCGCCGGCTGCGGCGCGTAGGAGACGGAGAGCGCCGTCAGCTCGGCGCTGCCATGCGCGTCATGCCCCGAGAAATGCAGGATCACGCCGCTCGGGGTGATGCAGGCGGTGCCGGTGGCGTTCTTGTCCAGCACGAGATATTTCTCGCAGTCCAGCCCGGCGTAATGGCCCGTGCCCAGCGGCGTGAACTGCGCGCCGTCGGCATTGTAGATCTCCGCGGTCAGTGCCGAGAAATCCGGCGCCTGCACCACGGCGTGCAGCGCAGGGACCACCACCTGCGCCTGACCGGCCGGCAGATTAGCAAGCACGTAGTAGCCGCTCTGGCTCTCCACGCGGGCGAGCTGGTCGGTCGCGTCGTAGGCCAGCTGGTAGGTGGCGGGGGCCCGGCCCGAGGCTGTGAGTGTGTACGTCACCGCCACATCGCGCGAGGGCAGGAACACCGGCGCCGCAATGGCGCTGGCGGGGAGCAGGGCCGCGAGCGCGGCCAGGGGCAGATGGTTTTTCATGGGGCCTCTTTTCGCATCGCCTCTATTTCGTCCCACAATGCGGCAGGATCAGGGCTGGCCGGAAACCGCGCCTGCACGTCCTCCACCGCCTCGGCGAGCAGGCGCTGATACTCCCCGCGCGGGATCTCCCTGGCGCCGAACCGGGCGAGATGAGTGGTGATGAACTGCGTGTCGAGCAGTTTGAAGCCCCCCAGCCGCAGCCGCGCCACCAGATGCACCAGCGCCACCTTGGAGGCATCCGTCGCGGTAGAGAACATACTCTCTCCAAAAAACACCCCGCCTAGCGCCACGCCGTACAGCCCGCCAACCAGCTGGCCATTCTCCCAGGTCTCCACGCTATGGGCGAAGCCGAGCCTGGACAGCTCGGTGAACAGCCGTTCTATCTCCTCGTTGATCCAGGTTTCCGGCCGGTTGGGGCGGGAGGCGGCGCAGGCGGCAATGGTGGCCGGGAAATCGGCATCAGCGGTGACGGTAAAGTGCTTGCCGCGCAGGGTTTTCATCAGGCTGCGCGGAATGTGGAACCCATGCAGCGGCAGCACGCCGCGCACCTCCGGGTCCAGCCAGTGCACAGTGCGGCTGTCCCGCGCTTCCGCCATGGGGAACAGGCCGAGCCGGTACGCGCGGAGCAGCAGATCCGATGTGAGTTGGAAGGGCCTCGCGGACATGGGCAAAACGTCGCATATATGCCGCGATTTTGCCAAGCCAAAGCGCGCGCACAAAAAACCCCGGACGTTTCCGTCCGGGGCTGAAGTCCCTAAACTTGGCGATTTGGTTTATTATTATCGAGTGGTCGAGGACATGGCCCAGAAATGGCCGTGGACGAGGCCTTCGTCATAATCACGGTTCTCGGCGCGAGAATTGTCCTGGCTGGTGTCCTTCGTGTTGCCCCGGAGTTGGGCAGCCACCACCGCGTTGCCAGCTTCGCGCTGGCGCTGGGCCGCGGCGTGCCCACCAATCCCATCGGGGGAGAAGGTCGGGAAAAGCTGATGACGCATGGTGAACTTCCTCTTCGTGACATCTAACTCTGTTGTGTCTTCCCCCGGCGCGGGAGGGGGATTGCGATGGAGACTTGGTTTGCGCCGCAGGAAGATCGTGAGGTCAAATTATTTACATTATGCTCCGACGTATATCGGAAACTGCCGGGATTCCGCGAAATCTGTGCGTGACTTTACTGTAAATTTTTGCTATTTGTAAAACATGTCAAAGGCAGCCATCGGCAAGACCATCCGCCGGCTTCGCATGGAACAAGGCTACACCCAGCAAGGCTTTGCCCAGAAGCTTGGTATATCAACGTCTTACCTGAATCTCGTCGAGCATGATCAGCGCAATGTCACCGCCTCGCTGCTGTTCAAGCTGACGGATATCCTCAAGGTCGATCTCGCAGCGCTTTCAGGCGTGCAGGAGCGCGAATTCGAGGTGGCGCTGCGCGAAGCCTTTTCCGACCCCTCCCTGGCGGTGGAGCCGGTGCCGGATTCCGAGATCCAGGCCCTGGCCGCGACCCCCAGCGCGGCCCGCGCCGTGCTGGCCCTGCACCGGTCCCTGGCCGGGGCGCGCGAGGAATCGGGCGGCGCTATCACCCTGCCCTCCGGCCGCAAGATCTTGCTGCCCAACGAAGAGGTGCGGGACTTCTTCCACGACCACGAGAACCATTTCCCAGCACTCGAAGAAGCCGCCGAGCAGATCAGCGCCACCCTGGACACGGCCACGCTCGGCACCAACCACGCTTTGGCCGAGCGGCTGCGCCGCCAGCACGGGCTGGTGGTGAGCGTGCGGGCGCTGCCGGGGGCTTTGCGCGTGTACGACGCCGTCAACCGCATGCTCACCCTCTCTGAAGACCTGCCGCGCGAGAGCCGAGGCTTCCAGATGGCCTTCCAGCTCGCTTTGCTGGAGGCGCGCGAGCCGGTGGAAAAGATCGTCAAGCGCGCCAACCCGACAACAAACGACGCCGCCGAGCTGCTGCGCATCGGCCTGCTCAACTACATTGCCGGCGCGCTGCTGATGCCCTACGAGCCGATGCTCGCCGCCGCGCGCGAGCGCCGTTACGACGTGGATGCCCTAGCCGCGCGCTTCGGGGTGTCCTACGAGCAGGCCTGCCACCGCCTTTCCACCCTGCAGCGGGCCGGGGCGCGCGGCGTGCCGTTCTTCTTCCTGCGGGCGGACCCGGCCGGCAATGTCAGCAAGCGCTTCTCCGCCGCCGGCTTCCCGTTCATGCGCTTCGGCGGCACCTGCCCGCGCTGGATCATGCATTCCGCCTTCGCCACGCCGGGGGTCATCCGCGTGCAGGTGGCCCAGCTCTCGGCCACGGAAACGTTTCTCTGCTTCGCCCGCGCCATCACTGGCCGCCCGGCGCGCTGGGGCGAGCCGCCCCCGGTGCATGTCGTGGGCATGGGCTGCGATATCAGCCATGCCGGCGAGCTGGTTTATGGCGACGGGCTCAATCTCGCCACCGCCGCGGTCGGCATCGGCCTGTCGTGCCGCATGTGCGAGCGCCAGGATTGCCGCTCCCGCGCCTTTCCTCCGATCGCGCACCGGCTTACCATCGACCCGCAAACCACCAGCGCCAGCCCGTACAAATTCGAAGCCAAGCCCGGCCCTTTATAACAATACGGTAATATTTCCCACGCGAACAAAAATTTGCGCGCCGCAGCGTGAATTTAAGGTAAAACTCGCCGTGGGTTGATCCACGTCAACGCACTCCCGTCAGCGACGGACGCAAATCAGCTTCCGTACAGTACTCAGGAAGGAACTGCGACATGACCGAAAAATCGTCCGACCCATTCGAATTTTTCCGTGTTTCCCAAGATATGCTGACATCGCAGCAGAAATTCCTGCCCTCGAGCAAGATCTTCGAGCAGTTCGCCGAATACGTGCGCAACGTCACCCAGGCGCAAATCACCTATAACCAGGCGCTCATGCGGGCCCAGGCCTCGCTGCTCGCCGGCATCATGGAACGTCCGCTCACCATGGTCTCGGGCAAGGCCGATGAGCGGCCGAGCGCCGCCGCGCACAAGCGCGACGTGTCGGCTCCGTGAACTGTGCCGCGGCGCCCCTGGGCGACCGTGGACATGTCCTGCCATTTCTTCCCGGACGCGGTCAGGCCCGCAGAACGGCCGCGCCCGATGACCGCCAAAATCAGCTCGCTTAAAGTATGGAGCTTCCCATGAACGAAGTTGTCATCAATAACCGCGACCTGGACCGGGCCCTGCATGCCGCCGAGGCGAAGCTGACCGGCGGGTTGGCGCCCACCACTCTCGGCCTCTCCTTTTTGCATTGGGCCGTGCATCTGGGCAACCAGCCCGGCCGCCAGGTGAGCCTGATGCAGCAGGCGGCGTCCGACTGGGCGGAACTGTCCCGCCTGGTGCTGGGCCTGCCGGTGGAAACCTTGGCGCCAAACCCGGAAGACCACCGTTTCAGTGACCCAAGCTGGCAGCACGGACCTTCCGCTATTGCCGTGCAGGCCTTCCTGCGCACCGAACGGCTCTGGGACCTGGCCACCACCGATGTGCGCGGCCTGTCCAAGGAGCATTCCCGCATCGTCAATTTTACGATGCGCCAGATGCTGGACATGATGGCGCCGTCGAATTTCCCGGCACTGAACCCGGAGGTGCTGACCAAGACCCAGGCCACAGCGGGCGACAATCTGCGCCACGGCATGCTGAACTTCATCGAGGACCTGCAATCCGCGGGCGGCGGCGCAACACAGCCCTTGCCGATGCAGCCGGGCAAGGATGTCGCCATCACCCCCGGCAGCGTCGTGTACCGCAACGAGCTGATCGAGCTGATCCAGTACAGCCCCTCCACCGAGACCGTGCGGCCCGAGCCGATACTGATCGTGCCGGCCTGGATTATGAAATATTACATCCTGGACCTTTCGCCGCAGAACTCCATGGTCCGCTATCTGGTGAGCCAGGGCTACACGGTGTTTTGCATCTCCTGGCGCAACCCAGATGCCAGCCTGCGCGATCTCGGCCTGGATGATTACCGGCGCCTGGGCGTGATGACGGCGCTGGACGCCGTCACCACCATCTGCGGCGATCATAAGATCCACGCCACCGGCTACTGCCTTGGCGGCACGCTGCTCACCATCGTCGCCGCCGCCATGGCGCGCGACCATGACGAACGGCTGGGCAGCATCACCCTGCTGGCGGCGCAGACCGACTTCACCGAGGCGGGCGAACTGCAGCTCTTCATCAACGACTCCCAGCTCGCCTTCCTGGAGGATGCGATGTGGGCCCAGGGTTGTCTGGACTCCTCGCAGATGGCCAGCGCCTTTCAGCTGCTCCGCTCCAACGACCTTATATGGTCCAAACTCGTCCGCCGCTATTACCTCGGCGAGGAGGAGCACCCGAACGACATGATGTCCTGGAACCGGGACGCGACCCGCATGCCCTATAAAATGCACTCGGAATATCTGCGCCGGCTGTTCCTGGATAACGACCTGGCGGAAGGCCGGTTCGACGCGGGCGGGCACAAGATTTCACTGGCTGACATCCATGTGCCGCTCTTCGTCATCGGCACCGAGACCGATCACATCGCCCCTTGGCGCTCGGTGTACAAGCTGCAGTTGATCAATCCGGACGACTTCACCTTCGTGCTCACCTCCGGGGGGCATAATGCCGGCGTGGTCAGCGAACCCGGACACAAGAACCGGCATTACTGCAAGCTGCAGCGCCAGCGGGGGGATCTCTACGTGCCGCCGGAGGAATGGCAGGGCCAAGCCACCTGCATCGAGGGCTCCTGGTGGCCCGCCTGGGTGGAATGGCTCAACGCCAAGTCCAGCCCACCCGTGAACCCGCCGCAGATGGGCGCGCCGCTCGCAGGCTACCCCATCCTCGATACCGCTCCGGGCCAATACATCTTCCAGCGCTGAAAGGCCGAACGCCATGGATATGAAGACCGAGCTGCTCGAAAACCGAGTTTTCGACGATATCGCCATCGGCGATTCCGCCTGCATCACCAAGGAGATCACACAGGACAATATCGCCCTGTTCTCGGTCATCTCCGGGGACATCAACCCCGCGCACCTGGATGCCGAATACGCCGCGACCAGCCTGTTCCACCACATCATCGCGCAGGGCGTGCTCACCGCCGGACTGATCTCCGGCGTGCTCGGCACCAAGCTGCCCGGTCCTGGAACCATTTATGTCGGCCAGGATCTTAAATTCCTCGCCCCGGTCTCCCCGGGCGACGTCATCACCGCCACCTGCACCGTGACCGGGAAAGTCCCGGAGAAGCACCGGGTGGTTCTGGACTGCCATTGCGTGAACCAGAACGGGCAGGAGGTGCTGCGCGGCACCGCCACCGTGCTCGCGCCGGTCGAGAAGGTGAGCCGCCCGGCCATCACCCTGCCGGAGGTGCGGCTGCTGCGGCATGAACGTTATCGCGCGCTGCTCGCCCACGCCACGGAAGGCGAGCCCATGCCCACCGCCATCGCGCATCCGTGCGACGATGTTTCGCTCCTCGCCGCCGTGGAGGCCGCCGAACGCGGGCTGATCACCCCCATCCTGGTCGGGCCCGAGCAGAAAATCCGCGACACAGCGGCCGCGCACAAGCTGGATATTTCGCACTTCCGGATCGTCGACACCCAGCACAGCCATGAGTCCGCCGCCAAGGCCGTCGCCCTGGTGCGCGAGGGTTCGGCCAAGCTGCTGATGAAGGGCTCGCTGCATACCGACGAGTTGCTGCACGAGGTGATGCAGCCCGGCACCGGCCTGCGCACCGGCAGGCGCCTGTCCCATGTCTTCGTGCTGGACGTGCCCACCTATCCCCGCCCGTTATTCGTGACGGACGCGGCGATCAACATCGCCCCCACGCTGGAGGAAAAAGCCTCCATCGTGCAGAACGCCATCGAACTGGCGCATGTGCTGGGCCTTGAGACGCCGCACGTCGCCATTCTCGCGGCTGTGGAGACGGTAAACCCGGTCATGCAGGCGACGCTCGACGCCGCCGCCCTGTGCAAGATGGCCGATCGCGGGCAGATCACCGGCGCCATCCTCGACGGCCCGCTGGCCTTCGACAACGCCGTCTCCGCCGCCGCCGCCGCGCAGAAGGGCATCAAATCCGCGGTCGCGGGCCAGGCGGACATCCTGCTCGTGCCGAATATCGAGGCCGGCAACATTCTGGCCAAGCAGCTCACCTTCCTGGCCAACGCCGATGCTGCCGGTATCGTGCTCGGCGCCTCGGTGCCCATCATCCTCACCAGCCGCGCCGATAACGACCGCGCCCGCCTCGCCTCCTGCGCCATCGCGGTGATCATGGCCGGAGGGCAGCATCATGGCTAATGCCGTTCTCACCATCAACGCTGGCTCCTCCAGCATCAAATTCGCATTGTTCGAACTGGGTGCGGAATTGACCCGCGTTGCCGAGGGGCTGGCCGAGGGCATCGGCGCCACGCCGCATCTGTGCATCAAGGCGGGCGGCAAGGTGGCGCTGGAAAAACACTGGCCGGAACACGCGCCCGAGACCCATGAGGAGTTGATAGGCGAGGTGCTGGACTGGGTGGAACACCACCTGGGCGACGACGAGCTTATCGGCGCCGGGCACCGCATCGTGCATGGCGGCCCGAATTACACCGCGCCCACCAAGCTGGACGAAGCCGTATTTGCCGACCTAACCAAGCTCGATCCGCTGGCGCCGCTGCACGAGCCCCATAACCTCTCCGCCATCCGCGCCGTGTTCACGCTGCGGCCGGACCTGCCGCAAGTGGCGTGTTTCGATACCGCCTTCCACCACACCATGCCGGAAGTTGCGACCCGTGTGGCCATACCGCGCGCCCTCTGGGCCGAAGGCCTGCGCCGCTACGGCTTCCACGGCCTCTCCTATGAATATATCGCGGAACAATTGCGCAAGGTGGCACCGCGTCTGGCCAAGGGGAGGGTCATCGTCGCGCATCTGGGCAACGGCGCCTCGCTCTGCGCCCTAAAAAACGGTGTCTCCATCGAATCCACCATGGGCTTCACCGCGCTGGAAGGGCTGATCATGGGCACACGCTGCGGCAGCATCGACCCTGGCGTGCTGCTCTATTTGGGCCAAGAGCATGGCATGGATGCCAACGCGATTACCGACCTTCTGTACAAGAAGTCCGGGCTGCTCGGCGTGTCCGGCGTCTCACCGGACGTGCGCACGCTGCTGGCAAGCCCGGCGCCGGAAGCTGCGGAAGCGCTGGAGATGTTCACCTACAGCATTGCCAAGCACGCAGGCGCGCTGATCAGCGTGCTTGGCGGGCTGGATGGCATCGTCTTCACCGCGGGCATCGGTGAACACGCAGCACCCGTGCGTGCCGCCGTCTGCAAACGCCTGGCCTGGACCGGGCTGGAGCTCAACGCGCAAGCCAACGCCGCCAACGAACGCGCCATCAGCACCCCAAGCTCGGCTGTGGAAGTCCATGTCATCCCCACCGACGAGGAACTGATGATCGCCCGGCACACGCTGGCGCTGATCAGCTGAGTTCGTTGGCAAGAACCGGGGGGACGCTGCCCCCCGTGCGCCGGGACCTCGATGCTCCGCAACAGGAAAGAGAGCCTGCTTGTGCGGTGGTGTCTCATACGCCCGGTGTCATTAACTGACACATGCCCAAAGACGTGTTCCGATTGAAGTGATGTGGTCGGGCTGAGCAGTGAACCAACGCCATGCATCGCAGCAGGCATCGACGATATCCTCGTAGGTT
>Ga0326727_10002211_pt1 | contig 67987 bp, 52 predicted proteins | sample MB2enrmetagenome_FD_207643 | JGI IMG/M metagenome (GOLD analysis project Ga0326727, IMG submission 207643) | Lab enriched peat soil microbial communities from McLean, Ithaca, NY, United States - MB29MY | ecosystem: Environmental > Terrestrial > Soil > Wetlands > Peat | place: USA: New York...
AAGTTCCCGACTTGGCGCTCATGCAAACAAGGTACAACCATGCTTGCATGCATATACCGCAATACTCGTTGGTAGGTATCCATTTAATAACACAGTAGTACTAGTGTCTTGCCTCTAAAATGCGCATCAAATAAGTTCTGTCATCCTGAGCGTAGTTTGCCGCGTTGTTTGCGTCAAATGGAATCGAAGGATCTGCGGTTGTTTTGCAACGAATTTCAGAGTCGCCACACGAGCAATCTCTGAAGTTATTACAAGAAAGCGATTGTCATCTTGAGCGACCCGGGTCCGCCTTGGCGGACTCCGGATGACTGATCTATTGGAATGCAATTGCAGAGGAAGAATACCGGCGCGTGGTCGCTCCACAGCAGCCGGAAAGTTGCTCCGATCTGAACCTGCGTGTCTGTGAAGATACAACCGAACCGTTGCGCCGATTGAAATTTCTGGATGCCTGGCGACTTATCAGAACTAATGCTGTCTCGATCGACTCCTGAGGTTACGGGTGAGTATGGAAGCGCCCCGTCTGTGTGTCGTTGTTCCCTCACTTCAGAGGAGAACTCGTTGAAGGCGTAAGAATTGTGGATTGAACGGCAACGATGTTGGATCGATCCCAATTCTTGGTCTCTTCGGCAAACTCCGGACTCCCCATGTATCGCCGAACGACCTCGCCGGGATCTTCGCCCTCCGGATAGGAAACCAGCACGAAAGCCATTGGCTCAACGCTGTTCTTTACGGTCCAGACGCCGTGGGGCTCAATCCCAAATAGCGGAAAGCTATCGAGATGGCGGGGATACACCTGGTTGATATAGATTTCGAGCGCCTCTTTGCCGCGCAACGTGTATTGGCGAAGTTCAAACGTTCTCATGGACGGCTCCTTGTTCAAAGACCTGGGTCAAGAATTTACTGGTTGTGAGCTAACGCATGCTGGACAACGACGGTTGGAGGCATCGACTCAGAAGATGTTGATCAGGAACAGGCCGGCGACCACCATGACCGCGAAGGTCACACCATGAATTGAGAAGGCTGCCTGCTTCGAACCGCCTGAACCCAGTACGTTCGACATATCGCCGAACGCAGTGAGGGACTCGACGAGAAACGCTATGCCCACCGTCCGCGGGTTCGTCGTAAGCATCAGGGTCAGGACAACCAAACCGGATACGATGTCCCGGATGCCTTTGAGGCGTAGCCAGGCCCGAGTGTCAGGATCAGGTGAGGGTAGCTTGAGACCAAAGGATCCGGTCATCTTTTCGGGCGACGCAATGTAGAGACCGCCAATGACGATGATCCCGACCGCGAGGAGAGCGGCCACGGAAAGCGAGATAGTGACGTGCATGATGTAGCTCCTTGATAAAAACTAGCAATGCTATAAAAGATGCCAACCGGAAAGCGAAGGATTCATTCTTCGTAAATATATTCTAGCAACGCTATAATTTGGCTCATGGAAACGACGGAAGCCTCAAACCGCTTTGCGGAAAGAAAACTGCGCGACCGGCAGGCACGACGAGCACAGATCATCAGCGCCGCGCGCCGAATTGCGGAGACCGAAGGATGGCCCAGTGTGACCGTTCGGCGTCTGTCCGACGAGATCTCATACAGCCAGCCCGTTTTATACGCTCACTTCGGAAGCCGCGAAGGGATACTCTCCGCGGTTGCTGTTGAAGGATTTCACGAACTGGGCCTTGCTTTGGAAAAGGCAAGGAAACGTGCGAAGGGTGATGTTGCGGTAGAAAGATTCGCGTCCGCATACCTGGCGTTCGCGTTGTCGTCGCCCGCACTGTATGAAGTGATGTTTTCCCTCAGCCTCAACGTACCCTTCGCAGACCTTGCGACTCCTGCCGAGTTGCAATTCGCCTTTGCGCAACTCATGGAGCTATTTAAGAGCCAAGGCTCGAAGTCAGAGGTTCTCTCCGAGTTGTTCTGGGCCAGTCTCCACGGGCTTGCCGAGCTCTCCAGAACCAAGCGACTTCCGCGTAGCCGCCAGAAAGAGCGCATAAAGACCCTGGTCGAGCTCTTTACTTGTCCCGCTGAATAAATTCCATAGTTGTAGGGGCTAGTCGAGGGAATGCCCGCATCGTGCATTAGTCCTGAGAAACGCCGTTTTGATTACTGACCACTGACAACTGGCCACTGCGCGAGGACCGCACTGGCCTGCGTCAGCGCGAGGCCGTGCAGGCGGAAGGTTTTGCTGCGCGAGAGTGCGCCGGAGACGAGTTCGACGCGGCTTTTGGGCAGGCCGAAGGTTTCCGCGAGAAATTCGACCAGCGCCTGGTTGGCGCGGCCTTCGATGGGCGGGGCATGCACGGCGATCTTCAACTGCGCGGACTCGCCTTCGCCGTAGATTCCCGCGATGGCGGTCCTTTTCGCGCCGGGCTGCGCGCGCACGGTGAGCACAACGCCCTCGGGCGTGGCGCGCAAGATCATGGCCGCGCCGCCGGCCGCACGCCAAACAGCGCCGAGCCGACGCGGATGCGCGTTGCGCCTTCGGCAATGGCCAGCTCGAAATCGCCGCTCATGCCCATGGAGAGCACATTGAAATTGAGCCGCGGATGGGCCGCGGCCCAACGCTCGCGCAGCTCGCGCAACGCGCGAAAACAGGCCCGCGTCTCCTCGTCGCCAACGCCGAAGGGCGCGACCGTCATCAAGCCACGAACCTCAAGACTGGAAAAGCCGGGAAGACACTCGAGCAACTGCGCCGCTTCGCTCGACCGCGCATCGAGGCCGGTCTTGGCCGCCTCGGTGCTGAGCTTGACTTCAAGCAGAACCGGCAGCCGCTTGCCGCATTTGCCGGCCGCCTCGTTGAGCCGCTCGGCCAACCGCAGCGAATCCAGAGAGTCGACGCCATCGAAGAGTTCGGCGGCGCGCGCCGCCTTGTTCGATTGCAGATGGCCGATCAAGTGGCACTTTGTGCTCGCGCGCAACGAACCGAGAGCGGCGGCCTTCAGGGCAAACTCCTGCACGCGGTTTTCGCCAAAGAGTGTGAGGCCCAGCGCGGCGGCCTCCATCACGGTCTCGGCGGGGAAGGTCTTCGTAACCGCCATCAGTTCCACTTCTTCGCGGCGGCGGCCCGCCACGCGGCATGCCGCCGCCACGGCCTCTTCTAACTGTGCGAGATTTTCCTTGAGATGCGACATCGAGCCCCTGCCTCTATGCTAACGGCTCGGGGCTCGAAGAGGTGTTGCTTAGTGCGCCTGCCCTTCGATGAACTTCTCGGCTTCCAGCGCGGCCATGCAACCGGTGCCGGCGGCGGTGATCGCCTGGCGGTAGCGGCGATCCTGCACGTCGCCGCAGGCAAAGACGCCTGGCACCACCACGCCGTTCCTGGTGGTGAAGACGTTGCCCTGCGTCTTGATGTAACCCTCGTCGTCAAGATCGATCTGGCCCGAGAAGGCCTTGGCGTTGGGCTCGTGGCCGATGCCCAGGAACAGGCCCTGAACCGGCAGCTCCGAGATCTCGCCAGTGCGGGTGTCGCGCAGCTTCAGTCCGCGTACCGACTTCTCTTCGACACCCAACACCTCTTCGACCACGGTATTGGTGCGCAGCACGATCTTGGGATTGGCGGCGGCGCGCTCGGCCATGATCTTGGAGGCGCGGAAGCTGTCGCGGCGGTGCAGCAGCGTGACCTTCGCGGCAAAACGGGTGAGGAAGAGCGCCTCTTCCATCGCCGAATCGCCGCCGCCCACCACGGCAATCTCTTTTTCGCGGAAGAAAAATCCGTCGCAGGTGGCGCAACTGGAGACACCGTGGCCGACCAGCGCCTTCTCGCTCTCCAGACCCAGCCAGCGCGCGCTGGCGCCCGAGGCGATGATCAGCGTGCGGGTAAGAATTTCGCCGGCCGAAGTCTCAAGCCGGATCGGATTCGAGCCAAGATCGGCCGAGAGCAGATGCGCCATCTTGTACTCTGCGCCAAAGCGCGCCGCCTGCTTGCGGATGTTGGCCACCAGATCCGGGCCCTGAATTCCTTCGGGCCAGCCGGGAAAATTTTCCACCAGCGTGGTCATCGAAAGCTGGCCGCCGGGCTCGTGGCCCTCCAGAACCAGCGGTTTCAAACCGGCGCGCGATGCATAGATCGCCGCCGTCAATCCGGCGCAGCCGGAACCAAGAATCACAGTATCGCGAATGTCTGTTGTCATGTTTTATCTCGTGTCGATTGTAGACGAAGACTACACCTCGCAGCCGCGCTGACGTGGCGGCCCGCCAAGGAAGAGATCATTGTTCCGTCGTATATAGGATGACGGAGGGGGGCAGATGGACTCTCGAATTGGCGCGGCGTTCATTCACAACCGCTAAGAAACGCGCGCTGCAATGAGAGATTTCTAATTTTCTGCGGAGCAGGACGAGATGCCGCAACTAGCCGCCCTCTGGTCCCATGAGAAACGGCACATAAATGCTTGGATTTCGGGCAGTTGAAAGATTAGAAATTTCTAACCCCACTTGCAATCCTTTGGAAAAACAAATGCTCGCTTGCCCAAGCGACGGGAGACTCCGCGCCCATGGCTCGTTCTGTATTCACCGGCTCCGCGCCGCTCAACTTAGCCCGATGCTTCTTGTTACTGGCGCCCATGGCCGCCTGGGCGGGCGGGCCGAAGTTCATCGCCGGAACCACTTACTTTGACCCGGCGGTCGTGGGCACGCCCATTCACTGGTCCGGCGGGCAGGTGAACTACTACGTCGACAAGGGCGACCTGTCGGGCACACTGAGTCACGGCGATGCCACGGCGATGGTGGATGCGGCGGCGGCGTTGTGGAGCGCGGTTCCGACGGCCGGGGTGACCTTGACCGACAAGGGCACGTTGAACGAGGACGTGACCGGCGCCAATGTCCAGGTAAACTCGTCGGGCTATTTTTCCTCGCCCTCCGACATCGCGCCCACGGCGGCCAGTTATCCGCTGGCTGTCATCTACGACTACGACGGCTCGGTGATCGACGCGGTCTATGGATCGGAGACCAGCGCGCCGGGCTCGTGCCAGAACAACAGCGTCTTTGTCTGGCTGGACAACATCAACACCGACGCGACCATCGCCCACGCGGTAATGATTGTCAACGGCCGCTGCACCGCGACGGCCAACCAGCGCGCGATGATGAGCTACGAGATCGAGCGCGCCTTTGGCCGTCTGCTCGGCCTCGACTACTCGCAGGTCAATCCCGGCGCGCTCTCGAACGTGGTGGCTGGCGGCACGCAGGGCTGGCCGGTGATGCATCCAACCAGCGGCGTTTGCGGCAATAGCGGCGGCGTCTGCATTCCCAACCCCGGCCTGCTGCGCTACGACGACATCGCCGCGCTCAACCGCATCTATCCCATCACCGCCTCGAACCTGGGCAACTTTACCGGCAAGGTGCTGACCGCGGCCAACACCGTCTCCATCACCGGCACGGTGAGCTTCGCGGGCGGCTACGGCATGCAGGGCGTGAACGTGGTGGCGCGGCCGCTCGATACCAGCGGCAACCCGCTCTATCAGTACACGGTCACGGCGGTCTCGGGCCGGCTGTTCAACGGCAATCACGGCAGCGCGGTGACGGGCTGGGACGACGCGAATGGCGGGCTGCTGACCAAGTGGGGATCGGAGGACGCCAGCCTGCAGGGCTCCTTCGACCTGAGCGACATGCCGCTGCCGCCCGGCGCGGCCACGGCCAACTACCAGATCAGTTTCGAAGAGATCGAGTCCGGTTACATCGACGATTCGGCGGTCGGCCCCTACACGCTGGCCCAGGTAGCGCCCTCGGGAACGCTCGGCGCCATCCAGGTCACGGGCATGACGGCGGGCAGCACGCAAACGCTCACTGTCACGGCGACCGAATCGTCAACGAGCGGCTATAGCGACGCCGTCAGCAGCGAATCGCAGCCACGGCAGTTGCCCTTCAGCGGATTCTGGGTAGGCCGGTTGAGCCAGGTGGGCCAGACCGACTGGCTCCAGTTCCCGGTGCGCGGCAACCGGAGTTTCACCATCGTCACCGTGGCCATGAACGAGAGCGGCGCGGCGGCCGGCGACAAAGTTCAGCCCTCGATCGGCGTCTGGGACGGATTCGACGCGCCGGGCACGGTGGCGGCCGGTTCCACCAAGGGATTGAACGGCTATGCCGCCGGAGAAACCTGGCTACAGGTCATAACCTCGGGCGACGACATTGTGCGCATGGGCATCGCCGACCTGCGCGGCGACGGCCGGCCCGACTACGCCTATCAGGGCTGGGTGCTCTATGCCGATTCGGTTTGGCCCACGCACCTTCCGGCCTCGGGCGGCGCGCTCACCATCTACGGCATGGGCTTCCGGCAGCTGGATACGGTGTTGGTCAACGGCCAGCCGGCGATGATCCTGAGCATTACACCGAATCAGATCTCGGTATTGGCTCCGGCGGCGGCCAGCGGCGTTTCGGGCTCGGTGGATGTCGAGGTGGACGACGAGCCCAGCTACTCAGCCGCGGCGATTGTGACCGGCGGCGTGAGCTACGATGCCGGCACCGGCGACACGCTGACCCTGGACGCCGCGCCCTCGGGGACCGCGCCCATCGGCGTGCCGGTTCCCTTCACCGTTACGGCCACGGCCGCGAACGGCGCGCCGGCCCCGGGCGTCACGGTCACCTACACCATCATGAGCGGCGCGGCCAAGCTCGATTGCGGCTACTCGACCTGCACGATCACAACTTCGGGCGACGGCCTGGCCACCATGAATGTGACAGCGGTCAACAGCAGCCCCACCACCATCGCCGCATCGCTGGCCAATGGCGCCAGCGTGAGCACGCAGTTCACCGGCGGAAACGCGCCCACCATCGCCTCGCTGACCCCGGAGCTGTATCTGGCCGCCGGCGCCACCTTCTCCTGGACCACGCAGGCGCTGGTGCTGACGAATGGTTCGGCGGCCAGCGGACAGACGGTGAGCTGGCAATCGCCCTCGAGCGGCATCGCGCTGCCGGGCACCGCGACGGCAACCACCAACACGAGCGGCATCGCCAACAAAACCCTCTCCGTGGGCCCGCTCGCCGAGGGCCAGACGGCGACCGTACAGGCCTGCGTCAACGGCCAGTGCGTCACCTACACCGCCTACGGCGCGGCACCCGAATACGCGCAGTTGCGCGCCGTCGCGGGCACCAGCCAAAGCCTGGCCTCTTCGGGCACGCCCAGCCAGATCGTGCTGCGCCTGCTCGACGAAAGCGGCAACCCGATGGCCGGCGGCACGGTCATGCTCTATCAGGCACTCTACGCCTGGACGCATGCCTGCGCGGCGCATGTGGCCTGCACGCAAGGGGCTCTGCTGGCCAACCAATCCGGCATCGCCACCTCGACCGTCGACGGCACGGTCGTCTTCACGCCCTTGCAACTCTCCGGCATCGCCACCAACCTCGTGGGCCTGGCCGCCTCGGGCAATACCGCGACGGCAAGCGTGGCGGTGGAAGAGTATCCGTAAAGCAGGGATCAGGGGTCAGGGATCAAGTACAAGTGAAAGAGTGAAAGCGTGAATGAGTGAATGAGTGAAGGCGCGGCTGTCGCGCGGGCCTTCTGTACCGTGCTCACCGCAAACACAGTCCCCATCGACGCGCTTTCGCCTGCTCTGGCGGGTTCGCGCAGAATTCGAATTCCTGGTTTCCGGTCGATGTTTTGTAACAGTCCCCCACCGGCGCTTCCGGCCTCGATGGATGAAAGAGGTAGCGCCGGTCTCCGGACCGGCTGTTGTGTGGGTCTCCAGACCCACGCTGTTTCTTTCTCGGGCGCGGCTTCCGGGGGGCCGGTCTGGGCCGGCGCGGCATCAATCCGTTGCGGCAGGCTGCCAAAGCTCCACACGGTTTCCTTCCGGGTCGGTGAACCAGCCGAACTTTCCGTAATCGTAGCTTTCGCGTTTGGGATCGACCGTGACGCCTTCCGCGATCAAGCGGTCCAGCACGCCATCCAGATCGTCCACCTGGAGGTTGATCATGGCCTTCTGCGCCGTGGGAAAGTACGCATCCTCTTGCTTGAAGAAGGCGAAGACAACCTGCTCGCGTTGCGTCGCGGCAGGAAACGAGAACGAGCCATGGACCCTCGTCAGGCCCAGATGCTGCTCATACCATTGATACAGAGCTTTTGGATCGTTGGCCCGGATAAACGCTCCGCCAAAACCCGTGATAGAAGCCATTGCCGCCTCCCGTGAGAAATATTTGTCCTGACTATACACATTGCCCAGCCAAACCACAACGCTCTTGATAAACGCCGCGCAAGGCCGCTTGCCATGGCGACCGGCCGGGACGCGGCCGTCAAAATTCATGGTGCTCGGGCGGTTTTCATTCCCTATCTATGGTCGATGAGCGTATTGGCGATTATGCATCAATCCAGAACGGTTCATGGCGACATCGGCGTTTCAGAGGAGTAAACCGGCAAACAGTCGAACTGCACGAGAAAATAGTCCAGATCTGGCAAGCATCGTTTGCCGAAAATGGAGGGGGCCATTTGCGAGGAATGATTTGCCATCGAGGCCGATTTCGAACAGATACGACTTCTCCTCAGTTGTTGCGAAGAGCAACCATGGGGTCGACACGTGAGGCTCTCCTCGCCGGAAGATAGCCAGCGAGCAGAGCAACGGCGCCGATGAGCAGAACCATGGCGACAAAAGCAACAGAGTCGGCGGGAGCGGTGTTGAAGAGCAGGGCGGCGATAGCGCGGGAGACGAACAAGGACGCAATGGCGCCTGCCGTGATTCCGATGAAGGCGAGGCGAAGGGTTTTGACAAATACGCTACGCTGCACTTGGGATGCGGTTGCACCGAGGGCCATGCGGATGCCGATCTCCTGCGTGCGCTGGGTGACGGAGTAGGAGATGACGCCGTAGATGCCAAGGGCGGCGAGGGTGAGTCCGAGGGCGGCGAAGGATGCAACCAGCAGCATAAAGAACCGGCGCGGCGAATTCGCGTGGTCCACCATGGACTGGATGGGGCGGAACTCGGCGACTGGTTGTTTGGGGTTGAGTTCACGCAGCGCTGTGATGACGCTGGTGGCCATGGTTGCCGGTGGCAGAGTGGTGCGAACGACAAGCTGTGCATCATTGGGGAAGTTCTGGGTTACGGGATAGTAGATCTGCCAGCCGGCGTCGCCCTCGGCGCTTTCTTCATGCACATCGTCGACGACGCCGGCGACGAGCAGATCCCGGCCGTCGTTGAGCATCTGGCCCACCGCGCTGCCGTTGGGCCAATTGGTGTAATTGGCCAGGAAGCGGGCGTAAGACTTATTGATCAGGACGACATTTGTGCTGTTCGGGCCGTCATCCCAGGTGAAATCGCGGCCCGTGATCCGTGTGCCCATTGCGCGCATATAGCCGGGAGTGATGACGTAGACGAGCGGACTGGGGGAAAGTCCCTGGGGAGGCTTTACGCCTTTGGGGAAGGGCGTGCCCCAGGCGCGATTCTGGCCGAGGGGCAGGTAGTCCACGATGCCCGCGGCCTGAATGCCGGGAATGGAGCCGACACGGTTGAGAATCTGCTGGAAGGCTATTGATTGATTCTGAAGATACTCCACGCGGGTTTTGCCTTGGATGTCGTAGTCGACCATGACGGCGGCGGCGTGCTGGGGCTCGAATCCGAGATCGACGTCAAGGACTTTTAGAAAGCTGCGCAGCAGAAGTCCCGCGCCGACCAGCAGCACGCAGGCGAGAGCAACTTCGGTGGCGACGAGAATGGAACGCAGGCGCTCGTGCTTGCGCCCGCTGCCGGAACCGGGTCCGGAGTCTTTCAGCGTCTCCTGGATGTTGTTGGTAGCCATGCGGATTCCTGGGACGAGGCCAAAGAAGACTGCGGCGAAGACGGCAATAAGGACCGTCCAGCCGAGCGCCGCGCCATCGATTTGCAGTGAACCGAGCAACGGCAAGGCTATGGCTCCCTGGTGACGGAGCCAGGCGAGAAGGATCGAGGCCAGGGCCAGTCCGGCGACGGCTCCGGCGACGGAGAGAACCAGACTCTCGATGAGCAACTGACGCACAATGCGCGTGCGGGTGGCGCCAAGAGCAGAGCGCATGGCGTACTCCTTGGCACGTGCGGCGGCGCGGGCCAGCAGCAGGTTAGAGAGGTTGACGCACGCGATAAGAAGAATGCCGCCGACAGCCGACCAGAGCACCACAAGCGAACGGCGCAGCTTGCCGCTGACGTAATCCTTGAGAGGAACGGGGACGACCCCGCCTTTTCCGTTGCGCTGCGCATAAGAGCCGCAAGACTGGGGGATGGTGTTAAGCCAGCACATGTGGGGCGCGGCGGCGGCGGCATCCTGTGTGGCCTGCGCGAGCGAGATACCGGGTTTGAGGCGGCCGATGAAAGTGAAGTTGTTGCCCTGAGTGCGCAACGGGCCATAGAGGTCGACGGGCGTTAGGGCGTCGACCTTGACGCCGGGCGAGAAGACCGCGCCGAAGTCGAAGCTCTTCGGCAGCACTCCAATGACGGTGGTCTGATGCCCGTTCATATCGAATGCCTTGCCCACGATGGCGGGGTCGGCATTGAACTGGCGGCGCCACCACGCGTCAGAGAGGATGATGACCGGGGACGCTCCGTCGCGGCTATCTTCTGGAGTAAATGAGCGGCCCATTGCGGGCTGCACGCCGAGCAACTGAAAGAAATTGGCAATAACGTCGATGCTTGTAGCCTGAACGGGCGCGCCGGCGCCGATACTGAGGCTCAGATTGCCGGACGTGGAGAAGGCGTAGTAGCCGGTCACATCTTGAAAGCTGTGGCTGTACATGCGGAATTCGTCGTAGGCGTCTGTGGAGAAGGTGGCGCAGGAGATGCCGCACTTAGTGGGCGGCGGCGCGATCCAGACCAGTTGCTGCGAGTTGGGGAAGGGCAGCGGGCGTAGCAGAATCGTGTTGACAACGCTGAAGACCGCGATATTGGCGCCGATGCCCAGCGCTAGTATGAGAATGGCGACCAGCGTGAATCCGCGATCGCGGCTTAGGGAACGAAAAGTATAGCGGATATCCTGGAGAAGAATGTCGAGATTCATTAGTCCTCGCGCTTCGCGCTGCTTGTCTTTTGCCAGGTCGATGCCGCCGAAGCGAATGAGTGCCTGCCGACGCGCTTCGAGTGGTGTCAGGCCGTGTTGAATGTTATCTTCGATCGCCATCTCGATGTGCGCCGCTATTTCGGCTTCGAGATCTGCATCGAGAGGGCGCTTCTGGAAAAAGGCTCGTATGCGGGCCGACGCCCGGCGCAGCGCGCTCATGGAAGGTTCCCTTCAGGAGACATGGCGAGAACTCGGCCCATCACGTCGGACAATCGCTGCCAGTAAGCGGCATCTTTTTCAAGCTGCTTTCGGCCGCTGCGGGTGATGGAGTAGAACTTGGCCTTGCGATTGTTGTCGGATGTGCCCCACTCGGCGTCAATCCATCCGCGCTGCTGAAGGCGGATAAACGAGGCATAGATGGTGCCCTGATTCAGCAAGACATCGTCTCCGCTGACTTGCTCGATGCGTCGGGCAATGCCATAGCCGTGCTGCGCTCCAGTGGCGGCCAGGGTCTTCAAGACCATCAGGTCGAGGGTGCCTTGCAAGAGATCGAGCTTGGATTCGCCCATAGTTTCCTCTCCTGTGTTGATGCCACATAAGTATCACACGGCTCATGTGGGATTGCAACAGGAAGAAATTGAAGCATGCGCTGACCGCTAACAGGGTCAGTCCACTGGGCTGGGCTGATTATTCTAATGACATAAGGAGAGCATAGAGCACACCGGCATCCGCTCGGGCAATCTGCGTATAACATAATTAGAAAGAATAGCTTAAAGAACAAGCAGTTAATCAGTCCCCATATGTCGCCAAGTGTCCGCTGTTCCCGCCGGTCTTGTTTCTGGATTGGTGACTTCAGCCCAACGTACTCATTCAGAGTGGTTTAATTGACCAAAGCAGGATAGGTGCCGGCAACCGCCGTTCTGCTCACTGAGAAAAACATATGTTCCGTCGCCCCTCCGGGGCTCGGGGATATATGTTGGGGCCTTGTCCCAGGGCTTGCGCCCTGGGCTATTCTCGACGGGCCCCTACGGGGCCGGGGATTGCGAAGATTTGTTCCATCCATCGCAATCCAGAAACGTTGATCTTGGCCCAGAAACGTTAGTCGCTGGCCAAAAATGCTGATCGAAGGCCGGAAACGTGAATCATAGGTCAGGAAATGTTAGAAGCTGGATGCGCTCAAATTCCAAGTGCAACAACTTTTTTGAATTAATCCATATAGATAGCCGTAGTCGTGCCGATCCGAGTGCGCAATACAAATATGTGCTTCCCGCCGGACTGGAAGCCAGAGGGTGGGGGGCTGTTTTATTTGGCACGGCTAAAGCCATGCCCTTTCAAAACGGCAAGTTTGTAGACAGGTTCTAATCGAAGACCGAAACGTTAATGGGGGCCGACCCCTGACCCCTGACAACTAATCCCTGACCACGGGTCCCCTGGCCCCTATCCCTTAACCACCGTCGTGGCGCCCATCAGTTGGCGGAGTTTGCGTTGGGCGGGTTTTTCGATGTAGTGGAGGGCGAAGAGCGCCAGGCCGATCAGCAGCACATAGCTCAGCCAGGGATCGAAGCGGACGAGGCCGGTGACATCGAGAATGTGCGTGCGATGCAGCAGATCCCAGAAGTTGAAGTGGAGCAGGTAGAGGCAGTAGCTGGACTGGCCGATGAAGACCAGCGGAGGCAGGCTGAAGGCGCGCGAGAGCGGATTGCTGCCGGCCAGGCCGAGAATGATGCAGGCAAAGAGCGGCATCAGCAGGCCGTCGTGAATGATGGCGTAGGGAACCAGCGGCCCCAGGCAAAGCAGGCCATAGATGCCGGCGAATCCGCCGATGCCCAGCCACAGGCGCAGCGGATGGGCGCGATCGATCATCACGTCCAGATCGGCCAGCAGCACGCCAAAGATGAAACTGAAGACGTGGGCGTAGGGCGTATATTTGAGCGCCCACAGCCAGGGTCCGTAGCTCCAGCGGTCGGGGTGGGCGATGCCGTCGGGATTGTAGAGCATGTAGAGCGCGCCGGGAACCAGCCCCAGCAGCCACGCCGCGGTGAGCCGCACGATCAGCGCGGTCATGGAGCGGGCGCGCTTCCACCGGGCCAGAAAAGGAAAGATGGCGTAATAAAAGGCCTCGGCCGACATGGTCCAGGCCGGGGTGTTGAAGATGGTGGCGATCGACGGAATCCAGCCCTGCAAAAGCAACGGCGCCAGCACCGCGCCGGTCCAGAACATGAAGTGCGAGTGCGAGGCGTAGTTCTTCTGAATCTGCGTGACGCTGAGCAGCAGGCTGATGAGATAGATGGGATAGATGCGCGTGAAGCGGGCCTCGTAAAAGCGCTTGAGGTCGAGTTCGCCCGAGCGGGCGCGCCCGGTGTAGTTATAGGCCAGCACGAAGCCCGAAAGCAGAATGAAGTAGCTGACCGAAACGTAGCCGGCGTTGACCACCGGCGCCAGCGCCAGCGGCACATGAAACGAGCGGGCCAGAAACGGCGCGGGAATATAGAAATTGAAGTTGAACCACTGGGGATTGGAGAAGTGGAAGAGAACCAGATTGACGGCAGCAAAACAGCGCAGGCCAGTCAGTGCGTTCAGCGGTGCTGGCTTGCGGGTTTCCACGGGGGATGAAACGGCTTCTGGCATATGGTTCGGTTACTCAGCTTCTAGCTTCTAGCTCTAAGCTTCAAAGCATTCACCTTTCTTTTTGCCATTGATCCCAACGCAAATCAAAAGCCCATCCCATTCTGAAACCGTCCCGTTGCCTCTTCCCACACGTATCGTCTGCATGGCACCACGCTTTGTGAAGAGCGAAAAGCGCATCGCCAAAAAACCGCTCTTACACGGTGACCAGCGAACCCACTTTTTCGCCCATCACCACGCGGCGAATGTTTCCCGGCTGGTTCATGTTGAAGACGATCATGGGCAGGCTGTTGTCCTTGCACATGCTCACCGCCGTCAGATCCATGACCTTCAGCCCCAGTTGCAGGATCTGCATGTAGGTGATCTCTTCGAATTTCACGGCGTCTTTAAACTTGACAGGATCGGCGTCGTAGATGCCCTCGACCTTGGTGCCTTTCAACAGCACATCGGCCTTGATCTCCATGGCGCGCAGGCTGGCGGCAGTGTCGGTAGAGAAGAAAGGATTGCCGGTGCCGGCGGCGAAGACCACCACGCGGCCTTTTTCCAGGTGCCGGACGGCGCGGCGCCGGATATACGGCTCGGCGATCTGGTTCATGGCCACGGCGGTCATGACGCGGCAGGCAACGCCGCGCTTTTCCAGGGAGTCCTGCAGGGCCAGGGCGTTAATGACCGTCGACAGCATGCCCATGTTATCGGCCTGCACGCGGTCCATCTCTTTGGCCTGCTGCTCGACGCCGCGGAAGAAGTTGCCTCCGCCGACCACCAGACCGACTTGAACGCCCAGGGCGTGAATCTCGGCCAGTTCAGCGGAAATCTCGGAGACTTTGGTGGCGTCGAGGCCGAAGCCGCGTTCGCCTGCCAGAGCTTCGCCGGATAGCTTGAGGACGACTCTCTTATACATTCCCTACTGAGTATCGCACATTGGCGGCCCGCGGTTGCAGTGCGATTTTTTCGATGCAGCCGCCCCGGAAGCAGGTAAATGTTTTTCGTTTTGCCATACCTCAAAACGCATAGGCCAGATTGTTTTGCCAGCAAAGGGGTTGGTGGGTTCGCAAACCCCGCAGACCGGGAATTGAGGAGAGTTTCCCCAGTGTTGATCCTGCCCGAAATTTGTGCGACCGTAATCCCCACGCTAGCCGCAAAAACCTGAGGCGCGGCAAATGTGGGGTGCACCCGGGTATTCAGAGCATTGATGGGCCGAACCAATAACGTGAAGTTTTGCGAAGCACAACCGGCTGCGATAAAGCTCGCCCAGTAGCGGTTGCGCCGCTTTTTCCCGCGCTTCCCAATTCGAAACCACTCGTCGACGAAACCCATTTCAGGAAGCGCTCCCGGCGGCTTCTCGCGATTTCCCGCATAGATTTCTGCGCCCTCTTCATAGACTGGTCTGTTCACACCCACGGTCGAACGGCCACTGACAGGGTTGGTTGGCCGGCCTCCGAAGCCGATTCCATCGAGATGGCCTTTTGCCGAAAAGGCGTCCTGCTCGAATCGACAGGAACCTCTGCGGCAAAGCACTTGAACAGGAACGCCCGGGCCCCGAACGCGAGACATCCGCGCGCATTCAAAAGCGCGGTCGAAAGCAGGCAATCATGGTCATCAAGACACAATGTAAAGGACGCGAAATCACCGGCGTAGAAGTAGGCGCCCATAACGTCCGCCGCTATTTTCCTCAGCAGGTTGAAGCCATCGAACTGGAACTCGACCATTTGCAGATTCAGTGCGGATTGAAGCCCGCTTTCTGGGACGGCGAAACGGTGATCTGTGATCCGCGGCTGCGCGCCTGGCTGCAAGCGAAGAACTTCCAGGGCAAACCCGGCGAAGGGCCGGTCCCGCTGGCGCTGATTCCTTCGGGTAAAAACTGCTTCCGCCTGCAGCCCATCAAGGCGGGCAAGCAGCCACGCACGGCGCTGGGCCCCATCGCGGCCGTTTAATATCCGCCCACGCGGCCGGACCGGTTACAAATCAGGCCCTTCGTCCTTTCGCCGCGCTGCCGGGCGGGTATGGCGCGTTGTTACACTCGAATTGCGATGAATATTCTTCAGTTGGAAAAAGCAATTGTGCGGCACTATGCGGCCGGACCGGCGGCCGTGGGCGATGCCACAGCCAAGTTGGTCTTTGAAGAACTGCGCGAGGCGCTGGAGCAGGGCGAGGCGCGCGCCGCCGTCCCCGATCCGGAATCGGCCACCGGATGGCGCGTCAATACCTGGGTCAAGCAAGGGATTCTGCTCGGCTTCCGGCTGGGAGACCTCGAAGAATCCTCGGCGGGAACGCTCTCGTTTGTCGATAAAAACACCTATCCGGCGCGGTGCTTTGCCACTGCCGACGGCGTGCGCGTGGTTCCCGGTGGCTCGTCGGTGCGCGCCGGCGCTTTTGTGGCGCGCGGCGTGGTCTGCATGCCGCCCATGTACATCAACGTAGGCGCCTATGTGGATGAGGGAACCATGGTGGATTCGCATGCGCTGGTCGGCTCCTGCGCGCAGATCGGCAAGCAGGTGCACCTGAGCGCGGCGGCGCAGATCGGCGGCGTGTTGGAGCCGGTCAACGCCAATCCGGTGGTGATTGAAGACGACGTGCTGGTGGGCGGCAACTGCGGCGTCTACGAGGGAACCATTGTGCGCAAAGGCGCGGTGCTGGCCGCCGGAACCATCCTGACGCGCGGCACGCCGGTCTACGATCTGGTCAAAGGCGAGGTGCTGCGCGCCACCGCCGGGTCGCCGCTGATCGTACCGGAAAACGCCGTGGTCGTGCCCGCTTCCCGCGCCGTCACCAAAGGCAAAGGACCGGAGTGGGGTTTGAGCCTGGCCACGGCGGCCATCGTCAAATATCGCGATGAAAAGACCGACCTGAGCACCGCGCTCGAAGATCTGCTGCGGTAAAAATCCGGCGGGTGCCTCTCTCCCGCCGATTCACTTGGCCTTTGCACCCTATTGCTCCCACAAGATCAGTCAACAAAGCCCAAGCTTCCCCGTCTATAGTGTTGGAAGTATCGCAGACGAGGACGTCAATGAACATTCCAGCTTTGCTTTGTCTTTCTCTCGCGGTCTTGTTGCCCGGCGCGGCCACGGCGCAGAAGCCGGCCGGCGGCGCGCCAGCCACCCCACCGGCCGCGGCCAGCACGCCACCGGCGCCCGAGATGCTGCTGCCCGTTGCCGTCGTCGATAAGCACGGCGCGCTGGTAACCAACCTGACGGCCGGCGACTTTACGCTGACCGAAGACGGCCGCCCGCAAAAGGTCACCAGCCTGACCACCACCAGTCCCCTGCCCTACTGGCTGGGGATGGTCGTCGATACCGGCCGCCAGATGAGCGCGGCGCTGGAAAACGAGCGCAAGGCCGCCGGCAAGTTTGCCGACCTGGTGCTGGGCGACGACAAGGCCGCCCCCCAGGGCAACCAGGTCTTTCTGATTCACTTTGACCGCCAGGTCGAGTTGATGACCGACGACTTCACCGGTTCGGCCGCGAATCTGCATCGCGAGATCGAGGCACTGAGCGTTTCTTCGCGCGGCCGCGACAACCAGGGCCCGGAGAACGGCAACGGGGACGACCAGCGCGGCGGACCGGGTGGCGGCCAACAACGCGGTAGCCGCGACGGCAGCACCTCGCAGCTCTACGACGCCATCTGGCTCTCGGCCGGTGAGATGAAACTCGCCAAGAACTTGCGCCGGGCGCTCATCGTCTTCTCCGACGGCGTCGATCACGGCAGCAAAGAGACGCTCAACGACGCCATCGACGAGGCCGAACGCAACGGCGTGCAGGTCTTCACCATTTATCTCAAGGGTGAAGAAGAACGCGCGCAGAGCGGTTTTCCTGGCGGTAACGGACGTCAGGGCGGCATGGGGGGCGGCTGGCCGGGCAGCGGTGGCGGAGGTTATCCCGGTGGCGGCAATGGCGGCGGCGGGCGCGGCGGCTCCAAAGGCGCGCAAGTCGACGGCAAAGGCATTTTGCAAAAAATCGCCCAGCGCACCGGCGGCCAGTTCTTCGAGGCCAAGAAAAAAGACAATCTCGAGGAGATCTACGGGCTGATCGTCAACGCGTTGCGCCAGCAGTATCTGCTCACCTACACACCCGACCAAGCAGACCCCAACGGCGAATATCACAAGATTGTGCTCAAGGCCAACAAGCCCGACCTGACCGTGATCACCCGCGAAGGCTATTACGCGAAGAGCAAGGACTAGGGAACCGGGATCGGAAGTCAGTTGCCTATCTCCAATCAATCTGGCTGCCAGCCATTGCACGATCCTGCTGATTGCTGAAAGCTGACGGCTGATAGCTCATTCCCTAATCCCTAATCCCTGCTTTTTCCATCGGGTCATTCTCCCGATCCGTGACCTCAGTCAGCGCGGCCAGCTTTTTAGCCAAATCCTCGGTCCAGCAGCCTGCCGGAGCGCGCCAGCTCCAGTTGCCAGAGGCGACGGCGGGCGTGTTCATGCGCGCTTCCGAGCCGAGTTCCAGCAGATCCTGCGCGGTCGCGATGGCAAGCTCGGCTACGCTGGCATAGGTAGCGCGCAGTAGCGGCCAAACCGGATGTCCACCAACATGACCGACCAGCGCCTCGACGGCTTTGTGTTCGGCTTTGCTGGCCGTGGCCCACCAACCCTGGGTGGTGTCGTTGTCGTGTGTGCCGGTGTAGGCCACCGTCGACGGCTCAATGCGCGGCGGCAGATGAATGTGCGCGCCCTTGTCGCTGAAGCCAAATTGCAGAACCTTCATGCCGGGCAGACCCAGTTCGCGGCGCAAGGCATCGACCTCGGGCGTGATCAGGCCCAGATCCTCGGCCACCAGAGGCAGTGCTCCCAGCGCCTGCTCCAGCGCGCGAAAGAGGTTGCTGCCCGGCCCTTTCACCCACTCGCCTTTAACGGCGTTTTTTTCTTCGGCGGGAATCGCCCAATAAGCCTCGAAGCCGCGGAAGTGATCCAGGCGAACGATGTCGTAAAGTTTGTTCGCGCGGCGCATCCGCTCGATCCACCAGCCGTAGCCCTGCGCGGCCAGCACATCCCAGCGGTAAAGCGGATTGCCCCAGCGCTGGCCGGTCGGCGAAAAATAGTCCGGCGGCACGCCGGCAATGCGGATGGGCTGTAGCTGTTTGTCGAGTTCGAAGAGCTCCGGATGCACCCACACGTCGGCCGAATCCATATTGACGAAGATGGCCACATCGCCGAGGATGCGGATGGCACTGCGTGCGGCAGCCTTGCGGAGATCCGTCCATTGGACAGAAAAGGCAAATTGCAGCACTCGTTCCTGCGCGATGGCCCGCTCGTGTTTTGCTTTGGCCTCTGCCAGAGCCTGCGGTTCGCGGCGGCGCAATGGTTCGGGCCAGGCGGCCCAGGCGCCGGTGTTGAACTCATGGCGCAGCACGGCGTAAAGCGCATAATCCTCAAGCCAGCCAGCCTCTTCGCGGCAGAAATCTTCGAACTGCCGCCATTGCGCGGCAAACACGGGCTCGCGCGGCCCACGGTCGAGAAACTGGCTGGCCGCCTCGCGCAGCAGCGCGAACTTGTGTTTTTCCACCGCCTCAAAATCCACGGCGGCAGTGGCATCTGGTTCGCTGGCCATGCCTTCGGCGGCAATCCATCCCCACCCGGCCAGCACCTCCAAACTAATCAGCGCCGGATTGCCGGCAAAGGCCGAAGCGCCGGCGTAAGGCGAGTTACCGTAGCCGGTCGGCCCCAGCGGCAAGACCTGCCAAAGATGCTGTTTGGCGCGGGCTAAAAAGCCCACAAACTCGTGCGCGGCCGGCCCCAAATCTCCGATCGCGCCCCGTGAGGCAAGCGAGCTGACGTGCAACAAAATTCCGGAACTACGCTGGAAGTGCATGGTGACATTATCGGGGAACGAGGAGAAGAAAGACAGTGAAGGCAGGAAGAAGAAAGCGAAAATACGGAAAATCTCCAATGTGGGAATCCGCATTCGCACTATAATGACAGGTCGGCGCAAACGCCGCGATGATGCCGCGGCCATTGACTGGGGTGCTCCATTGAAAATTCGTTCCCTCTTTCTGGCAGTTGTCGCATGGATGATGGCAATGGAAGTTTTCACGGCAACGCCGGCCGCCGCCGCCACAACACCGCCAACGGTCGTGCTTGGCTCGGGATGGCGGATGCAGGAAGCCACCCGCCTGCCCGAGAGCGGCGCAGATATTGCCGCGCCAGGCTACGATGCATCGCACTGGTACGCGGCCACGGTGCCGGGAACCGTGCTGACGACGCTGGTCAATAACCACGTCTATCCCGAGCCGCTCTACGGCGAAAACAACCGCCCGGAGACGATTCCCGAGAGCCTCTCGCGTACCTCCTACTGGTTCCGGGCCACGGTGCACGTTCCCCGCGAGTACAAAAATCGCCATGTCTGGCTGCACTTTGACGGCATCAACTACTCGGCCGAGGTCTGGGTCAACGGCGCCAGTGTGGGCTCGATCCGCGGCGCTTTCACTCGCGGCATCTTCGACATCACGGCACACGTCGAGCCGGGCGAACAGGCCGCGGTCGCGGTTCTGGTTTCGCCCCAGCCGCACCCCGGCCAGCCACACGAACACACGATCCGCGACGGCGTGGGATTGAACGGCGGCATCACGGCCATCGACGGGCCCACGTTTCTTTCAACCATCGGCTGGGACTGGCTGCCGGCCATTCGCGACCGCGACACCGGCATCTGGCAAAAGGTGTATCTGTCGGCGAGCGGTCCCGTGCTGATCAAAGATCCGCTGGTCACCACCGATCTGCCGCTGCCCAAAACCGATGTGGCCAGCGTGAGCGTGGAAGCCACCGTCGAAAATGTGAGCGACAAACCGGAGGCGGGCCTGCTCGCCGGCAGCATTGAATCCATTCAATTCGAGCGGCAGGTGGAACTGGCGCCGCACAGCAAACAAACCATTCTCTTCAACACCAAAAACACGCCGGCGCTGCGCATCGAACATCCGCGGCTGTGGTGGCCCAATGGCTACGGCGAGCCCGAACTTTACTCGTTGCACCTGGATTTCCGCACCGGCTCGGCCATCTCCGACGCGCAAGACGTGAACTTCGGCGTGCGCAAAATCACCTACTCGGTTCCTGGAACCGATACGCTGACGATCTCGGTCAACGGCGTGCCGGTTTTTATTCGCGGCGGCGACTGGGGCCTGGACGAAGCGCTCAAACGCATTCCGCGCGACCGGCTGGAGCCGCTCATCCGCCTGCACCAGTTGGCGCACTTGAATCTGATCCGCAACTGGGTGGGTCAGAGCAGCAGTGAAGACTTCTACGATCTTTGCGACCGTTATGGCATTCTGGTGTGGGACGAATTCTTCCAGCCCAATCCCAGCGACGGCCCCAACCCAACGGACCTCGACACCTACATCGCCAACGTGCGCGACAAGATTCTGCGCTACCGCAATCATCCTTCCATTGCGCTATGGTGCGCGCGCAACGAGGGCGCGCCGCCGCCAGAGATCGACGCGGCGCTGCGCAAGCTGCTGGCCGAGCTGGAGCCCACGCGGCGCTATCAGCCCAGTTCGACCGACGGCGCCGGCGTGCGCTCCGGCGGGCCGTATTCCTGGCGCGCGCCGCGCGAGTTCTACAAGATCGGCGACGACTATTTCAAGACCGAAACCGGCGCGGTCTCTGTTCCCACTCTCGAATCCATCCGCGGCATGTTGGCCAAAAAAGATTGGGAGACGATCGACGACGCCTGGGCCGAGCACGACTTTGCCCGCGGCAACTCCGGCGCCGACAAGTATCCGGCGGAACTCGCCGCGCGCTACGGCGGTTTTCGCAACCTCGCCGACTTTGTGCGCAAGGCGCAGATGGCCAACTACGAGACCTTCCGCGCGCTCTACGAGGGCCGCAACGCGCAGATGTTTCACCCCGCGACAGCCGTCATCGCGTGGATGAGCAACCCCGCGCAGCCCAGTTTTGTCTGGCAGCTTTATCACTACGATCTGGAACCGATGGCCTCTTATTTTGGCGCCATGCATGCCGCCGAACCGGTACACATTCAGTTCAACGAGGCCACGGACGAACTGGAGGCAATCAACAACCGGCCCGAGCCGCTCACCGGCGCCGTGGCGCGCGTGGCGATTGATAACCTCGACGGCTCACTCGCCGCCGAACACGAGACCACACTGACCGCGGCCGCCGATGCGGTGACGAATCTTGGCAAGGTCGAGTTCCCCGCGCATCTCTCCGCCGTGCACTTTCTCAAACTTGAGTTGCGCGACGCCAATGGACAACTGCTGTCAAGCAACTTCTATTGGCGCGCGCTGCCCGGCCACGCCGACGATCTCACGGCGCTGGAAAAACTGCCCGAGGCCACGCTGACGGCCACGGTAGAAACTCCGCAAGACGCCACGGCCGGCGAACGCAAATTCGCCGTCACGCTGCATAATCCCGGCAAAACAGTAGCACTGATGGCGCATCTGCAACTGCGGCGCAAATCGGGGGCGCGCGTGCTGCCGGTCTTTTATAGCGACAACTATGTTTCGCTCGTTCCCGGTGAATCGAAGACCCTTGTGATCGAAGCCGCCGATGGCAGCTTCCACGGCGAGGACGCGCTGATCGTGGTCGATGGATGGAACGTGACCGTCGCGCCGGCCTCGTTTGCCGGCGCCACCGTCAAGCCCAACCTCGACGCCCAACCCAGCCGCTGGCCGGCAACCGGGCTGCCGGTGGCCAGCGAAGGGCTGCGATAGTTGCAGCTATTGCAGAGTTAATACAGCAGTTGTTGTTCCAGATCGATATGTCAGACCTTGGTGATCTTCAAAACCGTTGAAGCCGGCTGGCGCTTTGATGACCCACAGTTTCTTGTCGAGGATTCCCTCGCTTGAAATTCCACGAATAAGGTAGACGTAGATTTCGTCGCCCACCCAAGCCGCGAGGTAATTTTTCTGCGCGTCTTCTCGCAGTCCGCCAACCGCAATTTGTTTCACGCGCGAGAATTCAAACTCGCTACAATCGTGCTTTTTCGACGGCAGTTTGATGCCGCGCATATCGATAAACGACTGCGGCCCTTTGCGCGCGTCAACGTGGTAAAAACTATCATAAGCAACAAACCCGCTCATGCCTTTTTGCGAAAAGATCTTACGCACCTCTTCAAGACCGCCCTTTCCGCTTGGAATCTCAAAATCTATTGCCATTCCAAGCGAATGCGCATCGAGATAATCCTCCGATAGCGGTTGCAGCGGCCCTGGCGCTAGCCCTTCTGTAACTCGCTCCACTTTCAGGTCCGGGCTGATCTTGTAAATCACAATCGGCGCCGATTGCCGGTAATGCGGAAAGTACTGAATGACGATTTCTTTCGCGCCGTCATTATCGATATCGACATCGAGTACATTTTCAATGCGCGTTTTGTACGTCGTCGATCCAAAAACTTCGGGATAGTCCTTTTCCAGAATGTATTTCTTGAGCGCATCCAGACTGGGATTTGTCTGCTGTGCATACGCGCAACCGGCCAGAAGCAGCAGCACAGTGGCAATCCGATACAAAACACGAAAACCTTTCATTGTGCGCCAAAATACGGGAAACACGACTTCTCGCAAAATCTGAATACGATAGGCCATTTCCGTATTGTGACTCATCATGTAGGGTAGACTTCTCCTGCAACATCCTGACAATTCGCACATCGCTTCCTCAGCAATCTGTTCCATCTGTTTGAGATTATTGCTGTGATTTTATCCGATAGCCGCACAACCCAATGGCGTGTAAATGCAAAACGGCCCGCAACCAGACTGGTTGCGGGCCGTTTGCGTGCGTACGGAAGGCCGCGTTACTGGCCTTGGCCGTCATCCTTCTGGCCGGGCTCCTTGGGCTTGGCGGCGAAGGTGATGCGGCCTTTCTTTTTGTACTCGTTCCAAACGCCGCTCATGAAGACGCTGAATGCCTCCTGCTGGCGCTGTTCGAGGAGCTGCTGGCGCGTGCTGTCGAAGTTCTTGGCAATCTCGTCGCCGCTCGGCTCCTGTTTGTCGAGAATCTTGACGACCACGCCGGTACGGCCGGCATTGATCGGTCCGCTGATGTTGCCCACGCTCAGGTCAAAGAGCTGCGGAGCCACCTGGCCGACCGAACCAAAGTCAGGCACCTGGCCGGAGAGGCCCACCAGGTCGCTGGTCTTCACGGTCGCGCCCACGGCCTTGGCCGCCTTTGCCAGGTCGTTCATCGACTTGGCGCTGTCGGCAAGGGCCTTGGTCTTCTGGCTAAGCAGGCCGGGCAGTTGCTCCTGGCGGAAGTCGTCGAGGACGTGCGATTTCCAATCGGCAAAGGCCGGCGCGTGCGCGGCAACAATGTTGGTGACCTGGAAGATCGCGTAACCTTCGCCGGTCGGCGCCGATTGCGGCGCGCTGCCCTGCTTGGCGGCAAAGGCCTTGGCAAGGATCTGCGAACTTTCGGGCAATGCGGCGATCACGCCCTGTTGATTGACCTGCGCGGTGGCCAGTTCCAGGTGATGCGCCGCGGCGGTCTTCTCCAAGCCGTTTTTCACGGCCTCTGAGACCAACTGCTGCGCGAACTTTTCCTGGGCCTGCGCCGAACCCTCGCGGACAAGAGCGCCGACGATCGAGGGCTGCACTTCGACGAGCGGCTGGGTGTGCGCCGTTTGCCGCTCCTCAACCTGCACAATGTGGTAGCCGTAGTTGCTCTTGACGATGGCGATGTCGCCGATCTTCTGCGTGAAGATGGCATTGTCAAAGGAGGGCACCATCTTGCCCTTCTGGGCAAAGCCCAACTCGCCGCCGGTGTCTTTGCTGCCCGGGTCGTCGGAAAACTTCTTGGCCAGCGCGGTCCAGTCGCCACCGGCCTGCAACTGCTTGAGCACGCTGTCGGCCTTGGCCTTGGCGGCCGCATCGGTCTTGGCATCGGCACCAGCCGGCACCTGAATCAAGATGTGGCGCGAGCGGGCTTGATCCGGCACTTCGAATTCTTTTTGGTGCGCGGTGTAGTACTGCTGGATGACCTGCTGGCTGGGCAGCGGAATGCCGCCGGGAACCTGATTGGCCGTGAAGGCGAAGTAGTTGATCTTGCGCTCTTCCGGCACGCCCTGCGCGTAACGGGCGGCGTTCTTCTTGAAAAACGCCTCCAGATCGCTGTCGCTGGGGTTGATACCCTTGAGCAGATCGTCGGAGGAGACCACCGCGTAGTCGAACTTGATCTTGATGCTCTGCTGGCGGTAAACGGTACGGACTTCCTGATCGCTGACCGTGACTCCGGCCGTGACCAGCTTCTGCAGCCGCTGCGCAACGATCTCGTCCTTGATGTCGTTTTCGAAGTCGGGGACCGACTCGTGCAAACGATCGTCGATCAGCCGGCGATAAGCTTCCGGACCGATGAAGTTGCCGTCGGGATACAGCGTCTTGCCGATGATGCCGGTGCGCAGAAAGTGCAGCACGTCGTCATTGCTGGCGGAAATGCCCAGCTTGGCGGCCTCTTGCAACAGCACCTGCTTCTGCACCAGTTGCGCGCCCACCTGCTGCTGGAAGAACTGCACGATCATGGGATTGGAGGCGTACTGCGGGTTGCGCTGCTGCAACTCGCGCTCGGTCACCTGCTGTACCTTGGTCTGGCTGATGGAGTCGCCCGAGGACAAAAAGCGGCTGTACCAGTGCGGATAAACTACAGCGTAGGTGTCGGGCGATGAACTACCCAGGCCGCTCAGGCCGGGGATCAGATACAACACCATGGTGACTGAGGCCGCGCCGATCACGACCGCGATCAGCGCCTTGACCATGCGATTATCAGTTTGCAGGAAACGAATCATGGATGGACTTTAGCCTTCGACTCTCTCTTCACGCGGGCAGGAAACCGCGGCGGGCATTTTCACCAATTTCGCCCTGGCTGCGGCGCGCCTGCTCTGCGCAATATTCGCTCGATGCGACTCTGCCATTATAGACGACTGCACACGGACCTGGAGGCACATGCATCAAACAGACATATCAAACCAGCGCAAAAAGCAAAGCTGGCACCCTGACCACCAGGATGCCCGCCAACGGTTCTCTGTTTTTTGCCGTTTACCGCCAGTAGTAAGCTCCGCCAACCACATAGTATGGCCGGTAGTAGGGAGCAGGATAGGCGTAGTATCCCGGGCCGTAACCGTAGGGTCCGCGCCGGTAGAGCGCAGGACCGCCGGGGTAGAGGCCCTGGGCCAGCCGCGAGGCCTCTTGCAGGCTGACGGGCTCGACGGTCAGCGGCGCGGTCAGATGGAAGCTGACCAGCGCCTCGGCGGGAATCCAGGCTCTGGGACCGGGAGCTGCGGCTCCGGCTGCGGTTCCAGCGGCAACACCGGCTCCGGCGCCAATGGCGCAACCCGCGCCACGGCCTGCCGCGCAGCCAATGATCGTGCCGATAATGCCACCGGTCACAGCGCTGCCCACGGTCTGGCCGGCCTTATTGGGGCCCTTCACCCTGAATTCGTCGCTGTCGAGCGGATAGTTGCGGCCGCCCAGATCGAGCGAGGTCAGCGTCAGCGCCAGTTCGGAGCTGCCGGCCAACTTGCCCGAACCGGCATTCTTGCTCTCGGTGACCACTCCATGCACGGTCGCGCCACGGGGAATCGCCAGCACATTGCCTACGACAACATCTTGCAACACGGTGAACTGCACCGGCTGATCCTGCGTGGCGTGCTTGCTCTCGACAGCCTCGCTGGTGCGCAGTTGCAGCAGCGTTCCCTGGGAGATGGTCACAGGGCCTCTGGCCTGCGCGTAGGCCGGAGCCGGAGGCGCTGCCGGATATTGCTGGTAAGCGTACTGCGGCGGATAAGGCGCGTAGCCCGGAGGCGGCGGTGGATAAGGTGCATACTGCGGCCGCTGCGGATAAGGTTGCTGAGACTGCGGCGGCACCGTGGGATACGGCTGCGCGGCAGCCTGGCTCTGGTCGGGCGACGCCTGGCTTTGGTCGGGCACGGGCTGGCTTTGCGTGGCCGAGGCATCCGGCGCCGGACCCGAGGCTGGCAGATTAGCCATGCCCTGCTGCGCCTGCGACGGATCGGCATTGGCCGTAGCGCTGGACTCGGGCGCCGGCTCAGGATTTTGCGCCTCGGCGCCAGGGTTGCCAATCTTCAAATTGTTATGCACCTTGGTCACGCCATCGACGTGCGCCACCAGCGACTCGGCCAACTGTTTTGAAGAATCGCTGGACACTGTTCCCGATAGCGTTACCTCGCTTTGGATGGTCGCCGCGGTGATCAGATCGTTCTTGAGCGCGGCCGAGCCGTCTAGCGCGTGCACCACATCCATTTCGATCTGCCCGTCGGTGCGTTGACCTTGCGTTTGCCCGGCGGCGGCATCTTGCGCCAGCGCCACCACGGCGCATAGCAAAACCACACCGGACCATGCCGCCAACTTCAGGAAGCTTTTTTTCACCAAGGTTCGATTCATATTTACCTTCACTCCTCTAAGCCCACCGCCTCCCGGCCGGCAAAACACTGCGGCAGAGAGGCGGCAGGAACCCATTTCTCCGGCTCACATCGTTAGACGGCCCCGGCCGGAGGCTGTTACCTGTTGTAACCCGGAGGAAGGCAAAAAGTTTCCTACTGAAGCGCCGCCTCGAAGGCCGCGGCCAGCGTCTGAAGCCCGGTGGCGACATCGCCGCCCAGGTGCACGCGCAGGGCGCGGCGGCCACGGGACTCCAGCACCGCCAGATCGCCGGCCGCCTGGGCGTCGATCACCACGCCAAAGCTGAATTGCTGGCCGGGAATGTCCACATCCTGGACATGATCGGCGGTAATCTGCAAAAAGACGCCGGAGTTCGGCCCGCCCTTGTAATCCTGGCCGGTGGAATGCAAAAAGCGCGGTCCAAAGCCCAGGCAGGTGGCTACGCGCTTGGCGTCGCGCACCTTGTGCCGGCAGCGCTGGATCGCCTCCTCATGCTCCTTGAACATGGGCAGAAAGGCCACGGTGGCAAAGTAGTCGCTGGCCTCGATCTGGTTCAGGTGCGCGCGCAGCACGCCGGCGAGCGAGTCCGCCTTGATCTTGGCCGCATAGCCTTCGGCCGCGTAGAGCTTGATCCCCTCATCGGTCAAAAAGGGCGTGCTCGCGGGCAACTTGCCGGTCTTCTCGTACGCGGCAGTCAGCGCGCGCGTCTCCACCTTGGCCGCTTCCACGTCGGGCTGGTCAAAGGGATTTATGCCCATCACCGAGCCAGCCACAGCCGTCGCCACCTCCCAGGTGAAGAACTGGCCAAAGATCTCGTACCGGTCGGCGATCTCGATGGCGATCACCGGATGGCCGGCCGCCTCCAGCGCCGCCACCTTCGCGTCCAGGCCAGAGTCGCTGGTGCCCGTCAGCTTGATGTAGACAAAGATGCGGTCGTTGCCATAGATGCCGGGCGCGCCGATCGCCTCGCGGTCCACCGGGGTAATGCCCTTGCCCAGCTTGCCGGTCGATTCTGCAATGAGCTGTTCGAGCCAGGCGCCCAGGTCGTAGATCTCCGGCGAGGTAAAGATGGTGAGTTTGTCGCGGCCCCCGTTGGCCGCCGCGCCCAGCAGCAGACCCAGCCGCGCGGCTGGATTGTCGGCCACCGGCAGCTTGGCCGCGGCCACTGCCTTGGCCGCCTCGTCGAGCAGCGTCTGCACATTGAGCCCGGCCACGGTGGCCGCGATCACGCCAAAGTTCGACAGCGCCGAGTAGCGGCCGCCGATCTTCGGATCGCCATAGAAGATCTCGCGGAAATGGTCGGCCTTGGCCACCTGCTCCATCTTCGAGCCGGGATCGGTGATAGCGATAAAGTGTTCGCCCGCGTTTTCGGCGCCGACATCGCGCCGCGTGCGGTCAAAGAAAAACTGCTTCAGAATATTCGGTTCCAGCGTCGAGCCGGACTTGCTGGCCACCACCACCAGAGCCGTGCCCAGGTTCGTCTCGGCAAAGGCCGCCAGCACCTGCGCCGGATCGGTGGAATCGACGATGCGCAGCTCGGGAAAGCCGGGCTGCTGCCCAAAGGTCTCGGCCAGCACCTCGGGACAAAGACTCGACCCGCCCATCCCCAACAACAGCACAGTCTGGAAGTCGGAGCTTTTGACATCGCCAGCCAGCTCGGCAAAGCTGCCCAGATCCTTCTGCTGCCGCTCGACAATATCGATCCAGCCTAACCAATTCTCCTCGCCCGAGCTGGTCCACAGGCTGGAGTCCTTTTGCCAAAAGCGCTCGACTTTGCGGTTGGCGTGCCAGTCGGCGGCAGCCGCGTCCACGGCCCCGCGAAGATCGGAGGATACTGCGAATCGAATATTCATATCACTCTAGATTCTGCCTGAAAAGACCTGCGGTTAGGCAAGATTACCGTAAATCTTCTCTGCGCAAAACCCGTCCCGATCTCCGGCTATTCGCTCTTTATTTCCCCGGCCAGTTGGGCAGAATGCGGATCAGGTCCAGCGATTCGCCGCCTCCACTGGTGTTTTCAATCACAAATTCCGGCGCGGAGGCAGGCACGCCGACGATGCCGCGCGGCGGCAGATCGACCGGCTCGAATCCCTGACCCGCAATCCGGCCCGACCCGGCGGCGGCAAACAGATAGGACAAACAGCGCTTCCCTTTTTGTCCGCGCAGCCCTTCGCTCCCCCGGCTGCCATCCACCGCCAAACGTTCCACGCGGAAATACTCGGCATCAATCAATACCATCCGGTCCACCAGCCGCTGCGGCGCCACCTTGCCGGCGCGCGTCTTCAGCCGCACCGCCTCCAGGGATTTTTCAACGTGCAGCTCGCGCCCCCGCCCGTAGTCGTACATGCGGTAGGTCAGATCGCAGTTCTGCTGCACCTCCAGCAGAATCGCCCCCGGCCAGATGGCATGCACCGTTCCCGCATCCACCGAAATCATTTCACCGGCCATGATGGGCAACTCGTGCAAATGCGCTTCCAGCTTGCCCGCGCGAATTCCCTCCTCGACATCGGCCATCGACGTGCCCGGCTTCAGGCCCACGGCCAGCCGCGTTCCCGGCTCGGCGGCCAGCACCAGCCAACACTCGGTCTTGCCGCGCGGATGGCCGTACTTCTGCGCCATCTTGTCGTCGGGATGTACCTGCACGCTCAGCTTCTCGTGGGCAAAGATGATCTTGATCAGCAACGGCGACCCGGCGTTGTACCCCATCGAGCCCAGCAACGGCGATTCGGTAAACAACTCGGCCAGCCGGTGGCCCGCATGAACCCCGGTCGCAATCTGACAATCATCGCCCGTCAGCCAGACTTCACCGATCGGCTCGCCCTCGGCCACGCGATCATACCAGGGCCGCAGGTCGCGAAAGCCCCAGGGCCGTTCGGAGATCTTGGGCTCGATGCGAAAAGGCGCCCACTGTGCCTCAACCTCGCTCATATCGCACTCCTTTCCCTTGTGCCACCCTCACAATAGCAGACCCTTGCCCGCGCCGGACGCAATCAGTTTGCAGCAAATCCCAAAATGGAAACTTCCTGCGCAACTCCACGGCCAGCGGATATTCTCTTTCCATGCCGCATTCCATCCTTTTCGACCACATGTTTCAGATGCCGCTGCCGCTCGTGGAAAAACTGCTCCGGCCGGCCATCGTTTACCTGGCCCTGGTTGCCTTGCTGCGCCTGTTTGGCAAGCGTGAGCTGGCACAACTGAACCCCTTCGACCTGGTGGTGCTGCTCTCGCTCTCCAACACCGTGCAAAACGCCATCATCGGCGACGACAACTCGGTGACCGGCGGCATCGTCGGCGCCATCAGCCTTTTGGCCATCAACTGGCTGGTGGTGCGGATTCTCTTTCGCTCGCCCCGGCTGACGCGCTTGCTCGAGGGCCGCGCGACGGTGCTCATCCACGACGGCCAGGTCGACAAGAAAGCCCTGCGCCGCGAGTCGCTCACCCGCGAAGAACTCGTAGAAGTCGTTCACCGCCAGGGCTTCGAGGGAATCCACCAGATCAAGCGCTGCGAGTTGGAGCCGAACGGCACCTTTTACCTGGAAGCCTTTGAACCCTCCGACGCCGATAAACGCCACCAGGAGCTGCTGGCACGCCTCGATCACTTGCAAAGCCAGATCGCCGCCTTGCGCGACCGTCCCGAAAGCGCGTAAAACCCGGCGGTCCAAGCCCCTGGCAGCGTGCGAAGGAACCCGGCACCGTTACGGCCTTGGCCCGCGTACGAATGGCGGCCAAAGGCCGCGCGCGCCCGTGCGGCTAGCACCCGCGGCTTGTTAAGCTTGACGGAGCATGAATAAATTATCCATTACACTCTGTGCCGCTCTTCTTGCCGGCTCTGTTCCCGCGCTGGCACAAAAGAAGGCCGCGCCCTCCGGGCAGCGCAAGGCCGCCACCAAGGCGATCCGCTTTCAGGGCGCGCCGCAGTACTCGCAAGACGAGCTCCTGGCCGCCGCCGGCCTCAAGCCCGGCACGCGCCTGACCGCCAACGACATTAAAGTTCACGGCAAACAGCTCAGCGATACGGGCTATTTCGCGACTATCAAATTCACCCCCACCGCCAAAGAGCAGCTATTCACGCTGACGCCAACCACGCAGCTCTACCCCATTCATTTCGACAATCTGCCGCTGCAAACCGGCAAGGCGCTCGACGACGAGCTGCACGCACAGTTCCCGCTCTATCACGGCCAGGTGCCGGCCTCGGGCTCGGTGCTCGAAGGCATCCGCCAGGGGTTCGAACAAAAGCTCGCGGCCCAGGGCATCAAGGCAACGGTCAAAGCGGAGATCAATAGCGGACTGGGCTCGCAAAAAATAACGGCCATGAACTTCACCATCGCCGCGCCGGCGGTGCGCATCGGCCCCATCCGGCCCACAGGCGTCTCGGCGGCCATGCTGGCCAAAGTCAGCGCCCTGGTCTCCAGCCAGGTGGGCAACCCCTTCGACACCGACAACACCGCGGCCGGCCTCAAACACGTCTTTGAAGATCTCTATCAGGATCAAGGCTACGCGGCCGTCGCCGTCACGGTGACGCGAATCGAGCCGCCGGTCGCCTCCGGTCAATCCATCGATATTCCTTTTTCGATTGCGATCCAGGAGGGCGGCGTCTACACGCTCGGCGCCATCAACTATCCGTCTGACGCACTGGTTCCCCGCGCGGAGATTCAGAAGGCGGTCGCGAAATTTCCCGCCGGCTCGGGCAGGCCGCTCGACCTGTTCCTGATCTCGGTTAGCAACGCCTACCATGCACGCGGCTATCTGGATTGCTCTGTCGTCTCGCATCCAGCCTTCAACGAAGCCACGCACATTGTCAATTACAACCTCGACATCGCTCCTGGAACGATCTATCAGATGGGCGCGGTCGAGTTCGACGGCGCGCCCGACGCCATGGCCCAAAAACTTACGCATCTCTGGAAGCTCGCGCCCGGCGCGGCCTTCGACGAAAGCTACGTCTCTGGCTTCGCGGCCCGCGCGCAAAAACAGGACCGCGCGCTCGGGAAATGGCTGCCCACCGTCATCACCACCTACGACGTGAAACCGGACCCGGCCACGCACCAGGCCAACTGCGTCTTCCACTTCGCCAAAGCCGCGCAAAATGGGCGCTAGCGAATCTCTACAAAACATCTAATTTGAAAGCAGACATCTTCCCTCAGGGGCTAAAGCCCCTGAGGTTACTAGCGATTTTATGTACGGGCTAAAGCCCGTACCCTTCAACGACGAGTGTTTTCAGTGCTTCCCGCGTGTCCTGTCTCTAAAATACACATAAAATTTCTGTAGTCCTGGCGTAGTTTGCTCTGTCATCCAGAGCAAAGATGTGCGCGTTCTCTGCGCACATCGCAGTAGAAGGATCTGCGGTTGTTCGGCAAAGAATTTCTGAGTCACTACACTAGCGCAGAATCTCGACCGGCACGCCGGCCTTGGCGCGCGCCCAGATTTTGTCCGTAGTCCAGGCTGTAGCTTTGCGGGTAAGGGCCAAGGCGAGACAGGCGCGGTCGCCGAGGGAAAGTTCCGGATGGAGGCAAGAATATTCGGCGGCCTGTTCGGCATCCTTCTTCGTGAGAGGAATGAGTTCAACGTCAGCAAGCAGAGCATTCAACTTCTCCGCCGTCATCGCGCTGCTATCGCGATAAAGGCGGGTCAGGATTTCGCACCAGCTCACGGAACTGAGGGCAACCCTGACTCCCGCGCCGGAATCAAGCTCCAACAGGAGCGCGGCCACTTTGTCACCGCCGGGTTCCTTGAGAACCAGAGCGAGAACTGCCGACGAATCGAGAACGACGCTATTCTTTTGCTTCACGAGCCGCTTCCGCGTGCCTTTCGGCGATGAATTCGTCCAGGATACCTTTCAAACTGCCACGCTTCTTGATAATGCCGGCACGGATGCTCTCCAGAGCCATCTTGCGGGTCAGAATCTTGATCTCGCCACTCTCGACTGTTACCGTCAGCCGCTCGCCCGGCTCCATGCCAAATTCCTTGCGGATTGCCGCAGGCAGTACGATTCTGCCACTTTCACCGAGGATTACCGTTTCTGTCATGGTCTGCCACTCCATGACGAGTATGGCAGATTTTTATTTTTATGCCAATCGCGCATAAAAATGCCGCATCGTGGCGATCATTGTCACGATGCGGCATCGTTAATTGCACATTGCAGGCGGCCGAAGGCCGCGTCCGCCTGGACGGCCAGGCCCGGCTGCCCGTAGCAGCCAGCTACTCCCACTCGATGGTGCCCGGCGGCTTCGACGTGATGTCGTAGACCACGCGGTTGATGCCGCGCACCTCATTCACGATGCGGCTGGAGATGCGCTTGAGCAGTTCGGGCGGCAGCGGCACCCAGTCGGCGGTCATGCCGTCTTCCGAATGCACGGCGCGGATGGCGCAGGTATAGGCGTAGGTGCGCTGGTCGCCCATCACGCCCACGCTCATCACCGGCAGCAGCACGGCGAAGCTCTGCCAGATCTTGGTGTAGAGGCCGGCGGCCTTGATCTCGCCAACCACGATCTCGTCGGCCGATTGCAGCAGCACCACGCGTTCCGGCGTCACTTCGCCCAGAATGCGCACGGCCAGGCCGGGCCCAGGGAAGGGCTGACGGTTCAAGACGTCGTCTGGCATCTCCAGGTCGCGGCCGATGCGGCGGACCTCGTCTTTGAAGAGGTCGCGCAAGGGCTCGATGAGTTTGAGCTTCATCCGCTCTGGCAGCCCGCCCACGTTGTGGTGGCTCTTGATGGTCTGGCTGGGGCCTTTGACGCTCGACGACTCGATCACGTCGGGATAGAGCGTGCCCTGCACCAGCCAATCCACGCCGCCAACTTCTTGGGCGATACGGTTGGCCTCGTCGTCAAAGACGGCGATGAACTCGTTGCCGATGATCTTTCTCTTTTTCTCGGGCTCGGTCACTCCGGCCAGTTTGGAAAGAAACCGCCCGCTGGCGTCGACACCGACAATATTCAATCCCAGCTTGTCACGCAGATTTTTCTGCACGCTCTCGAACTCGTTTTTGCGCAGCACGCCGTTGTTGACAAAGATGCAGGTGAGCTGGCTGCCAATGGCTTTGTGGACAAGCACGGCGGCCACCGAGGAATCGACGCCGCCGGAAAGGCCGCAGATCACGTGGCCCTTGCCGACTTTTTCGCGGACCGCGGCGACGGTGGTTTCGATAAAGTGGGCCGGCGTCCAGTCGGCGCGCGCGCCGCAGATCTTGAGGAAGTTGGCGATCAATTGCGGCCCCAGCGGCGTGTGATGGACCTCGGGATGAAACTGCACGGCCCAGATTTTCTTCTCTTCGTTGGCGATGCCGGCCTGCGCGTTCGAAGTGACGGCGGTGCGATGGAAACCGGCAGGCAGTTCAATGGCCTCGTCGCCGTGGCTCATCCAAACGTGGATCGAACCCGGCAGTCCGGCAAACAACTCCGTCGCGGAGTCCTCGATCGTTACCTCGGCGTGGCCGTATTCGCGCTTGGGGGCGGAGCGGACCTTGCCGCCCAGATGATGCACGATGAATTGCAGCCCGTAGCAGACGCCAAGCGTAGGCAGGCCCAGGTGGAGAACCTGCGGATCGGCGGCCGGCGCGTCGGCATCGTAGACCGAAGAGGGTCCGCCCGAGAGGATCAGGCCCACGGGTTTGTGCGCCTGAATCTCGGCCAACTTAGCCGTACAGGGCAGCACCACGGAAAAAACATTCTGTTCGCGGATACGCCGCGCGATCAACTGCGTATACTGCGAGCCGAAATCGAGAATAACGACGGTTTGAGTGTCCACACTTCAGTTTTGCAGGCGGCGGGGAGAGGTGTAAAGACGCATGCCTGTGGATATGAAAATACGCTATGATTTAAGCAGTCTGAAAGGAAATACATATGAGTGCAGCACACGCCGGTCCAGCAAGAAACGTTGGGGCGATATTAAAGCCCGCCGCGGCGCAAAAGCATGGCAACATCGACATGAAGGCTGCCGTGCAATCCGCGCTGTTATTCATTAAAGATATGTTTCCGGTTGCTATGGACATTCGGCTTGAGGAAGTCGAGCCTAGTTCCGGCGGATGGTCAGTCGTCGTTTCTTACTTAACAACTCAATCTCCGGCTTTTGCTGTGTTGAGAGACGAAGAATCTGCACGCTTATACAAAAAGATTGAAATTGACGATAAAACGGGGAAAGCGCACTCGCTCAAGGTCTGGAAGTGATGGACACCTACGTTGATGTGCTGATTGACAAGTACATCCGGAAGGGCGTCCTGCTCGATTCGAACCTGGCGCTTCTCTACTTGGTCGGAAGCCATGACCTCAATCTCGTCGGCGACGGAAAATATAACAAGCTCTCCAAATACAACCAAGACGACTACAAACTGCTACTACGGCTTAAAAAGCTCTTCCAAAAATCCGTGACGACACCTCATGTCCTGGCTGAGGTCAGCAATCTCACGAACGATCTTCCAGAACGGACAAAAACCGAGATATTGAAGAGATTTTACGAAACATTTCTTCCGGTCGAAGAGTTGCCTGTTGTAAGCATGAAAGCCGCGCAATGGCAGAACTTTCATTTTCTCGGACTGACCGATAGCACTTTGGCACTCGTTTCAGAAAACTATCTCATTGTGACCGATGACGCTCGTCTGGTTAAGAAAATGAACGATTCCGGGCTTGAGGCGCTTAATTTCAATTACCTTCGCATGTATCACCTTCTCAACTAAGCCAACCGCGGCCAGTTGCCGCTTCCGCTGAGCCGGACGTATACTCCGGGAGAATCCAAGCGGCTTTGTTCAGCGTGCGCCAAACGCCAGTTGTTTTGGACGCCCAGGCGCCGCTCGGGTTCGCGCCATAGCCGCCTGTACCAGACTCCCCGGGCCAGTGCGCGAACACGCCGCAAGCGAAAGGTGAGGCGAGGTTCATGCATACTCTTTTCCGTTCCTTATCACTGGTTGCGATTCTTGGGGTTGGCTTGGCCATTTCTGCCCGGGCCGAGAAGAAGCCCGTCATCCCGGCCAAACATCCGCCGACTTACTACTTGCCGCAACTGCTGCCCTCCATCAGCGACGCGGCCGAAAAGATCCAGTTTCTGGCTCCGCACATCAGCTATGGCGGCTATAGCGGAGCGCAGCGGGTCAACGTCGACAGCAACGGCGTGCAAATGTTTTTTTCCGAGTCGGGGACAGTCGTCAAGAGCCAGTATTTCTGGTCCTGGGGCGGCGGCTATAACGCTCCGGTCTCGGTGCCCTATTCAAACAGCACCACCTTCAGCGTGATGTACTCGCAGATCATTTCACTGCGCTACGCCGACGGGCTGGTGTACGTCTGCAAGACCAACAACGACTGCGACACGCTGACCACCCCCGACGTGCCGCAGGACCACATGCTGATGGACGCGCTGCTGACGCTGACCGTGGCCGGCGGCAACACCAATGTGTCAGTGGTCGATATGGCCTGGGAAAACCTGTCGCCCAAGGAGTTGAAGAAGCTCAAGCTTAACGACGCGCGCCGGGTCATGGCCATCGATCCAGGCACTCCAGCCGACAAGGCCGGCATCCATCCCGGCGACATTATCACCGCCATGGAGGGCGTTCCCTACCATACGATCATCTATGGCGAAATGGCGGCCAAGTGTCTCAAAGCCCACCCCGAGGGCTGCACCGTGCACATCGACGCGCTGCGCGACGGGGCGCCGATGAAGTTTGAAGTCGAGGTCAAGCCGCCCTTCACGGCCGAGGCTGCCGAGCGGCTGCGGATCAACGCCGCGGCACTGGCGGCGCACCCCACCGCGCCGCAAGCCGCACCTGCACCTGCGCCCACTGGCATCAAGTTGGGCGTGCGCGCGCGTAGCGTCAACGACGACGATGCCCACGCCGCCAAGCTCGCCGAAACCCACGGCGTGCTGATCGAAGAGATCGCAAAGGGCAGCCTGGCCGAGACGATGAAGATCGAAGCCGGCGACATTGTTGTAGAGATGAACGGCGCGAAGGTCGCTGGCATGGACGACTTCAAGAAGCTGCTGCAAGCCGGCTCGGTCACTACCATCACCGTCTGGCGCGCGGGCGCGGCGGTCAAGCTGGAAGTGCCGGAGAGCTTATAAGTCTTCCGAAGAAAGACACAACGGCCGATCCTTCCGGATCGGCCGTTGTGTCTTTGGAACTATTCGTTGTAGTGATAGCGAGCTTGAACGAATTCAAGCCGATCCGCCAAAACCCGGTAGATGAGGCGATCTCCCCTTGTTATGCGCCGGCTCCAGCAACCAGCCAGATCGAAACGCAGCGGCTCCGGTTTGCCAATGCCGGCAAAGGGGTGGACTTGAATTGCGGCCATTAGATCGAGAATGCGCAGCGCCGTTCTCCGGTCGTTCTCGATCCAATAGCGAAGATCATCTTGGAATTGACCAGAAATTACGATCGTACGCGAAACAGGCTTACTCATGGCGTTCAGCCGGCGTTACCGGTCCAGGCCCACGGATTGGCACAGTTCATCGACGGTCATCGTTTTGCCTTTGCCCTGATCGAGGTCTCGCAGCGTCGCACGCAGACGTTGGGCATTCTTAGGCGAGCGCAAAAGATACGCCGTCTCTTCCAGGCCCGCCAACTCGTCGGCGGCGATGATCGCCACATCGCGCGCGCCGCGCCGCTTCACCACCACAATCTCGCGGTCGTCGACCACGCGGTCCAGATAGGAGGCCAGGTTTTCCCGGAGCGCCGTATAGGTAGTTTCGGTGGCCATGTTGGATTCTCCCACCTAAAAGAGTACAGCTATTCTGTACGCTTCGTCAACAAGGGCTTGGCGCGTGGGCTGAAAGTTCACCCCCGCGATTACGGCAGCTTGGCAGCTTCGGCCTGCGGGTTCCAGTGGTCGTTGCCGGCCAAAAAGACCTCCGGGCGGTAGGCCGCGGCCTCATGATCGGTGAGCTGATGCGACCAGGGGGCGCGCGCCGCGGGATTGGCGCCGGGGCCGCTCGAATGGTACTCGGCGTAATAGGCCTGTATCTGGTCGGGCTTTTTGCCCCAGGAGTTCCAACCGGCCGGGGGCACATCGGCGGGCAGTTCGGTGTCGATATAGACCACGCGCGAGAAAGGCCGCCAGGGCCGGCCCAGTGCTATGGTTCCCTTGGGATTGGCCGAAGCCGCAATGCTGCTGGTCACCTTGCTGTTCACAATCACGTAGCCGGTCGGCTGATCGGCGGCGGTACGCGACTGCGCGGTCAAGTAGCCAGGCGCGACCGAATGAATCTCGACATGATCGAAGACCGCCGCGGCGTTGCCAAAGATGTAGTCCACGGCGCCCTCGATATAGGAATCGACGTAGTATTGGCGGCCGTAGTCGGCAAACAGAGTGTCCTGGAAGCCGAGGAAGCGGCAGTTCTTGAAGATGGCGCGGTCGGCGCGGACGGCGATGGCCACCGACTGGCCGGTATTGCCCGCCGCATTCTCGAAGGTCAGGTTGTCGGCCTCAAAACCATCGCCATTGATCTGGGCGGTCTCGGTGAAAAACGTTCCGCCGGCCTGCTTGGCATTCAGGCTGTTGGTAATCACCACGTCGGCGGGAGATTTTCCCTTCCCTACCAGAGTGATGTTGGTGTGATTCTGGGTCACGATCACGCGCTCGTGATAGACGCCGGGGTCGATTTCAATGTAGACGCGGCCGGGCTTGCCGTCCTTGCCGGTACCGGCGAAGGGATGGTGGTCCAGAGCCATCTGGATGGTGGGAAACTCGGCCATGGCCTCGATTCCGGTCTTCACATTGGGCGAAACGCGCACGTGCACATCCTGGGCGCGGGCAGTCAACGAAAGGCCGGACAGAAGGCATCCTGCCAGCAAGAGGGCGGCGAAAGGAAAACGGTTTTGCATACACATATTTTTACTCGAACCGGCGTTTGGCGCGTGACGGCAGGCGGCCCGTTGCCGTATTTATATGGCATGCCATTGAAACGCATCTATTTGACCCCCATTCTGATCCTGGCAGCGGGAAGCCTGCTTGCGCAGACGCCCGCGGCTACGCGCTCCGCCCAGGCAACTCCAGCCCCGCCCGCGGAGACTCACAGCTTCGACGCAGCGGCCATGGACACCACCACCGACCCCTGCGTGGATTTCTACCAGTACGCCTGCGGCAACTGGCGCAAGAACAATCCCATCCCTGGCGACCAGAGCCGCTGGAGCCGCTCCTTCTCCATGTTGCAGTTGCGCAATCAATATCTGCTCTGGCAGGAGTTGGACGCGGCGGCAAAAAATCCGCAAAGCCCGCTGCAAAAGCAATTCGGCGATTTCTACGCCGCCTGCATGGATACCGACACCGTTGAGAAACTGGGCCTGAAGCCGATTCAACCGGCGTGGGAAAAGATCGACGGCTTGAAGACCGCCGATGAGTTACCCGCTCTGCTCGCCTGGCTGGAAAACCACGGCACCGCCGATGGATTTTTTGAGTTTGGCGTCTCGCAGGACGAGAAGGATTCTTCTAAGCAGATCGCCGAGATCGGCCAGGGCGGCCTTTCGCTGCCCGACCGCGATTATTACCTCGTCGATTCGCCGCGCTTTGCCCAGATTCGCGCCGCCTACGTAGAGCACGTCAAGAAAATGTTCGTGCTGGCCGGCGACACGCCCGAGCAGGCCGCGAAAGAAGCTGCCGCGGTGATGGAAATTGAAACCGCGCTGGCCAAGGCCTCGATGAGCCGCACCGAGATGCGCGATCCGCTGAAGGTCTACCACATCAAGGCCGTGGCCGACTTCCAGAAAGAGACGCCCGATTTCAACTGGACGGTGTACTTCCACTCGATTGGCATCGGTCACTTCGATACCCTCAACGTCGCCATGCCCGATTTCTTCACCGGGCTTGACGCGCAGCTAAAGAGCCAGCCGCTGGCGGCCTGGAAGAGCTATCTGCGCTGGCATGCGCTGCACGGCCAGGCCGAAGCTTTGCCCAAGGCGTTTTTCGACGAGAACTTCGATTTCTTCTCGAAGACGCTGGGCGGGCAAAAGGAGCCGTTGCCGCGCTGGCGGCAATGCTCGCGCGCGGCCGACCGGGCGCTAGGCGAGGCGGTAGGCCAAGACTGGGTGAAGCAGAACTTCCCGCCCGCGGCCAAAGAGAGCATGGACAAGCTGGTCGCGGCTCTGGAAAAGGCCTTGGGCGACGACATTCAGACCCTGCCCTGGATGAGCGACGGCACCAAGAAGGCCGCCGAGGCCAAGCTGGCCGCATTCCGCAACAAGATCGGCTATCCGGAAAAGTGGCGCGACTATTCGAGCGTAAAGATCGATCGCGGCGCTTTCATTGAGAATCTGCACCAGACGGCCGTCTTCGAGCGCAATTACAACTACGCCAAGCTGGGCAAACCGGTCGACGAAAAAGAGTGGGACATGACGCCGCCCACAGTCAACGCTTACTACAACCCCTCGTTCAACGACATCAACTTCCCGGCCGGCATCTTGCAGCCGCCGTTCTTCGATTTCAAGATCGATCCGGCGGTAAACTTCGGCGCCATCGGCGTGGTCATCGGCCACGAGATGACGCACGGCTTCGACGATCAGGGTTCGCAATTCGACGCCCAGGGCAATCTACGCGAGTGGTGGACGGCGGACGACCGCAAGGCCTTTACCGAGCGGACCGACTGCCTGGCCAACGAGTACAGCGGATTCGAAGCTGCGCCGGCCGAGGGCGACAACAAGGCGGTGTTTTTGAACGGGCGGTTGACGCTGGGCGAAAACACGGCCGACAACGGCGGCTTGCGCATCGCCTACCAGGCGTTGATCGATGCTCTGGCCGCCGAACACAAGAGCCTGGACGATAAGATCGACGGCTACACCGAGGCGCAGCGCTACTTTATCGGATTTGCCCAGGTCTGGTGCGAAAACCGCACCGATCAGGCGGCCCGGCAGGCCGCGCTGGTCGATCCTCATTCGCCGGGCCGCTGGCGGGTCAACGGAACCGTGGTCAACTTCGACGGTTTCGCCAAGGCCTTCGGCTGCAAAGCCGGCCAGCCTATGGCGCCGGTCAATGCCTGCCGCGTCTGGTAGCGTAATTGAGGCGGGGTTTTCCAGAGAAAATTCGCTTCGGGGCGTCCGGGCAGCTATCCACTCGGCGCCCCGAACGTCGAACGCGTATCGGCGAGCAAATATCGTGAGTGCCGGCTGCGCACAGACCGGCTGCGGGCGTTATCCTCATTAGAGGTAGGTTTCGCAGTATCCGGGGTTTGCAACTAGGCACAACCTGCCTTCGCCTTTTACAATGCATCAGGGATTCAAGTCCCAACCAGAGCACTGCTCGGAAACGACCAAACTTGGCGGCGCACGCCTGACCAGGATGAAGGAATAGCATGAGGTTCACGAAATTCGGCAAGGCGCTTTCGATGGGCGCACTCTCGGCTGGTCTTGTCTTCGGCGTAACGTCTTGTGTTCAGAGTTACACCGTAGGCTTCTTGTATGTGACCGGAACAGTTACAGCCTCGACAGGCTCCAACGGCATTATCTCCGGCTACAAGATCGACCACAACACGGGCAAACTGACCGCCATCAACGGCCTGCCTGTCTCTTCGGGAGGCGCCAATCCGGTACGCGCCGTCCTGGCTCTCGGCAGCCGGTTCGTCTATGTGCTCAACCGCGGCGCCAGCGCCGCGGGTAGCGGCAACTGCTACGGCACCAGCACCAACGAATGCGAGAACGCCAACATCACCGAGTTCGCAGTCGGCGGCAATGGCGTCCTTACCGCGCAAGAAACCTTTTACACCCAAGGGTCGAACCCCTTCCGCATGACTCTCGATTCCACGGGCAACTACCTGTTGGTTCTCGACCACGATGCGCCGTCGACCGCCCTCTGCTCGGCCATGTTTTCGATGACCACCTGCGGCGATATTACGGTCTTCAAGATCGATTCGACGACAGGCCGGCTGACGCTGGTGGAGAACACAGCGGAATCGTCCAGCACCGCTTCCACGGTGACCTACTTCCCGGTTCCCGGCGATCCGGTGGACTTCGTTCTGGCCGGCAGCACGCTTCTTACGCTCTACGGGCCACCGGCGATACCCAACGCCTATCCCTACACCGGCGGCACCACGGTATGGCCTTACACGTATTCCAGCGGTAACGGCCAGTTGACGGTGACATCGAGCGGCTCCCAGGTGCTCAATACCACTCAGGTTCCCGTCACCGATGCCCGGGCTCTGGTCTACTCCAGCAGCGTGCTCTACGTGCTCGATAACGACTCCGGCAGCACCACCTACAACAACGCGACAACTTCTTACAACAGCAAAATCATCCCGTACCAACTGTCGAACAACACGCTGAGTATCGAACCCAGCGGTATTATTCCCGACTCGCCCACGCTGGGCAATCCGATCACCCTCATGGTCGACGCCAAAAGCAAGTACCTCTATGTCGCCAACCAGGGCAACCAAGTGACAGGCAACAATCCGGAGAGCGGCATCGCGGCCTACTTCATCACCACCTCGCCTTCTTACCAGACGAGCTTTGTTTCCGGCCAGCCTTTCGGTTCCGGTTCCGGCCCGCAGTGCATCGTCGAGGATCCGTCCGATCAGTTCGTTTTCGAAGTCAACCAATACGATTCGACGATCACCGGCCGCGTTCTCGACCCCGACTCCGGTGCGCTGAATGACATGCGCTCGACCGAAACCTACACGCTCGACGGCCCGCCGACCTGGTGCTTGGTCGATGGCCGTACCAGCTAGCCTGTTTTGCATCCGGCCGGACGGGCAGCACCAAGCCCGTCCGGCCGCAAGTTTCACTACTGTCGAGTTTTTTGATCTGCAAGAAGACACGGGATTCCCGGCGGAGCAACCAGCCGCCGCGCCGGATCCGATTTCAAACCCGATGAATACACGGGCCTGATAGACGGCCCCGATCACGAAAGATGCGCATGAAGATCAACAGATCGAGCCAGCTCGCGCTGGTGGCCGCAGTCAGCCTCGGGGCGGCATGTTTTTTGGCCGCCTGCCAGACGCTCACCGTGGACTTTGTTTTCGTTACCAGCGCCAAGGCTGCCGGCAGCTATAACTACGGCGAGATCAACGTCTTCGAAATCAACTCTGAGTCGGGCCGCATGCGCCAGATCTCCACCTCGCCGTTCCCCTCCGGTGGACGCAACCCGGTGGCCGAAGCCGTTTCTTCCGATTACAGCAGCCTGTTTGTTGCCAACCAGTACGACAACACCATTGTGCAATTTGTCATTGGCAACGACGGCAAGCTCTACCCCTATTACACGGTCAATACGCCGGGCATCTATCCGCTGGCGATCACGGCCAACAGCTCGAACCTGTTTGTCCTTGATACCTACGAGCCCCTGTCGACCTGCTCGTCCTCCAATCCCTGCCCAGGATCGATCTCGGTCTTTCCCCTGACGGCAGCCAGCAGCTCGACGCCCATCGCCATCAATCCCGCGGCTGCGAACTCGGCCGTCGGCGGACAATACTGGCCCCTGACGCTGACCTCAAGTCCTTCAGATGTGATTGTGCCCACCGGCGTCAATGTACTGACTTCCGGTTCGAATGTGTATGCATACGTGACGGCCTACGATTCATCTGTTACGCCCAACGCCGGCTATGTTTTTGCGTTCAAGGTCGGATCCGGCGGCGTACTGACGGCGGTTGGTTCGCCCTTGCCTGTCGGCCTACACCCCTCGGCAATCGCCAGCGACGCGTCCGGCGCCTACGTTTACGTCACCGATTATTCCAGCGGCAAGGTTCACAGTCTCAAGGTTGGTTCTACCGGCGCGCTGAGCGAAGTCAGCGGCAGCCCGTTTACTGCTGGCGGCGAGCCTTCAGCCATTGTGGTCGATCAGAATTATCCCTTCGCCTATGTGGCCAACTCGCTGGACGGCACGGTTTCTGCCTTCTCGATCAGCAGCGGCGTTCTAAAATCCGTCGGTACCTACACGGCTGGCGTGCAACCGGTGGCCATCGGCATCGATCCATCGACGAGCCACTTTCTCTATACCGCGAATTTCCTAGACAGCACCGTCTCCGGCTTTGAGATCAACTCCAGCGATGGCACGCTGCTCGAATCGCAGAACACTCCTTACGTAACCAACTCCGAACCGACTGCCGTGGCAGCTGTGCCCCACAATGGTACCGGAGCCGTTGTAAAGTAGCGAACGATTTGCAGCCTGGCGCTTAACGGCGGGCAGGCTGATGGCAACCTCCCGCAGCGGGCTTTTACAATAGCTACGGGCAACTAAAACCGAGTTTTTTCGAGGGGTCCGGGTGCAAACCGGCCCGCGACGAAGGAAGCGCATGAAGTTCAGCAAATCGAGCCAGCTCTTTCTGGTCTCTGTCCTCGGCCTGATTGTGGCCAGCCTCCTGGCGGCCTGCCAGCTCGTCACCATCGATTACGTCTTTGTGGCCTGCTCATCTGGGAACACCACGGGCAGCGCCGGCGAGATCCAAACCTTCGCGGTCGACTCAGAGTCCGGCGCGCTGCGCACCGGCGCGGCCACGGTCGCCTCAGGCGGCACCAAGCCGGTCGCCATGGTGGTCTCCTCGGATTACTACCAGCTTTACGTGATCAACCAGGGCAACAATTCGGTGGTTCACTTCTCCATCGCCAGCAATGGCGTGCTCACCGAGAAGGACTCGATCACCACCGCCACCACGCCAGTGGCGCTGGCCATCAACGAGGCAGGAACCTACCTGTACGTTGTCTCTGGAACTAGCTCGGCGACGCTGACCGAGTACAGTCTCAGTTCGGGCACTATCGGCTCGGCGGTCGCTACCAAGACACTGACCCTGCCCTCGTACACCAGCGATACCATCGTACCTACCGGCGTCACGGCCTTGGCCAACAACAATGGGGTTTACGTCTCGGCCTACGACCAGTCGGCCTACAACCCCAATGGCTCCACCAGCAGCAGCGTCAATCCAGGCTGGGTCTTCGGCTTCGCGGTCGGCTCTGGCGGCACGCTGACGGCCACCAGCAACAGCCCCTATCAGGCTGGCACCATGCCCGTAGCGATCACCGCTGATCCCACCAGCTCCTTCGTCTACACCACCGACTATCCCAACAACGAGATCATCGGCTATATCGTGCAGTCGACCGAGGCACTGAACTTCATGGTCAACGGCCCCTTCAAGACGGGTAACGAGCCGAAGGGCATCACCATCGATCCACGCGGCACGTACGTCTACGTCGCCAACTCGCTGGACGCCACGGTTTCGTCCTACAGCATTACCAAATCCACCGGCGCGCCCTCGACCGTGGTCAGCGCCTCGTCGGCAACCACGACCACCGACACCCAACCGGTCGCCCTCATCGTCGATCCTGCCCTCGGCCGCTTCGTCTACACGGCCAATTATCTGGGCAACTCGGTCTCCGGCTTCCGCATGGACACCAACACCGGAGCGTTGAGCAGCTCCACGCAGGCCACGCCCTACCCCACCGGCGCTTATCCCACGGCCCTGGTTGCGGTGCCTCACGGCAACCACTCCGTGCAGTCGGTAACCCGTTAAATCCTGCGCAATCGTAAGTAAAAAGCCCAGCCCCAGCGGCTGGGCTTTTTACTTACGCCCCCATGAACCCTACAATAGAAACAGAAACGCACCACAGAGGAGAACCATGCCGCTTTCCGGAGAAGCTATCCGCCTGATGAACTACATTGACGACGTCGCCGTGACCCTGCGCCGCGTGCTGGCGTCCGTGCCCACGCTGCCCGAGGAAGAGCGCGCCCGCGTCGCCGAGCATCTGCTCAACGCCCGCCCCTCGTCGGAAGACGTTGTCGCCGCGCTCTCGGCCAAATAAGTACTTTTCGTGCTCACCGTAGCCATTATCGGAGCCGGGCCTTTGGGCCGGCGGCTGGCGCTTGCGGCCGCCCGCGCCGGTCTGCGTGTCTTCCTCGAGGACGTGATGCCGGCCAATCTGCATCACGCCCGCGAGTCAATCCGCCAGCACTTGGGACCGGAGGCACTGCCCGCCGTCACCTTTGTCTCCACCATCGAAGACGCCGTCCGCCAGGCCGATCTGGTGGTCGATTGCGTCCCCGACGAGCTGGAATCGAAGCTGGAGATTCTCTGGCTGCTGGACCGCATGGCGCCGCCGCGCACCATCTTCGCCACGCCCACCATGCATCTTTCCGCCGACGATCTGGCCGCCTGCACCTATCGCCCACAGCAGTGCATCGCCATTGCCGCCGCGCCCACCGACTTTGCCGGTGAAACCACCGGCGCGCTGCGCCTGCTGGCGGCAGCGGCTACCAGCGATGCAACCATCGGCGCGGCTACCAGCTTCTTCGCCCAGCTCGGCTTTACGCCGGTCGTCGAACGCAGCTCTGTGTCCTTCCCTGCCCGCGTTTAAATCGCTCAATAGCCTTTTTCGCACCAAAAGAAACCGGCTCCGCCCGCGTGTGCGGACAGAGCCGGAGGTTGTTTGAGCCGGTTGCGGCCTACTTCAAGCGGCCGATCAACAACTGACGCTCGTGAACCAGCGCCGACGGCAGACGATCGTGCAGCTTGATGAACAGCTCTTCCTGGCCGAGCAGTTCCTGGCGCCACATCGCGGAATCGACCGCTTCCAGCTCCGCAAACTGCTCGGGAGTCATCGTCAGTCCATTCCACTCGATCTCGTCGTAGTTGGGAACCCAGCCAATCGCCGTTTCCTTGCCAGCGGCGCGGCCATGCGCGCGATCGATCATCCACTTGATCACACGCATGTTTTCGCTGAAGCCGGGCCACATGAACTTGCCATCGGCATCCTTGCGGAACCAGTTCACATGGAAGACCAGCGGCAGCTTCTTCAACAGATGGGCCATCTCCAGCCAGTGGCCGAAGTAGTCGCCCATGTGGTAGCCGGCAAAGGGCAGCATGGCCATGGGGTCGCGGCGAACCACGCCCACCTGGCCGGCGGCGGCAGCCGTCGTCTCCGAGCCCATGGTCGCACCGGCATACACGCCCGCGCCCCAGTTGAAGGCCTGGAAGACCAGCGGCATAGTGGTGGCGCGGCGTCCACCGAAGACAATAGCGCTGATCGGCACGCCCGCCGGATCTTCCCACGCCGGATCGATGCAGGGGCACTGCTCGGCCGGCGCCGTGAAGCGGCCATTGGGATGCGCGGCCTTGGCTCCGGTCTCCTTGGCAATCTCGGGAGTCCAGCGGTTGCCGTGCCAATCGAGGCACTCGGCCGGCGGCTCCTCGGTCATGCCTTCCCACCACACGCCGCCGTCGGGCGTCAGCGCGACGTTGGTGAAGATGGAGTTCTTACGCAGGCTCTGCATGGCGTTGTAGTTGGTGACTTCGCTGGTTCCCGGCGCCACGCCAAAGAAGCCGGCTTCGGGATTGATGGCGCGCAACTGGCCGTCCTTGTCGGGACGAAGCCAGGCGATATCGTCGCCCACCGTCGTCACCTTCCAGCCCTTGAAGGCCTCGGGGGGCTGCAGCATGGCCAGATTGGTCTTGCCGCAGGCCGACGGGAAGGCCGCCGCGATGTAGGTCTTCTCGCCCTGCGGCGATTCCAGGCCTACGATCAGCATGTGCTCGGCCATCCAGCCCTCTTCGCGCGCGATGTTGGAAGCGATGCGCAGCGAGAAGCACTTCTTGCCCAGCAGCGCGTTGCCGCCGTAGCCGGAACCGAAGCTCCAGATCTCGCGGGTCTCGGGATAGTGCACGATGTACTTGTTTTCGTTGCAGGGCCAGGAAACGTCTTTTTGCCCCGGAGCGAGCGGAGCGCCCACCGAGTGCACGCAATGCACCACTTCGGCGCCCTTATCGATCTCGGCCAGCACCGGCAGTCCGATGCGGGTCATGATGCGCATGCTGGCGACAACGTAGGCAGAATCGGTCAACTCAACGCCGATCCGCGACAGCGGCGATCCCACCGGTCCCATGCTGAAGGGCAGAACGAAAAGTGTGCGCCCCTTCATGCAGCCGGTGAACAGCCCTTTCAGCGTGGCGCGCATTTCCGCTGGAGCCACCCAGTTGTTCGTCGGGCCGGCGCCAGCTTTGGTCTTCGAGCAGATGAAAGTCCGCTCTTCGACGCGGGCGACATCCTTCGGATCGGAGCGCGCGTAGAAGCTGCCCGGATACTTTTCGGGGTTCAATGGAGTGAAGGTTCCTGCATCGACCAGCAGCTGGTTGATGTGGTCGCCCTCTTCCTTGCTTCCGTCTACCCAGTGAATCGCCGCCGGCTGGGTGAGCTCCGCGATGGAGTTCACCCAGTTAATCAACTCCTGATTTTGGGTGAGGGGTTTGGCGTTGTTACAGTTTTCCTGTGTCATCCTCGATTCCCTTCTGTTGGAAAAACTTAGGGCACCTTGCATGCCCGGAACTATGAATCGTTTGCTGGCCGGCAGATCCGCCAGCAACCGGAAAACATTTTGACTCGCGTGCGCGTTTTACCCACGCGGAACAACCGCTTACATTTTCGTCCGGTGCGCCCGGATTGCGGCCGGCCCTTCGGCCGGCAAGGCCAGCGCCACGCTATAAGCAGAATCGCCTATGAAAGCATGCAACAATATTGTCTGCACAACGAATGTTCGATACCCGTCCGGAAGCGGTAGGTCATACAGAAGGGCGCCTCAAGACCAACTGGGTACACCACATTTATACGTGATGGCGAAGCCGACCGGCAAGGAAGCGCTTGGCCCGCCAACGCGGTCAGACCACCAGCAATAAAGCCTTTTTGCAATGCAGCGGACCCGCCATTCCAACGGGGCCGCCATGTGAGCTTACATCCGGGGCGACAAGACCACCAACGCCCGCCACTTCACCAGCTATAGCCTGCAACATGCCACCAACAATCCCAACGCCACGCTCGATACCGGTTTGCAAACGGTGGTGAACATGATGAACCCATGTACTTTGCCGGGCAGAAAAACCCCGGCGCGGCGCAACACTGGTGGCTGCGCCACGGCGCTATCGAAACCGATTCGGCGCCGGCCAGCGCCATCAATCTGGCGCTCAGCCTGGAAAAGATGGACCGCGCGACGTCAACGCCGCGCTCTATTGGGACGCCGGCCACTGCCAGGATCTCGATCCCCAGGGCTTTATCGCCTGGATCGGCAAGATCACTGGCTACAAAATTTAGCGCACGCCAATTACCGCCCCAGGCCAGCCGCACGCACACATCGAGGCCAGCCTGGGGCAATTTATTTTTCCGCCTTCACCGCAAAATTCTGCGGCGCCAGCACCGCGCCAAAATCGGAATTGTAATAATCCACCAACTTGGCCGGCGCGGCCTTGGCGCGGATCGCATAGCGCGGCGTGAACTGGAAGGTGAACCTGTCGTCCGCCGCATTGGCCGGCCAAAGATAGAAAACGATCCGGTCCGGTTGCAACTCGTAGTGGCTAATGGACCAACTATCGAGCAGTTTGCCGAGCGCAGCGCGATCCACGTCGGCGCCCGGCGGCAGACCCACTTCGGCCAGCAACATGCCGTAGCTCTCCGATCCAAACCGCCGCGCGCTCACCGTGCAACTTACCGGCTGACCCACCTTCGCCCCATCGGCATCGCAGGTATATCCAAAATCCAAACCGTAGTCTTTGCCGGGAACCGTAGTCTGCGTTTTGTCCGTCGCCGCCCCGCTCCATGGCACATAAAACCAGGCCGTGATCTGCGCATTGGCAAAGCTCGCGTCTGTACCGCCCGTAAACTCCAGCGTATTGCTCCCGGCGTGCATCATCGCCGATAGATCGATCCGGCGCGGCGCATCGAGCAGTTGGCCGCTCGCCTTGATGGCCCCGGCCTGCTCCGCGCTCAGCGGTCGGCCGTTGACCACGAGCGTGAAATTGTCCGCCGCCTTGCTCTGCAACTGACGCACGGCCACCGGCAAAAGCGCCTTCATTACGCGCACCGTCGCCTGGCCGCTCATCCACACGCCGTACTCATCGCGATTCTGCAACAGATAAAGCAATGCGGATTTTTCCAACGGCTCATCGTCCTTGCTGCCGTTGCTTTCCAGCGCGTCCAGCGCCAGCGCCGTCGTCTCCAACCTGCCACTGCGGCCCCATCCATAGAACGGCGAGAAACCATCGAACTCCCAATGCGCCTCGCCGCGCATCCGTTCCGCGCTCGCCGTCAATTCGTCGTGCGCGCGCGTTTGCGTAGCCCCGTCGCCGCTCCCGGCGGCCAGCATCAGCCGCAGCGCATTCGCATATGGATCGTGCAGCGCCAGCACCGAACTCGCCGCATAGCGATTGGCCTTGGCCACGGCCTGCTGCATACGCCGCGGCAAATCGCCGCTCGACGCATCCGAAAAATTCTTGGCCCGCAACGCCGTCTCCAACGCATACGCGATATACACCGTATCCCGCGCCGAGGTTGCGCCGTAGCGCGGCTTCCATGCGCCATCGGCGTCTTGCCGCGCCAGCAGCCACTCGATCGCTCCCGTCATCCGCTGGCGGTCAACCGCGATGTACGGCCCAGCCTCGCTCAAAAACTCGATTCCATACGCGGTCAACGCCGCGTCGCCAGCCATATCGCTGCCGCCCCAGTAGGTCAGTCCGCCGCTCGCGCTGAAGTAGCCCTGCAGCCGGTCGTAGCCCAGTTGCAAAAAGGCCTGCGCCTTTTCTTTTTCCGGCGACTCGATCTTGGCCGCATGCGCCAACTCCAGATACAGCAAACTGGCGTAGGCCGTCGAGATCGTTTGCTCAGCGCAGCCATAGGGCCGCTCCAGAATCGCCTTCATCGCATGTGCCACATTCGCGCCCAGATTCGGAGATAGCAACAACTCGGCATGAAGCGAACCGGCAATGGCATCGGCGGACAGATCGAAGCTAATCGCGCTCTTCTCGCCGCCTTGCAGCAACGCCGACGCCGTCACCGTGCGCGGCTCGCCATCGGGATGCACCTTGACCGCCTTCTCGACCGCGTCGCCATCGTGCGCATTGGCGGCGGTGATCCTCAGCGGCCCGGCATCCGTCAACCCCACGGCGCACAGACCTACAACGACCGCCGTCGAACCGTCCGGCACCACCGTTGCCTGCGTGGTTGCCGGCGTCATCAACGTAAACCAATCGGCCGGCTTCACCGTGACCGGCAGATGGATCGCATGATCCGTGTAATTGCGCAGATTCACCGGCAACGAAATTTCATCGCCCGCCGTCAGCACCTGCGGCGCATCGAGATCGACAAAGAACGGCTGGAAGCTTTTGAACTTCCGCTCCATCTCCGTGACCCGTCCGTCAATGGTCGAGCCCACGGCGTGCAACTTCCAGGTCGTCAAACTATCGGGCAGCGTGAAGTTCACCGTCGCCCGCCCGGCGCTGCTCGTTTCGAGAGAAGGCGCCCAATAGGCCGTCTCGGCGAAGACATGACGCAGCCGCGGCGTCATCGTCTGCTCTGTAATTACGGCGCTGCCATGCGGCGATTTGCTTTGCGATTGCTTGCCGAAGGCAGCGGCTCCTGGCGCGATCGATGCAACCTGAGCTGAGTTCGTCATGACCGATTCGGAAGTCGCGGTCACTGTAATCGTCTCCGCGGCTGTGCCCACCTGCAATTTCACATCGACTTCAGTCAGTGCCGACGACGCGACATGCACATCGGTAAGCATGTAGCTCTCAAATCCATTCGCGTCGATATGCACCTTGTAAAACCCCGGAGCAAGATCGGGAACCGTATACGAACCATCGTTGGCCGCGGTCGTGCTTACCGAAAATTCGCTGCCAAGACTTTCAACACGAATCCTCGCGCCGGGCACGGCGGCTCCCGTCGCATCGGTAACCGTTCCACCAATCGCGCCGGTGTTGCCCTTGAAGAGTCCGGCATCCACGGTCACCGGCGACAGATCGCCGCCGCTCTGCCGCGAGGCTGTATGCGCAAATCGCGCTACCTCGTCGACGTCGCCGTACGAGACGCCCTTCTCGCCGGTGCGCAACACCTGGATGACTTGCACGGCCAGGGTCATCTTCGCGGTACCGCCTTGAATCGCCGCGCCCGCTTTCACCTTGTCGATGCGCGCATAGGAAAACTCGTGTTTGCTCTTGAGCGCGAACGGCCTGCCCACCGGATCGCGCAAGCTATCGAAATCGATGCCCGCCGCCGCGAAGGCCTGCCGCGCCTCTGCCTCCGTCTCGGGAAATGCGTGTCCGGCCGCCGTCCACTTTTCGATGGCCTCGCGTAGCCTCTCTTCCGTGCGGCTGAAGTAATCGATCCCCGCGCTCTGCCAAACGGTTTCTCCGGCCGCGCTCTTGGCGCGGGCAAAATACGAGCGGCGAACCACATCGATCTCGTAGACGTACGGCTTGCCCTTGCGGTCGAGCGTATGCTGCGCGGCCGAATCCAGATCGAGCCCCGACTCCAAGGCCAGCGCCTTCAATGCTTCTGTTGTCGCCGGCAATGGTTTTCCATCCCCAACCGCGCGGCGCAAAATATTTTCCAGCCGCTTGCCCGGCACGGCAAACATATTGCGCTCCACCAGCACGATCGTGAAATCGTCCGCGGTGCCGAACTGCTTGTCCGGTCCCGCGCTGGTCAGCTTGACCTGATCCGTGTGCCAGCCTTCGCCCGGCTCAACTTTGTAGGGCACATTCCACGGATCGAGCAAAATCGACTCCGCCAATTTTGCATCGGCCGCATACTTTTTCACCGCATCGAGGGTGGCCGGCAGATCGAGCGGATCAACCTTCAGAATCGCCTCCGCCAGCGGTTTCAGCTTTTTCTCCATCTGCTGCCGATACTCGTTGCGGACCTCGCCAACGCCGTTGGCTTCCACCTCGATTGGATTCGGGCTCGCATTCAACAACACCGCTGCCGCCGCCAGATCCAGATCCTCGTCAATCGGCTTTGTGGTATCGGTCTTATTGAGGCTCTCGCGCGTCACATCGCCCACGCTTGGCCCCATCAACCACCACCAGTTGCTCCCGAACCAGCGGTCGTTGTCTTCCGCCTCAGTCTCGGCACGCTCGTCCACCGCGGTATCCGAAACCGACACGCCGAAGACACCTGCCGTGGGGCCTTTGTCCGCGCTGCGCAGCGCAAGTTCGGCATTCACCTTGGCCCCCGGCGCGTAGGTCGCCGCCAGACCTTCCACGCTCGCGCTCAACGAGCGATCCTCGGGAAACAACACGGAGCGCGTGGCGCCTCTTGCGCCAAGATACGACTGGTTCTCTGGCCTCTCGCCGCGCAGCGTGTACGCCCGCAGCGTAATCAGTCCCTGGAATTTCGGGCTCGGCGGAAGAGTGAACGGTTCGGCCTCGCCGCTCATCCGTATCTGCCAGTGCTCGATCACCGCCTTTTCCGAAAGAACGTCGATATCCACCGTCGTTCCGCGCTTGCCATGAATCGTGCCTTCAATCGGCGATCCGGGCCGTAACAACGTGTGCGCCATCGACAGCCACAGATCGTCCTCCTCGCCGCTCCACAGTTGATCGTCGAAGTGCGAGATGCGTCCCCCGGCATCGCGCGCTGTGATGCGCAGCTCCGGCGCGTCCTCGATCTCGCCCTTCGCGTCTCTGGGATAGCGCAGCGTTACTTTGGCCAGCCCGTAGCGGTTAGTGTCAGCGGTTAGCGCATGCGCCGCATACGATTTTTGATTCATCCAGTCGAGCGTAACCTTGCACGGCGCGGGCTTGCCGTCGGCAAATGCCGTCGATAGCAGATACTCCCCTTCCCGCTCGTTGGCTCCCAGTGGATTCAAATAAATATGCACCGGCTCCTTGGTCAGCCGCACGGCGAAGTTGCGCGGCTCCGTGCGGCCGGTCGTGGCGTCGGTGACCAAAGCCCGGTAACGCACATCGCGATACCGCTCCCAACTGTTGCTCTGCAGCCGTTGCCACTCGTCGTCCACCTGCAGGCTCACCGTGGCCTCGCCATTCGCATCCAGTTGCGCCTTTGCCTCGGTCTTGTCCGCCTCATCGTATCGCCCGGTCCTGGGATTCCACTGCGCCAGATCGGCGCGCACAATGCGCACGCTGCCCGCCGCCACCGGCTTGCCAAAGAGATACGCGGTATCGAGCTTCACCTTGGGCACTTCGCCGGGCAGATAAAAATCGCGATCCGGCGCGGCCTGGACTTTGAACTCAGGCAACTCATAACGCTGCATGCGCACCGCTTGCACTCCCGTGCTTCCCGCTCCGGTCCGGTTGTCCAGATCGAAGGTCACCTCGTAATCCCCGCCTGCCGTCTGCTCGCTGGTCTTCCAGTCGTAACTGGCGATGCCGAACCGGTTGGTTTTCAGCGATGCTTTCTCAATGGTCTTGTTCTCCGGGTCCGCAACGGTTACGGTGACAGGCTGGTCTGCATCCACATGGCCGCTATCGGCAGCGGCCAACATGCGCAGATGCACCGTCTCGCCGGGTTTGTGCAGCGGCTTGTCCATTTCCACAGCGATACGCGAGTTGTCCACTACATCCAGATCGGCGTTCACCGTGTCTTTTGCCAGCGCTCCGGCAGCGCCCGCCAGCGTTCCCTCGACCGTCAAACTCAGCGAATCGCCCGGATCGCCGAGCGGCGGAAAATCCAGAATCGCCTCTCCATTCCGTCCCGTCACTGCTGCGCGCGTAGCGCACTTTGCTTTTTGGGCATCGGACTCGTCATCAACAAGCGTCGCCTTCAGCCTTACTCCGGGCAGCGCCTTTCCCGTCACCGGATTCCGCGCCAACACGCGCGCGCTCCATGCCTGTCCCTGCGCCACAAACTTTGCATACGCCACGCGCAGTTCCATCAGATTGGCCGTCATTGCGCCAATCGAAAGAACTCCGTGCGTTTGTTCAGCGCCGTTGATTGCAACGCGATATCCAATGCGGTACCAGCCAAGGTCTTCTCTGTGCTCCAGGCGCGCCTCTGCCGGCAGGGCGAGCATGGCCACCACCTTCACTCCTGTCTTGTCGATCGCGGCAACGGTTTCGCCGCTCTTCACGTCTTGGGGCGAGATCAGCCAGACAACGACGCGCGTCTGCGGCCCTGCGGCCTGACCGAGCGGCAACATCACGCGTACCGCATTCTTTTCCAGAGTGGCTTGGGCCGCCTGCTCGCGCACGGCAGGCGCGGCCGCGCGCTGAAGCTGCTGTTGCGAATGAGAGTCAGGAGCCAGCCCGAAAGAACCGAGTGCAAGCAGGAAAATGGGCGCAAAAATGGTTGTCCGCTTGATCATGGTCAACCATGCTAGCACACAGACTGGTTGCGCAGTTTGAATCCCTTCGGGACGTATTCCCCGCCGCTTGTGGCGGGGGCGTTCATTCGAATTTGCCCGCGCGGACGAAGATTCGCCGTCTCAAAATGGAAACAAAATTCCTTTGTCCTTGAGCTTTTCAAATTGCCCGGCGGCAAAGCGGAAGAGCTGCGCCGGACGTCCGGCGGCGCTGCGATATTCCTTGAGCGGCTTGAGGATTTTGAGCAGCGCCATCTTGCGGCGAAAGTTCCGCTTGTCGAGTTTCTTCTCTAGAATCGCCTCGTAGACCGACTGCAATTCTGTCAGCGTGAATTTCTCTGGCAGCAGTTGAAAGCCCACGGTCGTGTACTCGAGTTTATTGCGCAGCCGCTCCAGCGCGTATTCCAGAATCCCGGCGTGATCGAAGGCCAGACGCGGCAAATCGTTCACCGGCCACCAGCGCGCCTCGGCCGCGTCGGTTCCCGCCTCCAGCTTGCGATCGGCCGAGATCAGCGCGAAATAGGCAATGGCAATCACGCGGCCGCGCGGATCGCGCCGCGGCGCGCCGAACGAATAGAGCTGTTCGAGATAAACATCGCGAACGCCGGTCTCTTCGCGCAACTCGCGCAACGCGGCCTCATCCAGATCCTCTTCGGGCAGAATGAAGCCGCCAGGAATAGCAAACCGGTCTTTGAAAGGCTCAATGCGCCGCTTGATCAGCAACACTTTCAGCGCGCCGTCAGCAACAGTAAAAAGAACAATATCGACTGCGACCTTCATTTCACCCTCAAGCTTTAACCAGCCGCGCGCGCTGGCCCGCAACGCGAATCCGCGCGATCGCACCGGAGTTGAACTCGAGGAAATCGGCCTCCATGCCGTCGCTGAAAATCGCGCCGCCCGAGGGCATCAACGATTCAATCACCAGGTCGGTTCCCTCTTCGAGTCCTCCGGCAATCATACCAATCTGCGAGTGGCGGCTGAGAAACGGCTCGCGCACCACGTAAAATAATCTCCGCTCCTCCCACTGCATACGCACCGGCTCGACCGGCTGGCCGCCGCAAAAACTAGCCACCCCAGAGGCCATGTTAAAGACCGATGAGATCCAGCCCGTCGATCCCGCGCCGGTCGCCACCAAAATACCGCTCGACGATTGCACCTCGGTCTGCTGGCCCGCGCGGATGCGGTAGAGCGCGGAAACATGCGTCCGCGCGCCGATAAACAAATCGTTGAAAGCCAGCAGCCGCTGGCCGTCGTTCAACGTGGCTTCGGCCAATGTGACTTCTCTGATCGCGGCTTTGCTTTCCAGCAGCCGGCCCACGGCGCCGCGGGCATCGGCGGGTAAAAACGGCAACAAGACTCCGTCGAAGCGCGCCGGATCGGGATTGAGCGCGATGATCGGCTGCGCGCCAGCATACTTCGCCGTGTTGGCCACCAGCCCGTCCTGGCCCAACGTAACCACCGCGTCGCCTTTTTGAAATTGAAAGGTCGGCACCAGCGTCCGGTCCACAATCTGCTGCGGCATCTCAAACTCGAGCGCGCGGCGAACCTGTTCGAGCGCGGCGCGATATACATCGTCCTCGCGCTCGTAGTCGGCAAAGTCGCCACCCGCATGTTCAATGTAGAACCGCGCCTGGGAGCGGGTGTTGAAGCGGTACACCAGCTCCTCCAGACGGGTCTTGCGCGTCACAATCACAATTTTGTCGAACACGGTTATTTCCTCGCGGCCGCGGTGAGCGTGGTTAGCAGATCGGGAGAGATATTCAGTTCGCCGATCTTCTGCGCGTTTTCGGCCATCTCCTGGAAGGCCATGGCGATCATGCCGCGGGCATCGGCATTTTTGCCAGCCAGCATCATCAACGTCTTCCAATCCAGATCGCGTATCGGCTTGATCGTCTCGGTCAATGCATAGGCGCGGCTGTCGGCGTCCTTGCGCTCGTTCTCCACGCGCCGGTCGATCAGTTGCGCACGCTGTTCCTCGACGGCAATTTCGGCGGCCATCTGCGTCTCGCGAATCTGCCGCTTCTTCGTTTCAACGGCAATTTCGGTATTCAATTCGCTCTCCTTGATTCGCCGTTCCTGCTCCACCGCGGCGTTGCGGCGGGCATAGATGGCCTCGTCGGCCTGGCGCATCAACGCCTCGCGCGCCTCCGCCTCCAGAGCTCGCGCTGTCTCCGGCGCCGGCTTCATGGCCAGTATGGACAGAGACAGAATCTCAATGCCCAGCGCGGCAATTGTCTCCGCCTCGCGCAGATCCTTCAACGCTTCGCCCACAATGGCGTCGGAGCTGGCCAGCGCCTCGCGCAAATTCATCCGCCGCACAATGGAGCGGGTGAGCGTTTGCAACACGTGCACCAGCCGCTCAGGTAGCTTGCGCGGATCTTCCGAGGTGTAGGCCCGCCGCGCATCGAGGCTGAAATCGAGTAAACCGGCCAGACGCTTGGGATCGGCGACGCGGTAGGTGAACTGGCCTTGGACCGTCACTGCCTGAAAATCCGCCGTCTGCTCCTGAAAGACAAAGGGAACGTCGGTACTCGCCAAGGGAACGGAGACAATGGTCGTGGTGGGCGCGTAGTAAAAGAAAGCCATCCCGGCGCCCTCGCGTTTAAGCTTGCCGGCCTTGTACTCAAGAACGTAGGTGGTGGGGGCAGCCTTCATAAAGCGGATCATCGTGAAGCTCCTTTCGTGTCTCAACAACACCATAATAGTGTCCATATAACACTTTGTCAACTACTCGCATAACTCGCCCGAAAGAAGAAAGCGCTTTAGAAGTAAGATGGGCTCAGGCAGGCTGGGGTGATTTGCCCCTTGTTTACGGAAAAGGATGGGAAGAGAGAGCGAGATTCTGCTAGAGCGGCCCCGAGCATCTCGATATTTTGTTTCTATTGTGGGGATAGATCTCTCGCCGCTGGTATAAAATCGGGTTCGAAGATGGAATTTGTCCTCAATCTCGCCTGGGCCATGCTGACGTTGGCGCTGCTAATCGTCTGGCTACGCGGCGAGCGGAGTTACCCCGGTAACTGGCGCAAGGCGATGATTGCTCTGGGCATGCTGGCGGCGATTCTTTTCCCGGTCATCTCGATTACCGACGATTTGCAAATCGCCAGCAGTCCCGCCGAGATTGAGTGCTCATTGCGCCAGAGCCACAAGGCAGATAGCGCGAGCGCGGCTTTGCAGCTTGTGGCCGCGCTTCCACCATTCCTGATGACCAGCCCTTCATTCGGATTTTGGGGTTTTGTTCTGCCGGCCAATGGTCTGTCGCAGGCCGTCGACAATCCAGCGCTTTCCGGGATTGAAAACCGTCCTCCGCCTGTCTGCTAAACCTGCCGTTTTTTATTTCGCTTTCCCGGCTTCCGAGTCATCTTCTATTCTGTCCGCCGTGCAACTCACGGCGCAAAGGCCGCACATGAAGCAGATATTTCCCTCCGTATGCAATACGGCTGCCATGGCGCTGCTCCTGCTGGGAGCCAAGCCATCTTTCACGCAGCAAAGTTTTACCTGGGAGAAGGTCAAGGCGCGTTTTGAGGCGTCGAACCCCGCGCTCAAGGCAGACGCCCTGAACGTGGAGGAGTCGAAGGCCGCCGAAATCACGGCCTATCTACGCCCCAACCCGCAATTCACGCTCTCGTCGGACGGCACGCAGATTGCCCCACACAATAGCGTCTGGCAGCCGCTGACGGGAAGCGATGCCGTCACGTCGCTGAGTTATCTGCACGAGCGCGACCACAAACGCGAACTGCGCCAGCAAAGCGCCAAGGAAGGCACGGCAATCGCCGCCTCCACGCACGAAGACCTGAAGCGCAACCTCGAGTTCAATCTGCGCGCCGCCTTTGTGGCCACCCTGCAGGCCAAGGCGGTTCTCGATCTGGCGCGCGCCGATCTCGATTATTACGACAAGATCGTCGCCATCAGCCGCAGCCGCTTCCAGGCGGGCGACATGGCGCAGATCGATCTGGACCGCATCGAATTGCTGCGCGTGCAATACGAAGCGGAGCTGCAGAACGCGCTGGTCGATCTGCGCACGGCCAAGATTCAGCTCTTGCAACTGCTCAACGAGCGCACTCCGGTCGAGCAGTTCGACGTCGCCGGAGACTTCGACTTCACGGAAGCGTTGCAGCCTCTCGATACATTCCGCCAGATGGCGCTGGATGCTCGGCCCGATCTGCGTGCCGCGCTGGAATCTTTGCAACAAGCGCGGACCAACCACAAGCTGGCCGTCGCCAACGGTTCCACCGACCCGACCTTCAGCGCCTGGTATACATGGAACGCATCGAATAACAATCCCAATGCCAACCAGACGCTGGGCGCCAGTGTGAGCGTGCCGCTGCGCTTCTTTGACCGCAACCAGGGCGAAAAGCAGCGCACGCAAATCGACATCGATCGCAACCAGGCGCAATCGGAAGCCATTCGCGCCCAGGTCTTTGCCGATGTGGACTCGGCCTACGCGCAACTGGAGAGCAATCTGGCCCTGCTCAAACCCTATAAAACGCAATACAAGGATCAGGCGTTGCGCGTGCGCGATACGGTGACCTACTCCTACCAGCACGACAGCGCTTCGTTGATGGATTTTCTCAATGCGCAAAGCGAATACCGGGCGGTGCAATTGGCCTACCTGCAACTGATTGGTTCAACTCTGACCGCTGCCGGGCAATTGAATCTGGCCGTGGGCCGCGAGGTGCTGCAATGATTTCTGTTTTCCTGAAGCAACGTTTTTCTCTGTTCGTGGCGCTGACCGCCTCGTTGACCACGGTTGCGCTCACCTCGTGCAAGGCCAAGGATCAGGGCGATGGCGCGCCGCCGCCGACCCAGGTGGTTCATGTCGCCGACATGAACGTAATCGCGATCGACGCCAACGACGTAGCCAAGTTCCCTCTGGTGACCGTTGGGCAAATCGAGGCCGCTGCGGAATTGAACGCCACCGGCGCGGTATTTCCCGATGTCAGCCGCGAGGTTCCCGTCATCTCGCTGGCCAACGGGCGTGTCGTCGACATCAAAGCCCGCCTGGACGATAACGTGAAAAAGGGGCAACTGCTGCTGAAGGTGCAAAGCCCCGACGTGACCGCGGCCTTCAATGTGTACTTGAAGGCCAACAACGACGGGCAGTTGGCCCACAAGGCCTACGCGCGCGCCCAGGATCTTTTCGAGCACGGCGCCATCTCGAAGGCCCAGCTGGAACAGGCCGAAGACACGGAAAAAGATACCGCCGCCGATCTCAAGGCCGCCGAAGAACAACTGAGCACGCTCGGCGTGGACAAGAATCATCCCAGCAACGTGGTCCCGGTCTATGCGCCGGTCTCGGGTGTCATCGTGGCGCAGAATGTGACCAACGCGGCCGCCGCGGGCGTCACGCTCTCCGGCTCGGCCACAGCCTTCACCATCGCCGATCTCTCCACGGTCTGGGTGATCTGCGATGTGTACGAAAACGATATCGCCAAGTTGCAACTGGGCCAGCCGGCGAAGATCGTCTTCAATGCCTTTCCCGACCGGCCATTGACCGGGCGCGTCAGCGATATCGGCCCCATCCTCGATCCTTCGCTGCGCACCGCCAAAGTGCGCGTCGAGGTTGCCAACCCCGGCTTCCTCAAGCTGGGCATGTTCGCCACCGCGACCTTCACCAGTAAAAACAAGGAAAGCCACGCCGTGGTTCCCGCCGAAGCGGTGCTTCATCTGCACGATCGCGATTGGGTCTTTGTGCCCGCCGGCGGCAATCAGTTCCGGCGTACCGAAGTCCGCGCCAGCAAGATGCTCGACGGCAACCGGCAAGAGATTTTATCCGGCATCGCGGCCGGCCAACAGATTGTCGGCAACGCACTACTTCTGGAAACAGCGGGGAACCAATAAATGATCCGCGCCCTTGTCGATTTCGCTCTGAAAAACCGCTGGCTGGTGTTGGGCGGCGTGATCGTGCTCTCTGCCTGGGGCATCATCAGCTTTCGTAATCTGCCCGTCGAGGCCTATCCCGACGTGGCCAACAACTACGTGCAGATCATCACCCAGTGGCCGGGCCGTTCGGCCGAAGAGATCGAGCGGCAGGTCACCGTGCCGGTGGAAATTCAGATGGCCGGCATTCCTCACCTCACCCATCTGCGCTCGACCACGCTGGCCGGGTTGTCGAGCCTGATGCTGATCTTCGACGACGATTCCACCAGCGACATCAATCGCGAGCACGTGCTCGAGCGGCTCAGCCAGGTGAGCCTGCCCGCCAATCTGGTGCCGCAGATGGGCACCGACTGGAGCCCGGTGGGCCAGATCTACTGGTACACGGTGGAAAGTTCGAATCCGGCCTACGATGTGATGGAAAAGAAATCGCTCGAAGACTGGTCGCTGGAAAAGGCCTTCAAAGGCGTTCCCGGCGTGGTCGACGTTTCCAGCTTCGGCGGTCCGACCAAGGAATACCAGATCAAGCTCGACCCTGAAAAATTGGTCTCCTACGGGTTGAGCATCGGCCAGGTCGAACAGCAGATCGCGGCCAACAACACCAATGGCGGCGGCAGTTTTCTCGAGCAGGGCGCGCAGCAGATCAACATACAATCGGTCGGTTTGTTTACCTCCGTGCAGGACATCGAGAATACCGTCGTCAAAACCGCCAACGGCACCGCCATTCGCATCAAAGACATTGCCACCGTCACGCAGGGGCCCAAGATCCGCCTCGGCCAGATCGGAAAATCCTTCAAGCCCTATACCACGCAGAACGGGAAAAAGGTCTTCGACGACAGCAAAATCGTCGACAATCCCGACACCGTCGAAGGCATTGTATTGCTACAAAAAGGCAAGGATTCCGATCCGGTGCTGGAAGGGATTCACGAAAAGGTCAAGGAACTCAACGAGCACATTCTGCCCAAGGGCGTGAAGGTGGTGCCGTTCCTGGACCGCTCCGATCTGGTGAAGTTCACCGTCGAGACCGTCGAGCACAACCTCGCCGCCGGCATGATTCTGGTGGTAATCGTACTACTGCTTTTATTGGGCAACATTCGCGGCGCCATCATCGTTGCCCTCACCATTCCCTTCGCGCTGATGTTCGCCTCCATCTGCCTGGACCTCAACCACATTCCCGCCAATCTTCTCTCGCTGGGCGCGCTGGACTTCGGCATGGTCGTCGATGGCTCGGTCGTGATGGTGGAAAATATGGTGCGCCACCTGGCTCTGAAGCAGAGCGGACGCACCGCCGCGCAAAAGATCCGCGACGCCGCCCACGAAGTCTTGCGGCCGGTCTTCTTTGCCCGCGCCATCATCATCACTTCGTATCTGCCCATCTTCACCCTGCAGGCCGTCGAAGGCCGCCTGTTCAAGCCCATGGCCTGGACGGTCACCTTCGCGCTGATGGGTGCCGTGCTCTTTGCCATTCTTGTCGTCCCCGTGCTGGCCTCGCTGTTCTTCAGCAAAGGCGCCAAAGAGCGGGAAAACCCCGCGCTGAACTGGCTTCGCGAGCATTACCGCGTGGCCGTGCGCGCCGCCATCGACCATCGCTATCTCACCGTGGGAACAGCTGGCGTGCTGTTTGCCATCGGCGCTTATCTGGCGGTGGGCGGACCGGTGGGCTCGGAATTTCTACCCCACCTCGACGAAGGTTCGATCTGGGTGCGCGGCACCTTGCCCCCCAGCGAAGGCCCCACCGCTTCCATCGATTTCACTAACAAGGCCCGCCTGGTATTGGCCTCATTCCCCGAGGTCACGCAGGTCGTCAGCCAGACCGGGCGGCCCGACGACGGCACCGATACGGCCGGCTTCTTCAATACCGAATACTTCGTCGATCTCAAACCGAAAAAAGAGTGGCGGCCTGTCTTCCATGAAGATAAGGAAGCCCTGATCGCGGCCATCGACAAACAACTCGCACAGTTTCCCGGCGTGATCTGGAACTACTCGCAGCCCATCAGCGACAACATGGAAGAGGCAGTCAGCGGCGTCAAAGGCGAGCTGGCCGTCAAACTCTACGGCGACGACCTGCGCACGCTGGAAAAGAAAGCCGACGAGATTCAGTCGCGGATGGCGGCAGTAAAAGGCATTGAAGATCTGGGTATCTTTCGCATTGTCGGCCAGCCCAATCTCAACTTCACCGTCGACCGCGCCGCCGCCGCACGCTGGGGCATCAACGTAGCCGATATTCAAGACGCCATTCAGACTGCGGCTGGCTCCAATGCCTTGACCCAGGTGCAGCATGGCGAAGCCCGCTACGACGTAACCTTGCGCTATCAGCAGCCCTTTCGCGATACACGCGAAGCCATTGAAAATATCCGCCTGCTCGCGCCCAGCGGCGAGCGCGTCTCTCTGGCGCAACTCACCACCGTCACCACCGACGACGGCGCCGAACAGATCAACCGCGAGGGCGGCCAGCGCTACATCGCCATCAAGTACTCGGTGCGCGGACGCGATCTGGGTTCGACGGTCGAAGAGGCGATCTCCCTTGTCGAGCACGATGTGAAGCTGCCGGCCGGCTATCACCTGGAGTGGGCTGGCGAGTACGAAAGCCAGAAACGCGCCAATGCCCGCATGATGATCGTCGTACCCGTCACTGTGCTGGCCATTTTCCTGATCCTCTACACCATGTTCCGCTCCTACAAATGGGCCACTCTGATTCTCGTCTCCGTGGCGATGGCCTCGATCGGCGGGCCGTTGGCGCTCTATCTCACCGGAACCAACTTTTCCGTCTCCTCGGCGGTCGGTTTTCTGGCGCTCTTCGGCGTCTCGGTACAGACTGGCGTTATCATGCTGGAATACATCAATCAGTTGCGCGTCAGTGGATACAGAATCAAAGACGCGGCGGTCGAGGGCGCTGTTTTGCGCCTGCGTCCGATCATGATCACCATGCTGGTGGCGACGTTGGGATTGATTCCCGCCGCTCTTTCTCATGCCATCGGCTCCGACTCGCAGCGTCCTTTCGCCATTGTGATTGTCGGAGGCCTGCTGGCCAATCTGGCGATCGGCATCTTTCTGCTGCCGACGCTCTATGTGTGGTTTGCCGGCGAGAACGATGTGCTGCCGCCGCCCGAGCCGGAATGGGCCAGCGAATAACAGGAGATGATAGGGAAAGACTGTCCGGGCCAAGATTCGAATCTCTGGAGAGCCGATGAACAAGCAGGAAGTCATTGCGCAGATCAATCGAACCGGCATCATCCCCGCGGTGCGCGTGGATTCGCCCCAGGAAGCGGAGTTTGCCGCGGAAACCTTGTATGCCACCGAGCTGCCCATCGCGGAACTCACGCTGACCTTGCACGAGGCCCCGGCGGTAATCGCCCGGCTGGCCGCCCGTCATCCCAAGATGATCGTTGGCGCCGGAACCGTGCTCGACGTTGAAACGGCCCGGCGCTGCATCGACGCGGGAGCCAAATTCATTACCAGTCCAGGATTTATTCCCGAGGTTGTTGCCTACGCCAGCCAGGCTGGCGTCGTCGTCTTTCCCGGCGCTTTGACCCCCTCCGAGGTCATCGCCGCCTGGAAGGCAGGCGCGGATTTCGTGAAGATTTTTCCGGCGGCGATTGCCGGCGGCGCTCTTTATATTCGTGCCCTCAAAGTTCCGCTGCCGCAGATTCCTCTGATCGTCACTGGCGGCGTGAATCAGTTGACGGCCCTCGACTACATCCTCGCCGGCGCCAGCGCCATCGGCGTGGGCCGGGAACTGCTGCCCAAGGAAGCTCTGCGCAAGCGGCAGGAACACCGCATCCATGAACTTGCGCTTCGCTTTCGCGCCATCGTGAAGCAGGCCCGGGCGCAGATGGCGACCGATTGATTCCAGCATCGCGGCGCGGCGCCCATCCGCCCGCAAATACGGTAAATCCTGCAAGCACAAAAAGGCCCTCCGCCGGGGAGGGCCTTCTCTCATTGCGAGTGTTGAAAAAACTAGGCGACGACTTCGATGCCCATCGAGCGGGCCGTTCCCTTGATGCTCTTGATCGCTGTCTCAACCGAGGCGGCGTTCAGGTCGGGCATCTTCTGCGTGGCAATCTCGCGCACTTGCTTCTCGGTCACTTTGCCCTTCTTTTCCTTGTTGGGCGTGCCCGATCCCTTTTCGATGCCAGCGGCCTTCTTCAGCAGCACCGCGGCCGGCGGCGTCTTGGTCACGAAGGTGAAGCTGCGATCGCCGTAAACGGTGATCACCACCGGGATGATCAGCCCGGCCATATCCTTGCCCTGGGTTCTGGCGTTGAACTGCTTGCAGAACTCCATGATGTTGACCTGCGCCTGACCCAGCGCCGGGCCGACCGGAGGCGCCGGCGTTGCCTTGCCGGCTTCGATCTGCAGCTTGACGTACCCTGTGATTTTCTTCGGAGGTGCCATGTTGGTTCCCCTGGGCCAGCTCTTAGCTTCTAGCTTCTAGCTCCAAGCTGGCTGTTTCCATACGAATTTTGGTGCCGAAGCCTTAGCGTTCGCTCGCAACCGGCGGCAGCTAGATTGCCCGGCCGGCTAGAAGCTGAAAGCTAGTAACTAGAGCTTCCGCTACTCAATCTTTTCTACCTTGCCAAACTCCAATTCGACCGGCGTCGAGCGGCCGAAGATCGTCACCATCACCTTCAAGGTCTCGCGATCCTCGTTGATCTCGTCCACAATGCCGTTGAAGTTGGCGAACGGGCCGTCGGTGATCCGCACCTGCTCGTTCTTCTCGAACTTGATCTTGAGCCGTGGCTTTTCCTTGGCCACATCGCTGCGGAAGAGAATCGAGCTGACTTCTTCCTCGGTCAGCGCCACCGGCTTGTCACCGGTGCCCAGAAAACCCGTCACCTTCGGCGTGTCTTTGATCACGTGCCAAAGGTCGTTGTCCAGGTCCATCTCCACCAGCACGTAGCCGGGCAGGAAGACGCGCTCCACGGTGCGCTTTTTGCCGTTGACAATCTCGGTCACAGGCTCGGTGGGAATCATCACCCGTCCCACCCTTTCCTTCAAGCCAAAGGCCTGCACACGGCTCTCGATCGACTCGCGCACCTTGCGCTCAAAGCCGGAATAGGCGTGCAGAATGTACCAGCGGAAACGCTCATTCCGCTCTGGCTGGGCAGACCCGTCCGCGGGCGCATCAGGCGCCACCGCCGGGGTCTCCGCCTGGGTCTCGACTGGTTGTTGTTGCTCGTCTGCCATTCTGTTCTCGTTTCCGTGCGCTACCGGTTACTGCAATCCGCCGAGCTTGCCCAGCAAACCATACACGGCGACGCGAAAGACGTTATCGACAATCAAGAAAAACAGTCCAAAGAAAAATACCGCGGCAATGACGACCGATGTCGTCACCCGGACCTCTTTCCACGATGGGGAAACCACCTTGCGCATCTCGCCGCGCACGTCACTCAAAAATCCCGTGAACTCGCCCCATTTGCTGGTCAGGCCGTTGAACACCTGCGGCTTCTTGAACGGATCGTTGTCGCTGTTCGCCAATGCTTTCGATGCCATGTGCTTCCTTCTTGACGGTGCAGAGATCAAGGATCAGATTTTGCGCGCAGATCGAGCACTTTGTGCTCGCCTATGTGCTGCGCCTACTGAGCCCTGTTCTCTGTTCCCTGTACTACGAATCTGGCAGGGGCGGAGGGATTCGAACCCCCAAGTCAGGTTTTGGAGACCCGCAGTTTAGCCATTGAGCTTACGCCCCTAAAAACAGCTTTTAGCTTTTAGCTCTCAGCTCTCAGCTTCTTCGCGGGAAAGCATGAATTTCAACTTTTCCCGGCATACGCTAAGAGCTAAAAGCTAACGGCCAATAGCTGCGTTACTTCGATTCCTTGTGCGGCGTGTGCTTGCGGCAACGCTTACAGAACTTCTTCAGTTCCAAACGGCCCGAGACGGTCTTCTTGTTCTTCGTCGTCGAGTAGTTGCGCTCCTTGCACTCACCACACTGCATCGTAATGATTTCCCGCATTTCAAAACCCCTTCAGTAAAACCAGTGAAGCGGTGAACCAGGTGAAAGAGTGAATCTTCACTCTTTCACCTTTTCCCTCTTTCACTTACTTGATGATCTCCGAAATCGTGCCCGCGCCTACCGTGCGGCCGCCCTCACGGATGGCAAAACGTAGGCCCTTTTCCATGGCCACCGGCGTGATCAGCTCCACTTCCAGCTCCACGTTGTCGCCCGGCATCACCATCTCCACGCCTTCAGGCAACTGCGCCACGCCCGTCACGTCCGTCGTGCGGAAATAGAACTGCGGACGGTAGCCCTTGAAGAACGGCGTGTGACGGCCGCCCTCTTCCTTGCTCAACACGTAGACCGAGCCCTTGAAGTTGGTGTGCGGCGTAATCGATCCCGGCTTGGCCAGCACCATGCCGCGCTCCACGTCTTCTTTGGCCGTGCCACGCAGCAGGATGCCCGCGTTGTCGCCCGCCATGCCCTCGTCGAGCTGCTTCTTGAACATCTCGACACCGGTACAAACCGTCTTGCGCGTCTCGCGGAAGCCCACGATCTCGACTTCCTCGCCCACCTTCACCTTGCCGCGCTCGATGCGGCCCGTCACCACGGTGCCGCGTCCGGAGATCGAGAAGATATCTTCGATCGGCATCAGGAAGGGCTGATCGACCGCGCGGTCCGGCCGCGGCACGTACTTGTCGACCGCCTCCATCAGCTCGTCGATCTTGGCCTCCCACTGCGCCTCGCCGTTCAGCGCGCCCAGAGCCGAGCCGCGGATCACCGGCACATCGTCGCCGGGGAACTGGTACTTCGACAGCAGCTCGCGGACTTCCATCTCCACCAGATCGATCAGCTCGGCATCCTCGACCGCGTCGCACTTGTTCAAAAAGACGCAGATATAAGGCACACCCACCTGGCGGGCCAACAGCACATGCTCTTTGGTCTGCGGCATGGGGCCGTCGGTGGCCGCCACCACCAGAATTCCGCCATCCATCTGCGCCGCGCCGGTGATCATGTTCTTGATGTAGTCGGCGTGGCCAGGGCAATCGACGTGCGCATAATGCCGGTTGGCCGTCTCGTACTCCACGTGCGCCGTGGCGATCGTGATACCGCGCTCCCGCTCTTCGGGCGCGTTGTCGATCGAGTCGAACGAGCGGAACTGGATCTTGGGATTATGCTTGGCCAGAACCTTGGTGATCGCCGCCGTCAACGTCGTCTTGCCGTGATCGATGTGACCAATCGTTCCAACGTTTACGTGCGGCTTCGAACGGTCAAATTTCTCCTTCGCCATAAAAAGCCTCTAAGTCCTTTC